>Ga0172371_10001673_pt1 | contig 35253 bp, 26 predicted proteins | sample Lak12m_FD_114543 | JGI IMG/M metagenome (GOLD analysis project Ga0172371, IMG submission 114543) | Freshwater microbial communities from Kabuno Bay, South-Kivu, Congo - kab_022012_12m | ecosystem: Environmental > Aquatic > Freshwater > Lake | place: Democratic Republic of the Congo: South-Kivu... | reverse complement strand
CTGGACTACGACGGCGACGGCAGCAACACCGAGAAGCTGGGTGACGAGCTCAACACCCTCGGCGCGGCGCTCCTGGCGCAGATGCAGGCAGTGGGCACTGCGGCGGGCAAGCCGTTGGCGTATTCGGCTGCCTCGTACCCGTACTTCTTCAACGACAAGAACTCCAACGGCGTCGTGGATGCCGACGAGGCGACCTCAGCCAACAAGTACTCCGGCTGGACCGCGGCGCTCGTCAAGGCGTCGCACAACTACCAGATCTGGGTCAAGGAGCCCGGAGCGTGGGCCCACAACACCAACTACATGGCCCAGCTCCTTATCGACTCGATCGCCGACCTCGGCGGCGACGTCAGCAAGTTCAACCGTCCGTAGCCGGCCCTTCGCCGGTTCATCGAACCCAGGGCGGAGGAGGTGGTCCCTTTCCTCCGCCCCGGGCCGTCTCCCCCGTCTCCCGCGCAAGTCGGCCGTTGAGCAGCCATTCTTGGTCCTTCATCAGCGCTGTGGTTGTCGAGCATCTTATGTCGGAGCACATCCGGACCAGGCTTGGTGTGAGACTGCGCTGCGCTGATTACCAAGTCAGACGGTGGCGAACGGGTTGGTGATCCGAAGGCCCGCGAATCGGTGGAAGTCGCGGTCTGCGGTGATGATCTCGTCCACTCCGTGGTCCTTCATCAGCGCGGCGATGTGCGCGTCGAACACCAAGTTGCCCGTGCACCCGGACCGTAGGATCTCGCGGCCGAACGACTCGGCGTGCCGCGGGGATTCCCCAAGCAACACGCAGCGCTCGGACCCGATCAGCGCCTGGGCGAACTCCACTGCGATCTTCGGCCGGGTGGGCGGTACGAAGATCCTCGGGTGGGTGACCACCCGCACGAACTCGTAGACACAGGGCCAGGGAAGCACCCAAGGGCGGCCGCCGGCCAGGAGCCCTTGCACCAGGGCAAGGGCCGTCTCGTGGTTGGGGGACTCGGCCCGGTGTGCATGAACGAGGATGTTCGTGTCCAATGCGATCACCGGCGTCCCTCCATGAGATCGTAGAGCTGGTCCCTGTCGTCGAGGTTAACTCCGGGCCGCATCCGCCCTTTCACGACGGGCAGTGTGGGTACCGCGCCCCTGCGTCGGGGCTTCCGGCAGTGCAGCCCCGCGTGCACCAACTCGGCGATTGCCTTGCTCAGGTTCCACCCCATCGCCCCGGCCTCCGCCCTTACCGCCGCCAGCAGCTCCTCCGACATCACAATCGTGGTTCTCACGCCCATGCGCCCCACCTCCACATACAAGCATACTTCCAGTATGAAAGTATGTCAACCGGCAGCACGGATTGCCGGGACCTGTCGTGTCCATCGATCGGGAGCGGATCATCGAGTGCGGCTCATGACCACGCACGCGGCGTAGGTCGACTTGAGCCAAGCCGATTTCGCTGGCCATTCCTCCATGATATTCCTATACTGCGCGCCGGCTCAGCCGCGGGCAGCGCGCCCGCCATGGAATAGGTGGACTGAATTCGATGGAGTGGACGGCTTGAATTCGTTGGAGAGATTTCGGGCAGCATGCAGAGGGAAACCGGTGGACCGGCCGCCCGTGTGGATGATGCGGCAGGCAGGCAGGACCCTGCCCGAATACCGGGCGCTCAAAGAGGGGCACTCGTTCTGGGAGTTGTGCAAGGTGCCGGAGCTTGCCGCAGAGGTCACGCTCCAGCCGGTGCGCAGATTCGCGATCGATGCAGCGATCCTGTTTTCCGATATTCTCGTCGTCCCCGCCGCGATGGGCATGGAGATCGAATTCACCCCCGCGCCGATCATGAGTTGGACCGTGAAGTCCGGAGACGACCTCAAGCGCCTGAAGCCGGTAGACGTCGGCGCAAGCCTGAAGTACGTCGCAGACGCGATCGGGATCGTTCGAAGAGAGATCGGCCGGACCCACGCAGTGCTCGGCTTCTCCGGAGCACCCTACACGCTGGCCTGCTACATGATCGACGGGACCGGTGCGAAAGGGTTTTCAAAGACCAGGGCGCTCATGCACTCCGAGCCGGCGCTCATGCACAGGCTCCTGGACCAAGTCTCGGATGTCGTTGCTGACTACCTCACCATGCAGGCAGAGGCCGGCGTCACCGCATTCCAACTCTTCGATTCCTGGGCCGGAGACCTGGGCCAGCAGGATTTTTCGAACTTCGCCGCACCCTACGTCGCCCGGGTCCTGGAACGGGCCAGCGGCAAAGGTGCCTCCAGCATTTACTTCGTAAATGGCATCGCCCAACACCTGGGGGTGGCAGCGGAAACCGGGGCGGACGTCCTCGGCATCGACTGGCGAATCGACATGGCGCATGCCTGCGGAATCCTGGAACACCTCGCTGGATGCGGCGACATCCTTCTCTCGCCTGGGGATGCGACTTCTGAAAGCTTGGCAGGCGGGAGCCAGCGTGGAGGGGACCCGGGGGGACCGGCGGGTTCAGCCGCAGCCCCCCGGGTGCCCCGGAAGCAAAGCGGCTCCCGCTCGGACCACTGCAGCCGCCGCGTGACCGTGCAAGGCAATCTGGACCCGGCGGTGCTGTTTGCTCCGCCGCACGTCGTCAGGGAGAAGACACACGCGATGCTTGACGCTACCAACGGCATTGCCCACATAGCAAACCTCGGCCACGGCCTGGCCGCGGACACGCCGCTGGAAGGCATAGAAGCGTTCGTCAACGCGGTCGTGGAATGGAAACCGGGAGAGGGAGCCAGATGACCGGACAGAAGTCGCCACCGACGGCCCCCGCAGCGGGCAAGGCACGGCCTATGAGCCCCAACCAGGTCCCCAAGGCACTGCTGGACAAGTACCAGACCAGCGCTCCCCGATACACGAGCTACCCCACCGCGGTGCAGTTCACGGCTGCGTTTGATACGGCCGCGGCAAGGGAGCGATGGAGAGCCGGCAACACCGGTTCCCCACGAGATCTCTCGCTGTACATTCACGTTCCGTTTTGCCGGCAACGCTGTCTGTATTGCGGTTGCCACACACGCGTCGGGTGCTCGCAAGAGACCGTGGACCGGTACTTGAGCGGGGTCCTCGAACACCTGGATCGGACCCTGGAGGTGCTCGATCCAACGCGGCCGGTCGAGCAGGTGTCGTTCGGCGGAGGCACGCCCACCTATCTGGGCATGCAGCAGATGGCCGACCTGGTGGGTGCGCTGAAGTCGCGCCTCACGTTCACCGCAGGCGGCGAGCGTGCGATAGAGGTGGACCCGCGGCACGTAACCGAGGATTACTTGGATCTGCTTCTGTCTCTGGGATTCAACCGGTTCAGCTTCGGCATCCAGGACCTCGACGTTTCGGTGCAGAAGGCCGTGAAGCGCGAGCTGCCCTTTGAGCGCATCGCGGCGCACATGGCACATCTCCACGGCAAGGGGATGAGAGCCGTCAACCTCGATCTCATCTACGGCCTCCCAGGGCAGACCGTCGAATCCTTCTCCGCGACCGTCGATCGCATAGTCACGCTTCGCCCGACCCGGATTGCACTATTCGGGTATGCGCACGTTCCGTGGGTCAGCCCGCACCAGAAGGAGTTGGAGGGACTGCCCATGCCGGATGCGGCGCAGCGGATGGAGATCTTCGGCGCGGCGTTCGAGCGTCTTCTGGATGCGGGGTTCAGGCACGTCGGCATGGACCACTTCGCCCTGCCCGAGGACGAGCTCATCTCGGCATTGGAGAGCCGGACCTTGAGCCGCAATTTCATGGGCTACACGACACGGCGGGGGTTGGACCTGCTGGCGCTGGGTGCGTCGGGCATCTCCTCCGTAAGCCGTACCTACACCCAGAACGAGAAGGAGATCACCCCCTACGTCGACATGCCCGGCCTCAAATGGGTCAAGGGGCTTTTGCTCAGCGATGAGGACCTCCTGCGGAGAGAGGTAATCCTGGATCTCTTCTGCAATTTCCACCTCGATGTCCGGGCGGTGGAGCGGAAGTTTGGGATAGAGTTCTCTTCCCATTTCGGGCCCGAGTTGACCGCGATGGCCCCGATGGCGGATGATGGCCTGGTGCGCATCGAGCCCGGTGCGCTGGACGTCACCGACGTCGGCCGCTTCTTCGTGCGCAACGTGGCCATGGTGTTCGACCAGTACGTCAAGGCCGAGGGACCGTCCGGGACCGGGCGCTACTCGAAGGTGATCTGACCGTGGCTGCATCAGCACGAGGCGCGACATGAAGCCCGGGATTGGCTTGGTTGTCATGAACATGGGCGGGCCGGAGCGCCTCGACGACATCGAGGAGTTCCTGCACCGGGTGTTCATGGACCCCAAGCTCGTCCGGCTTCCGGGGTTCGAGTTCAGCCGCCCGCTTTTCGCGAAATTCGTCGCATCCCGCCGCGCATCCCGCGTGAGGGAGAGATACCAGATGATCGGCGGCGGCTCTCCGCTCCTTGGCGAGACTCGGCGGCTGGTGTCGAATCTGGCGAAGAAGGTCCCCGTCCCGGTGTCGATAGCGATGCGCTATTCCGACCCTCGGTCCGGGCAAGCCGCAGACGAGCTGCGCAAGGCCGGCGTCAACAAGGTGGTGGCGCTTCCTCTCTTTCCGCAATTCTCGACCGGCACGACCGGCTCGTCGATAGAAGACATGGAAGCCTGCCTCGGGGACGACCTCGAGATGATCTACGTGCAGCACCACCACGACCATCCCGGTTTCATAGCTGCGGTAGTCGAGAAGCTGCGGTCCTCCATGGCCATGCTGGAGGCACGTGCATCAGCGCACGTGCTCTTCACCGCGCACTCCGTCCCGCTTTCGTTCACGAGGGACGGCGACCCTTACGTAAGCCAGGTCGAGGAGACCGCACGGGCAGTGGCGCAGGCCGCAGGGCTTACTCTCGGGTGGACGCTGGCGTACCAGAGCGCGGCGCCCATGGGCTCGTGGCACGGACCCGCGGTCGAGGACGCAGTCGAGGAGCTGGCGGAGAAAGGGGTCACGCGGCTGGTCGTCGCCCCGCTCAGCTTCGTGTCGGAGAACCTTGAGACGTTGTTCGACCTCGATATCTGCCTGAAGGCGTTCTCGCAGGACATGGGCATGCGCCAGTTCATCCGGATGCCCACGCTGTCCGACAGCGACACGTACGCTGCCGCGCTGGCTGAGCTTTCTGCGGACGCAGCAACTCAGGTTTGGGGGAAAGCGTGGTAGATACACTGATCGTCGGCTCCGGCATAGCGGGCCTCGTCGCGGCGTGGAAGCTCAAGCGCTCGGGCCGCAGCGTCGTGGTGGTCGAGGCCCAGGAGCGCGCCGGAGGGAACGTCCACACCATCGAAGAGCAGGGCTACCGCATGGAATGCGGGCCCCACTCGTTCATGGGAAGCTCCGAGTACATCTGGGCACTGCTGGAAATCGCGGGCCTCACCGAAGAGGTCGAGCCCGCTGCACCAGTCGCTGCAAACCGGTTCATCTACAGGTTCGGGCGCCTCCTGCCGCTTCCACTTTCCGCGGGCTCCTTCCTGGGGTCGCCTCTCCTCAGCGTCAAGGGGAAGCTGCGGCTTGCGATGGAGCCGTTCATCCGAAGTGGCGCCAAGCCCGACGACACCGCGTGGGACTTTTTCGAACGACGGTTCGGAGTCGAGGCAGCGTCGTACATCATGTCGCCATTCATCTCCGGCATTTACGCAGGGGACATCCACCAGCTCGGCGCACGCGCAGCCTTCCCCAAGTTCTGGCGCTTCGAGAAGGAATCCGGGTCGATGATCCGCGGGGCGCTCAAGTACATGAAGGCCAAGCGGAAACGCCTGCGCGCGGAAGGCAAGCCGATTCGGGCAGGGCTGTATTCCATGAAGGGCGGGCTCGGGCGGATAACGAAATTCCTGGAATGCGAGTTGGCCAACAGCGTGTTCACGGGGATGCCCGTGACGTCCGTCGCCAGGAACGGAGACCAGTTCGAGGTCCGCTGCGGCGGACAGACGATGCATGCGGGGACGGTGGTGCTTGCCTGCCCGCCGCACAAGAGTGCGGAGGTGCTTGCGGCCGCGTGTCCGGAGGCGTCGGCTTCGCTCTCGGGAGTTCCCATGGTACCGGTGGCGCTGGTGCATTGGAGCATCCCGGAAACGAGGCTCGACCTTCCCGAAGGGTTCGGGTTTCTGGTCCCCAGGTCGGAGAACGTGCGGCTGCTGGGAACGCTCTTTCCGTCCCAACTTTTTTCGGGTCGGGCTCCCCAAGGCGCCGCTCTCATGGCCTCCTTCTTCGGCGGGGCGCTGGACCGCGAGGCCGCAACGCTTCCGGAGAGCGACCTGGTCGCGCTGCTGCGGCAGGAGCACGAGCGGATACTGGGCCACGACCCCGGTGCGCCGGAGATGGTGCGGGTGCTCCGGTACTCGCACGCGATTCCGCAGCTTCTCCCCGACCACCCGGAGCGCATCCAGTCTGCACGCGATGCGCTTGCCCGCATGCCCGGCCTGGTGCTCGCCGGCAACTACCTTTCCGGCGTCGGCATCGAGCAGGCGGTTGAGAGTGGCTTTGCCGCAGCAGAATCGGTTGAGAAACTCCTGGAGGGGCGCAGTGGCGTCGCGAACGTCAGGGCTGTTTGAGGCAGTCGGTCGCAGGAACGCGGTCGATGTCCCGCTGGTCGCGGTCGGGTGCGACTTCCGCACCGCGCCATCGTCGTACCGCGAGGTGCTGGTGACCTCGGAGGCTCGGCGCAAAGAGCTCTTCGACGCGATCCGGCGCATGGACCCGACCGCGGGGTTCATGGCGCTGGAGACGTGCAACCGCAACGAATGGATCGTCTCCACGGAAGAGCCGCAGTGGATAGGCGAGATCCTTGAAGCACAGATGCTGAACCTCTGGGCAGAGAAGTTCTCGAACCCGGAGGATCTTCCGCCGGTGAACCTGTACGTGGGGAAGGAGGCAGCGCTGCACGTGTTCCGCCTGGTCGCGGGCATGGAGTCGCTGGCATCCGGCGAGGCCGAGATAGCGGGGCAGTTCCAGCATGCGTTGCAGGCAGCGCAGACCGAGAAGACGACCTCCCGCATACTGAACGGCATCGGGCGGTTCGCGGGGGGGATGGCGAAGACCGCGTTCCGCATGGGGTTGCGCTCGACACGGACCAGGGGAATCCACGTCCTGGTCGGCCAGTACATCCGCAACCGATTCAAGGAGAAGTGCAGGGGCCAGCACGTGCTGGTGGTCGGCATGGGCGAGATAGGCCGCAAGATTGCAGACTTCCTCGAGGCCAACGTGGACGTGCGCGTGACTCGAATGAACCGCACGGTCCAGGAGCGCCACGCAGGAGCCTGGGAACCGCTGGACAAGTTCCCCCAGATCCTTAAAGAAGCTGACGCCGTTGTCTTTGCGACAGGGGCCAGGTCGCCGGTGCTCCTTCCGGAAGCGATGGACGCCGGTGTGCGCAAGTGCCCGCTGCTGCTCGTCGACGTGGGCATCCCGAGGCAGGTTCACCCTGACGTCGAGGCAATGCCCGGCGTGCTCTACTGCAACGTGGACGCGCTCGCATCCCTCAACCAGGACGCTGCTTCCGAAAGGCAGGACAAGGCGATTGAAGACGAGGTCGTCGCACAGGTCGAGCGCTTCCGGCGGTTCTGCCTGGAGCGTCACATGGTCGGCCTGCTGCGCCGAGCCCAGGAGAAGCGCCTCGAAATGACCCAGCAGACGATAGGCAAGTTCGTGGATGAAAACCTCGCCGGCGTGCTGAACGAGGCCGACAGGGCCAAGGTGGCCACGGCCATGCGGGAGCTCGTGCGGGAGTACTCGAACGACGTGTTCGATTCTCTGCACGGGGCGCTGGAAGACTATTGGAGCGACGAATGACTGCGGACACCATTCGCATCTACACGCTGGGCACCCGAGGGAGCGACCTCGCTCTCTGGCAGGCACGCGAGGTCAAGTCCCGATTCCCGGGGGCATGTGACATCGAGAGGATCACGACCTCGGGGGACAGGATTCGCGACATCCCTTTGCAGGGCGGTTCCCAGGTCGGGTTCTTCACGAAGGAGATCGAAGAACACCTTCTCAAGGAAACCATCGACGTCGCGGTGCACTCCCTGAAGGACCTGCCCACAGGCATCAACAGCAGGCTGGCGATCGCCGCGATTCTTGAAAGGGCGCCGCTCAATGACCTGTTGATCGTCCATCCCGAGTTCCACGACCCGTCCAACCTGCTTCCCGTGAAGAACGGTTGCGTGGTCGGCGCAGGATCGCTGAGGCGCCAGGCGCTGGTGCGGCTGTATGCGCCCGGCGCGGTCCCGACGCTTATCAGGGGGAACGTACCGACCCGGCTGCGCAAGTGCAGGGAGCTTTCGTACGGTGCGATCCTGCTTGCTCGTGCCGGCGTGGAGAGGCTTGGCCTCGACCTTTCCGGGTTGCTTGTGTTCGAGATGAACGAGAAGATCTGGCTTCCTGCGCCCGGCCAGGGGGCGGTAGCGGTGGAGGTGCGCAAGTCGGACGAAGAGGCGCTTTTCGACTTCTCGGTGCTGGACCACGAGCCTACGCACAAGGCGGTTTCACTGGAGCGCAAGCTGCTGGAGCGGTTCGAAGGCGGCTGCCACACGGCATTCGGTGCGCTGGCCCGGCCGGTTGGCCGCGGGTGGGAAGTGGTCGTGGGCATCGACCGCGGCAAGGACGGCTGGGGGCAGGCGGTGTTCTCGGGTGCGTACTCGAGATGTGCGGACCATTCTCCCGCGGACATCCCGCTTTTTGCCCCGGTTACCGTAACCCGGCAGGAGGATCTGTGGCGCGCATACCCATAGACCGGCCGGCTTCCGACGTCCGGTCAGCCCCAGGCCGGATTTCGGTAGTGCTGACTCGTGAGCCCGCGGACAATGCCCCCCTTGCGGCCCGCCTACGGGCACTCCCGGTCCGCGTGATCGAGTATCCCTGCATCGCAACCGAGATGCTTCCTTGGGACGGAGGACCGCTGCCTGGGAACCGGACGCTTTCGGACTTCGCCGCGATCGCGTTTGCCAGCCGCAGGGCCGTGCTCGGGATGGCCCGCGCCGCGGATGCGATCCTGGCTATTTCGCCGCAGACCCTGATCGCGGCGGTTGGAGACGCCACCGCTGCGGAGGTGCGCAAGACGCTTGGCCGTGAACCGGACCTGGTGGCGAGCAGCTCGACGGGCGAGTCGATGGGGCAGGAGCTGGCGAAGTTGCTTCCGAAAGGGGCGTTGGTGCTTGCGCCGTCCGGCGACCACACGACCGGGAACTTTCAGGCTGCTCTGGCAGAGGCCGGCATGGAGGTGGTGCCTCTGTTGGTGTACCGCAACGTTGCGCCCGCGTTGAGCCCGCTGGAGGTGGTCGGTCCTTTCATCGTAGTCTTGTCCAGCCCTTCGACAGCGGAGCGGTTCTTCGCGGCGAATCCGGACAAGCGTGATGCAGCAACCGTCGTAGTGATGGGCCCCACGACGGCAAAGAGGGTGCGGGAGATGGGCATCTCCCGCGTGGTGGTGCCCGTGAAGCCCGACCCGGATGCGATCGCGGATTGCATCCGGGACCTTGTCCGGGAATCGGACGCCGGCAGCGCCGGAGAATAGAGGAGAGTCGATGAAAAACACGAAGTCGTTCGAGTTGTTTCAGAAGGCGAAGATGCTCATCCCCGGCGGAGTCAACAGCCCTGCCAGGGCGTTCAAAGCCGTCGGCGGCACGCCGGTCTACGTGGCGTCAGCGAAGGGAAGCAGGTTCACGGACGCGGACGGGAACCAGTACGTGGACTTCTGCCAGTCGTGGGGGCCGCTCATCCTGGGCCACTCGCGGCCCGAGGTCGTGACCGCGGTCCAGGACGCGGCAGTCCGCGGGCTGTCTTATGGCGCCGTGCACGAGCGCGAGTTGGAGTTTGCGCGCATCATCCTCCAGGCGTTCCCCGAGTATGATCGCGTGCGTGCGGTCAGCTCCGGCACGGAGGCCGTGATGACCGCGCTTCGCATCGCACGCGGCCGCACCGGCAGGGAGAAGATCGTGAAGTTCGACGGGGGCTACCACGGCCACTTCGACGGCCTTCTGGTGAAGGCGGGGTCCGGTTTGGCGACGCTGGCGATCGCGGACTCCGGCGGGGTGCCCAAAGGGATTGCGGAAACGACGCTCGTGGCGCCGCTCGACTCCGAGGACGCGGTAAGCGAGATCTTCCAGCGGCACGGCAGGGAGATCGCCGCGGTAATCATCGAGCCCATGCCTGCCAACAACGGGCTGCTCGTGCAGCGCAACGAGTTCCTCAAGTTCCTCAGGGAGATTACGCAGGCGAACGGAGCGCTGCTCATCTTCGACGAAGTGATCTCCGGCTTCCGCGTGAAGTTCGGCGGCTACGGGCAGACCGTGGGCGTCACCGCGGACATCGTGACGTTGGGCAAGATCGTGGGCGGCGGCATGCCCGTCGGCGCGATCGCAGGCCCCGCGGAGATCATGGACGTCCTGGCGCCGGTGGGCCCGGTGTACCAGGCGGGCACGTTGTCCGGCAACCCCGTGTCGCTGGCCGCGGGATGCGTCACGCTCGCCATCCTCAGGGACGAGCGTCCATACGCGAAGCTGGAGGAGATGGGGCGCCTGTTCTCTGCGGAGGTCTCCAAGTCTGCTCCGCCCCACGTCAAGGCGCTGAACGTGGGCTCGGTCATCTGGCCGTACTTCAGCCAGGAGCCGTTCCCCAGGTCCACGGCACCCATCCGGAAGGAGCACGTCGAGCGGTTCAACAAGATCTACTGGAAGCTGCTGGGACGCGGCTACTACCTTCCGCCGTCTGCGCTGGAGGTCGGGTTCATCTCCACCGCTCACTCGCAGGAGGAGGTGGTCGGTCTCGCTACTGCTATAAGGGAGGAGCTGGCAGCACTTTGATTCCGGGGTTCACCAACCTACGGGGGGCATTGAGCTGGGCCTCGACCAACAGGTACAGGGTCTTGTTCGGGGTATCCCTGTTCTTCCTGGCCCTCCTGGTGGGGCGCTGGGCGATCTTTGCACAGCAGGCAGCCGAGCGGGAACGGAACGACCGCTACGACCTGCTGCAGGCGAAGCTTCAGGTCTACGCATCGCTGCTCGGGTCGCAGAAGGGGGGCAAGGAGGGGCTCGCAGCGCCGGAGCCGGGCATGGAGCTGGTGCAATGCGCGGAGCTGGGATTCGGTATCTCGTTTCCCTTGTCGCCCGCGTACCCGGAGGTGTGCATCATCCCCAAGGCGAGCTTGCTGGAAGAGCACGACAGAGCGTACCGCAGGCGCGAGGTCATGGTGGTCGGAGAAGGCACTCTGGCCGCGATTCTGGTGTTCGTCATCGCATACATGTTCTTCAAGTACGATACGGCGGAAAGGCGGACCGCCACCGAGCTCCAGGAGCTCTGGAGCAGGGTCACGCACGAGATAAAGACCCCGATTGCCGGGCTGAAGGCGCTGCTTCAAACGCTCCAGACGCAGGACATGAACAGGCAGGAGCTGGAACCGCTGCTGGAAATGGCACTGCGCGAGGTGGACCGGCAGGAGCGGCTGGCCGAGAACCTGCTGATCGGCCAGCGCATTGCAGGTACCGCGTTCAGAATGAAGCCTGGCCCGCTTCGGATAGTGCCGTGGCTGGAGGGATACTGCGCGGGCATCCAGCTCCACGCACCGGATGCGAACGTGCGCACTCACGTCGTCTGCCCGGAGGCCACGATGGTCATGGCAGATCCCAACGGATTGCGCGTGATCCTGGACAACCTTGTAGACAACGCGATCAAGTGCCGACGCGCAACCCCCCCTCCCTCCCGGTTCCACCACTTGGGGGGAACCACGGGCCAAGCGCCAGGTCCCCAGGGTGCCGAGCGCATAATCCCCTCCAGCCTCGCGGGGGAGGGCAGGGAGGGCGCGGGGGAGGGCAGGGAGGGGGGGCTCGAAGGCGGCACCGCCGTCGGTTTGGCGCTGGACGTCTCCCTCGCTCTGGAGCACAATCGGGTGCGTCTGGCGGTGGCGGACAACGGGCCGGGGTTCGACCCGTCAAAGGCTGAGGCGATTTTCGAGGCATACCGCCGCCTGGATGACGAGCTGCCCACCGCTCGTCGCGGCACCGGAATGGGGCTGCACATATCGAGGAGGCTTGCAAAGGAGATGCGCGGCGGCCTCACGGCAGTAAGCAGGGGCCCGGGAACGGGCGCCACGTTTACGCTGACCCTGCGCGTGGTCGAGGTAGCGTGATGGCACGCATCGTGCTGGTGGAAGACGAGAAGCTGATCTCGACGATGGTCGAGCTGAACCTGAAGAAGAACGGGTACGGCGTGGCGTCGTTTGGGGCAGCGGAGCCGATGCTGGAGTATCTTGGGAGGGAGAGTTGCGACTTGATCCTGCTGGACATCATGCTTCCCGGAATGCAGGGGGATGCGGCGTTGCGTGAGCTGAGGGCGCGCGGGATCAGGGTACCGGTGTTGATGCTTACGGCCAAGCATGCAAGTGAGGCCAAGGTCGCCGCGCTCGACATCGGTGCAGACGATTACGTGACCAAGCCGTTCGACATGAACGAGCTGTTGGCAAGGGTCAGAGCAGCACTGAGGCGTGCGGGGCAAGAGCGTTAGAAAGGAGGGATGGAGGATGTTCCCGATAGTGAGGATGAGAAGGCTGAGAGAGAACCCGGTGGTGCGGGGCATGGTGCGCGAGACGCGCATCAGGGTGGACGGACTGATAGCTCCCCTGTTCGTGGTGGAGGGGCTGAAGCGCAAGGAAGAGATCAAGTCCATGCCCGGCCAGTACCGGCACACGCTCAAGACTCTTGTTGACGAGTGCCGGGAGTTGCTGGACGTGGGGGTGAAGTCGGTGATCCTGTTCGGCGTGCCGGAGAAGAAGGACCCGCTGGGCTCGCAGGCACATGCGAAGAAGGGGATCGTGCAGCAGGCCATGCGCGCCATAAAGAAGGAAGTCCCGGAGATGATGGTCATTGGCGACGTCTGCCTCTGCGAGTACACGAGCCACGGACACTGCGGCGTGATCGAGGGGCAGAGGCTGCTCAACGACCCGACGCTGGATATCCTGGCCAAGACGGCGGTGGCGCAGGTGGAAGCGGGAGCGGACATGGTGGCCCCGTCAGACATGATGGACGGCCGCGTGGGAGCGATCCGGGAAGCGCTGGACGATGCGGGGTACTCCCACATCCCGATCATGTCGTACGCAGCGAAGTACGCGTCCGGCTTCTACGGGCCGTTCCGGGATGCGGCCGAAAGCGCTCCTGCGTTCGGCGACAGGAGCGCGTACCAGATGGACCCGGCCAACGTTCGGATGGCGCTCGCCGAGGTCGAGCTCGATATCCAGGAAGGTGCGGACATCGTCATGGTCAAGCCCGCGCTCCCTTACCTGGACGTGATCAGAGCGGTGCGCAGCGCCACTCTTCTCCCCGTCGCTGCCTACAACGTTTCCGGCGAGTACTCCATGATAAGAGCTGCCGGGCTCAACGGCTGGATCGACGAGAAACGCGTGGTGCTGGAAGCGCTTACGTCGATCACGCGTGCGGGCGCAGACATCATCCTCACTTACTTCGCCAAGGACGTGGCGCGGTGGCTTTCCCCGCAAAGACGCTGAGTGCCGCGCTAACGGCACTTCTTACCTTCATCAGCCCCCTTCAGTCGGCTGCACAACCTGATCTCTCACCAGTGGGCGCCCCGGGCAGCCGGGTCCCCTCCCATGTCGCCGGCACGGACCCCATTCTCTACTCCGGCAAACGCCTACTCCTCCTCGGCCTTCTGGCCGAAGCCGAAACCATGGAGCGCAAGGGCTACTACTACGATGCGGCGGTCTCCCTGACAGCGGTGCTGGAAGAGGGTGAGCCGGAGGAGCCGTACTACGCGGACGCCGAATACGCGCTCGCCGGCAACCTGATGCGTGCAGAGATGTTCTGGTCCGCGTTTTCCGCCCTGGTCCCGATAGTCGCCGCGGGACCGAGCCATCCCCACTACCGGGAGACGATCAGGATGCTGGTCTTGCTCGGACGGCAGCTTCCCGGGCTTGACTCAATAAGGGAATACCTCGCCATGTTCGAGCCCGAGGATTACCCCGCGGACATGGCTTCCGAGATTGCGTTCCTGGCAGCAAGCTTCCTGCTCTCGCAGGACCGGTTCGAGGAAGCGGAAGCGCTGCTGAAGCTTACGAAGGAAGATGACGAGGAGTGGTACTTGAAGGCCCGGTTCCTCCTGGGAGCCCTGTATGCGCGCCTCAACAGGGCCAGGGAATCGCTGGACTCGTTCAAGGACATCCTGCGGTACGAGGCGAGGACCGCCGCCAGCTCGGAGATCATGCGGCAGATGCGCTCAAAGGCGGTGCTTGCAATCGCCCGGATCTTCTATTCGACGAACGACTTCCCTACCGCCTTGAAGTACTACTCGATGCTGGATCGGCTTTCCGACGATTGGCTCCAGGCGCTCTTCGAGACGAGCTGGACCCTCTACAGGCTGGGCATGTACGACCAGGCGATGGGCAATCTGCTGACGCTGACGTCGCCGTACTTCAGGACCGGCTTCTTCCCGGAAAGCTACGTCGTCGAAGCGGTCATCCTCCACACGAGATGCAGATATGAGGATGCGGTCTTCACCGCGGACAGCATGCTGGAGGAGTATGACGGCCTGCGCTCCGAGATGGAGAACGTGCTGGCGCGTTACGAGGACCCCTCGGATTTCTACTACTGGCTTGCGGCTCTCTCGAAGGGGAGAGGTAAGGGGCTGTCGGTGAGGCTCAAGCGGGTCTTCAACGTTGTTGTGTCCGAGCCCAGGGTGCACCGGGCGCTGGCGGTGATCCCCAGGCTGGATGCCGAGCGCTCGCTGTTGGAGCGGCACGTCTCTCAGGCACCCCAGTCGGAGTTGGCGAGGCGCCTGCTGGCGGAGCTTTCGACCGCCCGGGAGATGGCAGTAAGCCAGGCCGGCGAAGCCGCAAGGCAGAGACTCGAGGGCAGAAGGAACGACCTGAAGCGGTATCTGTCGCAGGCCATGCGGGTGAAGTTCGAATCGCTCACCGCGCTGAAGGCCGAGGTGGATGGCAGGTCCCGGCCCCGCCGCTTCATGGATGTCTCCCCCGCCCGCCCCGGCCAGGCGAACGTCCCAGAGGAGCAGGTCCTTGCATGGCCGTTCGAGGGCGAGTACTGGCGCGACGAGCTTGATCTCTACCGATTTACCGTGGACAACCTCTGCCCGGTGCCGGAGCCCCACCGATGATCTGCCATGTTCACCACCGACTTCACCCTGATCTCCGGCAGAACCCATCTGCGAATTCGGATCTGCCCCACCGGCCGGAGCGAAGGGCGATGCCTCCTCGCCTCATGTTGTCGCTGCTGGCGGTCTTGTCTGCCACTCCCGCCTTCGCCGACCCGCCGGCCTGGTGCCGAATCCAGTGCGACCGCCTGTACAACGAGAAGCCCAGCGAGCCGGACTGTGACCGCTACGACGTGGTCTACACGGTGGAGAACGGGAAGAGCGTGGAGAAGAAACGGTTCATCCAGTCGTGCATGGAGCGCTACTTCGCTTGGAGCGACCTCGTCGACCGCCGTGAGGGTGCTGCTGCCGCGTTGGGCGACGAAAGCGGCTGTCTTGATTGGTGCACCCGGTTGTCCGAGATCAGGGGCGATTCCCCCTATGCGTTGTCCCCGAGGAAGATGGAGATTTGGAACGTGCTTGCCGACGCGGACGTCTGTGGGCTGACGCCGGAGGTGCTGGAGGATCTGGCGCTGCTTGAGGTTTCGGCTGTCTGCTCCGGCATGGTCCTTGTTCCGGATGGTGAGTTCCAGATGGGGTGCACGACCGCGACCCCGAAGCCCGGCAAGTGGTGTTCGTTTTCCGAGGAGGAGCTTGGAATCCCTTGTGTGAAGATGCCGGGGAAATGCGAGCTGGCCGAGATGCCTGCTCGACAGGTTACCCTTGGGCCGTACTTCATCGACCGGCACGAGGTCACCGTCTCCGCATATTCCCAGTGCGTGGAGGCGGGGGTATGTCGGCGGCCTCCAGACTTCACCAGGCAGCGCTTCTACAACTATGGAGGCACGAAGCGGGACCTTCACCCGGTAAACGGCGTGGACTGGACGGACGCATCCGAGTTCTGCGGTTGGCAAGGGAAGCGGCTGTGCACAGAGGCCGAGTGGGAGAAGGGCGCCCGCGGCCCTGACGGACGTCTGTACCCGTGGGGCGACTCGGAGCCGACCTCCGACATGGCGGTCATCGATCTGACGACCGACCGCACGGACGAGAGCCTTCCCTGGCCGCTCGTCTCGACGACCCGGCAGGTCTGCTCCCGCGAAGCGGGAAACAGCCCGTACGGCCTGTGCGACATGGCAGGCAACGTCTGGGAATGGGTCGCTGACTGGTACGATCCGGCCTACTACTCCTCGGCTCCCCGCGTTGATCCCAAGGGTCCTCCCGAGGGCACCTGGCGCGTGATCAAAGGGGGCCGCTACCACCACGTCGGCTTCTCCGTCCGCTCCTCCATCCGCGGCTACTTCCCCCCAGACGAGCGCTTCGCCTACCTCGGCTTCCGCTGCTGCGCCGACGCCAACTACCGTCCCGGCAGGTAGTCGTCCGCCTGACGCCGGCCCTGACCGGCGACCCTTCCACTGCAACGCTGCGAAGTTCTTTACTTTGACGGTAGGATTTCCTACTATTGCAGTTGGCAGGAGGTGCGCCAATGAAGGCGACCGTGTCGGTGAAAGGGCAGATTACCATCCCGAAGAAACTCAGACGGCGGCTGGGCATAAGTGCAGGGACGGCATTGGTGTGCAGTGAGGAGGCAGGCCGCTTGGTGCTGGTCAAGGCCATGCCGGAGGACCCGGTGTCCCGCGTCTATGGGGTGCTCAGGCATCTCTCCAGGCGGACGGACGATGTCATGCGCGAGATCCGAGATCGGCCCGAGGAGCAGGACGAGTGATCACTGCGATAGACAGCAACGTGCTGTTCGACATATTCCTGGCCGATTCCCAGTTCGGGCATCTCTCCTCCAAGTCGATGCGCCAGGCTCTCCAGCAGGGGACAGCGGTGGCCTGCTCGGTAGTGCTGGCCGAGGTGTCGTCGCTCTTCAAGGATCAGTCCAAAGCCATGCGGGCACTCGCCGACCTGGGAGTTCGATTCGATTCCCTGGACGAGGACGCAGCGCTTGGTGCGGGGAGGGCATGGCGCCGGTACAGGGAGCGGGGCGGGCCGCGCACACGCGTCGTTGCCGACTTCCTGATCGGCGCGCACGCGAAGACCCGAGCCGATCGTCTCCTCACCAGAGACGCCGGATTCTATCGCGACTACTTCCGAGGCTTGGTCCTGCTCGACCCGACCGAGTAGGCGCGCCGCGTTCCCTGCCCTTCGGTCAGCTCATGAAAAAGCTGCGGCGGACTATTCTGCGATCGTGCCCCACAGCGCGGGATTCGAGACAATCCCGCAATCCACGACCGTTGCCCCCGCAGGGTTCCTGAACGGCGACCAGCAGTATTCCAGGAACATGGTCAGCTCCTCCACCCGGATTGCATCCGGGGCATTCTTCGGATGGAACCCCTCCCGGAAATCGTACGTGCCGTCCGGCACCGACGGGTCCCACAAGTCCCAGTTGGGGAACTTCGAGAAGCGCTCCACCGACCCATCGAAATACTTCTGCACCTTCCTGGCCTCGTCCCACGTGAGAGGCAAGCCGACGACCGCACTCTGGAGAAGCAGCGACGCAATGTCGCGGTCCCAGGAAGGGTCGTCCTCACCAGGTTCGTCCGCAGCGGGATCTTGGTAGCGTTCGATGCGCTTGGCGAGCCCTTCGAGAAGTTGGAGCGCAAGCTCATCGTGCCGCTGCACCAGGGAGAGGTGCACCGCGTTCATGTGGAAGCCGTCGATGATCGCGTAGTTGAAGTAGTTTCCGCCGCCGGCAATGGTGTCGTACAGGCTACCCTGGCCGTCCCCGCAATCGTTGTCGAGAGTGTCTCCATAGGCCACAAGGGCGGTGGCAAGCCGCGGGTCGCACTCTGCGTCGGGGAAGAGCCCCGTGTAGGCCGCAAACGACGCCAGGTCCTGGTCCGGCACGAACGGTTTCCCGTCCGCGTCTTTGCTGCGAATCACGTAGCCCGAATCTACGATGTCCTTGGCGAAACCCTCGATGTAGGTCTTCGCTTCCTCCGCTGCCGCTCTCACCTCCGACCCTTCAGGTGCCAGCTCAATCAGGTACGGAAGCCAGGCGTACACCCGATAGATGTAGTGGACGTCGTCTTTGGAGCGCATGGTCGTGACGTAAATGTCGCCCCAGTAGGGGTTGTTCGGAAAGTGCACCCTGTCGGCGTTCCAACCCTGGTAGGTGAAGTACCAATCGGTGTAATCGACCGCCTTCTTCTTGCCGTTGGGCAGCGTGTAGTCGTGGTTGTGGGTCACGATGTTGCGGGAAAGGATGTATTGGAGCGGGTCGTCCTCGTCGAACAGAAACCCCTTCATGAGTGCCGTGTGCGATTTCGTGAAGCCCTCGGTGACTGCGGCCATGTCCTCGTCGCCGGTGAGCAGGTAGCCGGTCATCGCGTGACTCAGCACCATGCCCGTCGGCTCAGCGTTGTTGTGGCTCCCCCCATGCTGGCTGTTGTGCCTGAAGGTAACGAGGTCCCCGGTCTTCACCGCATCGATGTCGTGCCACCAGATCAGGTAGTCGGGCCAACCTGACGTCTCGTCCATGCCGTGGCAGGTTTCCTGGACCCACATGTAGTAGTCGACGTCCTTCCACAGACCCGTGAGCCTGGCGGTGAACTGCGCCACCTCCTCGTCGGAAACAGGGGTGCCCTGCTGCTTCCTCTCGAACACGAAGGGCAGGGCGAGGGGCAGCCCCCCGGGAGTAACGTGGGGCGGCTCCGCCGACTCCGCGACATCGAGATCGCCTGTCCGATCCATGGCGTCGGCATGGCTTCGATAATCAAAAGGCTGCACGCCGTCCATGACGGGAGATACGTCTCCGCATGTCCGATTATCGAAAGCGCCGTCTCCGATCATGCAGACGCCATCTTCGCGAAGTTCGGAAACGTCAGAACGGTCTCCGTTTGGCGTGGCGCCGGAGATCGCGTCCAGGGAGCAACCGCCAACGCAAAGCACAACGGCCAGCCAGGCCGGCACCGCAGCCGGGAGCGCAGCGACCACGGAAGCCCGCAAGCAGGCCGAGAGCGTCGCCAATACCGGGGAAACCGTCTCTTTGCGTACCATGGCGCCCTCCTTGGTCTCACGTGCCCGCAGCTCGTCGCTGCGGTACACCCGGCATGGTCCGAATATCGATCACCCGCATGCCGGCCCTACGTCCGGCTTCCACTCCGGGGTCGGTGTCCTCGAACACCAGGCAGGCATCGGGCGCCACGCGGATCCTGCGGGCTGCCTCAAGAAACACGTCCGGGTCCGGCTTGTGGCGTACGACGTCTTCAGCAGTCACGACAGCGGCGAATAGATGCGCGACGCCTATCTGCTCCAGCACTCGCTCCGCCACCCACCGGAGGCTGCCCGTAGCCACGGCCATGGGAAGCTTGCCGGCAGCGGCGCGGGCTACCGCGACAACCGGCTCGATGGGGCGGACCAGCGGGATGTGGTTGAGGAAGTCAGCATTCTTGAGCCTTGACACCTCGTCCACGTCGACCTGGACTCCGGCTCGCCTCGCAAGCTTCTCCACGATGCGCCAGGAAGGCATGCCGCCCATCGAGTAGAACTCATCGATGGAGAATGGGATGCCTCTCGGCTCGAGGATGGCAAGCCACGAGCTATAGTGCGCGGGCATCGTATCCGCGAGAGTCCCGTCGCAGTCGAAGATCAGCCCCTGGATTCCGTGGAGATCGATCATCTTGTCCGCGTGTAGATGTTGTCCGTGCAGATGCGTCATCTTACCCACATGTAGATCTTGTTGCCGTAGCCACACCCCGGCGGAGCTCCGGACTGGACGGTACCTCCTGCGGCACCAAGGTTGTTGCCCTGGAAGTTATCCGTTATGCCGGCCATCCCACGGCCGTTGTCGCTGTGCGTCTTGACCACGTTGGTGTAGTTGCCGCTGCCGTTGCAGCCGTACCACGCGTCCAAGCCTCCGGCAGCACCGCCCCAGTTCGTGCACTGCTGGTAGGAGGGGTTGTTGTCGGACGAAAACGTGTAGGAGTACCTCCTGCATTCCGGCTTGTCGTGCGTCTCGTGGACATAGGAGCACGCGGACGGGAAGAAGTAGTGATGCGGCACCGTGGGCGACGTGCAGCGATAGCCCATTCGGTTGTCGTTGGCGGCCCTGAGCTTGTTGATCGTAACGTCGTCGTACTTGGCCGTCGACCCGTCGAGGTTCACGAGCGTCGCGGAGTTTCCCTGCGCTCCGGTGTTGTGGGGCTGCATTGCTCCGTCGATGTTGTCACGGAACACCAAGGTCCATCCGCCCCCGTCCTGGGTCATGTCGCAATACACCTGGAACGGAGCGCTGCCTCCCGCGCCATCGGGATCGACCGTGTAGGTGCCGTCCGGGCTTCCCTGCGCAGCAAGCTTCCAACTCAGGCAAGACGCCTGTACGGACGGTACGCACTGACCGCTCTGGCAGTGGTTGCCTTGGCCGCAAGGAGTGTTTTCCGGAACAGGCACGTGCGTACATCCCTGGAGCGGCACACAGGAATCCTGCGTGCACTGGTTCGCATCGTCGCACGAAAGCTGCCCGGCCCCGGCCCCGCACGCGCCTCCGGAGCACGCGTCGCCCGTTGTGCACGGGTCGCCGTCGTTGCACGGGGCAGCGTTGGCCGGGAAGCTGCACCCCGTTGCGGGCAAGCAAGTGTCGTCAGTACATGGGTCAGCGTCGACACAGACTATCGGCGTACCTGGGGCGCACGACCCCTGCGAGCATTTGTCACCGCTGGTGCAATCGTTCTGGTCCGAGCAATCCGCCAGGTTCGGTGCATGCACGCAACCCGTCGCCGGAGTGCACGAGTCGTCGGTGCAGGGGTTGGCGTCGTCGCAGTCCAGGGGCGGTCCCCCAGCACACTTCCCCTCCGCACATTTGTCTCCGGATGAGCATGCGCTTCCGTCGTCGCAGCCGGCGTTGTTGGGGGTGAACACGCACCCGGACGCAGGGCCGCACGAGTCGTCGGTGCAGGGATTCGAGTCATTGCACGGTACTGGGGCCGTTCCCTTGCACCAGCCTTTGGAGCAGACGTCCCCGGATGTACACTTGTTGCCGTCGTCGCACGCTGCTGAGTTCGGGGAATGGGTGCATCCACCGCCCGGTTCACAGACATCGTCCGTGCAGAGGTTGGAGTCGTCGCACGGGAGCTTGCCGGAGCCGATGCACTGGCCCAGGTGGCAGTGGTCGCCGGTAGTGCACATGTCTCCATCGTTGCAGGGCGCGTCGCTGAGCGTGTAAGTGCAGCCGCCGACGGGCGAGCAGAGGTCGTCCGTGCACACGTCCGAGTCGTCGCACGACAGCGTCCCGGTGAACGTGCACTTGCCCGCCGAGCAATTGTCCCCGGTGGTGCACGCGTTGTCGTCGTCGCAGGGCGCCACGTTGGGGACGTTCTTGCAGCCGTAGCCCGACTCGCACGAATCGTCGGTGCAGGGATTGCCGTCGTTGCAGAACAAAGGCACGCCCCCGCCGCACGCGCCGCCAATACAGGATTCGCCGATTGTGCAGTCCGAACCGTCGTCGCACGGATGACCGTCGTTGGCCGGAGCTTCATAACATCCGCCCGTGCCCGGATCGCAAACCGCGGCCAGGCACGGGGCATCCACGCCCTCTGCCGGCGGGCACGAGACCACCGATCCCTCGACAACGGCGCAAGTGAAGGGAAGCTTCTCCTTGTCGCAGTACAGCACGCCGTTGCACACGTCGGCGTCTTCAAGCTTCCCGCAGTCGCCGTCGTCCTGGCATTCGCAGTCGACGGCAAAGCCCCCGCAAGTGCCTTCTTTGCAACGGTCCGCCACTGTACACGGGTCGTTGTCGTTGCAGTCTGCTTCGTTGAAAGTCGCGGTGCACCCGCCGAAGCCGTCGCATGAGTCGTCGGTGCACGGATCCGAGTCGTCGCACAGTACAGGCAGCCCGGAGCAGACACCGTTCTGGCAATGGTCGCCGACGGTGCATGCGTCGCCGTCCACGCATTCACCGCCCGTGAGCAACTCGTACGAGCAGCCGTCCGCAGCCTTGCAGAGGTCCGCAGTGCACTCGTTTCCGTCGTCGCAAAGCTCGAGGTACTTGCCCTCGGAGAGCACGGGCTCGTCCGTCTCCCCGTCGCAATCGTCGTCCAGCCCGTTGCATGACTCGCCGGCTGGTGTGGCAGCGTCGCAACCGGAAAGGCCGTCGGGCCCGCAGATTCGCTTGCCTTCGCAAACGCCCGCTCCGTTTTCGACTTCGCAAGGTGTCCACAACCCAAGCTCCACCGACTTCGCCGTGCAGGGGCACACGCCTGCATCCGCGACGCACTGCATGGTCTCAACTCCATCGACCGAGACAGCGTTCTTGCAGGAGAAGCCCCATGGGCATTCCTGAGTCGCCTCGCACTTGCCCCCGCAGAAACTCCCTTCCGTTCCGTAGCTCACGCAAACGTCCTCAGCGCTTGCGCTTTGGCACTGCAGGCCCGTCTCGCACGGCCTGCACAAGTTGGCGTAGGCGGAGACGCAGACGTACACCAGGTCCCGCCCGCCCGCGGACAGCGCCTCGCACGTCCAACCCGCCGGGCACTCCTCGGAGCACGTCTGCGTGCAGACGCCGTCGCCCATGTGGTCCAGGCAGTAGCCGGACAGGCACTGCTTGTTGTCCGAGCACGGGTCGAGGAAGCACCCCTCGCCTGCCTTGCACCCCTCCGGTGGCAGATCGCCCGTGAGTCGATCCGCGACATCCACGGAAGGGGACGCGTCTCCCGTAGCCTCCGGCACAGGTGCTTCCGCTCCCCCTACGTCCTCGCCGTGCATGTCCTTGGCCTCATCGGGGGCGGCGTCGGTCGGAACCGACACGTCAGTGCCTCCTGAGCTGCATGACCCAAGGAGGAAGACGGCAAGAACCATTCCAACCATACACGGCCGCATACGGCACCTCCAACCAAGGAGACTTAACTTACCTCAATACCTCCTGAGCTTCCAAATCGTTGTCGGCAACTCCACGCTCCGATGAACAACCCCCGATCGTCCGGCTCACGAATCCGCCAACCGTCGGATTGGCGTTCGGCATCCTGCCGCGGTAGTATTCTGCCGCTTGTGTGAGGTGTCAGCCCCCCCGATGAAGCCTCTTGCCCCATTCACTGCATGCTGTGCTTTCCTGGCGGTAGCTTGCTCGGGAAGCGGAAGTCAGGGGGACATGGTCCCCCCGAACCAGGCGGACGAAGTGACGCTCGACGCGGTCGAGCCTGAAACCGCGTCGTCGTTCGACACGTGGATACCTCCCCTGCCGCAGTGCGGCGACACAGTGAAGCCCCTTTTCGTTTCGGCATGGCCCGGTAATGGGTTGTCCCTCCTGGTACGGGGTACCGGCGCCGGGAAGCTCTCGGCCGACGACTTGGCGTTGGAGGGCACGCAAGGGGAGGAGATTCCGTTTGCGGCTGCTGCGTCCGCCCTTCCGCGGTCGTTTGCGTATGTGGTAATCGATGGGCTTGGCGAGGCAGCGTCCGTCTCTGAAGAGCTTGCGCTGGCGGGCGAGGTGATTGAGTCCCTACCGGCAGATTGCTCGATCGCGCTGTTCCGGCGGTGCGGCGACCTCCAACAGGTCGCCGGCGTCTCCTCTGACCGGGATCTCCTGGTGTCCTTACTGGACGAAGGTAGCTTCTCCTGCGACGGCGACTTCGGGCTGGGTTTCGACGACATGCTTCCGCAGGTCGCGGACGAGGTGGCCGTGGCCGGGGGAACATGGTACCCGGCGCAAAGATCGGTTGTCGTCATTGCAGCCGGAGCGGACGCTTTTGTGGCCGGAGCGGACGCCTTTGTGGCCGACCCCGCCGATCTGCCGCTCGGCGTTGACTTGTACGTGGCCGTTGCCGGCGGTCCGCCCGAGGATGCTGCGTCCGATCTTCTGCACCTGCTGCCATGGGTCCCCGGCGAGGACGACGCCGACGTGGCCCAGACGTTGAAGCAAGCCCTGCTGGCCGAAAGCGAAGGAGTGCTGGCGATCGGAGCGTGTCTGTCCGACACAAAGGCCGAAGCCGTTTCGTTAGTCGCGCCGGATGGCGCCGTGTGCGAGATTGAGCTTCCCGAGTGGCCGGAAGAGGAAGCGGGGCTTGCCTGCTTTGCAGACGATGTTGCATCCGGGAAACGGAACTACCCGCGGGTCTTCCGGTTCATCATGACGCCCGAAGAGAGAGTTGTGTTTGACGACTACACGAAGAACAAGATCAAAGACGACTTCGCTCTGTCGGTCCAAGTGGGAGATTCCGCTCCGGTAGCGGCGAAGGCGCACATCCGCGGCCAGACAAGCCTTGACTGCGCCAGGAAGAACTTCTCGGTCGACCTGGACCATGGCGTTCCCCGCCACCTGCGGCCGTACTTCGCCAGCGACGAGTTCTACCTGATCTCCATGTGCAAGGACGATCGCTACCACCAGCAGTTCCTGGCAAACGTCCTTGCCTCCGGCCTCGGCCTGTTCCTGCTTTCCATGGATATGGTCGAGCTGGTCGTGGGCGACGAGTCGTGGGGCGTCTACCTGCTGCTGGAGAAGAACGACCTTGGGATCATCGAAGAGAACTCCCGAGTGAAGGCAATCATCAGGCGCAGGTTCGACCCGGAGGACAAGCTGCCGGACGTCGAGTTCCCAAACGGAGCTTCCACGGAAGACCCGGTGGCAGCCGGTTATTGGAATCTTACCTCGGCACTGGATGGGCTGTCGGGCGACGAGCTGATTTCCAGAGCGAGGGAGCTGTTCGACCTGGATGCGCTGTTGCGTCTTGTGGCGTTCCACTCGCTCACCGGAAACGGAGACTGGGTAGACGAGGTGCTGTTCTACTCGACGGAATCGGTGCGGGGCAGCAAGGCGGGCGAGTGGTACAGGTTCATGGCGTGGGACATGGACGACCTCTATTCCGATTGTCACCATTCCGGGAAGTGGGCGATGAAGGACCCGCACGGCATGGTCTTCTGCGCCGAAGGAGACATCGAGCTGCTGCTGCTCGCGGACGACGTTGTGTACGCACGGTACGTGGACGTGCTGGAGGATCTTATCCTCTACCGCGTGACCGAGGGGGTGTTCGACGCTGCTCTCGACCAGACAAGAGGCGCACTGCTTCCCTTCTTCGACCGGCCCGAGATCTGCGCTGCCATGGTCGAGCTGCTCAAGAGCAACCCGGGTGCATCCGACCCGGAGGTCGCCAAGGCCGACATCCTGGACAAGATGGGCAAGCTCAAAGCGGACTTCCTCGCCAGACGGGGCAAGCTCCTCGACCTGATTGCAAAGTACAGAGCGGAGAGAGGAGAGTGATCGTGCCGAACCGGTTGCGCAACAACGATCTTGGCCCGCCCCGGCCATGGGACTGGAGGGTGGTTGCGCCATTCAGATTGCTTCCCGGAGCGCCGATCAAGATGCTGGATGCGGAGCAGATTGCGGCCCGGTTCGCTGCCGCGGTTGTCGCGTGCCTCTTCGCGTGCTCGTCTGGAGCGGGAGGCGATGATGACGATGGGCCGCGGTCGGCCGACGTGGATGCTGGGGACGCTGACCGGGGCGATTCGAGAGGGGATGCAGCGGAAGTGGTCCTCAGCGATTCGGAAGTGGGCGCTGGGGACGGTGCCTGCGGAGACTCGAACTCGGAGACATGCACCGGAGATCTGGTGCCCGACCCTGAAGAGAGAGTGCTCGCCATTGTTGTTCCGGCCAAGGCATTGGTGCAGGAGCATGTGCCCGTCGTCCTTCGGGTTCACAAGGGCGGGGTCCCCGACCTGAACGCCACTTTCGACGTCGTGGTCCGGGTGCAGGACGACCAGAGCGGCACGGAATCCGTGGTAGCGGTCCGCCGCGGGGCCGGCTCGGGCCGGCTTGCCCTACCGGATGCGGAGGGTGCATTCGAGCTGCTGGCTCTGGGCGGTGGGTTGAGCGCAACCGGGAAGGTGGAAGTGGAAGCTGCCTTTCAGGAACAGGCAATGGAAGTGGAGGGGAAGCTCGCTCCCGAGGAGCTGCAGTGGACCGGTGACAGCGTGATCTTCGTGGTCGGAGACCTGGAGATTCAGGCCAGCCAGACCCTGGAGATCGCCCAGGGAACGGTTGTCGAGCTGGCGGAGGAGGTGAGCTTGGAGGTCTACGGGAACATCGCGGCCAAGGGGACCGCCGGATCTCCCATCTGGTTTCGTCCAGCGCCGGGTACTGCTTGGGGCGGCATCGCACACCACAGCGGTTCGAAGGGGCTCTACGAGCACGTGATCTTCAGCGGCGGGGGCGGTGACGAGTCGAAAGCATTCGGCCATTCCGGAAGCCAGCCGGTCCTCTTCGCAAAGGAATCGGATCTGGTCCTGGACCACTGTGCCGTGATCGACAGTCCCGGAAAGGCCATGGGTGCCGAGGACAGCAGGATCGACCTGAAGGAGACGCTCATCTCCAGGTGCGACACCGGAGGCGAGCTCAAGCGCACACGCCTGACCGCGTACCGGTCTCACTTCCTGGAGATGCCCGCTGCTTCCGGAGATCCCCAGGACGACGACAACGACGGGATCTACCTCAGCGGCGAATATGTTGCCGGACCAAGCGAAGAGCAATTTTCGATTATCGATCGATGCGTATTCGCTCTCGGGTGGGACGACGGCATCGACCACAACGGTGCGAACGTCATCGTGGAGAACACGATCATCGAGGGGTTCTTCCACGAAGGCGTGGCCTGCTCGAAGGGTGGGAAGATCACGGTGAGCAACAGCCTCATCCGCGGGTGCGAGCAGGGGATCGAGGCCGGGTACGGGGGACCTGAGGTGGTCGTTGACCACTGCGTGCTTACCGAAAACGATGTCGGCCTGAGGTACGGCGACTCCTACGACTGGGACGTGAACGGGACTCTGGCCGTGACCAGCACCGTGAGCTTCCAGAACTCGGAGCACAACGTCTGGAACTACGTGAACAACCTGGGTGGTCCGGCAGAGGACGCGGTGGACATCTCGTGCAGCATGGTCGACGACCCGGCTTGGGACGGAAATGACGGGAACGTTCCAGGCGTGCCGAGGCTCGATTCCGCGTTCCTCCTCGCTCCCGGCTCGCCTGGCGAGTCCGCGGCGTGCGACGGCAAGGACACAGGTTTGCTGGAACCTCTCTGGGATTAGGGTCCGTCTCAAGACAACCCGATGAATTCGGACGCCGAAGCATCCTCGGTTCGATCGGGTTGCTTCTTGACGGGCCCTTAGCCGCGGACGCAGCCCGCCCAGGAGGCCGTGTGCCCGCTACTTGAGCAGGCCCTTGAGGTAGTCGACCCGCGCAGGCAGGAATTTGCGAACGCGGGCGAGCTCGGCCTCGAACGAGTGCGGCTTGTCGGGCCAGCGGCACTCCTCGAACCGTACGTCCGGTGCCGCCTCCGTCGCCATCTGGTCCAGGAGCGAGCGGGAGTGGTCCGCGGAGAAGGTCGAGGAAAGAAGTGCTTCCATGTACGACGTGTACTCGTCGTCGAGTTCGGGGATCTTGGCCAGCTTGGTCGAGAGGCTGTTCTTCTTTCCCCAAAGTGAGCCCTCGTCAGCGGGAAGCTCGTCGCCGTCCCAGTTGAGGCCGAAGGTCGCGTCCGCATCCCAGTTCACGATCAGGAACCCCAGGTCGGGAACGCCTTCTTCGTGGTACAGGTAGTAGTTCTTGGTGAACGTGTCGCGGTTGTCCGAGAACACGTTGACCGCGGTGAACATCCTGTACATATCCAGATCCAGCAGCGGCCCCACCTTCGCCTGGAATTCGTCCGCATCCAGAGGTGCGGCCGCAATGGCGTCCAGCAGATCCTTCAAGTCAGTGCTGGGCTCGTCCTGGTTTGCCTTCTTCTCGTAGCCTGCCATGAAGTCGGTCTTCTTTCCGAAGTTGGCGTTGTGGTTCACCGCCTTGTACAGGTTGCCGTCGCCTTCCAGTCCCATTCTCTCGAAGTAGTCGGTGTCAATCGACTCGGTCAGCGCATACAGGCCACGGTATTGGCCGTTGAGGAGCAGGTTCACGTACGTCACCCTGGGCCCAAGCCCGCCGATCTCGGCGAGAAGGTCGCTGGCCAACCGGTCCCGCGAGAGGGTCCCGTCGATCCAGTGCGCCTTCAGGATGAGATGCTTGAAGCCCACCGGATCGGGCGAAGCGCTCTCGCCTTCCGCGTGCACGAAAGGATCCAGCGGATAGCGTTCTTCCCGGTTGAACTTGATCTTGAACGACTTCTTGGGATAACGGACCGAGATCCCGCCCTGGAGATCCAGACCGACGTCGAGGCAGACGCCGTGCAGGCAGAACCCGGCATCAACCTCGATATCCGCTTCCACGTCTTCCAGGAGATCATCGAAGTTGTCGTCCGAGACCGAGAGCTTGGCAACCGGATTCCTGAGGCACTGAAGCGGGTATCGCCTTCCGTCGCAGGCCCAATCCTCGCATTCGGTGGCCGAGTGGCCGTCTACCTCCGCCTCATTCTCCACGTCATCGGACCCGCCGTCTTCACGGAGACAATCCTCGCCCCAGCCATCCGATCCCTCCCATTCGTCGCATTCCGTCACGTCGTCAGGGGCCGAGTCGGGAGCTCCGGGGCTTGTGTCACCAGCACTGCACGCAACCACGGAGGCGGCCAGGCCGGCAAGCAGCAGGACGACGGGGATCTGCCCATGTTCCGAAACCCGGAAAACCGTGCTCCTTCGCACATGAGGGGAAGTACTCGGCACGTCCATCGACTCCCTGACCCACTGACTGGCGGGAGTGTACCCGCACGTGCACCCAAGTCAAGCAGCGCACGGCTCCCGGGTGCGCGTACCTGAGGATCGCACCCGCTTCGTCTGTCCCGCTGGACGGCAGGCTCCTGGCTTGTGCTGTGGGAGACTTGCGTCCATAATGGCGACTTGATGCCGGCCGGTGCCGGAACGGAGTGGCGATGAATGCAAGCCTGGGTGTTCTGAAGACAGGGGTGTTTCTGGACGGTGCCTTCGTGCAGGATCTGGTCTCGTACTACCTTCATCATCACCGGCGTCACGCGGTGCTGAGCCTGGGCGGCCTGGTCGCGTGGCTGCGGGCGGAAGCGGCCCGGCGCAGCGGCTGTGACGTCAACGCGTGCAGGGTGGTCGAGTCGTTCGTCATGCGGCAGTCGGATTCGGGGAAGTCCGATCAGACCGGAAACGTGGCAGCGCTGATTGAGAAGGCGTACCGGCTGGAAGGGCTGACCATGGTGAGCCCTCCTGCCGAAGCAGGGGCTCGGGGATCTGAGGTGTACTTCGCCCTGGAGGTGTTGGACCGGGCCGTGCTGCGGAAGCTGGACCTCGTGGTGCTGCTTGCGCAGTCGCCCTGCTACGTGGCTCTCGTGAGGAAGCTCTCCGCGTTTGGCTGCCGCGTGATGATTCCCACGTTCGACGTCCAGCTTCCCGACGCCCGGGGCGTGACACGTCGGTATCGAACGCCGGCAGGGCTCACGGAGGATGCGACCTGGACCGTAGCCCTCGGGCGGCTCATCGACGAAGCTGGCGACGATACTCCGGTCATGCGTGCCCTCTTCTCCGATTCCATTCCCAGGCGGGATGAAAGGCCCGCTCCGGCACCGGGGCCGACCGCACCGGAAGCTGTCAAAGCCGAGGCTCCGAGCGCCACCGACGTGCTCCATGGAACGATCTCCGAGATACGCGAGCGCATGGGATTCATCCTGGAAGACTGGAACGGCCGCAAGCTGTTCTTCCATCATTCCGGGCTGGCGCGAGGAGCGCTTTCTGATTTCAAGCAAGGAGACCGTGTCGAGTACATGCGCGGCACCGACCCCAAGAACCGTGCCTGCGCCGTAGGCGTCCGGCTTCTTCCGCCGGACGCCTCAGACCCCGCAGTCTCACCTGCAGTCTCACCTGCAGTCTCACCTGCAGTCTCACCCGCAGTCTCACCCGCAGTCTCACCCGCAGTCTCACCCGCGGCCCCGGCCGCGGCCCCGGCGGAATTGGCAGGCGGAGGCGGGCAGACCCAGGGCAGCGGCAACGAGCCCGGAGGCGGGCAGACCCCGGCAGCCGAGTAGCCCGCATCATTATCTTGACATTGAGGGGGCAGATCCCCACACTTCGCCGACCCTGGGCTAGGCCCTGGGCTTGAGGTGTGGAGATGAGCAAGCTTGGCCAGGTACGTAACATAGGAATCGCGGCGCACATCGACGCGGGGAAGACCACCGTGTCGGAGCGCATTCTCTTCTTGTCCGGAGTGACCCGGAAGATTGGAGAGGTCCACGACGGTCGCGCTACCATGGATTTCATGAAGCAGGAGCAGGAGCGGGGCATCACAATTGCGTCCGCGGCCATCTCGTGTGCGTGGAAGGACCATCACATCAACCTCATAGACACGCCCGGTCACGTGGATTTCACGTTGGAAGTGGAGAGGTCGCTCAGGGTCCTGGACGGGATGGTGGCGGTCTTCTGCGCGGTGGGCGGTGTGGAACCCCAGTCCGAGACGGTGTGGTCTCAGGCTGACCTGCACAGGGTGCCGAGGATCGCCTTCATCAACAAGATGGACCGTCCCGGTGCCGACTTCTACGGGACCATCCAGGCCATGAGGGAAGTACTGGATGCGAATGCGGTAGCTTACCAGCACCCGCTGTTCGAGAAAGATCAGTTCTTCGGCGTGGTGGACCTCGTGGAGATGAAGGCCCTCAAGTACGAGGGGTTCGACATGAGCGAGATACCGATCCCGGACGGAGCCCGGGCCGAAGCGGAGACAAGGCGGAAGGTGTTGATCGAGGCCCTCAGCGAGTTCGACGACGGGGTCATGACCCGCTATCTGGCGGGAGAGGAATCGTCGCCGGAGCAGATCCGGGCAGCGACGCGCAGCGCGGTGGGTCGCATGCGGCTGGTGCCCGTATTTGGCGGCGCTGCCTACAAGAACAGCGGCGTGCAGCTTCTCCTTGACGCGGTGGTTGACTACCTTCCGTCGCCCCTGGACGTAGGTGCCGTTGTCGGGACAGAGCCGTCGGATCCCGAGCGTACGCACTCTCGATCGCCCACGGCCTCCGATCCGTTCGCGGCACTGGCGTTCAAGATCATCCACGATCCGTTTGTCGGGCAGCAGACGTTCGTCAGAATCTACTCCGGGCGGATCGACAGCGGCGACTGGGTATACAACGCTTCCAGGCAAGCCAAGGAGCGCATCGGGCGCATCCTCCGCATCAAGGCCAGGGAACGCATCGAGATGGCGTCAGCGGAAGCGGGCGACATAATCGCTCTGGTCGGGCTGAAGAATACGACCACCGGGAACACGCTTTGCAGCGAGCGGGAGCAGGTGCTGCTTGAATCGATCGCGGTCCCGGAGACGGTCATAGCAATCCGGGTCTCGGGTGCGAACCAGAAAGAGAACGAGAAGGTCGCCAGGGGCCTTCAGAAGCTGGCCATGGAGGATCCGTCGTTTACGGTAAGCCACGATGAGGAGACGGGCGACTTCCTGCTTGGCGGGATGGGCGAGCTGCACCTCGATATCCTGGTGGATCGCCTTCGCACCGAGTTCGGCGTCGAGTGCCAGGTAGGGGTGCCGACCGTGTCATACCGGGAAGCCATCGGGGCGCCGGCAATGGCGGAGTACAAGCACGTGAAGCAGACCGGCGGTCACGGGCAGTACGGGCACGTGGTCATGGAGTTCTCCCCCTGCGAAGAGCGTTACGTGTTCGAGTCGAAGGTCAGAGGCGGGAACGTACCGACCGAGTATGTCCCCGCGGTGCGCAAGGGGATCGAGGACGCCTTGTCCAGGGGAGTTCTCGCCGGCTACCCGGTGGTCGGCGTGAAGGCGACGCTCCTGGACGGCTCCTCGCACCCGGTCGATTCCTCCGACCTGGCCTTCCGCACCGCTGCCGCGCAGTGCTTCAAGAAGGCATTCTCGGCAGCCTCTCCGCGGATACTCGAGCCGATAATGAAGGTCGAAATCAACACACCTGACGAGCATATCGGCGACATAGTGGGCGACCTTGGAGCGCGCCGGGGCAAGGTGACGTCCATGCGCAGGTTCCGCAAGGGAAGCCAGAAGATAAACGCGCTCGTTCCGCTCGCGGCGCTGTTCGGCTACGCAACGCCGCTTCGCACGATGAGCAGCGGCCGCGCCAACTTCTCCATGGAGTTCGAGTCATACCAGCCCGTGCCCGTATCCATCCAGGAAAAGATCATCGAGGAGAGGCGCAAGCCGTAGTGCCGCAGCCGGATGAGCTATGGGGCAGATCCGGCCTCTATGGCTGCGGCAAGGGAGTAAAAGTCGGTGCCGGTTGGGACGCGCAGCCGGTGGCCGTCCACGTACACTGCCGGGGGCGGCGCAGGATCCGTCGCCGCGTCGTAAGGTTTCTGGATCACTTCGACTTTGCCCGGATACCAGAGAAGGAGCTTCGCGATGTGCGGCCAGAGCTGCTTGCAGTAAGGCGACGCATCGTCCCAGATCAGCACCAACTGTACCTTGACTGCCGAGGCGTTCGCAATCGGAGCCAGCCCGGCAAGATCCAGAGATGTCTCCTGAGGCTCTACCAGCGGCAGGAGCCAACCCCTGGCCGAGATGAACTCGATCGCGGCGGCAACGGACATCCCCTTCTCGGACAGCGAGCGCACCAGAAAGCCCTCTTCGTCGATCAGCCGGCTGAGGTTGTCGTCCGGAAGCAGCCCCGCGCGGCGGACCCCGTTCACGTAGTAGACGGGCGTACCCGCGGCCACGACCGGCACCGCATCGATTCTCACTCGATCCAGTGCGAGCTGTACGTCCGGGGCTCGGAGGCGCGACGGCGTGCAGTCCGCAATCCCCGCTGCCTCGCAAGCCGCAGGAAGCGCCTGCTGCGTGCCCTGGCGCTCGAAGTACGCGTCCGCAAACTGCCGGAACCTTCCGGTGCGCAGAGCCAGCACTCCAGCCGCTGCTGCAAGCTCAGACCCGTCCGCAGCCTCAGCAATGGCAGGGCCGGCCGGTGTTGCTGCTTGGGCGGACACTTCCGCGGGTGTTCGACCTTTGGGCCCGGCCACAAGGCGGAAACGGAAGCTCGCGGCGGAGGGGTTCCTTGCGGCATAGGCTGCTGCCTGGAACCACGCCTTCTTGGAGAAGGGGCAATCCATGTCGATGTACTCGACTACGACTACTGGGGCCGCAGCATCGCCGAGCACGGGGGGCTCCGGAGACTCGATTCTGAATCGCGTGGGAGGCGGGTCTGTCGGTGAGCGGACGATGGACTCGTCCCACTTGATCCCTTTTTCAAGCAGCGTCCGGTACGGTGGGAACACCGCAGCGGCAGCCGCGTGGCGCTGCTCAAGCGGGAGATCCTCGGAAAGGGCGGCGAACGCGGCCGACTCCTCCTTGATGAGCCGTCTGAAAGCGCCCTCGTCGGGAAGACCGAGCACCAGCTTCCCGTTTACGATGAACAGGGGTGTGCCGGTCAGGCCCAGCGCCGCGACCAGTGCCCGGTTGCGTTCGACATGCTGTTTGATCTCTTCCCTTTTCATGTCCTTTAGGAACAGCGAGACGTCGAGCTCGGCCCTCCGCACCAATGCCAGGAGGCCGTCCTCGTCCAGCTCCGAGCTGGCCCCGATCAGCAAACGATGCAGCTCTGAGAAACGGCCCTGACGCTGAGCGGCGCTTGCAGCGAGCGCAAGCAGGTAGCCCTTCTTCTGGCCTGGAAGCGGGTTGTGCAGGTAATAGCGTGCTGCGTGCGGGAACTCCGCGAGAAGCTTCTCGATCAGCGGCTCGGCCTTGCGCGTGTACGGGCACTCATAGCTTCCGGCTTCCAGGATCATGACCAGCGGCGCAGCGGCTCCCTGCCTGGGAATCTCCAATTTGGCCGGATCGACGTCGTCGATCAAAGCGAAGGGCCGGAACTCCGGTCTGGAAGCGGCAGCTTCTTCGCCTGGACCCGGAGGCCCGGCATGGTCTGTGCCCTTCGTGCACGCGGCAGACAGCAACAGCACCGAAGCAACTTCCAAGAATGGGAGAAACGCCTGTCTAATTGTCCCACCCGTTCGGCTTTGTGTCGAAGTCGTCCACGAACTCGAGACCTGCGGGAAGCACGAGGGAGTTGTTGTAGAAAGCCATGAACAGGGGGCGGGTCCCGTCGGGTCCGCCCGAGGTGGAAGAGAAGATCACCGTGCTGGTCCTGTTCTTCGGGATGTTTATGTCGTGGCTGGTGTTCTGGCAGGCGTTGTAGTTGCTTCCGCCGCTGCTCCACACTTCGCTGCCGTTCACGGCGATGCCGGCCCACTCACTCCAGTCGCCGTACGCTGTCTTGTACCAGTAGGCTTTCCAGTTGATGTCCTGCTGCGTCTTGTTGCGGATTCGGAACAGGGTGACAACGACCTTACCGTTGGTGCTGCTGTAGTAGTACCACTCGTCAGAGTAGACGACCGCGTTCTTGAGGGTGCCGATGGGCGGGCCCCTCCGGGTAAGGATCGTCCTTAGCTGATCGAAGTCCGATGTCATGTGGACCGCACGCTGATTGCCGTTGGTCCAGTTCGAGGGGTGAACGCCTCCGAACAGGGACGGGTCGTTGTTCGCATACCAGCAGCCGTTCCACTGGCTGTAGGTGCTGAAGACGCCCCAGCGGTAGGTGGCGTTGGCGCCGAGGAAGGTCCAGTTGCTTCCGTTGCACACCTGGACCACTGTGTCCATCATGCGCAACGTGCCGCGCTTTGCCTCGGTGCATGCAGCGTTGTCGGTGCCCAGCTTCAGCCCGCCGTTTACGGTTGCGTTGCCGGAGAAGGTGAGAGCGCCTGCCGCGGTGACGTCACCGTCCACGATCAGGTTGCCCTTCACCTGGATCTTCTTGGTGGACAAGGTCTGTACCTGCACTGACCAGGAGTTCACCTGTCCGTCGAACCCGTTGTCCTTGAAGCCGGTGTCCTTGACCAGGAGGCGCCACGTGCCCTTCGGGTTCTTACCGACCCACTTGGTCAAGTCGCCCACTTTGGGGGGAGTGGGCTCGGGGTAGGTGGTGCCAAGCTGCTGGCCGGGGCCGTTCTTGCTGTAGAGGACGTACTCGACGTTGTCGGGGTCGTAGAGCAGCACCTCCACGGTGCCGAGGTCCGAGTTCGTGATGTTGATCGACACGGTGAGCTTCTGGGCCTCGCCGGCATCCGGAACGAGGATCTCATCCGTGACGCCGGTCGGGTTGTTGTCCTTGACTGCGACCGGGCAGGTCGTGCTGGCGTAGTTATCGGTGAACTGGTTCCAGACGAGGTCGTTGGAGACTTCGTTGAGGCCGTCTGGGGCCAGGTCGGCAAGGTCGGCGCACCCCCACATGTCGCCATCCCACTTGGGGACCTGGTCCGCCAGGCACGCGAGCTGCCAGAGCTCTTCGCCGCAATTTGCGTCCGAGG
>Ga0172371_10001672_pt1 | contig 35254 bp, 21 predicted proteins | sample Lak12m_FD_114543 | JGI IMG/M metagenome (GOLD analysis project Ga0172371, IMG submission 114543) | Freshwater microbial communities from Kabuno Bay, South-Kivu, Congo - kab_022012_12m | ecosystem: Environmental > Aquatic > Freshwater > Lake | place: Democratic Republic of the Congo: South-Kivu... | reverse complement strand
TGAGAGGGCGGGGCGGATCATCTGCACCGACTACTCGAAGTACACGGGCGGCACGGTGATCGTGAGGCCGAAGAACATGACCGTCGAGGAGCTTCAGACGGCCTACAACCGGTTCACGAAGGATTATTACCGGATGATGGAGATCGTCTATCGGGCCTTCAAGCAGCCGAACGCCGTGGCCACGATCACCCGGCTCATCGCCAATGTGGGGCACAGGATGAGTCTCTGATATTCTATCTTTTATCTTGAAACCCCGTAATGCGGACGAATGGTTTTGGCATGCCAAGCCTTTCGTTCGTTGGCGAGCGTGCTTCTACACCCCATATCCTATAAAGCGATCGGAATGTCTCTGTTATGCAAGGCTCACATTCCAAGTTTTCAAGGGGTTCGATATAGTTTCTCAGAATTTTTGAAAAATTATCCGGGTCGAAAGCAGTCAATCGTTCTTGCATTTCGTATCGATAGCGCTCTGCATCGTGGCAGTATAGCAGCTTGAAAAGAACTTCCACGGCCAATTGGTCTGACATCTGTACAAAGTTATCCGCAAGCACTTCAATTTTATCATTGAAGGTATGGACGTCATTAACTTGCTTACTAAAGGCTTCCAATTCGCGTCCATCTAAACGTTTGACCCGCAGATGAACAACAGGCGGCCAATCTTTTGGTCTCGCTGGTTCACGGGAATAGAACAAGCGTAGGCGAAAGTGTTCAAACACACGTGCAAGCATTATATTGGGATCGTATTGAGGGCTCCGTGAAGGTAATTCATGCAATACTGAATGAATAGAGAGAATCACTCCTTCGATCAAGCCGTCCTTTTGCCATTTATGTAGCTTGTCGCCGCAGTCACGGATCCTTTGCATTGCATCGCCCTGCATGACAACTAGCTGTTTGTTAGCCTCTTTTAGTCGTTCTCTGTATTTTCGCGCCTCAGCAGAACCATAGTCGCTAAATTCAATAAGAATTCCGTTCATAACAGTACTGTTACTTAGAATATAGGCTATTTCTGATCCGTCCCCACCTCCTATGCTTACATAAGCTATACGTGGTAGGGGCACTCCCTCGCATCTATTGAGGAAGGCAAGTACGTCCTTAGCTTTCGACTCGCCATCAAAAGTTGCTTGGTAGCTTTCATCTCTTTCTTCAGGGCCAATCCTTTCAACTGGCAAATAATACTCGTGAATCTGCTTCGTGAGTAATTTGCCTGGGGGGGGTGTTTTTTTCTTCCTATGCTTCGATAGATCTCTCGACTTCTCTTCTCTATTATTTCTAAGATCTATGTCGGCATTATTAGCAGGCAATACTATGGATTTAGTTTTCTGTAAAACATATGCCTTCCACCACTCAGACAAAGCATTATCGAAATACATGGTCTTGCCGCTACTAAGATCTCTGTAGAGATTCTTAAGCGGATCATGGGCATGCCACAAGCTATAAGTTCCTTGTGTTCGTGATATGCGGATAAGTGGATGTAATGAAAATGCTATTGCTTTGTCCTCTGCTTCGGGTTCAATTAAGAATTGGTAAACATGTTTAGGATTAACCTGCATACTGGCGGGTCTTTCCCAGCTCCAGGTTGGCGTTGCAGTCATTTCCCACAATCCTTTTACCTGTTTACCGCGAAGGCCATTCGATAGACCCCATGGCACAACTTTCAGGTCCATAACGATTGGGTGAAGCGCCCAGAATGACAAACCGAGTAAGAATGTCACGAAATCTGGTAAATTCTCAAGAAAGACATCAGTATCTGGTACGGGGGGTGAATGAGTCGTGGCATTTCGTATTTGCTGGAGATTTCGAACTGCAGATGTGAACATCGTATGACCGAAGAACCTAGATAGTTCCCGCGCCTGTGACTGACATCCAACTCGTTCAAGTGCACCGTGCAGCGCTGGGGTAAGTTGCTCTATTATCTTAATTATGGGCTCATTGTCTAAACGCCCCTGAACTAGGTTCATTCTTTGAAGTAAGGTTGGATCCAAAAAAGCCAAGGATGATATTTCTATTAAGGATAGGAGTCGTATACCAGCTTCCCATAGAGATGTGGCATAATTCGTTCTCAGGAGAATTCCCGAGCTTGTATCATCGGTGGTAGCGATATCCTTACAGAATGCCGCTAAGACTGGGGGTAAAATTGACGCAGCCCTTTGCCATGCATCTTGCCGCTCAAAAGCACAGATGTCCTCGACTATAGCCTTTGCATATTGACCTGCGGTCGTCTCTTTTTTTGAGTAGTATTTAACCCCAATGCTTCCTGCTTCATATGCAGACTTCCACTTCGGATATGCGGTCAGAACGCTGATACTTGCCAACGGGTTCAAATGTCGAGATAGGTTTCGCAATTCATCGCCGATATCTTCCTGGACTGGGCCATCGATTTGCTCCGGCATGTTTTTATCAAGAGAAATGAAGGGATAAAGCCTCTGTCGCAGGAATTCTCTTGCTGGATTAGCTGCTCGGCACTCGTGTATATCGAGCCATATCTGCCCGGCGCATGTCTTCTTAATCTCGTTTCTCAGAAAACGAAGATCTTCTTCAATGTCTTCAGCGATTAGTATTGGGTACTTGATTTTCTCTTCATTCATCATTGCCAGCTCCCATGGTCAGCTCAGAATTTTGGCGCATCAAGCACTATGATTGCACTTGCCCCCATGTTTATACCAGCGCTAATAAGATGAAACTCACCCTGCATGTCTAAGACCCGCTGTTTTACCCAGAATAGCCCATATCCTATACCATGGCCCTTAGTCGTATAACCGAGATCCGTTACGTGATCAATCTCACTCGGTGCAATTCCCCTTCCTGAGTCAGCAACGCATAGTTCCACTCGGCTGTCTGATAATTTGCGGCTTCGTAGAGAAACCTTCCGCTCTGGCTGGTCCTTACAAGCATCGAGAGCGTTATCAAGTAAGTGATAAAGAATCATCCACAGAATATCTTTATCTGCCCATACATGGTTAGGTTCTCCTTCTTTCTCAACGAGAACCTTCATATGCTTCGCTTTTGCAGAAAGATCATTAACAATTTCCCGCCAAATAGTGCCAGTATTAACATTTTCTGCTACTGGTACGCGTGCTAAGGCTGCGATTCTGCTTGGCATCCCGGATATCTGTTCTATGCCGATCTGGAGTTTAGATAGGTTGTCATGAAGCTCTGTTTTATCAGTGACATTTTGGTCATGAAGGCAAGCTTCGCATAGGTTTCGCAAAGAATACAACTGCCCCTCTGAACTATGCCAGATCCGACTTAACATATCAGTAAAGGATTGAAGTCCCTCTAAAAGTTCAATCCTTCTAGAAAGATCCTTCAACGAATCGTCCTGCATGATCAGTTTTCCGAGCCAACAAGCAAAATATCCTAGTAACTCGCGTTGAGAGGGAGACAACGCATTAGTTATCACAAAGTCTAAACTCAATGCACCAACGATGAACTCCCCGGCTCTCATCATGAATACGGCTTGGCTGCCTAGTTTCTCATCCTCAGCCAAAAGTCCAGGAGGTACAAAATATGAGTGCTTAGGGCGGCTCAACACGTTAGGTTCATAATAGATATCCTTATTCTGGGAAAGCGCGGTTTCAAGTAAAGTACGACCCTTCGCACTATTAAGAGTCTCCTCGACGTATGCTGCAATCTCTTGTCCCGTGGTCTTGCCGGATGAGACATCAAGATTCGTAATTCTCCATTTGCCGGCATTGGTATCCCTTACAATAAAAAGTAAGAGGCGGTAACCTGTGAGTTCGCGGATCAAGCCAATGCTTCTCTTAACTAATTCTTCGCGTGAACCCTTTTCCCCAAGTGTCTGTAATACGCGACTTAGGAATGCCCGGATACGCAAACGATCTACAAAATGTCCAGATAGTCTGCAAAGCGTCTCAGCGTATTCTAAATCCTCTTCGGTATAGAAAGCTCTCTCGGAGCACTCCAGGTTAACAACACCAATCATCGGTTCCGAATCTCCGGGTGTACCTGCTACAGGAAGACATAATTCAGAGGTCATAGCTTTGTTCGTTGAACTATAATCATGCTCTTCACGGTAGTCATTAATAATGCGAGGTTTATTCTCGCGGGCCACCCAGGCCGAAATGGATTTCTTAGAAAAAACACTTGGGCAGAAATCACTTTCGCGTGGAACGCCCAGATGATGTCCTTTAGCATTATTACACACCAATTTGTCAGAACCTGGTGCAAGAGCCTTGAAGGTTATCTTCGACGTGCTTGCCTTTTCGGCTTTGCCGTTGATCTCTTTGTGAAGGTGTGCCACTAGGTCTCGGAAAAGCCCGTCTTCATTTTCACAGCGGGTAAAATCAGTTAGGAAACGTGCATAAGCTATACCCTGCTTGCGCTCTTTTCTGGATGTCCAGGTCTCTGCGACTTGCTTAGACATAAGTTCAGCATAATTTCGCTCCAAGTATGTGAATGGAGGGTCAATGGAGCGTCGATACATACAAATTGTCCCGAAAATATTGCCCATAGAGTCTCTAAGAGGAAACGACATCCCCCTGTCGAGTTGAAGCACCCTGCACGTCTCAAGATCCTCCTCATGAATAGGCGATTTGCTTAGTTCGTCCAGCGAATTATAAAACATTATCCCGCCGGCAATCGCATCGCGGAGCATAGGGAATCTATCACTCGCCAATACGTGAAGATGTTTTTTATAATAATCCGGTACATTATGAGAGGAGCCAATTAAGGTTAGATTATCGGCGCGCGGATCGTATTGACGGATAAAAAGTTTAATATTAGGACATCTCTCGGCCAAGACCCGAGCAATCAAATCACATAAGCTGTAACGTCCCGTGACAGAAGGGATCTGAGAAGAAATATCCATTAGTGCTTCTGCCCAGCGTTCTCGCTGTGATTCTTGAAATACTCGTTTAGCTGTTGCCTCTACATCAAGCCACAAAAAATCCCTATTAGTAAAGACATATCCAGAAATGCCAGTTTCATCTTCCGAATTAAGTTTTTCAAGAAGAGAACTCTCATACTTGGTCATTAAAACAACAGGTGTGCGCAATCCATTTGCTTTTGTTCCTTTTTTGTTAATATTTTTAAGGAGTTTTACGAAGGCTATTCCGTTTATATCCGGCATTTGATAATCAACGAACATTACATCTACTCTGACAGGTAGTGCTGAATCCAAGGATGGGTTAGATAGGCTTTTTAACAATTGGCGTGCAACTTGTCTGCTCCCGGCTTGCTCGGGACCATATAAATGAACAACAATACGATCTGAACAATTTTCAGAAATTTCATCGTTCAAGTGTTCAAGATCAGCCATTAAATCATTTACAAGCATGATATGAATAGTATCTTCTATTGAAGTAGTCATGGTCGCTCCGTCACATTTTTAAGTTCTTCTTCTAAATCAGCAATCTTTGGAGAGCATTTCGGAAGGGTTAAGCGAAATTGTGTAGGATTAACTGGACTGTAGAGCAAGAGTTCTCCGCCAAGGTACCCCGCAATCATAGTGCATATAGCCAAACCAAGTCCATGCCCAAGTTTTTTTGTAGTAATTCCCGCTTCGAAGATTCGGTTCCCGAGTTCGCTAGGTATACCTAACCCGTTGTCGCAGACATCTATCTGGAGTGGGTGATTTGAATCTGTTTCTTCTGACCAGTCGATGTTGACCCAGATTCGTTTTTCCTGTTCCATCGTGACCGGCAGCGGCTGTAAAGCTTCAATCCCATTCTTGATGAGATTTACCATGATATGCATAAGTAAAGCTGGGTCGCTTACGATTTCGATGGAACTATCTGGTATTTTGTCAATCTCTACAAGTACATTTGCCTCTGACGCAGCATGGGACAGCAATTCGATTGATGAGCGGATCTCCCTGATTGGGTCCGTAGGTCCACTAGCAATTCGCCGTGTTAACCCCATGACGGACTCAGAAATCGAATATAGTTGATTGGCTTGAGGAACAAGTTGTTTGGATATCTTTCTTAAAACTTTTTGAACACTTAAAGTGCTATCATTAGGTATACTGAGATGAGATAACAAATCTAAATGCACTTTCATCTCTTTTTCGATCTGGTCAAGCCCCCCTTTGAAAAATGAGATACGGGCGTTAATTTCGTGATTTAGAATGCTCGGCGTCAGTGTGCGCAGTAATTCCTGGCGCTGCATTATGATGCTTCTCGCAACTTTTCGGATTGTGTAACCTGCCATTGAGTAGCAGTCTTGGAAAAATTCGAGAAATCTCCAATCCTGATCTGCGCCAGGCGGGGGGGCATCCTTATTCTTCCCTGTTTGATACCACAAAAACACTCCTAAATTGTTGTGTCGGGCAGTAGCTCGCGGAAGTTGAATACCAGCAATCCATCCACCAATGTGTATATCAAAAAGGGTATGAAATACTTGCATGTCTTCAAGAAAATGCTCTACTGACCAAACATCTATTGTTAATCCATTGTCAATAACTTTATGTATGATCGAATCAGGTGGTATATTGACAGCATGTTCTTGAATAAAACGAGTCCAGCGGTTTGTGTTAACACCTCTTTGATCAGAACCTTTGATTGTTTTTTTTGTGGTGTCAGTTGAGGTATCTGGAGCCGCCGACTCAAGAATGACGATGGCATCCGCATGGCTGATTTTACTGAGACGATCCATTAGAAGACGGAGTAGGTCTTCCCGAGAAGTATTTTCTCCGACGGCTCGTATGATTCCCTTCAAAAGTTCATCATACTGGCGGTGACCAACGGGGCGTGCTCGTGGTCCAGAATAGGTTCCGATCTCTTTGGGCATAAATCATTTCCACAGTCAGTAAATTATCTTTCATTTTAGATACCGCGTTCTCCTACGAAGAAACCTCGCGCCTTTTTTAGAAACGGGGTTCTTGCCAGCCAAAAATTTCCTCCAGAATGACGATAGCATTTCTAACTCATCAAAAAAATGTAGATTTTGGTTTTCCCCTATCATAAATGTCAACCAAAATCCACTAAATCAGTGAATGCTGTCAAACGTTCCGTCGCTGTCAAGTGAAGGTAGCAGAACGCAGCCCTCCTCATCTCGCTTTGTACTTCTTTGTCTTTGCCGTGCGATCATCTACTTGTATTTTTGTCAGGGCCGTCCTGTAACCATACGCCTGAAGCCTGGTGGCTGCATGCTTGAGGTTCACCTTGGAAAAGAATGGCAAGGTGAGATCGGCAGGCTCGTCGCTCACCACTGCGAAAACGACTTGGTATGCTGAGGAATCCGGCATGCACTCAGGTGTAGGGATTTGAAACCCTGGAGGCAGATGGGCATTCACGGCCTCGCGAAAGGCTTGATCGGATCGAAATGCCTCCCCTGAGACAACTCCCTGGGAGAACAGATGGCTCATGACGCTGGAAGCGGCATATCTTTTGATGTGGATGATGTCGCGGTCTTTGCTATAAAGATCACAGAACTCGATCTTGCTGTGTGCGCCGCCTATCGGGATAGTCTTTCTGTCCATCAGAGCGAACTTGCGTGGTCGTTCCGTAGCCACTCTCTGGCAGTAGTTGCATTCGGCCGCATCTTTGTATTCTGGCAGCGGTTCCGGAAGCCGGGGCAACGTCTGGAAAAATCGGTTGATGCTCTCCACGAAGTCGCGACTCACCCGGTACCACTTCCCGCTTGTCAGGAGATAGGAGTCTCCATTGTGCTCGATTTCGCAGTACAGACACTGATACACCGACCACCGGTGTATAGGATGATCGGACAAGTCTATCGAGGTGGCGCATCTCCTTCGAAGAAAATCCGGTGTCAGCTGATCCTTGTCATCAATCGTCTGGATGAAATCGGGGAGGTGGAGGTCTAGATACTGGGGTTCCCGCGACCCAGTCTTGTATCGGAAGCCTTTAATGTTTGTCCATTCGATGATCTCCGGGACCGCAAGCCAGCATCTCGTCAGGCTTTCGGACTTAAGTCCTTGAACAAGCAGTTCATCGAGTGAGGCAATTGTAACCTGATTGGAGACTTCCGCGATGTGATCTACCCAGGGGAAGGAGCTTCGATAGCTGTCATCGTTGAATAGTTCGAGATAGTTGTCCAGCAATTCATTGAGATCGCCGAGTTCGACGCGAACAGCCGCGTGTAGGGAGTCCATCCCACTGAGCCGAGTTCCATGGATTTCCCTCTTAGGCCTTCCGGTCACAGCTCTCAGCAAATCCTGTTCAACATCAAGCCCGAAATCGGTTGCGCCGGCCTCGATGGTTGATTGAACCCTTGTATGCGTTGAGATGGCGTCAAATGTCTTCTTGTCGATGCTGCGAAGGCTTTGTTCGTCAATGGAGTTTAGAACAACTCGAAGACCGAATCTTTCCTCATACGCGCCCGGGTCGATCAAATGTCGGCCATGCCCAAAAGTGACTGCAAACGTTCTCGACTGGGTCGATATGAGAAGAACAGCCGTCGCTGTACTTACTTGGCCCAGCTCCGCAAGATTTATGTACCCCTCAAAGAAAGTCCCCCAACCTGGCGGGTGCGATCTGGGATTCTGTATGTACAGATCCCCCAGCTTTTGGTCATCCGAACGGATTTCAAGATATTTCAAGCTGCCGGGATCGCGGAGTGCCGTATCGGCACTATTGATCCCTTCACGAAGGAGAAAGACGGTGAGATTTTGAAGCGGCGTTTCAGACTTTGTGGCCACAGGTACCTCGCAATCTGATCGTGCATCAATGAAAACCGGCTTAATAATCTATAAAAAAGACCTGCCCTATTTCTCTGACAGTGTAAATGCAGATGCCCTGGCTTTCGATCCCGTTACCTCTTTACGCATGAATTGCTCCACCAAGGGTCATGACGCCTTCCAATCTGTGACAAACATCGAGCGCAGCGACGCTATGGCAGAAGGTAACTTGGTATCGCAGGTGACACCCAAGTAAGTGGCGGCGCGCGTCGTACCCACATACAAATACTTATCGAAGAGCTGAGGATGCAAGGCAGCAAGGCGGTCTATGGCGACAAAAAATACCGCTTCGAATTCCAGACCCTTGATGTGCTGAATATCGAATATCCGCACATCATTATCCCTTCCCATGACCTGCCCCTTGAGACAGGCGACCACCTGGGTGTTCTCGGCCGCAAGAACGGCATTCAATGAATCAGCAAGGGGTTGGACCTCTGATTCGTTTTCGACAAATATGGCGATGGATGGCAGTTGTTTCACGAAGCATTCGATCTCTCGGATGCGCTGCGCCAACCACCGAACAACGGCGTCCCGATCCGATGAACCTTCCAATAAAACCGGTTTTACGCCCTCGCTATCAGCATACGGCGGCAAGGTTACTCCCGGATCACTCCCCCCGGTAGCAAGGATTATCGATCTTGACAACTCATTGAGTTGTCGGCTTTGTCGATAGGTGATTGTGATTTCTTTGATTTCGATTTCAGGAAACACCCATTTCATTTCATCAAGGGTGCGGCTTCCCCAGATTGTCAGGCGCTGATTGAAGTCACCGCAGGCAAAAAATGATCGAATACGCGGATTCGATAGCGCAGCCATGCAACCGATTTGTATCGGCGAGAAGTCCGTTACCTCATCGACAAGAATCTGATTCTTGATGAGGCCAAGAACCGGCTTGAGAGGCGACCACACGGTGTCATCGATATTTCTGGTAATATTCATCCTGCTAAGCATCTCATTGCCATTTCTCAGGATTGCCAACAATATGGCATCCAGCTCCAAGGGATGCAAATCCGTCGGACTGAAGCCTTCTTTACGGTACCATTTGTTTTCCTCTTGCCGTAGGCGTCGAAACACCCTGTAACGTCTGGGGATGCCGTCAACATATCGTTTGACGGGATTAACGAATCGTCGCGCATTACCCTGGACAAGGAGGCTCTCTCCGATTTCGGCCTGTTCCGCCTCGTTTAGCGAGCGGTCGCCAAGCCATTCGATAATTTTTCCGTTCCGTGAGTCTTTCCCAATGCTCCGTTTATTTGCATTTGCTCTTGCCTGTGCACGCAGCGCTTTCATGTAGGCCGAAGCTGCTGCCGCTCGTCCGGTTTTAGGCAGATTCGCATCTTCTTCATCGCTATCTTGGTCATCCAGTTCGTCACCATCCGAGTCCGGCAATTGCTGCAACCCATCAATAAACTTTGCCAGTTCATCGATAAACTCCTTGTTTCGGTTCATTTGAAGATTCAGCGTGCCGTGGATTTTCTTGTCAGTGGTTTCCTTCATAACGGACAATACCGCCTGAATACCTTCAACTTCTCCCGAAAGCGAAATGAAAGTATCGACAAGTGTGCCAATATTTGACCGTTCGATAATCACTTTCAAGCATTGGCCGATCCGGGCAATCTCAGGTAAACGATATTCACTCAGCTTTTGAGCAGCCGTGAGAATTTCGCTTATAAATGATGAGCGCTGCCATCCATCAAAGTCGGTAAACCATGCGGTGGATGCACCGAGTGCGTCCGCGTGCAAAATGTCGATGGATTCCTTGAGTACAAAGGAACCGCTTCCCGTTGGCGTTCTAAGCACAGTGAATGTATTTCTGGCGAGATCCCGCCGATAGTCAGCCCATGTTCTTATCCGCTGGTCTGATGCCGGTACGCCTTCACGGGCGAACGCCTCTTTTAAATACTGTTTAAGCAGTTCGGTTGGAGTAAACATCAACCAACTCTCGGAATGAGCTTCTCCATCGGAGGTGCCAAGGGATCCTATGCTACGCCCTTCATCCTCCGATAAAAATGAGGTATCCAGCTTTTGGCCGAGGCGCCGTATCAGGGTCGTTGTTTTTCCGGTTCCCGGGGGTCCCAGAATCAATAATCGCATATCGAGAGGCAAACGAAAGATCTCGTCTTGGTACTGATCGAGGACGGGCTGATCTCTAAGCGCCATTTTATTGATGACGCTGCGACGCACTCCCTCCAAAATATTAGCTCTCTGGCTTTCTTGGGCGAGCAATTGTCCCAGCAAATCTTCTGTGGCCGGAACTTCTTTTAGCAAGGCTCTCAGAGACTCAACCGTAATCGGTCCGAAATGATCGCTTTCGACTACGGTATCCCGCGAATCCCAAGCCTCATCGGTCAAAAGCGGATGGAGATGAGCTCGCTCCAAGACCTCGACGACGTTATTGTTCGGAAGCTTAAACTCGAACCCGATCGGTAGGGATGCCAAACGGCCAACTGGTGCTCGGTAACTTGCCAGATTGGTGAGCCCGGGTACGGGCACGGCCCGACAAATGAAATAAACGTGTTGCCTGCCTTGAGTATCAGAAACGACCACTCGTGCAATTGCAGGTTCACGAGAGAGCGTCTGATAGCTTTCTCTATTCTCGAGATTGATCTGATTCAATCTCCTTATGGCTGGATTATCCGTGAATGTGTTCAAAGTTGCCAATGCGTCGGTACCTTGAACAGGTTCAAGTCGAAGCGCATCTTGGGCAGATTGGGATATTTTATCGAACTGAGTTAGTGTATCCTTTGCGATACCTTCGATTTGCTGTGCAGCATCGGGTTTCAGATCCATGGTCTCTCCATCGAATATTAGTTGTTCGGCAAAGCGACAAGGACGAAGTATTTCCGTGACAAGACAGCGCAATCCGAAAAAAACTGCCTTGCGGACAATAAGCATTGCGGTTTCATATTGCAAGGAAATATTTAATGAAAAATGGGTAGGCAAGGCTCGCGCCGGCCACTGGGGTGGCCGTCACGCCCCTTGCAGTTTTCCCTTTTCCCCCCTGCCATCCCCCGGTGGGGGATCTCACGCCCACCACCCCATCAGGCGGTAGGCAGGCGGCGCGCCAGGGCATTCCTCTGCTCCAGCCCTGTCACGGCCCCTGCATTCTCCCTTCCGCACTCGGGCAAGAGCGTCGCCGGCCCTTTCCTCTGCCCCAGGGCTCGGCACCGCCCTTGCTGATCCTCGCGCGGTGTTTTCCTTCCAGGCCGCATGTCATTAGCTTACCCACTCGTTTTGTGCATTGCGCTCGTTTCACTGATCTGTTCGGTAGGCGGCCAGCGTTGCAGTCGCCGGGGTCGCGCCGCGGCGTCGCTCCCTTCCGGCTTTGTGTACCGCCTGCCGCGCCTTTCTCCCCCGCCCTCCCTCGCGGGTGCCATCGTCCGTCGGGGCCGGGCTGCGCTCCGCCCCTCCGGCCGCTTGGCATCCGCGCCCGTCCGCCCCGAAGGGGCTCCCTCCCTGCCTCCGGGGCAGGCCTGACGACCGCTGCGCGGCGACATGCCCGCCCCTCCGGCATTTGGTACTTCTCCTTTGCCCGGTCCCGGCAGACTTCGCTGCGCTAAGACTGCCGGTCCTCGGGCGTTGCGGCTGTCTCCGCGACCGCGAAAACCCGCGGACGCTCCTCTCGGCCGCTTTGGCTTGGTGCTCCGGGCCGTCGGCAGACAGGCGCTTCGCGCTGACTGCCTTGGCCCTCCGGTTCTTGATCTTTGCCGGCTTCCGGAGCGACCTCGCTTCGCTCGGACGCCCCGGTTCGCGGGCTGATGCGCAGTCGGCTCCGCGACCGCACGGAGACTCGGACGCTCCGCTCTCCTGCGTCATGGTGGCCTACCTGCTGCCTGTCACCTCCTTCGTCGGAGACAGGCAGCCGCGGGCGATCAGTTTCTTTTCGGTCGTCGTGACTCGCCCTCCGCTTTGCTCCGGACGAGACACGTCTCCCTGGTTTGCGCCCTCGCCCTCGAAACCGCTGCGCGGACTCCAGGGCGCCGGACGGTCTCGCCCTGCGGTCGTGTCCGTCCTGTCGGGCGCTCCGAAAACAAAAGTCAAATGATAGAACCGGTCATCAAACGAGATGTGATTATATTGAGGCTGGGTGGGGGCGCTCCGATTTTCGGAGCGTTGTTAACGAACGTTGCGATGGAGCCAGCCCGTGATCGCCGTAATCGAGCCACTTCATGATCTCGGCAATGACAGTGCGTGCCCGTATCGGCATTCTGCCTCTCTTCCCGTTACCGGCGCTTCCTCGCTTACTCGGAGACGCCTTTAAGCGGGATCGGATAAAAAAAGAGGGGAGCGGACCAAACGGGTCCGTTGATCTTATGATCGCCAGGGGCCGCCGGCCGGCCACTCCTTTTCAAACCGCTGCCTGTTTTCGCTGGCCTCGGTGAGGGGCTGGAGAAATTCCCTGATCCCCTCCATGATCACAGGAAACTCGTCCGATATGCCCGGCAGATTGGCTTTCCGGAGAAAGGTCGTCCACTGTGTCTTCTTGGCGTCGCCGGCGGCAAATTCCTTGGAGAAGATGAGCGCCCTGGAGGTCAAGGGCGTGGCCCTGCGTTCGCATGTGGCGGCAACAGCCTCCTGGAGAGTCGGGCCATGGAACGGATAAGCGTGGCTCAACATCCAGAGGTCATAGAAATCCTTCATACGGCTGTTGAGCTCCGCCAGATCCAGCGAGGCCTCGAACTTTTCCGCCACGACGGTCTCGATACTGTAGGCCCGAACCACAGGAGGTTCCATGTCGAGCAGGGTCGGAAAGGTCATCTCCCGGGCATCGGGTACAACGGCGTCGCCAAAACCGACGTCGATCTGCATGGGGATCCGCGCCTTGCCGAGCCAGGCGTCGAACTTGAGCCGTATCCCCGGATATTCCGTATCCTCTGCCATGGTCTCGGTGCTCAGCTCGTTGATTTCGTAAACAAGACCGTCGTCGAGAGGCAGATTGCCGATCTCGCGGATCAATGCACCGATAGTATCGATGTCACTCGGCGCAAGCCCCAGGAAATCGATGTCCCGTGTCGTTCTGGCTAGGGGAAGACCCATGCCCACCAGCAATAGGCCGCCCTTGAGGATGAACTTTTCTTTCAGGGGTGAAAGGGACAGCCGGAAAAGGAAGCGTTCCAAGCCGTAGTGGGTAAGTAGCGTCTGGAACGGCTTTCCGCTTTGCCGGGCTGCCGCCAGGAGCCGGTTCTTGACGGAAGCCGCGATATTCTTGACCGGCGCGGCGCTCATGGGATGATTGCCTCCAGGTAAGGGGAGACCAGCTTTTCCACCTTGCAGAGCTTCGCGTATTGCATGAGCTTGGCGGGGCTCGCCTCGCGTTGCTTCAGATACGAGCGGGCCGCCTCCAGGGCGACGTCCATCCCCACGGTGTTTCGCCAGCGGAAGCAGTCGATCACCGTCTTGGGCGCGTTGTAGATCCGCACCTCCTGCTCCATGATGTGATGGGTTTCGATACCCTCCCGGAAACAGGAGGCCGGATAGAAGACGGCCCGGACCGGCGGATAGGCGACCTTGGGTCTGCGGGCCTTTCGCTCCACGGCAAGCCAGATTTCGTGGGGGATCTGGGTGGTCAGGCCGTGGAAGGCAAGGGCGGAGATGAGGCAGATGACGCCATGTGGGGCGAGTTTTGCCACGTGGACGAGATCGATTTCCGTGGGGAAGCTCTCCATCTCGGCCAACTGATAAAGGCCCCGGGCGGTGGGGTGCAGCACCCCCTCGTTGCGAAGGCCGTACAGAGTTCTCCTATGGATCCCCTGACCGAGGGCCTCGTGGGTTCGGATGATCCCTCCCTGTTTGCGGATAATTTCGATTGCTTTTGCCTTTGCGGTATCCATGGGCGGCATGGTACAAAAACGTCGGCAAAATGTCAAGTCTGCCGACGTTTTTTGACCACGGTGTCATCATCAGTTTTTGTGGACTTTTCAGATAGACCCTGAACTTCTTTCCTTGATCATTTTTAGGGGCTTGCCATTTCGATAATGCGCAGGGGAAAGGCGTTTGATTGAATCGAATGCTGCCTTGTACGCCGAAACTTCCCAGAGCCATGCTTCTTGGATTTCATACCGGGGATTGTAGAGGATCCAAATCAGGAAATCCCACTCATAATTTCGTGCCTTCGGCACCAAGGTAACAAAGCTGCCAGGTTTTCCACTTGGACGGTTTCCTTTTACCTGATAACGGGCACCACTGTACTTAAAGTCATAGCCTTTCTTGACTGAACTCGTCCCCTGCATAGATGTAGAATATTCTTCACGGGTCATCCCGACCAGCATTGCCGCATCATATTCGGAAAGGGCTGAGGTAATCAAAGGGGCATTGCCAAAGGCCCGTTCCCATTCAAGGGCTGTTGATATGAGTTGTTGTCTCAAATCGTTCATGGTTTTTCCCCCATTGGTTCGTCATGATCTCGCCAAGCAATTAAGCTTCACAGCGCTTTGTTTGTTGCCCTCCATGATAAGAAGCGGCTTTCGGGTAAACGGGATTTCTTCTTCAGTACCTTGAACCCCGACTCAAGCAGACTATGATCTTTGCCCAGAAGGATAAAGCTGGCATGGGAAACGTATGCGATTGATAGAATGCCATGCTCCGCAAAGGCGGCCATTTTGTTCTGAATCTGTTCACGCTCTTTGCCCCTTGCGAGGGACTGATCAAAAACAAGGGTGAGATTTTCAGGGCGAGCGTCGGCAATTGCAACCAATTCTGGCCCGAAGAGGTAGCGGGGTGCATGTAACGTGTTGCATGGTTTTAGGCGGATTCCTGTATCTGGATCGAGAAAAACATGATCCCGGCAATCACGTACAATGGCAAGGTAGGCAACTCGGTCTGTTTGGGTTGTTATTTGATCCAAGGAAAGGAGTCTTGTGCCGAGAAGTTGTGAAAAGGCAGTTGCATCCTCGACGGTGATGGGTTCTGTAAACATCGGATGGGTGCTCCATGTACCCATGCCTGCCAGCCAGTTTAAAAGGCTCTGTTTCACGATATCGTAGGAGTCGCCGAAGAATTTTGGATTCATAATATCGTTATCTCCGATGCTATCACTGGCTGTTGCGTAGTGCTGTTTACTACTCGACATCGTTTGCTAAGTTAGACCATGCGTTACTTGAGCCCTGGATCTCTTTAGTGAAGGCCCCGTTTCCGGGGCCTTCGGTTAAGCGTGGTTAGCCTTTCGGTGGACAGGGGTCATTCCCGTGGCTGTCACGCCACGCGAACTTGCCATCTTGATTATGCACGATCAACTCGGTCCCTTGATTCCGGCTGATTTCCCTACCGCGGTCGATCGCATCTTGTTTGTGGTCGCAATGTCCGGAAGACCGTTCCGATCCACCTTTCCGAACATCCCAACCGCCGCGTTCTGAGTTATGTACAACGTGATGTGAACCTTTTCCCATGGTATAACCTCCAAGAGTTTTTTTGTGTCCCCATTCTGTTCCCAGGCGGGGACAGACCCGGCTGAGCGCCTGCTCAGCAGTTGTCAAGACCGATGCTTCCTACGTGGCGTACACTGGAATACGCCATGCCTTGAAGCCGTGATCCCTCGCGTAGTCCCGCCTACCGTCTTTCCGGACGATGAATGTCCGGAAGATGTAGTAAAGGACTCTGCGAGAGCGATGGCTCATGTCGTCCATCAGGCTCCCATCCTTTCCGGGATGCATTTTGTTCTTGACAAGCCGGGCCCTTGGTGGTCTATTCCAAATCGCATGAAACACCATGGGGCAGCGGCCCTTCTCGGACACCATCCGAGAATATACCACCAGTATTAGGCTCATCCCAATTGACCTCTGACTGTGTGGTCCGCTGCGAAGAACAAAAAGAGGGGGTAGTGGCGCTACCCCTTCTTTTTTTTGTCAACCTACCATTCAATCCCCTCTCTCATCAGCATCTTCTGCAAAATCATCGTTTATCTTCCAATAAGTTCCGCGTTCGTTTACTCCTGACAGCCTGGTGGCCATAACTTTTCTCGTTCAACCCGTCTTTCGATGACTTCTGCAGACACGCCGAACGTCCTGCCTATTCTCGTGGAAATTGCCGAGAGAACGGCATAGGGGTCTACTTTGATGTGATCGATTATCTTGTTTTGTCGGAGGACGTCACAGGCATTTTCAATCTCGTGGATAAGGGCCTCTCGGGGGACGAGAAGCCGGCCGGCAAACTCATTGGCTTGGTATTCAAAGTTGGTGTAATCCGTCTCAGGAAGGCCAAGCAGTATCTCCTTCCATGCATCTGCCGATTCGAAAGTCACGCCTTCATAAAATTCTCTGTGCAGAAAAAAATGGCCGAGTTCATGGGCAAAAGAGAAGCGCATCCGGTTGGCAAATCTATCGTTCATGTAATGATCGTTGTCAACGATGATCCCTGAGAGATCCGCCCGAAGATAGGCCTCCATCCCCATCTGAGGTTCGAGGCCGTGTTCCGGTTCAATGTCGAGCTTTAATTTGAATTCGACGATTGCCTCGACATCAACGGGCAGTTTCCCTGAAGGCCAATGCTGGTTACGGATGCCTTCCGCGCACTGGCATATGTCTTCTCGCCTGATCCATTTGCATCTGAACTCGGCCTGCTTCAACGGCTAATCCCCTTTTTTGAGTAACTCGATAAGCCGGTCCAATTCCTCCGCCGTGGGTTTGTCACTTCTTACTGTCCTGAAAAACAACGGTAACGCTTTTACGATTCTACTGTCCGCCGCGATATCATCGGGAAGCATTTGCGGTCCGATGCGGGACAGATCCTTCATTGCCTGCCATTCCTCCGATCCCTGTTCGATGCCGAGCACTTCCGCGATGCGTCCCAACTTCTCTTCATCCTGGGGCGGTGAGAGAAGTCCTCTCTCAATCTTGCTCCAGTTGCTGGCATCCCATTCGATTGCCTGGCAGAATTTTCTTAGTGTGATGTCTCTGGCGATTCTCCTTTCCTTGACAAATTCACCAAACATCGCCCTGCCCCCTTTCTTGGTTCACCTCCGTCCATTTTCTTTCCTTTTCCCTCCCTCATTTCGGGTCTGTGGTTTATTTCTTACCACATGTGGTATAAATAATACCACAAAGGGGGTTTGTCAAGGCTTTTTCTCACATTATACCTAAGAACTCATAGGCTTTCAGAACCTCCATTCCTTCTTGATCCTTGCCAGGATCTCCTCCGCAGTCGCTAGGTCGGCATCCGGCCTGGGTTTGATGCTGATCCGCGCCTCTACGACCAGATCACAACCAACCAGAGATTTGGCAAGGACCGGCATCTCTTCCGCCAAAGTCTGAACCTCCTCAACAGACAGCTTTGCCATGTTCGTCATCCGGCGATCCTGCGATGGTGGCGGTGGCGGCGGAGGCGCTTCTACCTTGATGACGAGACAACAAGCGCCATCATGGGTCAATGAGGTCAGCGACCCTTTTCCGGAAACCCGTGCAATGAACCCCTGTGCCAGGGCAGCGTTGAGCCCCTCCAGAAAGAGTGTCTCGGGCCAGGGTTTCCCAAACTTTGCCTTGATCTCGGCGTAGAGCTTTTCCACACTGGTTTTGGGTTCGGCTTCCTTTGTCCAGGCCTCCGGCAAGCGGGGAGGCAGGAAATCGATCCCGGCCAAAGGCTGCGGCGGTCGGTAGAGAACCGCATCCGCGTCTAGTTGGATGGCTGTCGGTTTTTCTTTAAAGACGCTGTCGTTCCCGTAGACGAGCCACAGTGTTCCATTGGCCACCGCGGCCGTCACGGCCTGTTGAACGACCTTGTAATCCACAACTGGGATGGGACGCGGCACAGGCGGGTAGTCCGGGTGTGCCTTTTCCATGAACACATGTTTGCCGTCGAACCATGTGTAAAGCTCAGAGAGTCTTACGCCGTGGTCATCGTCCGGCCAGAGCCCTGACAAGGCGTCCGGTGCGATGGCGGCCGGACAAAGATTGGTCAGTTTGGCGCTGCCGGGCAGCCATGCCTCGGAGATCTGTTCCCAGTCAGCTATGTCGATCGGAGAATGCCAGAACCACCATTCCGATCCGTCGGAGCGGCGACAGCGCAGGGCCATAACACCCCGCTGCACCGCTTCCTGAACGGTATTCAGCACTGTCTGTCGGCTCAACAGTTTTGGTAACCGCGCGTGCCGGCCAAAGGCGCCATAGAGCTCTCCCACGCGAATGAAAGGATCTGTCGGCGGCCATTCAGAATAAGGCCCGCCGGGCATGAGCGCTTCAGGGTCTATCTTTTCTCGAAAGAGCCGCAGCGATTTCTCCACGAGCATGGATGTGATTAAGGACTGGGCGCCGATGGTGATTTTCTTGGTCTGGGTCGTTCCGTCCGAATGGAGATAAATCACGATTTCATAGGCGTTCTTGACGGCGGTCTGCGCCTCTTGAAGGGTCTCTTTTTCACGCCGCTTGACGATCTCCTGCTGGTTTGTGTCCAGTTCCTTGAAGCGGCTCGAATTTCTAATTTCCCCCCAAGCCATCCAATCGGCAATATTATGCTCCGCCGTATGCAGTCCCGTAACGCTGGGTGTCACCACGAGGACGATATTCTGGTAGGTGCGCGGATGATCGGGTGACGAGGAGGTGCGGATGAAGTCGGCCGCTTTGGCAAGGGGAAGGTCACCGACGATCCCCGCAAACTCAGCGCCGAGGACGACCAGGCGGAACTGACCGTCGTCTTCAACGTCAGTCGGTGATGACGGCAGTTTATGAGGCTTGATCTGTTCCAGGTCCGCGAAGAGAGGCGGGCATTTTGTCCGTGCCAGTTCATCGAATTTGCTCCTCGCGTTTTTCAGTGCCTGCTTCTTATAGGAATCATGGATCTGGTTCAGGTTCGGTTTCGGACCCAAGCGCCAGTAACGGGGTACGCCCGTCCCGGCTTCTGTGACGTCGCACTCTTCCAAATACCACGACGCCTTGTTCCATGCGGAAAGCCCGGCATTCAGCGCCGCGGGCATGTCGCAGGTAGCTGCCAGGAGCCACCGTAATTCATATAGTTCCGCTTGTTCTCCGATGGGCTGAGAGAAAATGAATGCCGCAACGCAGGCCGCTTCAATCTCCCGTCCCGTCAGTGTCGGAGCATCGGATTTCTGGGCTTCCCTTGCCTTGGGCAGTTCCGTTCGCAAGTTCCCCGGCCAGGGCGGCTGGGTCGGGCCGGTTACAGAATCCATTGCCGCCGTCGCGATCTTGAGCAAGGCCTCGCTCAGCCCGTCTTTGTCCGGTGCGCTGAGGAAGACCTGCGGGCCGATGAGAGGAGATTCGTCCCAAGGTTCAGCATCGCGCAGGGCCATGGCAAAGGTTTGTAAGACACCCCTTGTTCGTTGGAACTGATGGAGCTCGGCCCATTTTCCAAAAAAGCGGTCCAACAGATCCGGATGGAAGGGGTAGGCCTTTTTCAGGCGTTCCTCTGACTCGGGCATCTTGGCTCGGATCGGTTCCACCGCCGCCATTCGCGGCCAGAAGGCCAGGATCTCTTTGTAGCGGTCGGGGATACTTTCCGGGTATTTTTCAAACATCCGCCGCCGTAAGAGTTCGGCAAGGTCATCCTTCTCAACCGGCGATTGGATCGATGCCTGTCGTCCCAAGCCGCTGTTGCAAGCGTTGAGGACAGCCTCGCCCACATCGTCCTTTTTGGATGGTTCAGAAGCCAAGAGGGATACGACCAGGCAGGATTGCCCGGAGGACTCCACCGCCTGCGCCAGGCGCTGGAAAAAATTCTTTAAGCGATCGTACCAGAAGGTGCCCCGGTCCTTGCTTTCCCCTGTGGGGTCGGGTGATGCCGCGTCATGCGCCCACATGAGGAACTCATCGATCATGATCAGCGCACCTTGGCCAGCGGCCTCCACCTCGCGCAGGATTTCCGCCCAAAGGGTATCTGCCGGCGGGGTGTCGAAGTCGGGTTGCGATTCATCCCGCTGGAGGATATCGATTCCTTTTTGACCCAGAAGCTGCCAGGCAACAAGGTTCCAGGGCATTCGGAAATGCTTGATCTCACCTTCCGGCGACTTTGCGGCACCCCCTGCCTTCCAATCCACCTTATCGAAGGATACGGCCGCGATGCGTGCACTCGGCGGATTCTTCAACTGGGCGTCTTTGAGAATCATCCCCACGGAGGTTTCTTTTTTGGGGAGAGCTTCCCCCAGGGTGGTCAGGTAATATAGGGTGGTCAGGGTGTGTGACTTGCCTCCCCCGAAGGTTTGGGAGACGTTGACGACGGCTTCGCCTCCGTTTTGTTTGGCCAGCCGTCTCAGGACGACCCGGCAGAACTGTCTCAAGTTGTCCGTAGCATAGGTAGTGGAAAAGAACTGGACGGGATCGCAGTAGTAGGGCAGTTCACCTGGACCTCCCATAAGGACCTGATGTAGATCGATTGCGAAGTCGCTGGCCGTAAGCTTTCGATTCCTAATTTCCGGCCGCAGTTGGCATGTCTCTTTCCAGGATAGAATGACAGAGGTCTTTTTCATCCCTTTTCCTCCCGAGAAGTGTCGTTATCTTCGAATAGAGAAGCCTCCATGATCTTGTTGCCGACCACCACTTGCCGCTTGTTCAATTTGAGATAGCTGGCCAGCGCCTCGACCAGTTGTTTTTCCGTTTCCTGCCGATCCCTCAAGGCCAATTCCCTGATGGCCTGGAGCAGCGGCGGGAAGGCCCGTTCATTGTTTAGCCCCCATCGGTCAAAGGTTTTCTGGACTTCCCCGGCCTGATTTTTTTGGAAGAGATGCATCAGACGATGAAGCCGGTCGATGAGGGGTGCAGGCATCTTGGCGCGAGCCTCGCCCAAATCCTCTGCTTGCACGCGTTCCTGCCATTTCAGGAGACGGTACTCATTACCTTTGCTTGTACCGGCCTCATCTGTATCTTCCGAATCCTCGGTCCGTGGCCTTCCGCGCTTGGTCTGTCCGCCCTGCTCGATGATGTTCCAGAGCAACTTGAGTTCCGTTTCCGATTTTCCGCAGGCGTTGGCGTAGAGGATGCAAGCCCCTGCCGGTGCCGGTTCGAGACCGAAATAGGCCCGATGGAGCAGGTAATACTGAGTCACGGGATCGATCGCGAGCCCTTCACCCCGCCCTTGGGTTTCCTGCTGGATGTGGCGGAAGCCCGGCAACTCACCCAGGGAAAACTGAAGCACGAGTCTGCGGACCTCGCTAAGGAATTCGGGGACCGTCATATAGCCCCCATCCATTTTTTTAACAAAAGGATGGGCGCTATAGGCAGTTAAAGCCGGACCAAGGGCCGCCCAAATGAAGTCTGGCCCCCGAATGCCAAGATCGAAGTAGTATTGCAGGATATTCTTGCCACCAAGAGTTTCGCGGGGTGCGAAGAGCTTCTCCCGCATGCAGTTCAAGACCTCTTCCTCCCAGCCCACTGGTGTGCTCGGATTACGCTTCCTGCAGACGATCCAGACCGAGGAGGAAAGGGCAGCGGAACTGTTTGAGCGTAATCTTCCCGAACGTTCAGTCTGTATAGGCCAACTTGCAGTGACGACAGCACCACCTTTTATCAATGCGCCAATAAGAGTTTCCCATGCATCAACGCTTTTATTCGCAAAAACAATGACCATTCGGCCTTTCTCGGTAAGGCTATTGATTGCGTTTTGAAATGAGCGTGCCATGCCATTTTCATATACGCGTTTTGATTTTTCTTTATCACCGCCAAAGCGGGATTCATCATCAATAAGTTCTCCATCGTTTTTGTCTTCCTCCCACTTGGGAGAAAGCATCATCTGAAATCCCATTTGGCCTTCGATGGGCGTTTCTTGAAATGTCCGTCGCAGCCAGATGTAGAAAAAGTCCATTAAATCTGAATATGGGATTGCATTATAGTAGGGTGGATCAGTTATGATGGCGTCGTATTTATTAGTATCGAGATCGGCCAGGACACTCCTGCGGAAAACTTGAGGATTAAAATCATTCGCTTGCGACATCGCTAAAAGATGCTCAATTACCTTACTAGCGATTTCAGTGCCGCCCGCGTAAAAACGAGACGATTCAGTGAACGGGTTGGCTTCGGCAAAATCCCATGTTATTGGGAATGCGAACCTCGAAAAGGTATGTATAACCTCATCATTAAAACCGCTCCATAGATATAACGTACTAAAATAATCAGAGAATTTTCCAAGCAAGATGCCTAGATATGCTCCAATTGCTTCAGCTTTTATCTTTGCATTTTCATCTTTATCTAAAGAAAGCTGCTCGATTGCCTTTCTAGTATGCTTGACAAAGACTCCCAAGGTAAATAGTTGCCTTGGTGTGAACATGTCCCGCCATTTTTTAAAACCATAAAGTGGAATCCGGAAGCCAAGAGTTCCCACAGGCGGTAGTGGCTCATCTGGTATCCCGAAAGGGATCTCTGAGAAGATGGATTCCAGATCCTCGATCTCCACCTCGGCGGCTTTGAACTCTTGCTCTATCGGGAGACGGTAACGTTTGAAGGTTTTCTTACCGTTCGGAGTTGTCGCTTCAGTGACAACGGCCGTCATTTGCGTGCCAAGGAGTCCCCTTTGCCCCTGATGGCGCAGATCGTCCATTGTTAAAGCAACCATCTTGGGCCGTCCCGTGCAAGGGCTCCAAACACCCGCACGGGTCATCGTGCCCTTGTTGAGAAAATCCTGAAAATTGTCCTCGGTCACCTCCCATTCCTTCAGATTAGGAAAAGTTTCATCCAGCTTTCCTGACCGGGCAAAGAAGGTTTCATCCAGGAGACGGAATTCCACACCGGACCGATCCGATTTGGGGACGGGTAAGATCGCGGTCCGCCGCCCTTTTTTCTTACAGAGCCAGAAGGTCTTCAACAGGGGGATTCGGCCGAATGGTTCTTCCTTGTCGCGTGCTGTGCGCGCCCAGAGATAGGCGACAGTCGGCTCACCATCGATGACGGGATACCGGGAGGCCAAGTCGGCCTTGGCCCGTTCCAGGACCCACCGGCCCCAGGCGCGGACTTGCCAGGCCAGATCGGCATCAGGCAGAAAGACACTAGCCGGGGTATCCTCGGAGATATGAAGGGTAGCGGTCGGTGATAGAAGGGGCTGGCTGGGATCGGAGAAATGGCGCTTCTTGTTGCCTTTTCGTTTCTTGATCTTGCCGGCCAGATAATCCTCGATGAAATCAGGCCAATCTCTCACAAAGGCTGGCAGGGGCCATTTCTTGCCGGAGAATTGCTGAGGGTAGTCAAGGGTGCATTTGAGAATGAACCAGGCCACGGGATTAAGATCAGCGGCTGTGACATCGCAGCCGAGGCGCATGGCCTCAAGAGGGATTGCGCCGCCGCCGGCGAAAGGATCGAGGATCTTCGGTGCGTGACCGCAATAGCGCTCGTTGATTCGGGCACGGAACAGGTCCATTGCGGGGTCCTTTTCCTGCCCCCAAGCCAGAACGCCTCCGGCCAGGGTTTCCTTTTCCTCCGCGATGACGGCACCGTCATCATCGGTCGATCTCACCTCTTTTGTAACGATCTGGCCGCCGATCTCATCGAGTAGGGCCTTGCGCTGTTCCGGATCGCCCGGATCGGGCAAGAGGGTGGCAAGAAGGGCCGCCCGGCAGGCCGCCAAGGGTCGACGGGCAGGCCAGATGTGGAGTGTTGATATGTGGCCATGTCGGACGTTCTTTTCATGAACGCTGGCCAATGAAGCCTGCTGCAACGGGAAGGCTACTTCTATTAAGCGGAGTGCATCCTTCGGTTTATCCATCCTTTAAAACCCCTCTGATTATGTTACTCCCTGCCCATTCAATCCCTTTCCGCTTCCTGGATGATGTCGCCTAGATTGATTGTAAAGCTCTGCCGGGTCTTGACGGCCAGCTTGAAGGCCGGATCCTGGACCCGGTAGAGGGTGGGATTGGTGGCGCAGTCCACGACAACATAGAGCCAGTAACGGTCGCGGACGTTGGCCGCCGTGGGCCATTCATTTTCTGTCAGTTGAACGGCGCCGCGTCCGGCACGCCCCTTTACCTCGATGACGATCTTCTCGCCGTTTGTTCGATGGCTCTCCAGATCGTACCCCCGGGCCAGATGGGGCGAGGATACGTCATATACGCGGGCCTTGTAACGATCCACTTCAAAGTTCCGGGCGATCCGCATGGCCATTTCTTCAATGTTTCGATCGTAGGCCTCTTGGACGGCAGGGCTGGGATCGGGAACGGCAAGGGCCACCGCTATTCTTTCCAGGTTGACGATCTCCATCCGGTCGGTGCGGCGCTCTTCGTAAAGCAGGCTTTGGATCTTCTCTTCCTCCAACTGCCGCTGGCGGTTGCGTATATCGTCCAGGTCCGGGACCGCCGCCTCGTCTCCTTCGCGGACGCGGCGGGCCAGAGCGCTACGGTCCTTGGCCAGGTCGCTGGCAATAAAATCATATCCCCGGGCCAGATCGTCAATGCGGGCGGCTGTTTCCGCCTTGATCATCGATCTGGTTTGTTGCAGAAAAAGGGAATCCGCCAGAGCCTGAGCGAAACGGTCGGCTTTATGAACCTGATCTTCTGGGTTCAGAAGGAGGTTGCCTGCTTTCCAGATAAGGGATCGCGGGGCGGCCAGGAGTGACAACAAGGCATTAAACGGGCATTCTGCAAGCTCGCCTGTCTCATCCCAGCGGATGCCGATCAGACGACGATCAGAAAGGGTCTTAAAGACCTTTTCCCGTAGGGATGTTCTTTCCCCGATTTGGCAGGTATAGACAGCGATGTAATAGGCCTTCTCCGTGGCGGGATCGCAAAAGACAGCGCCCCGTGTGACATCCGTTTGAAAGCGTTTGATGGTTTCTTGGCATACAGCGTCGAAAACGACTTCGCCGGGTCGCAGGAAGATGCAACTCTGGCGGGCTGGATCCGGAAGGACCGGTGTCCTCTGGACGGACAGATATGATGGCAGTCCCTTGGGAAAGGCGTCGGCCAGGCGATAGAGCCACCGGCCTTCCGCACCGGCAACAGTAAAGCGGGCAGCTTCGCTTAGATCTCCTTCGATTCGGAGGCCGAGGCGGGGTGCAGATTTTTCCATGAAGTTTTGGACGTAGGCGGGCAGAAGACGGTTGAACTGCTCCACCTCCACCTCGCTGTTCAATTGGCCAAGCCGCTTTGCCACATCGCCGAAGGAGGATGCCGACTTTCGCTGCTCCTCAACGGCCTGGCGGAGCTTCTGCGTGGCAAAGTTGGACTCGATGCGCCGCTGTGCAGCGAGGGGCGAAGATTCCAGCAGGGCATCCCGCAGAAGATCGCGCAGGGAGAAATCCTGAAGGAGTTGCCCCACGACATCGAAAACCTTGTCGCTGCAAAGGGCCTTGCGGGCTTCTTCCAGTTTATCGAGTAGTGTCGCCAAGACCTCGCCTTCGCGGGTGTTCTCCGCAACAAGGTTAAAGATCCGGACCTCCGGGTGTTTTTGTCCGAAGCGGTGCAGCCGGCCCATGCGCTGCTCCAGACGGGCGGGGTTCCAAGGGATGTCGAAATTGACCATGATCCAGGCGAACTGGAGGTTGATCCCCTCGCCGGCGGCATCGGTGGCCAGGAGCACGCGAGCGCTCGGTTGTTCTGCGTCGGCGATTCCCTGGAGGCGGCGGAATTCCGGAGACATGAAAAAGATACGCTGTTCTTCCCGCTCTCCCACATCCATGCCGCCGTGGATGGATGATATCTGCCCTGTGTACCCCAGGGCCTCGAAGCGGCGGCGCAGATACTCAAGGGTGTCACGGTGCTCGGTGAAGATAAGCAGTTTTTCGTTCTGATACTCGGCCGATTCAATGAGTTCCCGGAGCTTGGCGAACTTCGCCTCCTGCTGGAGGTCCATGACCGACTGGCCGAGGGCGATGACCCGATCGAGGTATTCTTGTTCCTTTTGCAACTGGGCGGGGTCTGTCGGTTTGGTTAACCCCACAGCGACCGCGTCCACTTCTTCATCCCGTTCGCGGCCATTCGGTAAGGATTCGCCATCGTCGGCGGTGCTGTGATCGAAGTGATCGATGACGTCCTGGAGGGTCCAGTTGGAGAAGGCACCGGTTCGGCGGGTGAGGGCGTCCGATTCATCCAAGAGCCGGGCGCGCCGCCGCTTGAGCGATTCCATCAAAGCAAAGGTCGAACTGGCAAGGCGGCGCTGGAGGACCGCCACAACCATGTCGGCGGCGTTCTTGTTCAATGATTTGTTGGTTTCATAACTCCAGCGCAGATACTGGGAGGTCTCCGCATAGAATGTCTGTTCTCCTTCCGTCAGGCGGAAACTGATGGTTTGGCAGAGGCGCGGCATGTAAATGGAGCGGCCAGCATAGTCGATCATTTCTTCCTTGAGACGGCGGATAAAGTAACGGGGCCTTTTTTCAAGGGCGAATGCCTTTAAGGCATCTTCAGAGGAGAAGATCTGGGGATCGAGCAGTCGCCATAAGGCGAAGTAGGGAAAGGGCTTCCCCATGTGAGGCGTTGCCGTCAAGAGGAGCAGATGCGTGGTACGGTCACGCAACGCTTCTGCCAGGCGATAGCGCCGGGTCTTGCTATCAGGCCGTTTGGGGTCGGCCCAGGCAAGCTTGTGGGCCTCGTCGAAGACGACCAGATCAAAGGGTTTCAGGGTCTCTGAAGTTAAATAGGATTTAACGGCGTCGGTGGCAGCCGTGTCCACGCTGATGACGGCGAAGCAATCTCCTTCCGGGGGTATGGGTTGCCCTTTAGCGAAGTCCGCGCCCCTCAGGACGGTGAAATCGAGTTCAAAGAAATGGCGTAGTTCGCGCCGCCAGTTCCATGTCAGACCGGCGGGACAGCAGATCAAGACACGGGAGAGGCGTCCCCGGTTTACCATCTCTCGGATGTATAGCCCCGTCATAATCGTCTTGCCGGCGCCGGCATCATCGGCGAGCAGATAGTGCAACGGGTTTTGCGGGAGCATGTGTTCGTACACAGCAATCCGCTGGTGGGGCAGGGGCACGACCTGGGAGAGTTCGAGGCCGAAGGCTTTATTGAAGAGATGGCCGTTCTGCAGGCGGTGGGCGTCGACAACGAGCTTTAATGCCTCCGGATCACCCTCAAAATCGAGGCGCGGCAGGAGAGGCTGCTGCTCAGAGATGAAGATGTCCTTGTAGGCGGGCTGATCCTTCATCATTGCCCGCATCCGTTCGATCCGGTCTTTCTGTGGTTTGGCCTTGCCATTTTCCCAGCGATTCACGGTGGCAAAGGAAACCCCCATGCTGGAAGCGAATTCCTGCTGCGAGAGGCCGAGCTTCAGCCTGATATTTTTGATCTCTTCGGGCTTCATGGACGTCAAGATAGCAGGTTTTATCTGCGAAGTCAACAGAAAATTACGAGTGGCTATATATAGAATGCTATATTAATTGTTAATGCTACGTGTTATTAATCATTTGAAGAATGTCGAAAGCTGCTCCATCGAAAGACCGTATTGGCTCGCCAATGTGAATATAGTGTTCAAAAGTCCGGCTATACTAGAGATTGAACTCAATGAGTCTTTCAATTTGTTTAGAAAAGATTTTTCGGGACTTCCGTCGGCCACCATCGGTAATTGCTCGTCTATTTTGTCTCGTATATCAAACAAGATTTTCACAAACACTTCTTGATGTTGGCTCTGGCTTTGCTGCTGGTTTATGATAGTGCTCGGCTTTCCGCTAAACGGTTCTACTTCATCAGCAAAATATTGCCCATAAAGATTGTTGATCAAGCCTCCCAATTTGAGACGATATGCATTAAGGTCGATCATATTGCCGAGGTCAGATTCGAATTTTGGTTCTATACAAAATCGACGATAGTCATTGCCTGTAATTTCATTAAGCAGCGTGATTGCGTTATTCAATTGATTCCAAAAGGTTTCCTCATATATTTCCATTCGATCCGTGGGCTTGGGTGCCTGAGAAAGATAGCCTTGAAGCTCCATATAGATCGGCCTGATTGTCTCTTTGTTCATAGATAAGCCCTCCTATTTGCTTATAAATCATAAATAACTGCTTCGTGAAATTGACACATTACTTTAACCGAGCAATTCATGCGCGCTGCTACAAGGCAGCAATGATATCTGCCAATTTTGGCGCGCTTTTTCCGCAGCCTCCGGGGGTAGTCTTTCCAAGAGATGATTCAGCAAATCTTCCTGGCGAGGCTGACCAAAGACAAGCCTATAAAGCACCAAGCAGCGTTTGAGATGTGCCAGAAGCTGCTCCTCTTTGCTGAAGGGAATGACTGGTACCCGGCGTTCTATCTTCGCACCACCCTCAACCTCATAGATCCAATATGGGATAAGCTCCGATGATCCTTGCGGCCTGGTTTTAACAGCTTCCTGGAATAGGTATTCCCAAGGATCACCGGAGCCATCCCAGGTTGCGAGAGCCTGCAAGCCAAATCGTTTGGCCACATTTTTTCTGATCGCATGTCCTTTATAACGGTGGATCCTTCCTTCTCTTTGTTCAAGATCCACGGGGTTGGATGGTAGATTCCAGTGCATGACTGCATGACACCATGTATGGAAATCAAGCCCTTCCTGGCCAATGGAGGTTGAGGCAAGAATAAAGGGCCTGAAGGGAGAGTTGAAGGTTTCCCGAACCATGTCAGCCCGAGCCACGATGCTGTCCTGCTCGCCCTTAAGATCCCCATAGCGAATCGCGAAGCGGCTTCGTGTCGTGAAATCGCGCCGTTTTATGTGATCCTTTTCAGGAACAAACTCATCAATCTTCAAGCGGGCCGTTACAATCGATAAAACGCTGGATAGCTTCTCTGCAATTTCGGCCAGTCTTTTTGTTGACGGATGTTCTGTAAGCCCGAGGGACTCCAAGAGTACGTGTACCTGTTCATCAAGGACGGCCTGGAGATTTCCCTCCTCGCAGTATTGCAGCACCAGTCTCCAGTAGCTGGCTTCCTTTCCGCCTCGGAGGAGGGCAATCGTTTCGGGTAGATTAAAGAGCGTTCTGAATCCTGAAGCAATCCTTATGGCCGCCGTGAGAAGATCATTATCATCGGTCTGAAGGTCGCCGGCAACCCGCCGTAAGGCACGAAATGCGCAGCAACCAGGCCCCCCGACTGCGATTTCTGCCATTACCCTTGCCAGATCCTTCGGCCTGGGTCCAAGAGATAGATTGACGCTTATTACGTTCGCCAATTCCCGCACATGCTCAGCAAAGGCGGAATCCTCGACATGTTCCTGCTTCCCAATGATAGACCATCCGACTTGTTGCTGGCACCAATTCGCAAAACCTGATTTTATCTCCAGCATAGCTGGTGCAGCCCAATACCACCGTCGGTCGGCCCTGACACCTGGGCGGCCACTAGGGAGTGTCTTTAAGAGATCCCGACATTTTTGTTCTGCAATCTTCAGAAGTTTCTTAAGCTTAATTGTTCTACCATTTCCCATTTCCAGCACGATTTTCAGAGGATCGACACTATCGGCAAGGATCGGGAAAGGCATCAGCAGCGCCAAAGCTGGCATGCCTGTTAGCCGTCCATCGCGATCTTGGTCCCTCCTGAATCGTAGAAGTGGCGCGACACGCTTGTGTAGTTCTTCATGCCTGATGTCATGGTCATACCCTTCAAGCATCCGGCGCTCCGCCTCGTAGGAACAGAGTGACGCTATTGCATTCGGTACGGCATTCCAGGATGAAAAAACAAGAATCTTGGTTATCGCGTCAATCCCCGTATAATGACCGGTGGGCGTTGTATATGGCAACGATGGGGGCATCCAGAGAAGTCGCCATAGCCCTGAGTCGAGGGCGTCTTTGAAAAGTGCGCGCATTCTTGGATTTTCCGGTTCCATGGGCGCATAGGTCTGCAAAGATCGATATCGAAGGAGATGGCCCTTACCATTTCTTATTGTTTCCGAAAGATGAGCGTCCGGGGTTTGAAGAAATTTGTCCATCCGCTTTCGCAGGTCGTAGTCCCGCAAAAAATTGATTAGATAGGGAACTGACTTCCAGTATTCTACGATATTCCCTGCTCCTACGGCCTGTGCCACTCTGTCAGCAAGGACAGCTTGCCCTAAATCCCCCGGTTCTATGGGCGCTGACTGTGCCGTTTCTGTCAGCATTGCATTCAAGTCCTGGGTCATACCGATGCGTTCTGTTCTGGTCATATGCCGAAGAAGTTTCTTCTGTAATTTATCCCGTGACTCAAGAAGTGCTTCAGCGTCACTGTTCTGCAGTGAATACAGGCATCGTTTCATCTTATTGATCTCTTCCTGAATCTCGGCAATGTCTTTTTCATTGCCGAACAGGAATTTAAGCGTCCTTATAAAGTCCGGATAATGATCATCATCCTGCTCGTGATCGAGTGTCAGCATTTTATATGGGGTTGCAGACAGTAGAAGTACCTTCACACCCGGGGTTTTGAATAGCGATTTTGCCAGCAGGGCCGCTTCATCTTCTCCATCCAGGAGGTCTTTGAAGCGCTGGAATTCATCCATTATGACCAAGTCGGGTTCCAAGGCCTTGATACAGGTTTCGGCCAATAGGTACCTGAGCTCACCAATCAGTTGAAAGCGCTCGTTGTTATCCTCCGTAGGGATATTTTTCTTTTTTTTGAAATGCTTGAATCGTTGGCAGCATTCAATTAGGCGCCTGTTGAGCGCATGATTCTCACGGAGTCTCTTGCGAAACTCTTTCGTCAGCGATTTATCAATCTTGGCATCCGATTCTTTAAGCATACGATGCCATTCGATTCTCGATTGAACGGTTGCTTGTAAGATGTTTATGAGTGCTGTGCCGCGCGCCCATGGCTCATCCTTGAGCATCCTATAAAGGATAATTCTCTCCTCTACCCTGCCTCCTCTGTTCTTCAGGTCGAAGGTCGTGCCCGGTGTAAAGCTGATAAAGTTTATAGGGTTTCTGGAAAGGTTCTCGACCTGGGTTGGTAGGAAGGTCAATCTTGTGGCACTTACAAACCCCCCGTTCTTGCTGACGTTAATCCGGTTGATATTTTGCGAGGCGATGGCCGCATTCGAGCAGATATAAATCACATCGATGCGCTTGTGACGGTCCTGAAGATGTTCCACCGCGCGTGCTATCACCCCTTTGGCTACCAGTGTTTTGCCCAGTCCAACTTCGTCTGCCACCAGGAAACGATCCGCTGGATCTTTCCCGTAGAAGCGATGAAACACATAATCCACAGTTCTCCGCTGAAAGTCTTTTAAGGTCGAAAGCGTAGATTCTGCTGAAAAGCGCTTCCTATTCATGGCTTTTCTCTAAGGCTCTTTCAAATACTTGCCAGAACTCGACGAATCCATCCGGCAGGATCTGATGTTCACTTTCATCTTTCGTCAATTTATTGATCAGCTCGCTTATCTCGCTTAGCCGTTCGGGATGGCGGCAGAAAGTTTGCGTGAGTTGCTCAAGCAATGGCGAATCAATCCTGAGCCCGTTTCCCCCAAACCATTTCTTATGGTTGGTCTTGTTCGGACCACCTCCAGGAGGTGCATCGTCGCCTCCAAGAAGAAGCATCAAATAGCGGAGAAACCCTTCTCGGTTATTGATAACTGTACGGAAGATGGCTGCGTCTCGATCAGGGATTCTGCCAGTGAGTGGTAGATTGAGTACAAAGCGCAGCTGCAAACCAACCTGACTCGACGTGAGTTCAAAGGCTATGAGACCCGTGATGGATGCGGCGGCATAAGAACCGAGTGATGCCTCGCCTTTCTGCAAACCCTTTAGGATACCCCTTGCTGAATCTGGCTTCACGGTTATCGGCCATGCAGTGATATTAGACAGTCCCGGGAAGGTGATTCCCGGCTTGCTTCTAATGATCAGTTCCCAGAAGTCCTTGCCGTCTGATGGCGTGCATTTGACGATCAAAGCAGATTTCACAAGGATGTCTTTGGCGTTTTCAAGCGCTTCTTCCGCCTCTTGTCTTTGAGTATCCACCGGCGGTTGGTCCTGCTCGGTGAAGGGCGTAATGTATTCTCCAAGTCCATCATTGCCTAACAGCTTATCTATGTCGATGGTCTTGCTCCGCTTACCCACCAATTCGACGAGGATCTCGACATTCTTCCCCGCAAGGAATGCGGCATTGGTCGCATTTGCTGATCCAACGAGAAGATACGCAGCCCATCCGCGGTGATAGACGTACACCTTGGCATGGAGGCCCCGTTCATCATGTTGAAGCGATTCGGATTCATCTTCCCCGTCCTCCGTCTCCGCAGCCTCATGCAAGCAATAGCAGTCTTTGAATAACTTTAGTGTCCCCGACTTGAGGCCCGACAGAGTATCTGGATTGCTGATGAGTGCCGAAGGCGATTTGCTTCCTGCTAATAAGTGTTTGATGGCTTCATCAGTACAGAAAGGTGATATCAAAAGCGCCTTGTCTGATTTTGGCGGCTGCCATGCCTTTCCCCTTTTGAGCCCAAAGATATGAAAGTTGATCGACTCGACACCGATGGGCAATTCCCAGTTCGTCCGACGCAGCTCATCAGAGAGCCGCGCCGCGCGGTCTCCAATCAGTGCGGTATCTGAGGGAGTCTTGACCGACATGTCGGGCAACGTTTTCACTAGATCGCCCAATTCCCGGTTATCAGCAAAATATCTGCCGCCGGGTCGGCCTTCCAGATGCAGAGAAATATCCCATGATCTATCTGGCGTCAGGTTTCGAGAAAGGATGATTAGACGAAGCAACGGTTGTTGATGGCCATCGCGATCTACAAAGCGAAGGAGCCATAGTTTGGGGTGGAATGATCCCCCACGCGGTGCTTGGACTTCGATGATGAGATGCTCCAGCATGCCGTAAAGGACAGTCGGAATTATGGGCGGGTGGATTCTTCCTATCTGTGCGAATACGGTGATTCTTGATGCAACGCGTTTGATGGCTTCCAGAAGAGTGATCTCGTCTTGCATTTGATCCACACAGCCCCTGCAATCTGCCATGGCTAAATGTACAGGAACAGTCAGAAGCGTTGTTGGATCAAGAGAGAATGTCGTAGCTATTGCCTCATCAAAGACCATCCCTTGAGGTGGTGTGAGGGCGGCTGTGTATAGTGTACGATCGTTTGGGTTCAGCATCATGCGGTCATCCCCTGGTGAAGATCCTCGAGGAAGACTTTTGTGTTAGGCCAGCGAAAGAGCAGCTTCCTTGTTCCGGATTGACCTCCCCACTGCTCAAGTGCCTTGCGATTGGTAAATCTTGATCTGGTCTGTTTGAGGGCTCTCTCCCGCATTTCAATCAGATGTCGTGCTGTTTTGTCATCGGATATTTCACGTACGCGCCGGATAACGAGATCGATCCATGCTTCGATGAATCTCCTGGTTGCGCCTGTGATGATATGGCCATGACCGATGGTGAAGCTCCATAGATCCTTGAGGTCCCATCGCCGGATGACCGCAATATCTAAGCTTTTTGCCCAATCATCGAGACGGTCACGATATTCGGCCTCCATTTCTGGAAGGTCCTTAATTTCGGTCAGTTGAAGGTTATAAAGAAGTGCGGCGCCGTGCATGACATCCGAAAATAAACGGGCGTGTTCTAATAGCTTCTTATCGTTGGATCGGAAACCGGCCCATTCCGGATGCTGCCATGGCGCCTCGACATCGGTAAGGCCGCAATGCATTGCGAGATGGGCAAGCAGGCTATCAGGGTGGCTGCGTGTAATCCTTTCCAGAAGAAATTCTGCCTCCTCCCTGGTCAACTTAAAATCAACTTTCTCGGGAAAACTAACTGGCGCTTGAGGCAACCGGGGATGCCACGTTACAGTTTCTTGTGGCGGCACCCTATCTCGGTCATCACCATACTCTCTGTCTTCTTTGTAGAGGCGTTTACTGTCGAGCCTCCTTCTGTAAATCAGCCCGATTTGTTGGTGATACTGATCCTGTGTGACCTCCAGGCTGCGGATTCCCCATGAGCCAAGACCGTACCAGTAGACCGAACTCGCCAGGCGCTTCAATTGCTTTCCCGCCGTTTTACCGAAGACACCGGATTGGTCATCAGTTTCCATCAACGGCTTAGTGAGGCTTCGCTCGATCTTTTCCGCTTGAACGGCGAAATCCGGAGGGAAGATTTGCTTCTCTTCGAGTCGCCTATAAATCCATGGAATGAAAAGCATGTAACGGAGGCGGGTCTGAATGGTGCTGGTACCAGGGAAAAATTGGTCTGCAAAACTATCGCGAATTCCACCTAACCCCAGTTCGTCTCGGGAGTCCCTTTCATGGAATAATGATAATATGCGTAGTGTTCTCTCCCTGGCAGTTTGATCATAATCAATCCATGACAAAGTTGAAGGCACTTTTCACCGTTTCCCTTTTCTCGCAATAATTGATCCGATGATCTTTATCGAGGTGTTGATCATTTAGCCAAGCGGATGAACCGGTCGATTTCCTCCTGGTCGCTATAGTTGGTTCTACTCTGAAACCTGGTATCGGAACGCGATATCCCAAGCCCAATGCTCTGGGAACAGGACGTTTTTATGTTGGACGGAACGGTCTGTTGATTGCCATCCCATTGCCATAAGATCGGCATTGGCTATATAGCGCATCGCAGTCTTTATTGCCAGTTTTTCAAAGGCATTTCTTAGATTCGGTAGGCAAGGGCCGCGCCGGCCAGGGGGGTGGCCGTCACGCCCCTTGCACCTTTCCCTTATCCCCCCTGTCTCCCCCGAAGGGGGAATTCCCGCCCGCCACCCCATCAGGCGGTAGCAGGGGCCGCGCCAGGGCATTCCTCTGCTCCAGCCCTGTCACGGCCCCTGCATTCTCCCTTCCGCACTCGGGCAAGGGCGGCGCCGGCCCTTT
>Ga0172371_10001671_pt1 | contig 35260 bp, 23 predicted proteins | sample Lak12m_FD_114543 | JGI IMG/M metagenome (GOLD analysis project Ga0172371, IMG submission 114543) | Freshwater microbial communities from Kabuno Bay, South-Kivu, Congo - kab_022012_12m | ecosystem: Environmental > Aquatic > Freshwater > Lake | place: Democratic Republic of the Congo: South-Kivu... | reverse complement strand
GGCGTTCTCGTGGCAGGTGAGGCACTGCGTCTTGATCGCGGCCTCGTTAGCGTAGAGCTTGAGGCCGTTCTTGACCGCTTCGGCCTCGTTCTTCATGATCGTCAGGGTTTTATAGCCGCTGCCGGGTCCGTGGCAGACCTCGCACGAGACGCCTTCGGCCTTGAGCTCGGCGACCTTGTCGGCGAGGGGTGCGTGGCATTTCAGGCACTTGGCATCGGTCGCGGGATCCTTGACGCCGAGGGCCTGGGCATTGGTCGCGGCCTGGGGCGTGCTCAGGGCGGCGAACGATTTGGCGTGATTGCTCATTTCCCAGATCGGATACTGCTGGCCCTGCTTTTCGGTCTTGTGGCAGATCTGGCATTTGGCCGCGCCGACATAGGTGAAGCCCTGGGCCGAGGCGAATACGCTCAGCCCAAGGACGGCGAGCGCAACGAACAAGATGATGCTCTTCTTCATATAGATCCTCCTAAAAATTTAAAAAGAGATTTATAAACGATGCCGCCCGGAATGTCAATAGAAAACCGATTCGCGGACGGCCGCAGGCCTCTGCCGCGCGCGGGGCAAGGCCTATTTGTATCCGAACAGCATGCTGTAGATGATCAGCAGGACGAGGGTGATTCCCAGGAAGAGAAGGCTGAAGCCGAAGATGCGGATGGCCCATGTCCGGCGGGAGGAGATCTCCGTGAACCGCATGTATTTCTTCAGCTTGTCCTCGTCCTTCAGGTAGCGGTACTCCTCTGGGCGGTCTTTCCGGTATTCGTCGAGGGCGACGAGCCCGGTGAAGATGACCGGATCCAGCGGGAAGGATTCGGGCCGGAGATGCGTGTTGAAGAAATGGATGGTGAAGATGAATCCGACGGCGAGGAGGGCCTCGTCGCTGTGGATGATCATGGCCACGTTGATCAGCCACCCCGGCAGGAGCTTGGTGAAGAATTCCGGGAACCAGAGGACCAGCCCCGACAGGCCGATGACGCCCACGCCCCAAAAGACGGCCATGTAATCGAACTTTTCCCAATACGTCCAGCGGCCGTATTCCGGGCGGGGGCCGAGTCCCAGGAACCACTTGACGGAGCCGACGAAATCCTTGAGGTCCTTCGTGTTGAACCAGAGGGAACGCTGCCCGAAGACCATCTGCTTCCAGGTCGCTTTGGTCCGGATCTTGATCTGGAGGAGGCCGGCGATGTGGGCCGCGAAATAGCCGAACGTGAGAACGGCGCAAAAGCGGTGGATGACGCCTGCCGCCTTGACCCCGCCCAGCAGGCCGGCCAGCGTCTGAGCCCAGGGCATATTGGCGAATTTCAAGGTCATGCCCGTCAGGGCCAGGCCCATGAAGCTGATGATGACGAAGAGATGGGTCAGCCGCTGAGCTCCGGAAAAGCGCTGGACGTAATAGCGTTTGTGGACCTTGGCTTCCTGCCTCTTCTCCCTCATATATTTGAACGAGCGGGGCATCCACAGGATCGTGTGCACGCCGAAGAAGCTGAAGACGCCGATCAGGAGGAAGGTCATGGCCCAGAACGTGAAGTAAAGGACGGGGTATTTCTGCTTGTCGTGGTGCGTGGCGTGAGTGAGGTAGCCTGTGAAACGCCGGTTGGCATCGGGATGGCACCTCTGGCAGGTCTGGACGACGTTGCGGAATCCGACCTTGGAGGCCGGGTCGTTCAGCCCTTTGATGTCATGGGCGCCGTGGCAGTCGGAGCAGCGGGCCGCCTTCAAGTAGCCGAGGGTGTAGGCTTTGCCGTGGATCGTCTCCGTGTAGGTTTCGGACAGGTCCTTGTGGCAGGACCCGCACTGCTGGGTCACTTCGGTCATGAACTGGTCCTGCCGGATGTTCTTGATCGTGTGGGCCGAGTGGCAGTCTTCGCAGGTCGGCAGCTTCTCTTTCGTCTTGGACGCCAGAGGGCTGTGGATGCTGGCGGCATACTCCTTGTAGATGCCCTGGTGGCACGTGGCGCACGTGGCCGGGATGTTCTTTGCGTTGACCGACGACTGGGGCGTTCCCTTGGCCAGGATGAGATGCGTATTGTGGCAGTCCGTGCAGATGGCGACCGGCAGAAGGCCTTTCTTGACCAGCCCCTGGCCGTGGACGCTGCTCGAATAATCGGAGAGGACGTTTTCCGGACGGCTCTTGTCCTTGCTTTCCGCCGCGAGCTGCCCGTGGCAGTCCCCGCACAGCTTGGGGATGTTGGTGCGGTAGGTCTTGTCCTCCTCGTTCTTCGGGGAGTTCACCTTGTGCTTGCCGTGGCAGTCGCTGCAGTAGGGCGATTTCGGCTTGTTTTGAAGGAAGGCTTGGCCGTGGTCGCTTTCGAAATATTCTTCGGAAACCTGGGCGTGACAGCTCGAGCAGTCCACCCGGCCGACGGTCTCGCACGGCCGGGCGCGGCGGGGGTCGACGTCCGAGTGGCACTTGACGCAGGCGATATCCCGGTGCACGGACCCCTGGATGTCGTCTTTGACCACCGTCAGGGGGACGGCCTTCCCGTCCTTCGTCTTGTGGACGTCCGCTCTCTCGTGGCAGCGGAGGCATTCGCGGTCGGCCGTTCCCTGGACCAGATTCGCCTTGCGGATCGTGTGGGACCGATGGCAGTCGGTGCAGGCCGGGATGGCGCCCGGCTTTTCCTCCCAGAGGGCGCCCTTGATGACCTTGACGTGGACCTCTTCGATCCGGGCATGACAGACCGTGCAGGTCTTGGCGATGTTCTGGACCGAGATCGACGAGTCCGGGCTCGTGTGAGGCAGGATCTTATGATTGTCGTGGCAGTCGTTGCAGGTGGCGGTGACGATGAGCCCTTTTTTGAAGAGCGCTTCGCCGTGGATGCTCTCGGAGTAATTGGACAGGATGTCCTTCTCCGGGATGTTGTAAACGCGCGCGACCGGAGCTCCTTCCCTGTGGCATCCCCCGCACAGGAAGGGGACCTTCATCTTGTACGTGGCCGACTGGGGATTCCGGCGAGGCAGCATGGCATGCGTCCCGTGGCATTCCGTGCAGGTCGGAGCGTAGGGCGCGCCGCGTTTGAGGGCCTTGCCGTGGATGCTGGAGGCGAAATCGTCGTCCGCTTTTTTATGGCAGGGAGCGCAACTGACCGGCTCCAGCTTTCCCGGGTGGGGGAACTCCGCGACGGCCGCGCCGCGATGGCAGTTGATGCATTGGAGGCTTTTATGGACGGAGGCGGACAGGATTTTCGAGGTCACCACCGGAAGCGGAGCCTCGCAGCCGCCGCGCGTCGTCGTCAGCCCGGGGTCGGCGTGGCAGGCCTCGCAGTCCTCGTTGGTCTGGGCCCCAGCCCAGACGGCGCTGAGGGAGAGGAGAATCGCCGCAACGAACAAACGGACGAAACGGCTTCTCTTCATGGCGCTGCTGCGCGCGCATTTTAATGAAACGCTCCGGACCTGTCAATAGAACGGGATGGAAACGGCCGGCGGACAAAAAAAAATCCCGCGGCGCGCCGCGCGCGCCGCGGGACGGGGGCGTTCGCGGCCGTCAGGCCGGTTTGTGCATGGACCGGATCTTGAGAAACAGGGCGATCCCGAAGAGGGCCAGAAGGACCGTGGCGATGATCAAGCCTCTGCGGCGGAACCTGGCCTCGTCGAGAGCGGCCGCGCCGGCCTTTTCGACGTCATTCAGAGTCTGGTCGCCTTCGGCCAGCTTCTTGCGGATCTCGTCGACGGCCAGTCCGTGGACGAGGTTCTTGGCCGAGACGAGGACCGTGTTCACGTCCAGGAGCTTGAACGCCGCATCGCTCGTTTCGACGCCCTTCTTTTCGGCCAGGTCGAGCGTCGAACGCTCCTTCTCGATCCGGACTTCGAAGCCGTCGATGAGTGTTTTGAGCTCGGCCGCCGCTTGATAGCCTTTGGACCCCTTGTCATGGCACGGGACGCAGACCGCCTTGTCGTCCGTGCCGAGCATGGCCGTCGTCGGCCGGACGATCCTGTGATTGCCGTGGCAGGCTTCACATTCGGATTGGCCCAGTTCGTCGAAGGCCTTCTTGTGCGGGCTCTTGGCGAAGAGGTCTCCCGTCGAAGGGTGACATTGGCGGCAGACCGAGCCGATCGATTCCACCTCGGGGGGAAAGGCGCCGTGGTTGCCGTGGCAGGAATTGCAGACCGGCGCGCTCATGTCCTTCTTCTCGAACAGGGCTTCGGCGTGGACGCTTTCTTTGTATTGGGCCGCCTGGTCGGTTGGGATGCCGTAGGCTTTCATGTACTCCGCGTCGGCATGGCAGCGGCCGCAGGTCTGGGGAACGTTCCAGGGGAAGGTCGGCGACTTCGGGAATTTCGCCGTCTGGATGCCGTGCACGCCGTGGCAGTCGGTGCAGACGGCGACCTTGACGTCGCCTTTCTTGAGGAGCTTGCCGTGTTGGCTCGTCTGATATTGGCTGAGCTGGTCGACGCGCAGACGCGGGTTGAACTTCCGCATATAAGCGGCATCGCCGTGGCAGGAAGCGCAGAGCTCCGGAATTTGGGCCCGCTTGGGCGCCCCCTTGAAAGTCTTATCCTTGGCCTTGTCCTCGTCGGCCAAGGCGGGATTCCCGCCGTGGCAGTCCGCGCAAGTCAAACCGGCCTGCTGATGGACGTCCTGGGCGAAGTTCGCGGCGGGCGCCTGCAGCTCGGCTTCGAGGCCCTTGTGGCACTCGAGGCAGCTGTTGGTTTGGGCGGCGGCACCGGCGGGGACGAAGGCCAGGGCGGCGAGGAGCGCGATGGAAAAGATGGTCTTGGGCATGGCTGTGTCCTTCATGATCCTAGAGCTTGGGGACCGTGTACGTCAGGACGGTCATGACGACGATGTAGAGAAGGAGGATGATCCCGATCCACGTCGCGACCGGGCTCCTCTCGTTGCGGGCGGCCTTCCGGTCGAGGTAGGGAGCGAGCATCCAGAGGATCCCGCCGACCAGGAAGGCCAGGATGGCCAGGAGCTCGCCCTCGACGAAGAGGACGTGGGACGGGACGAGCTTGAGCGTCGTGAACATGAAGGTGAAATACCACTCGGGCTTGATGCCGAGAGGCGTCGCGGCGAACGGGTCGGCCTTCTTGCCCACCTCCCAGGGCAGGAAGACGCAGATGACGCCGACGAGGACCAGGATGAGCGTCCAGCCCAGGGCGTCCTTATAGATGAAGTCGGGGAAGAAGGAGATCTCTTTGACCTTCTTGTCCTTGAGCTTGATGGGCACGCTCATCCCCAGGATCTGGACGAGGAGGACATGGATGACGATGAGGGTAAAGGCGGCCAGGGGAAGGAGGGCGACGTGGAACCAGAAGAACCGGGACAGAGTTGCTTGCGAGACCGTTGTCCCGCCGAGGATGACCCCCTTCAGCCAGTTGCCGATGAGCGGCAGAGCGCCGGCGATGTCCGTTCCGACGCGGGTGGCGAAGAAGGAGAGCTCGTTCCAGGGGAGCAGGTAACCGCTGAAGCCGAAGGCCATGAACAGGACGAGAAGGAAGAACCCCGTGATCCAGGTCAGCTCGCGCGGCTTGCGATAGGCCTTCAAGAAGAAGGTCGAGAACATGTGGACAAAGAGGATTCCGATGAGGATGTTGGCCGTCCAGCTGTGGACGGAGCGGATCAGCCAGCCGAACTTGACCTGGCTCATGATGAACTGGATGCTCTCGTGGGCGGCGTCGATCGAGGGCGTATAGTAGAGGAGGAGCATGATGCCCGTGGCGACCTGAATGCCGCTCAGGAAGAGGGCGATGCCGCCGAAGTAATACCAGAAGGAGTATTCGTGCTCGGGGACCTTCTTGTGCTTGGCGAAGGCGAACAATCCCTGGAGCTTGAAACGCTCGTCGAGATATGCGAACAGGTTTTGGCCGATGGCTTTCATCTCACGCCTTCCTCGAGACGAAGATGTCCTCGCCCACGACCTCGACCGCGTAGACTTCGATCGGACGGGGAGGCGGTCCCGAGACCACGTTCCCGGTCATATCGAACCGGCCGTTGTGGCAAGGGCAGTACAGCGTGCCCGTCGAAGCCTCGAAGCTCACCGTGCAGGTCAGATGGGTGCATACGGCCGAGAACGCCAGCAGCTGGCCCTCCTGGGTGTTGACCAGGATGCCCGGCGTCGCGCCGAACTTGAAGATCTTGGCCGAGTTCGGGGCGAGTTCGCCCACCTTGCCCGCGGCCACTTTCTTCTGGACGGCTTCCGCCTGCTTGGGGGGCAGGACGTACTTGATCACCGGGTAGAGGAAGGCCGCCAGGGTGGCCAAAAACGACCCGCCGAGAAAGAAGTTGATGAAGCGTCGTCTTTCCATCGTCTTATGTTTTCCCCCATGTCGAGATTTTTTTCCGCATATTCGCCAAGGCTTCCTCGGCAAAGGTGTGATTGTGGATGCCGAAGCTTCCGTCGAGTTCAAGGGCGCGGAGGAGGGATTCGACGGCCGCCAGCTCGGTCTTCTGGGCGTCCGTGAGGGCGGCCCGGTTCACTCCCCTCAAGGCGGCCCGCGCCTCGTCCATCATTTTCTTGATCCCGCCGCGCCACTCCTCGAACGTCTTCTCATAATTCTTGTCGTGGCAGCCGACGCAGGGCGCCGCGCTCGGCCGGACGACCTGATTCTTGTCGTTGACGTGGCAGGCGGAGCATTCGGTCTCGGCTTCGGCCATGATGTCCTTGTCCGCCTTCTCCCCGGCGACCGTCCCGCCGCCGTAGAGGATCTTCTGAAGCCCGTGGCAGCCTCCACAATCCTTCTTGACGTCCGTATGATGGCACGCGGCGCAGAACGTTTTCGTGGCGATGAGCTCGCCGTGTTTCCTGGAGTTGGAGTGGCAGCGGGCGCAAGGCATCTCCTGGACGGCGACGTGCTTCTTGTGCGGGAAATTCATGCCGAAGGCCGGCGCCGTGGATTCGTCGATGCCCTGGTGGCAGTTGAGGCAGGCGTTGGGCGTTTTCTGTTCCTTGAAGGAGGTTCGGTCCGGCCGGAAGGACGAGCCGGCGAGCGTCAAGGCTTCATCGAGTTTGTCCAGGGAGACGCGGAGGAGCTCCTGGGCGTAGCCGATATTGTGGACGCTCTTGCCGCGGTCGACGACGTCGATGTTGAAGGCGGCCTCGTCGAGAAGCGCTTCCGCCTTCGCCCGCACGTCGGCCTTGCCCTGCCGCACTTCCTGGGCGGCCCTCCGGTAGAATTCGTTGATCGTCCGGAGCTTGGCGGCCGTCGAGGATTCCCAGAGCTTCAGGATCTTCCCGAAGCCGGCGCCGTGGCAGGATTCGCAGGCCTGTTCCCGGGAGACCGAGGTTGTGCTCTTGACGAGCCGGCCGCCGGTTTCCTCGTGGAACATGTGGCAGCCCTTGCAGCTGAGGCCCTTTTCGAGCATGACGTTGGGCATGGGGTGCTCGACGCCCTTGCCTCCTTGGCCGACGTACAGGATCGTCTGGGCTTGATGGGAGCCCGTGTGGCAGGTCCGGCAGTCGGCGATCGTCTCGACGTCCTTGACGATCTTGTGCTGGATGGCCAGGTGGCACTGGGTGCATTCGATCTTGTTCTTGGCGATGTGGTTGGCATGGATGAGATTCGTCTCGCCGTATTTATCCAGCCGATCCCTCTCGAAATGGCACTTGTAGCAGTTCTCCCTAGGGACTTCGCCGTCGCCGACGATGACATGGCTGTGGCACTTGTCGCAGGCGAAATTCTTGTCGTAGACGATCTGGTGGTTGTAGCGGGCCTTGTCCGAGACCAGGAACTCCTTTTTGTGGCAGTTGGCGCAGGCGCCGGCCTGGGGGAAGTTCTCGGTTTTCTTGAAATGGCAGATGAAGCAGCTGCCCTCGGTGACGGTGATGTGCTGGCCCTGGACGATCTGGCTGTGACAGCTCGTGCAGCGGAGCTGCTTGCCCCGGCGGAGGTCGGCGAAGTGGGCCTTATGGTCGAAGGCGACCGTCTTGAACTGGACCTGGCCCTCGAGGAGGCGCTTGTCGTGGCAGCCTTTCTGGAGGCAGCTCTCGTCCTGGATCTCGGCCCACGGCTTGGATTTCAAGTAGAGCTTGGTCCAGTAGCGGCCGACCATGACCAGGCCTTCCATCTTGGCCTTGATCGTGTTCCGGATGCCCGGGGGATAATGGCAGACCTTGCACTCGATCTCCTTGTGCGAGGAGTTCTGCCAGCTCTGGTAGAACGGCTTCATGTAATGGCAGACCGAACAGAACTTGGACGTCGACGTCAGCTCGACCGAGGCGACGAAAACGACCAGGAGGATCCCCAGGGCGATCAGGACGGTCTTCAGGCGGAGCTTCTTCGTTTTTCTCTTTGCCGGAGGGGCCGGAGCGGCCGTGACGCCGGCCTCGTGGGAAGGGGCCGGGCTTTCGTTCATCGATGCGCTCATGATCTATGAGTCCTTCGGCCTTCTTCCTATTTAATATAAAGCCGAGCGAAGAAGGCCCGCCTTATGCGTAGCTGTGAAGCCCGGCCAAGAGATAATTCACTCCGAAATAGGTGAAGAGGGCGGCCAGGAAACCGATGATGGCGATGATCGCCGACCTCTTGCCCTTCCAACCCATGACGATCCGGGTATGGAGGTAAAGAGCGAAGACGAACCAGGTGATGAGGCTCCAGACCTCCTTAGGGTCCCAGCTCCAATACGTGCCCCAGGCTTTGTAAGCCCAGACCATGCCGAAGACGAGTCCGCCCAGCGTGAAGAGGGGGAATCCGACGGCCACGCAGCGATAGCTCACCGAATCCATCCGGTCCTTTTTCTCCGGCTCCTTGGCCGCGAGGTACATGAGGCTGGTGATGAAGGCCACGGCGAAGAAGGCCTCGCCGAGAAGGGTGACCGAGACGTGGAGCCAGAGCCAGTAGCTCTGGAGGGCGGGGACGAGCGGCGTCGCGTCCTTGGGCATGAGGGGCGAGGAGGCCAGGGCGACCAGTCCGACGGCGATCAGCAGGATGTAGGCGCCGATCCTCGGGATGCCGAATTTCTTGTCGATGATGATGAAGGCCAGGACCGAGGCCCAGGCGAGGAACGAGAGCGATTCGTACATGTTGGTGAAGGGGGCGTGGCCGCTCTCCACCGTCCGGATGATGAGGGCGGCGGTGTGCAGGACGAGCCCGACGATCGCGATCGCCGACCCGACCTTGGCCCGGCCGGGCTTTTTGGAGAAAAGGAAGGCCAGGTAAAAGAGAGCCGCTATGATATAAAGGATAAAGGTCAGGGTGAAGATGGTCGATTCGTTCATTTCGAGCTCCTCAAGGCGGTGATGATCTTATCGAATTCGGCGGCGAAAGCTTCCCGGCTCTTGGCCGCGATGCCGGCGGCGACGAGGTCCGTCTTGCCCTGGCTTTCCTCGAGCACGGCTTTGATCTCCCAGGTCGGCCAGTAGAAAGCAAGGGCCAGGCCGGCGACGAGCAGGATGCAGCCGATCCAGATGAGGGCCGCACCGGGATCCTTGGCCGCCTCGAGGACCGAATACTGGGCGGAATCGAAGCGTTTGAGCTCGAAGGCCAAATCGGTTTGGGTTTCTTTCCCCTGTTCGCCGGCCGCGTGCATCTGGGCGAAGTCGGGGTAGTTGGCGAAGACCCAACCGGAAAAGACCTTGTCCGTGCCGCGGAATCCCTCGATCAAAGCGGCCGGATTGTTGGGCTGGTCCGAACGGCTCTCGGGCGCATTCGCTTCGCCCAGGACGAAATCGGGCAGGAACCTCTGGACGGCGACGGTCGTCTTGTCCTTGTCATCCAACAAAGCGTGCTCGCCGACCTTGAGGGTCAGCTTTTTCAGAAAGGCCGCGTCGGATTTGCTCTTGGCCCAGATCTCGACCGTGGGATTTTGCCAATTGTAGCCGTAGCTCGTCTGGTAGAAGGAGTAGCCTTTGTAGGTCAAGGGGTGATTGACGGAAATGGTCTTCGACACGACCGGCTTCTTCTGCTCCAGGACCGTCACGTCGCTTTTCCAAGCCTTGACGCTGCCGTCCGGATAATATTCGGTGGTGAACTTGTCCAGACGCACCTCTAAGGCGGCTTTGGGCGCGGCTTGGATGTCCCCTTCGTTGAGGGCCAGGTGGGCGCGAACGCTCGTCGCCCCGCTGACGATGCCTCCGGCCAGGATGACGAGGAGGCCGAGGTGGACGACATCGGAGCCGAAAATCCCGCCGATCCTCTTGCGGCCGAGAAGAGAGGTCCGGGCGCCCTGCGCCTCAGCCCGGACTTTGTACCGCGCTCCCTTGAGGAGTTCCCTCACTTCGGACTGGATGACGGCGAGGGGGGCGCTGCGCTTGAGGCGCGCGTTCACTTTGAGCGCGGCGAGGCTCTTCGGGTCGGCCGCGACATGCGGCTTCGTCGCCCGGCGCCATTTCGGGGCGAGCCGCTCGAGCGTGCAGACGATGATGTTGAGGGCGAAAAGGCCGAGGAGGGCCAGGTACCAGACCGAATGGTAGAGGCCGGTGAGCTGGAGGCGGATGAACAACGTGGACAAGCCGCCGTAGCGGACGGCGTATTCTTCGGCGCTCCGGCCCTGGGGAATGAGGGTGCCCAGGACGGAGGCGGCGGCGAGGATGATCAGGAGGACGATGGCCAGTTTGACCGAGGTCAAAAACTTGATGACGCGTTTCATGTCACGGGATTCCTTTCCGCCGCCGGGGGCGGACCGATAAAGCCGAGTAATAATATAGGAATTCTAGTTTCGTTGGCAACTGTTTTTTTCCGGAACGGCGCACGCTTCCCTTTTCTCATCGTGTTCCGGAATTCTATCCCACGGGGGAGGCCGAAGTCAAAAGAGCGACGCAACGCCCGGGTCGGAGACCTCGTCGGGTCGAAAAGTGCCGCAGAAAGCGACAGCGGGGCGAGCATAGCTCTGGGTGAAATCCCCCATATCGGGGTGGGTGATTTCCCCCACAGGTGGCGCAATAAACATTTTCGGCCGGGCTATTTATCTAATATTTTATTTAAAATAAACAACTTGAAATATTTAATAAATTTGGCATGAATACTGCTTTATATCGCCGCTAGGAAAGAAAATGGCGTCTCGAATTTTGGTGCTGGACGACGAAAAGCTGATCCGCTGGTCGCTGGATAAGATCCTCTCGCAAGAAGGATACGAGGTCGATACGTCCGCGGACCTCGCGGAAGCGTTGAAGCTCGCCGATGGGGCGCCGTACGACCTGATCATCACCGACCTCGAGATCTGCGGCGACCAGGCGCGGCTGTTCTTCTCGGCCATGGCGGCGAAGCAGCCCAAGGGGCGCGTCGTCATCCTGACGGCCATGGCCAAGGACCTCGCGGAACGAACGCTCAACGGCATCGCCGCGTACGCCATCATCGAAAAGCCGTTCTCGTCCGAAGAGATCCGGACCGTCGTCAAGAATGCGGTCGGCCCGATGAGGGGACCCGTCCTGGCTTGACATGCCTGTGATCCTATTTTCGATAGAGAATCTGAAGGAGGTCTAACGTGCCCACGAACCGACACTCAAAGCTGATCGCCTTGTCGCTCAAGACGATCGCGCTCTTCGGTCTGGCTCTCCTTGTCGCCGGAGTCCTGTCGGCCGCCAAACCCGGCCAGCAGACGGCGAAGGACACCGAGACCTGCGTTCAATGCCACGAAGCCGCGGTGAAGAGCTTTCTCCACAAGCCCCATGACGCGATCGGCGCGGCCAGCTGCAGCTCCTGCCACACCGGCGCCGAGCAGCACGTCAAGGAAGGCGGCGGGACGAACATCTTCGCCTTCAAGGCGACCGACCTCGTGGCTCAGACCAACAAAGCTTGCCTCAAATGCCACGGGGACAAGAGCGCCGGTTTCTTGACTTGGCCGCACGGGAAGGCCTCCTTGGACTGCACGACGTGCCATTCCGTCCATGCCCAGCCGACGAATCCGAATCTTCTAAAGACGACCGTAACGAAGACCTGCGCGGCTTGCCACCAGGACGTCATGGCGAAATTCTCTTTGAATGAACGCCATCGGCTGCAGGAAGGCATCCTCAGCTGCACCGCGTGCCACAACCCGCATGCGCCTGAGGCGGGGGAAAGGCTGGGCGGCTTCAAGCAGGAAGCCTGCCTGAAATGTCACGCCGACAAAGGCGGCCCCTATCTGTATGAGCACGGTGCCAGCCGGATCGAGGGCTGCACGATCTGCCACGAAACGCACGGTTCGCCCAACCGGCATATGCTGACCACCCAGAGCGTGGCCGACCTGTGTTTCAGCTGCCACATCGCCGCCCCCGTGTGGCACGGCCGGTTCAGCGAGAAAACGACCAACTGCACGACCTGCCATGCCACGATCCATGGCTCGAACCTGAGCAAGATCTTCATCAAGTAAGGGAGCCCCAGCGATGAAAACCAAAACCCTTTGGATTTCAGCCCTCCTGGCCGTTCTCGTTCTCTTCTCCCCGGTCCTCCGGGCCCAGGAGAGCGAGAAGAACTTCACCGGCCATTTCTCTTTCGGCTACCGCGCGGTGGACACGAGCGGCGCTTATGACAAGTACCGGGAACAGATCAATCTGGAGAAGGGCGTCCGGCTTTTCAATTTCAGCCTGACGTACCTCGCGACGAACGACCTCAAGAAGCTGTTCGACCGGATCGACGTCGCCGCCACGAATCTCGGCGGCGATCCGTTCGAGACGATCCACGTCGCGCTCCAGAAATACGGGACCTACAAGTTCCAGTACGACCGGAAAAAGTCCGACTATTTCTACAGCGACCTGTACCAGGACGGGAGCGGCGGCCTCTACGATTACCGCAGCTTCGATTTCAACCGGATCTCGGACAGCGCCGTCTTCACTTTGACCCTGAGCAAGGCGGTCAATGTCTATCTGAATTATGACCGCTATACGAAAATCGGCGACAGCACGATGGCCCTCGACCTCGAGGGCCTCGAGATGGACGTCGAAAAGCCCGTCTCGGAGAAACTGTCCGAAGTGGCCGTCGGCCTGGACCTCCATGTCGCCCGCTACGGCCTGGTCGTCGAAGGCCGGCGCCAGGAATTCAAGAACACGAACAGTCTGTTCCTGCTCGGCGACGTCGGCGGTGAAGGGGGATATTATCCGACCTCATTGTCCTACTATGAGTTAGCCCAGCCCTACGACTTCACGTCCAACGCTTACTCGTTCCGCCTGAACGCCCGGCCGTTCGACAGCCTGATTTTCCGGGGTTCGGCCCGGCTGAGCAAACAGGATACGACCCTTCAATATTCCGAAACGGCCGGAGGCGTCGATTATCTCAACAGCAGCTTCGTGGTCGACGAGGCCGGCGCCGGAACCTTCAAGCGCGAATTCCAGATCTATGACGGAGACCTGACGTACCTCCTCGGCCGCAAGCTGGCCGTCGTCGGGGCCGTCCGCTATAAAAAGTTCTCCCAGAACGGAACCTTGACGGTCGGCGGAGATGCCGAGACCGTCGACTTCGGATACAACACCCTGAGCGTCGAGGGCGGGCTCGAATACCAATTCAACTCGAAATTCTTCCTATCCGCCGGCTACCGCTATGAGAGGCGGGATCTCACGGGCGTCGAGGCCGACTCCGGGGAGCCCGTCTTCGAGACCGTGACCGCCGGCGACACGACCGTCCGGAACGGCTGGTTCGGCACTCTGCGGTACGACCTCAAGAACCTCAAGATGACGTTGGATTACCAGCACGGCGCCTATGACGATCCGTTCACCCTGATCTCGCCGACCTCGTACAGCCGCTTCCGCATGACGGCCAAATATCAGATGAAGGCGTTCAACATCTCGATGGTCGTCGTCTCGTCCCGCATCAAGAACGAGATCGAAGGCGGCGTCAACTTCCGGGTCAGATACACGGACGACAACTACAGCGACCTTTGGAAATCCTCCAATGACCAGTTCCACCTGCGCCTCGGGTATAACGCCTCCGAGATCAGCGCCTACGCAGGATTCTCGTACATCCTGTTCAAGAGCAACACCGACCGTCAAGTCGAATACAATCCGTTCTGGTCGGGCGCCGGCGGCACCTTCCCGTGGGCGATCAACTATGAAGGCAAGTCCACCCTCCTGGACGCTTCGGTCGCCTGGACCCTGAGCTCGAACTGGAAGGTCGGCACCTACGTCAACAGCTATACGAATTCCGGCTTCTGGCCGATCGAACGGACCACGCTCAAAGGCTATGTCGAGTACACGTTCACGGGCGGATTCGTTTCTCAGCTCGCCTATCGCTGGCAGAACTTCAAGGAGAAGGACGGCGGCTACAACAACTACAAAGCCGGCATCCTGGAGTTCTCCTTCGGCTACCGCTGGGAATGAGTTCATAGGAGAATGACATGTTCAAGAAACCCATTCTGATCAGCATCTCGGTGGTCTTGGCCGCCGTCGTTCTATTCCTCGCCTTCCCCAGTTCCAACGGTCAGGCCGGCGTCAATTTCAAGAAAGCGCTGGCCGAGCGGATGTGGAGCAAATCCGGCCATGCCGACAAGGACAGCGAAGTCTTCAAGCACTGGGACGCCGAAGGTTCGATCCCGGCCAACTGTGCCAAGTGCCACAGCTCGCTCGGCTTCCGCGACTTCCTCGGGGCCGACGGTTCGGCCGGCGGCGTCGTGGACAAGACCGCCGCCCTCGGGACGACGGTCGATTGCCTGGTTTGCCATACGGACAGCGAGAAGGGCATCCTTCGCCAGAATTCGTCGGTCCAGTTCCCCTCGGGCGTCGTCATCGACAACCTCGGCCCCGAAGGCCTGTGCATGGAATGCCACCAAGGCCGCGCGTCCAAGGTCACGATCGACACCAAGGTCGCCTCGTCCGGCGTACTCAACGACGATACCTCGAGCACGAAGCTCAGCTTCTCCAACGTCCATTATTTCGCCGCGGCGGCGACCCAGTTCGGGACGGCCGTCAAGGGCGGCTACGAGTACGCGGGCCACGAATATGATTACCGCTTCTCCCACATCACGGGCTACAACGCCTGCAACACCTGCCACAATCCCCACTCGCTCGAGGTCAATCTCAAGGCTTGCAACACCTGCCATGCCGCCATCAAGGATCCCAAGGACATCCGCTACATAGGCTCCCAGGTCGACTACGACGGCGACGGCGACATCACGGAAGGCATGTACTACGAGATTCAGGGCATTATGGACGCGGCCTACGACACGATCAAGCGCTACGCCCGAACCGTGCTCAATCGGCCGATCGTCTATAACGGAGACGCGAATCCTTACTGGTTCTTCGACAACAACGGCAACGGCGTTGCCGACGCCGACGACACGACCACGTACAACGCCTTCTCGGTCCGCCTGCTCAAAGCCGCCTACAATTACCAGGTGGCCAAGAAGGATCCTAACAACTACGCTCATGGCGGGAAATACATCATCCAGCTCCTCTACGACGGCATCGAGGACCTGAACACGAAGCTGGCCGTCGCGACCGATTTGAGCGCGATGAGCCGGGAGGACGAGGGCCATTTCAACGGCGGTTCCATGCCCTGGCGGGATTGGGACGACAGCGCGACAAAGACCGTCTCGACGAGCTGCACGAAGTGTCATTCGGCCACCGGATTGGCCAGATACCTGGCCGGCGGGCAGGTCGCTCTGACCGACGGCGACCCCATCTCCAACGGCATGCTCTGCACCACGTGCCACACTTCGCCCCCGAGCCTGATCGCCTCGCCTCCCGTCCTCTTCCTTTCCGGCGCCGTCGTCGACCTGGCCCATGACGGAAGCAATCTGTGCATGGTCTGCCACCAGGGCCGCGCGGCTAAAGTAACCGTCGATAATGCGACGGCGGGCAAGCCGGGGACCCAGACCTACAGCCTGACCAACATCCATTACTTCCCCGAAGCGGCCGTATTCCTGGGAACGGAAGTCCAGGGCGGCTATGAGTTCGCGGGCAAATCCTACGCCCGCCGCCAGGACTATCCCAACCACTTCGGCCAATTCAACACCTGCGTCCAGTGCCACATGGGCAGCGCCAAGGTCAAAGAAGAGCACAACTGGACGATGCGCAACCACAACGTCGCCGTACCTATGAAGGAGTATTGCGTGGGCTGCCACGGCAACGATGTGGCCCAAAAGTCCAAGGGCGGGGATCCCCAGAAATTCAAGTTCAGCCAGATCAGGCCTGGCAACATTCCCGATTACGATGCCGACGGAAACAAGGACGAATCCCTGAAGGACGAGATCATCGGACTCGCAAACCCGCTCGCCGCGGCCATCCAGACGTACGTCTGGAACAACGCGCGCACGGCGATCCTCTTTTACAACGGGTACTTCTACAAAGACCTGAACGGCAACGGGATCGTCGACGCCAACGAAACGGGGAGCTCCAACCGCTACCAAGGAAACGCGACCTGGCTGCGGGCTGCCTATAATCTCAGAGTGAGCACGTTGGCCGAGCACGGTTACATCCACAATGCCCGCTATATCGCCCAGCTCTTGGTCGATTCGATCCAGCATGTCCAGGGCGACATCAGCAAGTATACCTGGCGTTAGGCCAAAGGCCCGAAAAGCCTTTTCTTGCTTCCGACAGGGGCGGCATCGCAAGATGCCGCCCCTTTTTTTCGCTGATACGTTCGCGGCGCCAAACCCCGATTTCTAAATCGGGGAAAGAGCGCCGCTCAGTATTAAGCCTTCGAATACCCGGGGCTTCAGCCCGGGGATGGCTTTTTTCCGCCTCTCCGAGGCGCCTGCGTCTTAGGCCGGTCCCTTTCTTTCAAGCCCCTCCGACCGCCGGGCTCTTGTGCCGAAGCTCGCGGTCGGCTATAATCTCTCCTATCTTTTTTATCGTAACAGTAGAGATTAGAGGATCATGGGCATCAGGAATTGGACGCTCCGGACTAAGGTCATTTTTCATATCCTGGTCCTGGGTGCCGTCTCCGCGGGGATCCTGACCGTCCTCTATGTCACGACCCAGCGCAGCGTCATCTACTCGTTGATCGAACGGGAGGCCGAGCTCGTCGGGTCGCTGACCAAGAGCAGCGTCTTTTTTCTCAAGAAATGCGGCCGGGTCGAGGATACGCAGGCGGAAATCCACGAGCTTCAGACGACCACCCAAGGGATCCGGAGCATCCGCGTCCTGACGCTCGAAGGGAGGATCTTCGCTTCGACGCGCATCGAGGGAAAAGGCGCCTCGCTCTCTCCCGACGAGCAGCGGACGGTCCGGGCCATGATCTCCGAAAAAAACGCCCGGACGACCGTGTACTCCAAGTCTCAGTCCACGATCCGCAGCTTCATGCTCGTCGAGAACGGCCCCGCCTGCTACGCCTGCCACGCCGCGGAACCCCGGGTCAACGGTTTCCTCGAGGTCGAGTTCGACTATCACGCCGCCTCGGCCCTGCTCTGGAAAAGCCAGCTCAAAGGGATCGTCCTGGCCGTCCTCAGCCTGGGCCTCCTGACGTTCATCATCCTGAGGCTCTTCGAGCGGTTGATCAACCGGCCCATCTCGCTCTTGAAGGATCAGATGACGAGAGTCCAGGAGGGGGATCTTTCGGTCCGCCTGGAACCGCGAAAGAACGACGAGATCGGTAGCCTAACGGCAAGCTTCAACCTCATGGTCGAGAGACTCAAGGGCGCCAACCGGAAGATCGAAACCCTCTACAATCAGCGGATCGAGAGGGCCGAGCATCTCGCCGCGTTCGGAGAGCTCGCGGCCGGCCTGGCCCACGAGGTGAAAAATCCCTTGTCGGGCATGAAGGGAGCGCTGGAGATCATCAGCCACAACGCGACGGTCACCGACCCCCAAAGGGAGATCTTCCAGGAGATGCGCGTCCAGATCGACAAGATCATCGCCGTCATCCAGGATTTCCTGAGTTACGCCCGGCCCAAGCCACCGCGCTTCAGCCGGGCCCATCCCAACCTGTTCGTCGAGAACGCCATCCGCCTGGCCAAGACTCAGCTCCACGGAAAGGACATCCGTTTCCATTTCCAGCCCCTCAAAGAAGACGTCCGGATCTGCCTCGACGAGGACCGCATGCAGGAAGTGATCTTGAATCTCCTCCTCAACAGCATCGCCGCGATCGAAAAAGAGGGGGATGTGCTCCTCTTCCTCAAGATCGTTCCGGACCGGGCGTTGTTCATTTTCCTGGCGGACAAGGGCCGCGGGATCAAGGACGCGCAGCTCGGCCAGATCTTCCAGCCGTTCTTTTCGACGAAAAAAGAGGGAACCGGCCTGGGGCTGTCGATCTGCAAAAAGACGGTCGATGCCCACGGGGGAGAGATCTCGGTCCGGAGCCGGGAAGGGAAAGGGACGACCGTCACGATCCGCCTGCCGCTCGACTTGCCCTGTGAGTGACCATGCATAAAAAAAAGATCCTGATCATCGACGACGAACGCCTCGTCCGCTGGTCTCTGGCGCAGAAGATGACGCGCTGGGGGTACGAGGTCGTCGAAGCCGAAAGCGCGGCGGCCGGCCTGCGGGCCCTGACCGAGGAGAGCCCGGACCTGCTCCTCCTGGACATGAAGCTGCCGGACGCGAAAGGGACCGACGTCCTGGAGGATCTCCGGAAGAGCTGGCCCGAGCTGCCCGTCGTCATGATCACCGCCTTCGGGGTGATCGAGGACGTCGTCACGGCCATGCGCCTGGGCGCTTACGATTTCATCACCAAGCCCGTCGACGACGCGAAGCTCCAGAGCGCCGTGATCCATGCCCTGGAGGCGGCCTCCCTGAAGAAGACGATCGCCGCTTACCGGCAGATCGAGAAATCGAAAGGTGTCGGCGGTCCGATCGTCGGGGAGACGCCGGTCATGAGGCAGCTTCTGGATGTGGTCCGGAAGCTGGCCGAAAGCGAAGCGTCGATCATCCTCCTCCAGGGCGAGAGCGGAACCGGAAAAGACCTCTTGGCCCAGACGGTCCACCGCTGGAGCCGGAGGAGCGAAGCGCCCTTCCTGGCCATCAACTGCTCGGCCATCCCGGCCAACCTGCTCGAAAGCGAGCTGTTCGGCTACGAAAAAGGCGCATTCACCGACGCCAAGCAGCAAAAGCGCGGCTTGGTCGAGCTCGCCGACGAGGGGACGCTCTTCCTCGACGAGATCAGCAGCCTGGATTTGTCCCTGCAGGCCAAGCTTCTTCGCTTCCTGGAAACGAACACCTTCAAGCGGGTCGGAGGCCTGAGGGACGTCCACGTCGACCTGCGCGTGGTCGCTGCGACCAACCAGGACCTGGACGCGCTCGGCCGCGAGGGCAAGTTCCGCAAGGACCTCTTCTATCGGCTGAACGTCTGTCCCGTCCATATCCCGACCCTGGCCGAGCGGAGGGACGACATCCTGCCCCTCGCCCGCCATTTCATCGTCCAGTACAACAAGAAATTCAACAAGGCCATCCAAGGCCTCGAGCCGGCCGCGGAAGCGCTCTTCCTGCGATACGAGTGGCCCGGCAACGTCAGGGAGCTGAAGAACGCCATCGAACGGGCGATGATTTTCGAGGACAGTCCGCTCATCTCGGCGGGGCATGTTCCCATCCGTCTCGACGGCCCGGCCGCCGATTCGGCCGGGGTCGGGCCGGCGCCGGCCGTTCCCGAAGGATTATCGCTTCCCGAAGCGGAGCGGCGGATGGTCGTTCAGGCGCTCGAGAAGGCGGCGGGGAACAAATCTCTGGCGGCTCGGATGCTGGGGATCAGCCGAGATACCCTGCGCTACAGGCTCGGCAAACTCGAGGATCGCTCGATGCGGAAAACCTGAGGCCGCGGCCTACTTGGCCTTGGGCTTTTTCTTGGCGGCCGCTTCTTTTTTCTCGCAGATCTCCAGGGCGTCCTGGAGCGTCATGTGTTCGAAATAGTTCCGCAGGAGCTCGGTGGCGCCCTTCCAGATCTCGTGAGTGCCGCACGTCTTGATCTTAGCGCAGAACGTTTCGTCTTCGATGCATTCGACCAGGCTGCAGCTCCCCTCCAGAGCGTGGAGGATGTCGCAGATATGGATCTCGCTCGGCCTGCGGGCGAGGATGTAACCGCCGCCGGCTCCCCGGATGCTCTTGACGAGGCGGTTGATCTTGAGGGGGATGATGATCTGTTCCAGGTACCGGATCGAAATGCCTTCTTCTTCGGATACGGTCTTCAGGATGGTGGCTTCGTTGCTGTTTTTGTAATGACGGGCGAGATTGACCATGAGGCGCGTCCCGTATCGGCCTTTCGTGGATAGCTTGATCATGCCGTGCTCCTTCGCGGGCGGCCGTACCGGCCGCACCGATTCTCATCCTATCGCAAGACGCCTCGTATTTCAACATAATTTTATAGGAATTATCGAAATAGTTGAGTTAAAGCGCCTTGACTCGCGGCGGCCGAGATTGTATTCTAGCCTTTCCTCATCGCAGGCGGGCCCGCCGCCCCCGTCGACGCCGCACTCCCCGGGGATATCCGCCCTGCGGCGGCGTTTCGACCCGCGGGCCGGGCTCCGCGACAAAGGACGCAGGCATGACCAAAGAGATCTTGCTCGGAGACGAAGCGGTCGCCCTCGGAGCGATCCACGCCGGCCTGACGGCCGCCTATTCGTATCCCGGGACGCCCGCTTCGGAGATCATGGAATACTTGATCCGGACCGTCCGGAAAACGCGGGCGTTCACGGCCGCCTGGTCGGTCAACGAGAAAACCGCTTTTGAAGAAGCACTCGGCGTCACCTTCGCCGGCCGCCGGGCGCTCGTGGCGATGAAGCACGTCGGGCTCAATGTCGCCGCCGACCCGTTCATGAGCGCCGCGCTGACGGGGGCCGGCGGCGGCTTCCTCGTCGTCATGGCCGACGATCCCGGCATGCACAGCTCCCAGAACGAACAGGACAGCCGGTTCTACGCCCAGTTCGCCCAGATCCCCTGCTTCGAGCCCGCGGATCACCAGGAAGCCTACGACATGACGCGCGAGGCTTTCGACCTGTCCGAACGGATGAGCCTTCCGGTTATGATCCGCCTGGTCACCCGGCTGTCCCACAGCCGGGCCGGCGTGGAAACCCGCGACGCCCGTCCCCAGAACGACCTCCACATGGGCGACCGGCAGTGCTGGACGCTCCTGCCGACCAACGCTCGGGCTCGATTCAAGCGTGTTCTCGCTCTCCAGCCCGAACTGGTTCGCTTCTCCGAGGGGACGCGTTTCAACACCCTGGATTTGAATCCGGCCGACCGGCAGCTCGGGGTCATCACGTCCGGCATCGCCCATAACTACGTCCTGGAAAATGTTCGGGCCGGAGCGGTCCGGCCGTCCATCCTGAGGATCACCACCTACCCGATCCCCGAAGGCTTGGTCCGGACGCTCGTCTCCCACGTGGAGACGGTGCTCGTCGCCGAAGAGGGCTACCCGCTGATCGAGCGGAGCCTCAAAGGCCTCTACGGCATCCCCGGCAAGGCGCTGATCGGCAAGCTCAGCGGCCATTTACCGCTTGACGGCGAGCTGTCGCCCGAGTCCGTCCGGACCGCCCTCGGTCTGAAACCGCTCGAGCGGCAGGGGCCGAGCGAGCTCGCGCTGTCCGGCCGGCCCCCGCAACTGTGCATCGGATGTCCCCACGCGGATACGTTCAAAGCCTTGAACAAAGCGCTCGAGGGACAATCCAAATCAAATGTATTCAGCGACATCGGCTGCTATACGCTGGGCTATTTCCCGCCCCATAACGCGATCAACACGTGCGTCTGCATGGGCGCGAGCGTGGGGATGGCGAAAGGAGCGGCCGAGGCGGGCGTCTTCCCCGCGATCGCCGTCATCGGCGATTCGACCTTCGGCCATTCGGGGATCACGCCCCTTCTGAGCGCCGCGGCCTTCAACACGAACATGGCCGTCATCGTCCTCGACAACTGCACCGTGGCCATGACCGGAGGCCAGCCGACGTATGCCTCGGGGGAACGGCTCCTCAAGATCATCGAGGGTGTCGGCGTCGCCAAGGATCACATCCGGGTGATCACGCCCCTGCCCAAGTTCCACGAGACCAACGTCCGCATCCTAAAGGAAGAGATCGCGCATACCGGCCTGTCCGTGATCGTGGCCGTCCGCGAATGCCTCGAAGAGGCCCGGAAGAAGAACAAGAGGGAGCAGGCGTCATGACCGAGAACCGGAAGCAGGACATCATTCTAGCGGGCGTCGGGGGACAGGGGATCCTGTCCATCGCCTTCGTCATCGACAGCGCCGCCCTCAAAGAAGACTACTACGTCAAACAGGCCGAGGTCCACGGCATGGCCCAGCGGGGCGGGGCGGTCCAGTCCCATCTTCGCCTCTCCCGGGAGAGGATTTACAGCGACCTCATCCCCAGGGGCGAAGCCGACCTCGTCCTCAGCGTCGAGCCGCTCGAGGCGCTCCGGTATCTGGACTTCCTCCGGCCGGGGGGAAAGCTCATCACCAGCAGCGCGCCGTTCGTCAATATTCCCGATTACCCCGACACGACGGCGCTGATCGGTGAGATCCGGCGGATCCCGGGAAGCGTCGTCGTCGATTCCGACGCACTGGCCAAAGCGGCCGGAACGAGCAAGGCCCAGAACACAGTCATGCTCGGCGCGGCGGCCGCTCATCTTGTCGTCGGTGAGGACAGCCTCCGCGAATACATCCGCGTTCTCTTCGCCCCGCGCGGGGAGAAGATCCTGGACGCGAACCTCAAGGCGTTCGAGCTCGGCCGCCAGGCCGCCGGCTGATCCTCATGGCCATCGATTTTGCGTCGATCGACCGTCTCTTCGAGAAGGCCGAGGCCGAGGGCCGCACCTTCCTCTTCGAGCATGAAGTCTATCAGATGCTCCGCGCGGCCGGCCTCCGCACGCCGCGTTTCGTGTTCGTGCCCAAGGGCGAAACGGTCCGGGCCGCCCATCTGGCCGGTTTCAAGTCCCGGGGCCTCGTCCTGAAAATCGTCACGCCCGCCATCCAGCATAAGACCGACGTCGGCGGCGTCGCGTTCGTCGGGAATTCCGTCTCCGCCGTCCGCGCCGGCATCCGGAGTATGCTGGCCGGTGTTCCCGGCCGGTTCGCCGCCTGGGCGAAGGCGTTCGACCGCCACGGCACCGCGGCGAAGCTTACGCCGGCCGAGGCCGGAAAGGATATCCGGGGCGTGCTCGTCTGCGAAAAGGTGAAATTCGACAAGTTCGGATTCGGAACCGAGCTCCTCGTCGGCATCCGGAACACGCGCGAGTTCGGCCCCGTCGTCTCCGTGGGCGCCGGCGGCGTCGAAGTCGAATACATGAACGAGAGGCTCAAGGAAGGCCGCGCGGTTTCCATCGCCTCCGCCCATCTCCTCCGCGATCAAGACACCCTGAGGCATCTGCAGCCGTTGGCCGTCTACGATAAGCTTGTACGGCCGTTCCGGGGCAAGCCCTCCGTTCTCGAGGCCGGGGAGCTCCGCCGCGTCCATGCCGGATTCCGCCGGCTGGCCGCCCGCTATTCGCCCTTCGGGCCCGCCGGCCGCCACGTCATCGAGGAGGCCGAGGTCAATCCGTTCGTCGTGAAGGACGGGACGCTCCTGCCGCTGGACGGATTGTGCCGTTTTTCGAAGACCCATATCGGCGTCGCCGACCGGCCTTTTGCCGGCATCGCCAAGCTCCTCCATCCGGAATCCATCGCCGTCATCGGCGTTTCCGAGAAGATGAACCTGGGCCATATCATCCTCAGGAATATCCTGAAATGCGGATTCCCGCCGGAGAAGGTCTTCGTCGTCAAGCCCGGCCATCACCGGATCGACGGCTGCCTCTGCGTTCCCGACGTCGCCTCGCTTCCCGAGCCGGTGGACCTCTTCGTCCTGACCCTCGCCGCCGACCAGTGTTACAGCGTCATGTCCGACCTCGTCGCGCACGGCAAGGCCCGATCGGCCATCATCATCGCCGGCGGGATGGGAGAAAAACAGGGGGCCCAGTCGCTCGAGGAGCGCATCGTCGGCCTCATCGACGCCGGACGGCGCGCGGGAAAGCTCGTCCCGGTCGTCAACGGCGGCAACTGCCTCGGGATCTATTCGAAACCGGGCCGCTACGATACGACCTTCATCCCCGAGCACAAGCTCGCCTTTCCCAAATCCGAGCGTTCGCATCTGGCCTATATCAGCCAGAGCGGCGCGTTCCTCATCTCCCGGGTCAGCCGGCTGCACCGGTTCGAGCCGCTCTACGGGATTTCGCTCGGCAACCAGATCGACCTCCGCGTTTCGGACTATCTGAATTATCTGAAGGACGACCCCCGCGTCAAAACCTTCGCCGTTTATATCGAGGGCTTCAAATCCGGCGACGGCCATCTCCTCGCCCAAGCCGTCCGGGACATCACGCAGACGCCGGGCCGGGCGGTCGTCGTGTATAAGAGCGGCCGGAGTCCCGAGGGGCGGCTGGCGACCTCGAGCCATACCGCCTCCGTGGCCGGGGAATATCCCGTCTGCAAGGCCGTGCTCGAGAGCGCCGGGGCGATCGTCGCCGAGAGCCTCTTTGATTTCGAGAGCTTCGTCAAGGGGCTCGTCGACCTGGCGGACAAATCCGTCCGGGGCCGCAGGGTCGGCCTGCTGAGCAACGCCGGCTTCGAAAGCGTGATCATGGCCGATTGCCTGGGGAACGGCGAACGCCTCGATCTGGCTTCGTTTTCCGCGGCGACAAAGAAGCATCTGGCCGCGATCCTGGCGCCGCTCGGGATCGACAAGCTCCAGGACGTCAAGAATCCGCTCGACGTCACTCCGGTCGCCGACGACGCGGCCTTCTGCGCATGCGCCAAGGCCATCCTGGACGACCCGGGCGTCGACGCCGCGGTCGTCTCGCCCGTGCCGATGACCCCTGCGATGCAGACCCTGCCCCCCGGCGAAGGGCACGCCGAGAATATTTTTCACGAGGCGAGCACCTCCTCGAGGCTGATCCGGATCGCCCGCGAGACGGACAAGCCTTTCGTCGTGAATATCGACGCGGGCCAGGCCTACGATCCCCTCGCCGCCCATCTGGAAGCGGCCGGCGTGCCCGTCTTCCGGCGTTCGGACGAGGCGGTCAAGTTCCTCCGCGCGTACGTGAACGCCCGCCTGAAAAAATAGGGGAAATCCTCCGCCGGCCCGCCGCGCATATTCCCAAAGCTCCGTGATTCTGCTAGAATCCCCGGCGTGGCGACACGGGGAGTGCGGTCCGCTTTCGTCCTCCTCCTGACCGCTCTAGCCGGGAGGTTACTCATCATGGGCGCCGGCCAAAAAGCCGCCGACAGCCGCTTGGCCGCGTTCCTTCCCGCCGATGTGCTGGGATGGAAAGCCGAGCCCGGCGATGCCGTTTACGACCGGGAGACGATTTTCGAATACATCGACGGAGCCGGCGAAGTCTATCGGGCCTACCGTTTCCGGGAATTGCTCTCCCGCCGTTTCGTGAAGGCAGGGCGGCCGGACCTGGTGGCCGACGTCTTCGATATGGGCACCTCCGCCGACGCCTTCGGCGTTTTCAGCAACGACCTCGAGGGCGACGATGCCGGCCTCGGACAGGGCTCGACCTACAACGGCGGCCTTCTGGCTTTCTGGAAAGGCCGCTATTTCGTTTCCCTCTCCGCCGACCGGGAGACAGAGGAGACGAAAGCGGCTTTATTCGCGTTGGGCCGCTCGGTCGCGATGGCCGTTCGGGAGGAAGGCCCCAAGCCGTTTCTCCTGGCGCTCCTGCCTGCGGAATTCGCCGGGCCGAAATCCGTTCGGTTTCTGCATAGTCATATCCTTCTCAACCGCCATTTTTTCGTCAGCCACGAAGATATCCTTGGCCTGGGCCGGGCGTCCGGGGCGGTTCTGTCGAAATCCGGCACGAAGGGGGAGAAGGGCGTCCTCTTACTCGTCGAATACCCGGATCCTCGGACGGCGGCGGAAGCGGCGGCCGGCTTTTCCAAGGCCTATCTCGCCGGGGCCAAAGAGGCCGGCCTGGTCCGGACCGAAGACGGAACGTGGACGGCGGTCCTGCTCCGCGGGACCGTTCTCGCCGTCGTCTTCCACGCCCCTTCGGATACGGCGGCGAGGGAGGCTTTGGCTAAGATCGCGTGGAAGGCCCGAGGGGGACATATCTCGGATCCGGGCGATCGAGAAATCCCCGGCATATAAGGAGGTCCATCGGATGGCCAAGATGATCATCACCCGACGCGATTTTCTGAAGGCCGCGGCGGTCACCCCCGTCGCAGGCGCGATCGGCTGTTGTTGCACGGGCGCTGCGTCCGTTCCGCCGAGGCCGGGTCCATCGGACAGCCAGGCTGCCGCGGCTCTCAAGTCAGCCCCGCGCGGATCCCGGGTCGTCCTCGTCCGGGACGGGAACGCCGTCGCCGCCGACCGGACGCTCAACGCCGAGGCGATCCAGGCCATGCTCGACGACGCGGTGACGGCCCTCTTCAACGAGAAGAGCCCCGCAGCCGCCTGGAATAAGATCGTCACCCCGGGGGACACCGTGGGGATCAAGACGAACGCCTGGAGGCAGCTGCCGACGGGCAAAGAGGTCGAGAACGCGATCAAGAAGCGCGTCCTGGAAGCCGGGGTGCCTGCGGACAGAATCGGAATCGCCGACCGCGGCGTGTTGAACAATCCTCTCTTCCAGAACGCGACGGTTTTGATAAACGCCCGGCCGGCCCGCGTCCATTATTGGGCCGGCATGGGCAGCTGCCTCAAGAACTACATCCAGTTCGTTCCCAAGCCCTCCGCCTATCACGACGACGCCTGCGCCGACCTGGCGACGATCTGGAGTTTGCCCATCGTCAAGGACAAGACGAAGTTGAACATCCAGGTCATGCTGACGCCGCTGTTCCACAACGTCGGGCCGAGCGGCTTCAACGAGAAATACCTCTGGACGTACGGCGGTCTGATCGTGGGGCAGGACGTGGTCGCCGTCGACGCGACGGCGTATCGCATCATCCAGGCCAAGCGGCGGCAGTTTTTCGGCGAAGATCAAGCTCTCGAAACGCCCGCTCACCACATCGCCCTGGCGGATACGCGCCACAAGCTCGGGACAAGCGACCCGGCCAAAATCGAGCTGATCAAGCTGGGCTGGATGGAGGGCATCCTGATCTGAGGCCCGGCGGCGAAGCCGGTCGAAAACGGGAGCCTACGGCCGCGGGCCGAAGATCTTCGTCCCGACGCGGACCATGTTCGCGCCCTCCTCGATGGCGACCTTGTAGGAATTGGTCATGCCCATCGAAAGGCGCCTCATTTCGACGCCCGGCAGACCGAGAGTCTTGAAATCTTCGAACAGCCGCCGCGTGACGCGGAAAAAGGGCCGGGCGTCTTCCGGGTCGCCTTCGAACGGGCCCATGGTCATCAGGCCTTGGATCCGGAGGTTCGGCAAGGAAGCGACGGCCCGGATGAGGGCTTCGACGTCCGCGGGCCGCACCCCGAACTTCTGCTCTTCCTCGCCGCTGTTGACCTCGATGAGGATGGGCATGCTCTTTCCGGCGTTCCGGCTGCGTTTGTCGATTTCGGCGGCGAGGCCGGCGGAATCGACGGTCTCGATCATGTCGAAGATCTCGACTGCCTTTTTTGCCTTGTTCGTCTGAAGATGGCCGATAAAGTGCCATTCCACCTTGCGGCCGACGGCGGCGAAGGCCTCGGCCGCTTCCTGGACGTAATTTGCGCCGATGATCGTCACTCCCGCTTCGGCGGCCTCGAGGATCTCGGCGGCCGACCTGGTCTTGGCCGCGGCGACGAGCTCGACGCCCGGCGGAAGCTCGGCCAGGAGGGCGCGGACATTCTCTCCGATGATCGACATCGAGAAAATTCTAGCAGAAGGGACGGCCCAAGGCAAAAGAAAATCCTTTCCGGGCACAAGCGCCGCCGGTCGGAGGAGTCGCCCTTTCGTTCTTGCCCCTTTATCCGACGCCTCGTTTGAGATAATATAGCGCGTATCGGACTCAGGACCCATGAACATCCGGGACGAGTTGGAAGAGACGGAAGCCCAGGTCCTTTCGCCCAAGGCCTGCCTGAGCCGAAACTCGAAAGGACGGGTCCGGCCGGAAACGCCGCACTCGTTCCGCACGGCTTTCCAGCGGGACCGGGACCGCATCCTTCACTCCAAATCGTTCCGCCGCCTCAAGCACAAGACCCAGGTCTTCCTGGCCCCGTTCGGAGACCACTACCGGACGCGGCTCACCCATACCCTCGAGGTATCGCAGATCGCCCGGACGATCGCCAAGGCGCTTCGCCTCAACGAAGACCTGACCGAGGCCATCGCCCTCGGCCATGACCTCGGCCACACGCCCTTCGGCCATTCCGGCGAAGAGACTCTGGCCAAGCTCCTGCCGGGCGGCTTCAGCCATTACGAGCAGAGCCTCCGCGTCGTGGAGAAGCTCGAGTACGACGGCAAAGGCCTCAACCTGACCTTCGAGGTGAAGGACGGCATCTCCCGCCATTCCAAGGGCCGGGGCAAGATCCTCGACCGGAAGAAAGAGGACCTCCCGTCGACACTCGAAGGGCAGATCGTGCGCGTCTCGGACGTGATCGGCTATGTCAACCACGATATCGACGACGCCCTGCGGGCGGACATCATCAAGGAAAGCGACATCCCCCGCCACCTCGTCGGCGTCCTCGGCCGCTGGCACGCCAGCCGGATCGACAGAATGGTGGTCGACGTCGTCGAATCGAGCCTGAAGGCCGACCTGGAGCGGATCGCCATGAGCGACGGCATCATGAAGGCTGTCGTCGAGCTCCGCGATTTCCTCTACGAGCGCGTCTACTACAATCCGGCGGCCCGGGAGGAATTGCGTAAGACCGAAAAGATCATCCGCGATCTCTTCGGTTACCTCTTGAAGCACCCCGAGGGCTATATCCGCGATTTTCCCGCCGGCGACCCGCTCGAGATGCGCGTCGGGGACTTCATCGCCGGGATGACCGACCGCTACGCCCTGTCGCTGTACGAGAAGATCTTTTTCCCGCGCTCCTGGCAGAGCTGAATTTTTTTCCGGGCCTGATGAGGTCGTTGATGAAAAAGAAAACCATCCTTGCCTTCGCCTTCTTTATCCTGGCTCAAGCCGATTTCCTCAGGGCCCAGGCGGCCCGGGTCTGGGAGGAAGCGCTGGTCATCCCGACCTGCCTGACCGAGGCTCCCGAACCGAATCCCGTCTTTTTCGGCGGCCGCGCCTATCAGGGGGCGAAGGGACCGGTCTATCCGTATCCTTTTTTAGACCGGTTGACCGACAGGCGCGTCGATAAGACCTACAAAGCCGTCTATCTCGAGAATCCCTATGTCAAACTCTGCGTCCTTCCGGAGCTCGGCGGCCGCCTTTTTTCCGCCGTCGACAAATCGAACGGCTACGATTTCGTCTACCGCCAGCACGTCATCAAGCCGGCGCTCATCGGCATGTTGGGCGCCTGGATCTCGGGCGGCGTCGAATGGAACATTCCCCATCACCACAGGGCGACGACGTTCATGGAGGTCGACCATGCGGTCGTCCAAGGCCGGGACGGGAGCGCCACGGTCTGGGTCGGCGAAATCGAGCTCCGGCACCGGATGAAATGGCAGGTCGGGCTGACGCTCCGGCCCGATTCCTCCGTCATCGAAGTCACGATGAGAGTTTGCAACCGGACGCCCCTGGCGCATTCCATGCTCGCCTGGGCTAATGTGGCCGTCCACGCCGACCCGGACTATCAGGTCATCTTCCCGCCGGACGTCGAATTCGCGACGTTCCACGGAAAGAACCAGTTTTCCCGCTGGCCCGTTTCAACCGAAACCTTCAACCGGCAGGATTACGCGAAGGGCGTGGACGTCTCCTGGTGGAAAGCCCACGGCGCCCCGACCTCGTTCTTCGCCTGGGACGCGCGGGGCGATTTCCTGGCCGGCTATGATCACGGCAAGGACGCCGGCGTCGCCTTCGTCGCCGATCACGCTTTCGTCCCGGGCAAGAAGCTCTGGACCTGGGGCACGGGAAACGAAGGCCGGCTCTGGGAGCGCATCCTGACCGAGAGCGACGGGCCGTATGCGGAGCTCATGATCGGCGCGTTCTCGGACAATCAGCCCGATTACAGCTGGATCCAGCCGTACGAGACCCGGACGGTCAAGCAATACTGGTATCCGGTCCGAAAGATCGGAGGCGTGAAGGCCGCCAACGAAACGGCCGCCTGCGACCTGTCGGTCGATCCGGCGAGTTCCGCCCGGGTCGGATTTCAGCCGACCCGGCCGCTCGCGGCCGTCCGCGCGGTTCTCAAAGCGGGGAGCCGGGTCATCTGGGAAGACACCGTATCGGCCGGTCCGGACCGGCCTTTCGTGAAATCCGTCGCTCTCGGTCCGGATATCGGCGAGGACGACCTGACCCTGGCCTTCTTTGCAGCCGACGGCCGCGAGATCCTGTCCTATGCCCCCCTGAAAAAAGAAAAAAAGCCGCTGCCGGCCGTCGTCACGGCTCCGCCCGCGCCCAAGGACATCGCCACGGTCGAGGAGCTCTACCTCACGGGACTGCGGTTGGAGCAGTTCTACAATCCTGCCGTCGAGCCCGATTCCTACTACGCTGAGGCCCTGAAACGCGACCCCGGCGATTACCGGACGAACACGGCCGTCGGGCTGCAATCCCTGAAGCGGGCCAAGTACGCCGACGCCGAGGAAAAGCTGCGGCGGGCCGTAGATCGGGCGACAAAAAACTATACGCGGCCCAAGGACGGGGAAGCCCTCTATTACCTGGGATTGGCCCTGCGCGCCCAGGGCAAGCGCGAAGAAGCGGAAGACGCGTTCGGCCGGGCGGCCTGGGCCCAATCCTGGCGCTCGGCGAGCTTTCTCCAGCTTGCCGAGATGGCCTCCGGGCGCGGGGATTCGTCGAAAGCCCTTGCCCTGGCCGAGGCCGCGCTCGATGCCAACGGTCTTAACGGCAAAGCCCTGAATCTAAGGGCGGCGCTTCTGCGGCGGACGAACCGGTTCGCGGAAGCGGGCGATGCGGTCTCCCGGGCGACGGTTCTGGACCCGATGGATTTCTGGGCGTGGAACGAATCATATCTGCAAAAAAATACGGGAAGCCTCCAGGAAGACGTCGGCCGCGTTTATCAAGAGCTGTCGGGCCTCATGCGCGGTGCGGAGCCGAACTATCTGGAGCTGGCCGCCGATTACGGGGCCTGCGGCCTGTGGGACGAAGCGATCGGCGTCCTCGGCCGTCTGGAAGCGCTTGCGAAAAAGGAATCCAAGGCCTTCCCGCTCGCCCGTTATTTTCTCGCTTTTTATTGGGACCGGAAGGGAGACGAAAAACAGGCCTCCGAGGCGCTTTCCCGGGCCGTTCTGCAGCCGCCCGATTACGGCTTTCCCTTTCAAGCGGAGTGCATCGACGTCCTGCGCCTGGCCCAAGCTCGAAATCCGAAGGACGGCCGAGCTCCCTATTACTTGGGAAATTACCTCTTCGATCTCCAGCCTGAGGCCGCTTTATCCGAGTGGGAAAAAAGCACGGCTCTCGATCCGGGAAACTCCGTCGGCCTCCGCAACCTGGGCTTGGCCTACGCCAGGGTGAAGAACGACCTCCCGCGAGCCCTCGAGCTCTACCGGCAAGCTCTGGCCGCAAGCCCCGGCGACGCGAAGCTCTATGCGGAACTTGACCAGCTCGAAGAAGCCGCCCGAACTCCTCTCGGGGAGCGCTTCGAGCGCCTCGAGAAAAACCAGGCCGCGGTCGAGCGGCGGGACGACGCGGTGGCCCGTGAGATCCAGCTCCTCGTCCGGCTCGGCCGCTATGACCGGGCCATTGGGCTTCTCGCGGCGCGCCATTTTCACGTCTGGGAGGGGGGCGGAGAGATCCATGGCGTCTTCGTCGAAGCCCATCTCCTGCGGGGGCTGAAATCCCTGGACGCCGGTGACGCTCGCGCGGCTCTCAAGGATTTCGAGGCCGCTCTCACGTATCCCGACAATCTCGAGGTGGGGGAGCCGGCTGGAGGAGGAGGATCGGCCAAGATCTATTTTCTGGTCGGCACGGCCAAGGAGGCGCTCGGCGGCCGATCCGAGGCGCAACAGGCATACGAAAAAGCGGCCTCGATGGGCCGCGGCTGGTCCGAACAGAGCTATTATCAAGCTTTAGCCCATCGCAAGCTGGGCCGCGCCGCGGAGGCCGCTAAGTTGCTCGATGGTCTTGTCCGTGCGGCGGGCGAAAGATTGAAAACGTCGCCGGCCATGGATTTCTTCGAGAAATTCGGGGAGAAGCAGTCGGCGATGGCCCAGAGGGCTCAGGCCCATTATCTCCTCGGCCTGGGCCGCCTCGGCCAAGGACAGAGTGCCGAGGCGCGGAAAGAATTCGAAAACGCTCTGGAGTTGAACTACGGCCTGACCGGAGCCGCCCGCCTGCTGGAAGCGAAAGGAAAGGCGTTCTAATGTCCCTTAGGAATCCTTTGGCTCAGGACACGCGCGTCAAAGTCGAACGCGGAGAAACGATGAAACATCGGCGAGATAGGCTCATTCTGGGGACTCTTCTCGTTTTATCGATTTTTTCGACCGGCGCGACAAGCATCGCCCGGGCGGACACTCAGCGATACCTCCCCCTGCCGCATGGGAGGCGGCCAAATGGCTTGATGCTTCGGCGTTGAAAACGGAGGCGGGCCTGGCCTGGCCGGCCGACCCGCGCGATCCTGAGACCGTCGGGTCGACCCTCTACGCGGGGACGCCGGGCGTCGTCCTTTTCTATCTCGAAGCGGCGGCCGCTTCGGCCTCATCGAAGGAGCGCGCCGCGGCGTTCCTCGAAAAAGCCAGGGCGGGCGCCGACGACCTCCTGGCGCGGCTTCCCCTGGAGAAAAGCTGCGGGCTCTATGAGGGAACGGCCGGCATCGGCTTCGCGCTCGAGGAGACGTTCAAAGCCGCTGCGGATATCCGCTATCGCAAGGGATTTCTCACTTGCCTCGACGAGATCCGCACAAGGGCCGCGGGCAAGGGGACCGGCGTCGAATGGGGGACCGTCACCGATATCATCAGCGGAAACGCCGGGACGGGCCTATTCCTTTTGTATGCGGCCAGGGAAACCGGCGACAAGGCCTGGCTGGAGCTCGCCTCGCGGGCGGGCCGGAGGCTGATCGAGCTCGGCCGTCCGAAAAACGGCGGACTGGACTGGGCCATGGACCCCTCTTACCCCAGGCTCATGCCGAATTTCTCCCACGGCACGGCCGGCGTCGCGTTTTTTCTCGCCCGCCTCTACGCAGAAACCGGGACGAAGGAGTTCTTGGACGCGGCCCTCGCCGGCGGCCGCTATCTCGTTTCGATCGCCAAGACCGAAGGCAACCACTGCCTGATCTTCCACGACGAGCCCGACGGCAGGGACCTCTATTATCTCGGCTGGTGCCACGGCCCCGTCGGCACGGCCAACCTTTTTTACGAGCTCTATAAATCCACGCGCGATCAGACTTGGCTGGACTGGGTCCTGAAGGAGGCTCACGGCCTTATGGACAGCGGCATCCCGGAGAAACAGACGCCCGGCTTCTGGAACAACGCGGGGATCTGTTGCGGGCTGGCCGGCGTCGCCGATTTCTTTCTCGATCTGTACAAGGTCACCAAGAACGAACACCATCTCGTCTTCGGCCGGCGGGTGATGACCGTCCTGGATAAGCGGGCGACCAGGGATGGCTCAGGAATGCGCTGGATCCAGGCCGAACACCGCACCCGACCCGAACTCCTGATCGCCCAGACGGGGCTGATGCAGGGCGCGGCCGGGATCGGCCTCGTCCTTCTGCGCTGGGCCGCTTTCGAAGAGGACAAGAGGCCGGTCCGGATCCGCATGCCCGATTCCGCCTTTTAATCGTTGTCGGGGGCCCTTGAAAAAAGCCGGATTCTTCAGGCCAGCGTTTTTCGGATTGTCCGGAACGTCCGAAAAAAATATAATGTCCTTTCCCGCATGCGAAACGCCCATCGAAGTTCGATGAAAGGGAGGATCCCATGAACCGCGCCGCAGCCCTGAAGAAGATCGCCGCAAGGCTCCGCATCCATTCCTTGAAGATGACGACGCGGGCCGGCTCGGGGCATCCGACGACCTGCCTGTCCATGGCCGAGCTGGCCGCCTGCCTGTTCTTCGGGGAGATGCGGTTCAATCCCGGGGATCCCTGGGATTGGGGAAACGATGAGCTCGTCCTCTCCAAGGGCCATGCCGCCCCGATCCTCTGGGCGGCCTACGCGGAAGCGGGGATCATCCCCCAGGCGGAGCTGATGGACCTGCGGAAGATCTCGAGCGCGCTCGAAGGCCATCCGACGCCGCGCATGCCCTGGGTCAAGACCGCGACCGGTTCCTTGGGGCAGGGGCTCTCGGTCGGAGCCGGTATGGCCGCGGCGATGAGGCTCGGCAAATCCCCCGGCCGCGTCTTCGCCGTCTTGGGTGACGGCGAGTGCGCCGAGGGCGCGGTGTGGGAAGCGGCCAACGCGGCCGCTTATCATAAGCTCGCGAACCTCCGCGCGGTCGTCGACATCAACCGGCTCGGCCAGTCCGACCCGACCATGCACCAGCGCGACGCGGCCGCCTACGCCCGGAAATTCCGGGCGTTCGGCTGGGACGCGGTCATCGTCGACGGCCACGACGTCGAGGCGATCCTGGGCGCCTTCAAGAAGGCCGGCGCGAACGGCCGGCCGACCGCGATCCTGGCTAAAACGGTCAAGGGAAAAGGCGTTTCGTTCGTCGAGGACAAGAACGGCTGGCACGGCAAGCCGCTGAAGGAGGATGAGCTCAAAGCCGCCCTCGCCGAGCTCGGACCGCTGCCCGACGTAGATGCGGCCAAGCTCGTCCGGCCGGCAAAAAAAACGGCCCGGCCGGCGGCGGCGGCCCGGTTCGATTTCGAAAGAACCGCTTATAAAGACAAGACCGCGACCCGGCTGGCGTATGGAAATGCGCTGGCGGCGCTGGGGAAGGTGCACGACGGAATCGTCGTCCTCGACGGGGACGTCAAGAATTCGACCTACGCCGAGAAGTTCTTCGAGGCGTTCCCCAAGCGGTCCTTCCAGTCGTTCATCGCCGAGCAGAATATGATCGGCATGGGCATGGGCTTCGCGGCCAAGGGTTACGTGCCGTTCATAGCCACCTTTGCCGCGTTTTTGACCCGGGCCCACGACCAGGTCCGCATGGCCGCCTATTCATGGTCCAACATCAAGATCTGCGGGTCGCACGTCGGGGTCAGCATCGGTGAAGACGGCCCGTCGCAGATGGGGCTCGAGGACCTGGCCCTCTTCCGGCCCATCCCGGGCTGCGTCATCCTTTATCCCGGCGACGCTTTCGCCGCCGAAGCCTGCCTCGCCGAAGCGGCTAACCACAAAGGAATCTGCTATATCCGGACGACGCGGCCGGCTACGCCGCTTCTCTATGCGAAGGATGAGCCGTTTCCGATCGGCGGGTCAAAAGTCTTGAGGACGAGTGAGGCCGACAAGGTCGCGGTTGTGACGGCAGGGATCACTCTGATCGAAGCGCTGAAAGCCCATGACGAACTAAAAAAGGAAGGAATCGGAGTCCGGGTCATAGACGCCTATTCCGTTCAACCTTTGGACCGGGAGAATATTCTCAAGAACGCGGTCGAGGCGGGGAGCCGGGTCATCGTCGTCGAGGATCATTTCGAGGGCGGGGGATTGGGGGATGCGGTGGCTTC
>Ga0172371_10001669_pt1 | contig 35341 bp, 30 predicted proteins | sample Lak12m_FD_114543 | JGI IMG/M metagenome (GOLD analysis project Ga0172371, IMG submission 114543) | Freshwater microbial communities from Kabuno Bay, South-Kivu, Congo - kab_022012_12m | ecosystem: Environmental > Aquatic > Freshwater > Lake | place: Democratic Republic of the Congo: South-Kivu... | reverse complement strand
TGTTCTTCATGCGCTGGTTCCTTAAGTATTCTGCATACTCCCTGATACCAGCGTTTTTCTTTTGGTAATAGTCCATAATCCGTTAGGCTGGATTATTCCAAAATGTATCTGAACTTATTCATAATTAACAACTCAAAGAAGAATAGCAAAAAGAGATAGGTTGGAAGTTTGGACTTGGGATTTTATTTGAGCGGGTTTAGATTTGGGATTTGGATTTTAGAGAGATAATCTCTTTCCCTACATACTTCTGCAGCACTTCCGGTACTTTGACGCTGCCGTCTTTTTGCTGGTAGTTTTCCAGGATCGCGATGAAGGTTCGCGGGGTGGCAAGAGCCGTGTTGTTCAGCATGTAAACAAACTTCTTGTTGCCGTCTTTATCGACATATTTTACGTTTAATCGCCGCGCCTGCCAGTCCAGAAAGTTGCTGGCCGATCCAGTTTCCCCCCAGCGGTCAAGGCCGGGCAGCCACGCTTCCGAATCGAACATGCGGTATTTACCGACCCCCATGTCGCCGGTGCAAATTTGCAATCGGCGGTAAGGAATGCCTAATTCTTTGTGAAGTTCTTCGGAAATTCCCAACATCTCCTCTTGCAGTTTGTCGGCTTCTTTCACATCAGCCCGGGCTATTATCACTTGTTCCACTTTCATAAACTCGTGTACCCGGTACATTCCCTTGGTATCTTTCCCGTAGCTACCGATTTCGCTACGGTAGCAAGGACTGAAACCGCACATTTTTAAAGGTAATTTACCTTCCTCCAGTATTTCGTTCGCGTAATATGCCAATAAAGACGGCTCTGCCGTGCCTACCAAAAATTTTTTTTCTCTGGTAATTTCGCCGCTGATTTCTTTGTCTCGGGTAGCAATCTGGTATATTTCGTCAATTTCGGAATTGTACTCCAATCCCTTAAAATAGCCACTGCCAAAAAGCGCGAATTCCTTGATCAGTGTCGGGGGAATCATGGGCGCGTAACCTCTTTCCACCATCTTGGAAAGGGCGTGCATCATGATGCCCATAACCAGCATCACGCCTTCGTTTTTGAGATAGTAGCCACGGTATCCACCGACTTTGGCTCCTCTTTCCAAATCCAAAATGTCTAAGTTTTTACCCAGCTCGATATGGTTTTTGGGAGTAAAATCAAATTTGGGTATTTCTCCTTTGCGATAGATCTCCTTGTTGTCCTTATCGCTTTTCCCCACCGGCGTGTCCGGCGAAGGGATCGTCGGGACTTTGACCATTAAACTTTCATATTCTTTTTCAATTACCTTGTAGTCCGGTTCGAGTTTGGCAATTTGATCTTTAATCAGCTTGCCTTTTTCGATGGCGCTTTCGCGGTCTTCCTCCGTAAGATTGCCCACAACTTCGTTCAACTTCTTTTTTTCCGCCCGTAAATCTTCAATTTTTCTCACTATTTCCCGTCTCTTTTTGTCCAACGTCAAAAGCCGGTCCAAATCTAGATCGATATTTTTGTCCTTTGCGGCTTTTTTTAGTTTATCCGTATTCTCGCGAATGAATTTGATGTCCAGCATAGAATATTGTCAATTACCATATTGCTACCATAAATAAACCATTCCGCCAATTAAATCCAAATTTCACATTGTTAAAAATCCATACATAAAAACGGGCGACAAATAAACTAGCATCAGCTTGTCGGTTTTTTTCACATTCGAGCAAAAAGGCGACAAACTCTTAGACTTGGTGGATTTTATTTCTATTACTTTCTTTGGGAACTTTAAAAAATACCATTAAACTATGGTTTGCTAACTAGCCGGGTGTAAGGTCTAGGACGTAAGACGTAATAAAAACTCACAAAGGTTCCTACGTCTTATAACTTATGCCTTACGGCTGAGATTCTTAAGAGTAATTTCACAAACATATGCCGCTAAATTTTGACACCCGAGGATTAGAAAAGTTCTCCCTGGTAGAGTGGTCGGGGAAAATTACGGCTATCGTCTTTACCGGCGGCTGCAATTTTCGCTGCCCTTTTTGCCATAATCCGGAGTTGGTGACTGAACTGGACAAAACGCCTCTTTATCCGTGGAGTGAAATCGAAAAATTTCTCGATAGGAAGTCGGGGTGGGTTGACGCTATAATGATAACGGGGGGTGAACCGACGATTCACGCGGATCTGCCAAAAACTCTAAGGATCATCAGGGATAAAGGATACTTGGTAGGCATTGCCACCAACGGCACTAATCCAGAGATGCTACAAAAAATAATTGACGATAAGTTGGTGGACCGGATTTGTATGGACGTAAAAAGCAATCCGGACAAATACGCGGAAGCTTGTGGTATGGTATTGTCATCCGCGGGCAACACGGTGGAGAAGATTAAAAAGAGTATTGAAATAATTAAGAGCAGCAATGTCGAATATGAATTTAAGCTCACCGTTGTGCCCGGAATAGTGAGAGAAGAAGACATTCCCAAAATCGGTGAGCTGATAAAGGGCGCGAAAAAAATATCCCTCCAGCAATTCCGTCCCCTAAAAACGCTTGACAAAAGCTACCGAGATAAAGTACCCTACGGTAAGAGCGAGATTGAGCATATGGCGAAAGAGCTAGAAAAATATGTTAGCAAAGTTAATCTTGATTTTATAGAATAGCTTAAAATTTTCAATTATTAATTCACAATTTTCATTCAATTTTCAATTATTAATTTTAAAACGAAACATTCGGCTCTAGGACTTTGATACGTTTAAAAATTTATTCATTGAAAATTAATTGTGAATTGAAACTTGATAAGTATTGAAAATTGAGATCATGGCCAACAAAGATTACTACAAGATACTCGGTGTAAGCAAAGCCGCTACCCAAAGCGAAATTAAAAAAGCTTATCATAAATTAGCTCACAAGCACCACCCGGACAAGTCGGGCGGAGACGCTGAGAAGTTTAAAGAGATAACCGAGGCTTATTCGGTCCTGTCCGACGCCAAAAAACGGGCCAGTTATGACCAGTTTGGAATCGGCGCGAATGGAGCGGGGCCGGGAGGATTTTCCGGCTTCAGAGATTTCAATGGAGCGGACTTCTCTAATTTCTCCGGTTTCGATTTCAGTAAAGGCTTCGATTTTTCCGATGTCTTTTCCGACTTCTTTCAAGGATTTGGGGGAGCAAGAAGCGAGAGAGGAATGCAAAAAGAAAGAGGCACGGACATTCAAGTTGACATGGAAATAGACTTCACGGAAATGGCGCGGGGAATAGAAAAAACGATTTCTCTTTATAAGCTGCAGCGCTGCTCAGTGTGTAAAGGTAAAGGAGCGGAAAAAGAAGACGACTTGGAAAAATGTCATGTCTGCAAAGGAACCGGCCGGGTGGAAAGGAAAGTCAATATCGGTTTCGGGTCTATCGCGCAAATAATAACCTGCCACACTTGCAAGGGGAGAGGCTATGAGATCAAGAAAAGATGCTCTCATTGCCACGGAACGGGAGTAACTAAGGAAAAAGTCGAGATAAAAATCACTATTCCTCCCGGGGTAGAGACCGGCAACATTTTGAGGGTGCAAGGACAAGGGGAAGAATCGCGCGATGGCATAAGTGGTGACCTATTTGTTAGGCTGAGAGTGTCCGACCATCCTTTCTTCAAAAGATCGGGGGCCGATATCATTTTCGAAAAGGAGATCACCCTCACCGAAGCGTTACTGGGAACAAGAGTTGCAGTTTCCACCTTAAACGGCGAAGAAAATTTGACGATTCCTCCGCTTACCCCTAACGGCTCGCGATTCAGAATGAATGGCAAAGGAATTAAGATGGGAAGAAGCGGCGGGGCAGGCGACGAAGTGGTCCGGATAAGAATCAGAATGCCACGACGAATATCCTCTCGAGCAAAGAGATTACTGGATGATTTAAAAGAGGAAGGATTCTAAATTAAAATCGAAAATCTAAAATCCAAATATCAATTAAATTTCCAAAAAACTAAATCCAAACCAATTTGCTCATTCCAATTTATTTAGGAATCTTTTATAGGCCTAAACGGCCATACTCAAATACTAGCATTTGGGATTTGAGATTTTATTTGAGCGGGTTTGGATTTTGGATTTGGAATTTATTTACAAAATTTGACTCTCTAAAATAAATAAATTAACAAAAATAAAGCTTAACCAAAATTACATACATGAAACTTGTTATCGTAGAGTCTCCCACCAAAGCTAAGACTATTAGCCGTTTTCTGGGCAAGGACTACCAGGTTTTGTCCTCGTTTGGCCACGTTCGGGATCTTCCTCAGGACAAGCTGGGAGTGGATGTGGACAATGACTTCAAACCCGATTACATTGTTCCGGAAAAAGCCCAGAAAAATGTCGCATTACTCAAGAAGGCCGGGTCTAGGGCCAATCCTATAATACTGGCGACTGATGAAGACCGGGAAGGAGAGGCTATAGCCTATCATTTGAAGCGCATTCTCTCTGAGACAAAGGCGAGTAAGAAATTCGAACGCATTACGTTTCACGAAATAACCCCGCGAGCGATAGAGGAAGCTTTAAAAAATCCCCGTAACATTGACCTGAAACTTTTCGACGCCCAGCAAGCTCGCCGAGTACTGGACCGCTTGGTAGGTTATCAACTTTCGCCCTTTCTCTGGAAGAAAATCAGGAGAGGTTTGTCGGCCGGCAGGGTGCAATCGGTAGCCGTGCGCCTGGTGGTCGAGAGAGAACGAGAAAGGGAGAATTTCAAGCCGGAAGAGTTTTGGAAAGTAAAGATTCTGTGGACTAAAAAAATAAATAAAGAAGTCGAACCGGAAATTATCCTAAATAAATGTAGTAGCGACACATTGCAATGTGTCGCTACAAAAAACGATGAAATTAAAAACAACATTCCGGATAGTTACATCGCGATTCTCAATAAAATCAACGGCAAAAAACTCAATAAACTGGGTATTAAAAAAGAAGCGGAGGCTCAGAAAATCATCGAGAGTCTAAAAAACAACGAGCTACTCGTCGCAAAAATCGAAAGTAAAAAATCTCTCCGCACTCCACCGCCGCCCTTTCGCACCAGCACCTTGCAACAAGAAGCCGGGCGACGCTTGGGATTTCCGGCCAAAAGAACCATGCGGGTGGCTCAGCAACTTTATGAAGGAATAAAATTAAACGGCAAGCGCGTTGGTCTTATCACCTATATGCGAACCGATTCCTTGAATATCTCCACACTGGCGCTTTCCGGCATCCAAAAATATATCCGGGATAATTTCGGAGAAAAATACGCCCTGCCTAATTTCCGCTTTTACACGAAGAAAGCCAAAGGCGCTCAGGAAGCCCATGAAGCCATTCGTCCTACTTACGTGGAGCACAATCCTGAAGCGATAAAGGACCGCCTCACTCCAGAACAACACAAACTTTACAAAATAATTTGGGAGAGAACCGTCGCCTGCCAGATGGCGCAAGCGGAGCTTAATGTTGGAATTATCACGTTTAACTCATCCCGTTCAGACTCGTCGCAATGTAGAGACGCATTGCAATGTGCCTCTACATATGAGTTGCAGTCTCAAGGAGTTCGGATAGTTTTCGACGGATTTTTTAAAGTCCTCGGCCAAGGAGCGCTCAAAGAAGAAACTCTTCCCAATCTACAAGAAAAGGAAGTGGTAAGCAAAAGAAGAATTTTGGGTGAGCAGAATTTCACCCAGCCGCCCGGACGCTATACTGAGCCCACCCTAATTAAAACTTTAGAGGAAAACGGCATCGGCCGCCCTTCCACCTACGCCCCCACTATAAGCACAATACAAGACCGGGGTTACGTTGCCAAAGACGAACGAGGGGGATTATACCCTGAAGAAATTGGCTATCTTGTCAACGATCTGTTGGTAGAGCACTTTCCCAACATTGTCGCCGTCCCTTTCACCGCCCAGATAGAAGAAGATCTGGACTGTATCGCGAACGGAGAAAAAAAATGGGTGCCGATTATCCGTGAATTTTATGACCCGTTCAAGAAAAATTTGGATAAAAAGACCAAAGAAGTAAAGAAGATTCAGAAAGTTACCGATAAGAAATGTCCCGAATGCGGCAAACCGCTGTTGGAAAAATTTGGCCGCTTCGGAAAATTCTACGCTTGCTCCGGCTATCCGGCCTGTAAATACACTGAAGCCAATGAAGAAGAGCAGAAGCTTCAAAAAGAAGTCGCCAAAGAAAAATGTCCCGAGTGCGGATCGCCGTTGGTGCTTCGCCATGGCCGATTCGGGAAGTTCATGGGTTGCAGCAATTACCCAACCTGCCACTACATCAAAAAGTTTGAGAAAAAATCCGGCGTGAAATGCCCCGAGTGCGAAAAGGGGGAGCTGGTCGAAAAGCGCGGTAAACGCGGCCCTTTCTACGCCTGCAACCGCTATCCCGACTGTAAATATATCGCCAAAGGCGACGTGCTAAAAGAAATTAAAAGCAAAAGCGCCGCGAAGGCCCAGGCTTAAAACCTTACATCCTTGTACTTTTTATTAAGTGGTTTTTTGAAAACCATTTCCCAAACGTAATTGAGAACATATCTGGTGCCAATGTTAAAAAACCCTTCTTCCACAAAGCGGCGGCCGGAAGTATTCATGTAAAACTCCTCGAGAAACAAAATTTTTCCTGCTTTTTTTAGTCTTCTGGCTAGATTACTGTCTTCGCCATAGAAGGGAATAGTAGTGTCAAAGCCGTTGATTTTCTCCAGGGCTTCTTTTTTGACCACGAAATTACCGCCTATCACAAGGGCTTGGGTCATTTTGTAGGCCGGCTTATAAAGCTTTTCAAAAATTCCGTCGATCATTTCCCGCTGCCATTTTTGGAGATCGTAATAATAGTAAGGACCCGATAAACAAACAATCGCTTTATTTTCGGAAAAATTCTTGTTTAATATTTTGAACCAATCCTTGGGCATCCGGGTATCCGCGTCAACATACGCAAGAATATCTCCTTTGGCCTCAGCAAACCCTCTTTGCCGCGCCCAAGTCAACCCTTTATGAGGCTCTTTCACCACCCTAACCTTCTTAGAAATTTTGGCCGCGACTTCGCCGGTTTTATCCGTACTGGCGTTATTCACTACCAAAATCTCCAAAAGATCTTTCGGAGCGATCTTTAAGATACTCTCGATACACGGCCCAATTTCCTTTTCTTCGTTATAGGCAGGAATAATAAGACTGATCTTCATTTATAATAGCGGTAAATAAGTAACTATCTATTATTGTTATTTATATAAGAATAAAACACTCTTGAAAACAAAAAAGTGCCGAAGTATGAGAACTGCGGCACTAAAATAATTTTACGGATGTCTTGAATAATCTTTTTCCTTACAAAAACCGCTCAATTAATTTCCCGCAAATCTTTGATTATTCGCGAGATGGTTGACTCACCTGAACGGTCATGTTTCGTTACGAGTTTGGGTCTTCCATCGCTTTTGAACAGGCCCATGCCATGCTCCCAAAGAATCCGGTTGCGAAGCCCGGGAAGAAAGCCTTTCTTTTCCTCGTCAATTGCTTGGTAAATACCGATCCTTGAAGGCAAGCGCCAGCCTTCGGCCTTGAACTCCCTTAGCATCTCAATCAAAGCCGGAAAGAAAATTTTATAAAACTGTTTCTGTTTTCTCTCACTGCCCCAAGGCCAGTCGCTGCAGGCTCCAACTTCGCCCAGCTCATACTCGATATCCCATCCTGAGAGCATCTCAAAAACCTGTCTCAATAGATTTAGGTTACCAAACATCCTTTTTCTGGAGAAGCCGCTTTCGTCTGTCGGCAAATGCAGCATGCCCGGGTAGTAGTCCACCCCAACGATATCGAAATGCTCCAAAATACCTTTTTTGAGGTCCAAGAACTTGACTATGTCTGTTCCCGCTAGAGAGGCCAGATTGCCACAAAACAACGTGGCCATAAATTTGGCTTCCGGATTATACTTTTTTAGCACAGACCTGGTTATCGACCACAGCTCCAAGATATCGTACGCCCTGTCCAGTTTGCAATAGATCCTGGTGTTGATTTCATTCAGCACCTGAAAGCAGGGAATTCTTTCTCCTGGGATTGTTTCTAGGTGGCTCCTTAAGATTTCGACGAATCTTTTAAACATCTTGAAAAATTCTTTTTTGTCCAGGCGATAAAGTTGGTAGACCCATCCTGGAATAGAGGAGATTACTATCATCGGCGGTTTGAGCCCAACCGCTAGCATCCCTTTAATCGCTTCGATATACCTTTCGAGCTGGGCATAGTTAATATCCTCTTCATTTGGAACAATGTGATCCATCCGCCAATCTGTCCGTACTGAACTGAAGCCTAACTCTTTGATGTCAGCATAAAGCCATTTAAGATTAGGGATTCTTAAATCTAAGCTTAAATCCGCGCCGTGATCTGTCGTGTAAACTTCCATCGTTCAATCCTCCTGTCGCTTCCGGATTTACTGAATCATAGTCGCCAAGACGACTTGTTAGCTTGTGAACTTGTGAAAGAGCGCTCTCTTTTGTTAAAGAGATGTTAACGCAATATAAGGCCAAAAAATAGTCTGTCAAGCGTTATTGAGGATCTTTGAATAGGTTTTTTTCCACTGGTCGGCGATTTTGTCGATGGAGTAGTTTTGGACCGCCGCGAGGCCCAGCGCGGCCTGAGTTTTATATTTTTTATTATCTTCCAGAAGCAATTTCATTTTCTTTGCCATTGCTTGGTAATCGCCCACTTCCACTAGCATGCCGTTAGCCTTTTTGACATATTCACCCAAACCCAGCCAGTCCACCCCGATCACCGGAACCCCAACCGCCAGGGCCTGCATCATGGCGATACACTGGGTTTCGGCCGTACTGGCAATGGCAAAAATATCCGCCGCTTGATAAATTTTTACAAACTCTTTCTTGTGCAAGGTGCCTAAGAATTTTACATTTTTACCCAAATCGAGTTCAAAAGCCAAGGCTTCCAGCGATTCCCGGGCGCTGCCGTGACCAGTAATGGCGAAATTCAGGTCAGGAAAAGACTTTTTTGCCAGCGCGAACGCCCGCATTACCACGTCAATATTTTTTTCAGGCGCCAGCCGGCCGGTGTATAAAATCGTCCGTCCCGAAAGGCCGAAGTGTTTTCTCAATTTTTCTCGGGTCCGCTCGGAAACGGGAGTAAAGGAGCTCGAATCAATAGGGTTTGAAATAACCTGACTCGGCCGCTTAAACCCATATCTTTTCATCTCTTTGAGAATCGCGCCGGAAGGAGCGGAAACGAAATCGCATCGGTTATAATACCAGGAAACATACCGTTCACTCCAGCGCTTGAGCCACTCGGTTTTGATCGGACTGTACCGGACAAACTCGCTGATCGGAGTATGACTGGTTCCCACCAAAGGCACTTTTAATATCTTGGCAGCCACAAGCGCCCGCCAGCCGGCGCCGAAAAACAAATGAGTGTGAATAATATCCGGATTAAATTTTTTCACTCTCAAAGTGTTAACCCCAAAAGGCGTGACCGCGCGTGATTGTTTGTTGGGTCCAGGAAAGGGAAGCGACCTCAGGCGTTGAACATTCACATTTTCACCCAAATTAATTTCCTCAACCGGAAAATTAGCGATTTTGAAATGTCTGGCCCGATATTTGGGCACAAAAAAATTGATGGTGTGTCCACGCCGACCCAATTCCCGGGCGGTGGTGGCGATCGAATCAGAAATCCCGCTTAACTCAGGATAAAAATTGTCAGAAAAAATCGCGATGCGCATACTTTGTCATCCTCCGGCTAGACTCGCCTTGCCGAAGTCTTCGGCGAAGCGCAGGCCGGAGGATCTATTCATTATTATTTTTTATTGAATACTATAATTATTTTTCTGACTCCTTCCTAGCTAACCTAGCGACGAGTAGATAAGTCACCAACAACAAAATACCGATTCCAAAAGTAGCCAAGGCGGTATAGTCGATGTAGGCACTTATTCTTTTATAGGCCGCTCCGAAATAAAACCCCACAAGCAGAAACAAGAGAGATTTCGGCAGTGATGAAATGAGATTAAACCAGACAAATCTTCCCACCGGCATTTTCGCCGCGCCGGCCGCGATCAAAACGATCGATCCGACTCCATGGGAAATTTTTCCCAAAACCAATGTTTTGCCGCTATGTTTTTCAAAATGTTTTTCCAAATTTTTAATTTTCTTCTCCGTGACTCCGAAAAGATAACCCCACTTGATTAAAAAACTTTTCATTCCCCATCTTCCTATAACGTAATAAAGAAGGTCGCCGATAATATCGCCCAGCAAAGAGACGACATACACCGCGTAAACGTTAAGCAAGCCATGCGCGGCGAGAAAACCTCCAAAAACAGTTACGATTGGGCCTTCCACTACCGCTATGGGCAACATAACCGCGTATTTGTAATGAATAATCCAAGCAAGAATGTCTTGCAGAGAAATAAGCATAAAAAAATAAATTACGAGATACTCTTCTGTATATTATCTCAATATCTGCCTTTTGCAAGAAATTAGGGCCTCCAGAAATCTGATTTTCAAAAACTCTACTTTGCTGGTACACTATTTGGGTAAAAAATCTAAAAATGAAATTAGTTATGAAAAAATACAGTCTTCTGATTATTTTAATAATCATCGCGGCTCTATTTTTTGTTATCTTCAGATTCACAAAAAAACCTCCTGTCGCGCAGGAAGAAAAATCAAAGCAGCCATTGAGCGTTTCAGTACAAACCGCTCAAAACAGCAAAGCGCTGACTCAAGACATCAAATATCCGGCCACCGTGGTCGGCAATCAGGAAATTAAATTAACCGCCAAGTCGGCGGGTAACGCCGCGGAAGTGAACTTCGAGCTGGGAAAAAAAGTCTCCGCCGGATCCCTTTTGGTTAAAATTGACAACACGGGAAACACTTTGGAGGTCGGAGACGAAGGATTTCGCAGCGCTCAAATCCAACAAGATCAACTCTCGGTAAATCAGGCGGAAGAGCAGCTCAAAACAGCCCGGAAGACTCGTAATAAACTTCAGAGCGCCTACAATACCCAGAAAAAGAATCTCAAGCTTACCAAAACCGTTTCCAAAGCCCAAATTATTGCCGCCGAGGGCCAAGTGGAAGTTGCCGAAGTTCAACTGGAAAACGCCCAAGTGGGATTAAAGAGCGGGTTAGACGATCATCTTATTACAAGTCCCATAACCGGATATGTAACAAGCAAATCAATTTCAACGGGAGACTCAATCACGCTTGGTCAAGAGCTGGCAACAATAAGTAAAACTGCCGACGTGAAAGTTCAGTTTTTTGTTGATCGAGAGCAGCTGGCGTCAATCACTGAGGGAATGAAAGTTGGTCTGATCGACAGCAATGGAAATTCTTATCCGGTTATCGTGAAGAATATTTCTCCCGATGCCGATTCAACCACGAGAAGATTCCTCGTAGAAGCCTTTCCGGAGGAATCGAACTCTTCAGTCTTTTTGTCCGGAACGATTATGACCGTTTCTTTTCCGGTAACAATAACTCCTCAGCAGGCCGGTGATCTGATTTTACCCCTCGCCGCGATTACTATCGGCCAAAACGAAAGTTACATTTTTTTGATGGAAAACAACCGGGCCAAAAAAGTTGTCGTTTCCGTCCAAAATGTCCAGGGGGGAACAGCCGAGATCAAAGTTGATACCCCGGAAAGTTCTAAAATTATAGTAAGTGGAAGTAAATTGGTTCAAGACGGAGATCCGGTTCAAATCGAGAACTGAGTAATGTAAATTATGAAATTAAGTAAGAATACTTTATTGATAAATGTTAGTTGATTGTTTCATAACCACCCCGCCGAGCTCGATTTACTCGCTCGACTCCCCTCCTTACTAAGGAGGGGACGAAGGGGAGGTTTTTAAAAATAAGAAATAGAAGCAAAATCGCCCAGTTTAATTTCACCGGCTCAACTCAAGAATAAACTCAAAGAAAATTACCAATAATGGACAGTGAAAAGCAAAAATCATCCGATTCTCTTTACTTAGAAAAACTTCAATTTAAACCCGAACTAAGAAAGTCCTGGCTTAATTTATTCGTCACCAACTTTCGGGTGGTTGTTTTAATGATAGTTCTTATTTCGGGATGGGGAATTTACTCCTTTTTTCGCTTGCCGCGCGAATCAAACCCGGAAGTGAAAATACCAGTAGCGGTTATCATGGACACTTTTCCAGGCGCTTCTCCTTCCGATATGGAGGAGTTGGTAACGAAGAAAATAGAAACCGACATTTCCGGCGTCGCGGGTATCAACAAAATAACTTCCACCTCGGCCAATTCTGTTTCTTCCGTGACTGTCGAGTTTGACGCGGACCAGAATGTGGATGACGCGGTCAGAAGGCTTCGGGACCAATTGGCCACTATTCGAAATGATATCCCCACCGACGCGAATGACCCCCAAGTTATTGAAATTTCTCTCGACGACACTCCGATAGTCACTTTCGCCATTACCGGACCCTATGATGGTTTTGTTCTTCGCAATTACGCGGAAGATATTCAAGACGAGCTGGAGAAAATACCCGGCGTGCGCCAAGTTGACGTTTCTGGCGGTGACGAAGCCGAATTTCGGGTGTCCTACGATCCTCAGAAGCTTACTTTCTATGGCATCGCCACCGACCAAGCAAACCAAGCGATTGCCGCCACTAACCGAGCCATTCCGGCCGGTAATTTCGAAGGTAATCCCTATGATTACCCCGTGCGCAGTGACGCGCGTTTTTTTGATGCCCCGACTTTAGCTAATATTCCCGTCACCCACGCCCAAAACGGATCGGCAGTTTACCTGAAGGATATCGCCAACATTCAAGAGACAGCGATTAAGAAAACCGTGCTCTCGAGACTGTCTTCCGGCGGAAGCCAACCGCAGGGATCCGTGACAATCCGAGTGATAAAACGGGTGGGCAGTAGCGTTACCGATACAGTTTCCCAGAGCCGAAACACGGTTGAGAGTCTAATTAAAACCTACCCTTCGGGTATCCGATACGAAACTACGCTGGACCAAGCGGACCGAATCAATAAAGATTTCGAGCAACTGACCCATGATTTTTTGTTAACCCTGGCTCTGGTCGTGGGAATCCTATTGCTTATTATTGGTTTGAAAGAAGCTTTCGTCGCCGGTTTGGCGATTCCTCTGGTATTTTTCGTCACTTTTGGCGCCATGCTGGCCACTGGCATATCGCTGAATTTCCTGTCAATCTTCTCTCTGCTACTGGCTCTGGGACTCTTGGTTGATGACGCGATTGTGGTGGTTTCCGCGACAAAGCAATACATGAAATCGGGTAAGTTTACTCCCGAAGAGGCGGTGCTTTTAGTGCTTAACGATTTTAAAATTGTGCTTACCTCAACCACCCTGGCTACCATTTGGGCTTTTTTACCGCTTCTTATGTCCACGGGAATCATTGGCCAGTTTATTAAATCAATTCCCATAACTGTATCGGTAACTCTTTTTGCTTCGCTGATTATCGCCCTCATGATCAACCACCCTTTGGCGGCGGTCTTGGAAAGAATTCGCCTGACCAAGAATTTTTTCTTTTTAGTCGTCTTATTTGTTCTGGGTAGTGGAATTTTTGCAGTTACACTGCACAATGATACCGGCTATGTTGTAGCGGCGGTTTCTTTTGTCATAACTTCAGGATTGATTTATTGGTATTTCGATTCAGGTAAAAAAACTCTAGAGGAAAACAAAAAATTGTCTGACCAGGAGTGGGATAACGACGAGTTGATCAAGAAAAAATTACGCACCCAAGCGGATCACGAGACGGCTGGTTTTTGGAACAGAGTCATTCACGGCATAGTTCATTTTGACCGTCTTTTGCCGGTTTACGAAAAATACCTACGTATCATTCTGGCCAGTAAGAAACGTCGCGTTGTCGTACTAGCTTTGGTTTTGGCCATGTTTATATTCGCGGTTTCTCTGCCGATTACGGGAATCGTCAAAACAGAATTCTTTCCGGCCTCGGACGAAAACACTTTAAACATCAGCTTGCGAGCTCCCGCCGGACTCAATCTTAACGAAACGGACAAAATCGCCCAAAAAGTAGAGGAGCGATTGTTGCAATATCCCCAGATCATAAATTTTTCGACTTTAGTGGGGAATCCCGGCCAGGGCGATACTTTGGGCGGAGGGATGCAAAACAATTCCAATACGGCTTCGATCTCCGTTCAGCTCACCGATTCCAAAACCCGTAATATAACTTCCTACGACCTGGCGGAAAAAATCAGGCAAGGTTTGGCGGACATTAAGGATGCCACGATTACCGTGGCCTCCCCCCGCGGAGGGCCTCCTTCGGGAGCCGCTTTCCAAGCCCAGATTGCCGGAGAAGACTTACAGATACTAGATAAAATTGCCAACGATTTAAAACCTGTTCTTGATTCGATCCCAGGGACGGTGAACAGTGACATCTCGCTTAAAGACGCTCCGGCGGAATATACTTTCAAACTCGATCCCGCAAAAATGGAACTTTACAATCTTAACGCGACCGTGGTTGGTAGCACTCTCCGCACGGCGATTTCCGGTACAAAAATAACCAGCGTGATAAGAGGAAACAAAACGATCGACGTCAACGCCACTTTTGCCAACGAAAAAATTCCCACTTTGGAATCGGTGCAGAATCTGGAAATTCTAAACACTCAAAAGCAGCCGGTTTTCATCAAGGATGTGGCAGACGTTAAGCTTAACCCCTCGGTAGATTCAATTACCCGTATCAATCAGAAGCGCACCGTCCTGCTCACGGCCGACGTTAAAGGAACGACCAGCTCCACCCAAGTCGTTAAGGAATTTCAAAACAAGGTCGCTCAACAAAATAAGTTGCCCGATGGTTACGACATAACTTACGGGGGAGAAAACGAGCAAAACACCGAATCGGTGCTATCAATTATCCGAGCGATGGCCATCGCGGGAATTTTGATTATTTCCACGTTAATTGTCCAGTTTAACTCCTTTAAAAAAGCCGTGATCGTTCTGGTGACTTTGCCGTTAGCGCTTATCGGTGTGTTTATCGGTATGGCAATTTTCAAAGTGAGCTTGAGTTTTCCCGGGTTAATCGGCATTTTGGCACTTTTTGGAATTGTGGTTAAAAACGCGATAATACTAATTGATAAAATCAACCTTAATATTCGAAGCGGAATACCTTTTAAGGAAGCGGTTATTGATGCCGGCAAGTCCCGTTCAGAAGCGATTTTAATCACTTCGGTTTGTACCATCGCGGGCATTATCCCCATTACTCTTTCCAACGCTCTTTGGACGGCTCTCGGCTCCGCCGTTATTTTCGGGCTTTCCATTTCTTCTCTCTTCACGCTTTTTATTATTCCCGTCCTCTACGTTACCTTCATTGAGAGGAAGGAAAGATTGTAAGTTTCGACAAAACAAAAAATAAAACGTAAAAAACAGTACCGAGGTCGTTCGACATAATTATTTGAAACTTCGGAGTACCGCACCTAAGGAGGCTATTAACTATGGGAAGATTTGACCTATTGGAAGACATACTGCCCGAAGAGGCAGAAGAGTTTGGGGAATTGAAGACTGCCCCCGGCAAACCTCTTCGCGAAGAAGAAGATGACTACTTTTTTCGAGACGATCATCCCGAAGAGGATTCAGACAGATGGTAGATTTCGTGTTATAGACACGGATCCATATCTTCGTTAAGTACGAATCTACCTAATAAAATTCTCAAGCCTGTCTTTTTCAGACAGGCTTTTCTTTTTAAGGCACGGTTTTGTCGATACCTTAGATATTTGAGTTTAAGAATTTTACCTCCCGAGAAGAGTTTCCACTAAGCAGATCGGCGTAGACTTGCTCCACGTCTTTTTCCCTCAAATCGCGACCACCCAGACCAAACACATAGCTGTGAAGATTGCTATCGTTAATCCCTAATTTAAAAACAGTTTGGGAAACTTCGGTAAACAAAGGAGCGGCGCTACCGAAGCTAAACGCTCTATCCAAAACAGCAATATTGGGAATGTCTTTTATCACAGCTCCCAGTTCTTTGTAGGGAAATGGCCGAAACAAACTAACCTTTATCACTCCCACTTTATGCCCTTTGGCGTTCAACTTTTTAGCCGTCTCTTTGGCAGTGCCCGCGCCGGAGCTCATCACGATTACCACCGCTTCGGTATATTTGTCGACCTGAAACGATTCTACTTCCGGGTAATCCCGCTCGGTAATTTTTGTAAGCTCCGAAGCTATTTTTTTGTAGATTTCTCTTGCGTTTTCCATTGCCTGGTACTGAGATATTTTGGTCTCGAAAAAATAATCGGGCAGCATTAAAGGTCCAAAAGTAGAGCTGTATTGCAAGACGTCTTTACTGGTTTGATCAAAAAAGGAATGGGGATATTTGTATTCACCTACGAAATTTTGGACTTTTTCGTCAGAAAGCGTCTCTACTTTTTCCAATAAATGCGAGGTGATAAATCCATCTTGCATTACCATAGTCGGCAGCAGCACTGTTGATTGCTCCGCCAGCCGGATAGCCAAAATAGTATGGTCGTAAGCTTCCTGAGCAGACTCGCTGTAAAGCTGAATCCAGCCACAGTCGCGAACTCCCATGGTGTCAGAGTGGTCGCAATGAATATTGATGGGGGAAGATAAAGCTCTGTTCACCACATTCATAACGATGGGGAGACGCATGCCCGATACGACTCCTAAGATTTCATACATTAAAGCCAGTCCGGCAGAAGAAGTCGCCGTCATGGCTCTGGATCCGGCAGCCGCCGCCCCAACCGCCGCGCTTAAAGCGGAATGCTCCGATTCAACCGTAATCATTTCGCTCTTCACTCTCCCCGAGGCGGCAAAAGCGGCGAACTTTTCGATGATCGGCGTTTGAGGAGTTATCGGAAAAACCGGAACCACTCCGGGACCGATTTGGCGCATAGCCTCCGCCGACGCTTCCGCTCCGGTCATCCCTGTTGCCTCTAATTGTTCCGCACCTAGTCTATTCATTGTTACAATTATATCATTGACCATTTATCATTTACCATTTTTCATTGAGTCTAAGTACTTATAGTATGGGAACGTTTTAATGATAAATGCTTGAATGGTAAATGAATGATCAATGATTAATGATAAATTCGAAGCTATTCGGTTTTCATCGTAATTGCTCTCACTGGACATTCAACCGCGCAAACCGCACAACCTTTGCAGTAATTATGATTTACCTTAACGTTTTTCCTGTCTTCTTCAATATCAATACAGCCCTCGGGACAATATGTCACGCATTGGTGGCACTTGATACATTTCTTTTGATCTACTTCCGCATGGCGAGAAGACCAAACGCCTGTCTTGTTTTCAACGGAATTACCGCCACGAGTGATGACACCGCCCGGAAGAATACTGGAGCTCATAGAATTTTCGATACTTATCAATACTTATCAAGTTTCAGTCAATAATCGATTTTTAAATTTTGAAAATTGACGATTACGAATTGAATGAAAATTGAAGCTTGATAAGGATTGTAAATTTATCCAAACAACTTTTTAACTCGCAGAATGATTAATCCTAAAATGATAACCAGGAAAACTGCCCCTATAAACACAAACGCCCTTTTCCCCTGGCTGCCCGGTTTTAGAAAATAAAGATAGTCCTTCTCCGGCGGTTTGCGCAAAAACGTAAGTCCACTATAAATTATTAATATCCAGTTGAGAAGAAAATAAATCGCGCTCTCCGAGTAATATAAAAGGTGGCCTATCGAGAGACCTACTAGACAGCTTAATATCAGCAGGATGGAAGGTCTTTCCTTCTTTAATTTCCAAAAATAATAAATTCCAAAGCAAGAAACGATCAAATTTAAAAGTAAGTAAAAAAATACTTTCTGCCCCAAAAGAGGATATTTGACTAGGTAGGAAAAGAAAGGCATAAACTCAAGTTTTTGTTGTTTTAGAAACGACTGAGACAAAAACCTCGAAAGAGCGAAAAGTAAGATCAGAAAAAGATATTTAGTGTCCTCGCGAAGAAGCAAGGAGACGAAGCCCTTGCTTTCTCTGTTAAGACCCAACCTGCTTTCGTCTTTTTCCCGACGGTAATTTTTCATTCTCGCCCCTAAGTCAAAAAGTAGTAGCAACAATAAGCCGGTAATCCAAATCAGCCATCCGATATAGAAATCTAGTAGGGAAGAGATGAAGAGTAAAATCAATACTAGAATAAGGTTAGATCCCTTGCTTGAGGATTCCGTTTTTCTCAACATCCACCATAAAGCCAAAGCCGAAAGCCCAGCCGCGGCAGCAATCAAAGAAGGGGTACGAGCAAAGTTAAGCGTAAGGAAACTGTTGTCTTTGAGATAAACAGTCGCGGCTAAAGATAGGGCCAGCACCCCAGTTATCGAGATCAAAAAATACTGGATAACTTTTCTCCACTCCGCCGCGGAGTATAATTGTACCGACAAAAAGTAAGCGGCAATGAAGGCCAGATACTCACTTAAACCTCCGGTCAAACTACCGGGATATCCTTCCCAACCCACTTTGTAGTTTTGAGAGTAAAGAAAAATGAGTCCCAGAACAATAACCCAAGCCCCTAAAATCCAATTCAGCTTTGTTCTTCTCCATTCCCATTCGCCCCTCTTGAGAAATTGAAGAAAGACTAAAATCCAAGCCACCCCCGTCCAAGAGAAAATTAAAATCTCCCTAAAAAACTCCGAAGGACCGGAGTATTCGGGCAGCATTAGCCAAGGAAAAATAAGTAAACCTACCAAAAAGAAGGTTTTCACCAGTCGATTTTTATCATCTTCCGCTTTTCCAAAAAATTCCTTATTGGCGAGATTGGTATTTATATTGATGGACATGTTATTGAATTCCGAAATTTGAAGTTTAGCCTATTATTTTTTATACCCTATTTTCTTGCTTTAGGCAACAGTGCTTCATTCCTTTCACTTTCCATTTTTTTCTGCTAGAGTAGGGTATTCAGTACCCTCTAGAAAATTTTATTAACACCATAAATCCCGCTATGTCTAAAATAAAAAAAGCAATTATCGCGGTAGCCGGCAGCGGAACAAGATTACTGCCCGCCACTAAAACCATGCCCAAAGAAATGCTGCCGATTGTTGATAAACCAATAATTCAACTAGTAGCGGAGGAGCTGGTTGAAGCTGGAATTCAAGACATAATTTTAGTTACCAAGTGGGACAAAAAACCTTTGGAAGACCACTTCGACAGAAGTTGGGCATTGGAAGAAGAATTAGAAAAATCCGGTAAAATTAAAAGACTGGAAGAGATTAAGCGGGTTTCCGAAATGGCCAATTTTATCTACATCCGCCAAAAAGGCCCTTACGGGAACGGTACTCCAGTACTATCCGCCGCCAGCCTTGTGGACAATGAACCGTTTGTTTTTGTTTGGGGAGACGATTTGGTTAAATCCAAAGTCTCTTTTACTAAGCAAATGGTTGAAGACTACAACAAAAAAGGCCATTTAATGATTGGGGTTCAGAAAGTTCCCCGAGAAGTGGTCAATCGCTACGGAATTGTAAAGCTGAGAAAAGGAACTAACGAGATTGAAGATATAGTCGAAAAGCCTTCGATCGAAGAAGCGCCTTCTCAGTTGGCTGATTTTGGCAGAATGATATTGGATCAAGAAATAATCAATATTTTAAACAAGACCGCTCTCGGTAAAGATAATGAATTGTGGATTGTGGACGCGATCAGAAGCTACGTGAAAAAGGGAGGGGTGTTTCTCGCTAAAGAAGTTGAGGATGGCGAATGGATGACCACCGGAGACGCGTTGAATTATTTAAAGGCAACCCTGGCTTACGCGTTCGATCGAGAAGATATTGGAAATGAGTTAAAGGGCTATATTGATGGGCTGCTGTGCAAGAAGGGAGGATAGAGAGGAAATATAGAGGAAATAGAGAGAGAATAGAAAAGAAACAGAAAGAGAATAGAGGGAAGAATAGAGGGAGAGCGGATCGATGAAGTGTAAACAAATTAACTTTTTTATTTCTATTCCCTTTCTATTCCCTTTCTATTCCATTTCCATTCCGTTTCTATTTTTCTATTTATCTAGTCACCATGGAGACTTTCGAACAACTTAGAAAAGAACGTTTTAAAAAACTTCGCGCCATTCAAAAAGCCGGGATCGACGCGTATCCTAGCGTGGTACGCCGTACCCATACGATTTCGGAGGTAATCAAAAATTTCAATAAATTAAAAAATAAAAATCTTGGCATTGTCGGTCGGCTTACCGCGAACAGAGGTCATGGCGGTTTAATTTTTTGCGACTTGGAAGACGAGAGTGGAAAATTCCAGTTGGTGTTCAAGAAAAATATTTTAGGAAAAAAGAGTTTTGATTTTTTTGTAAATTTTTTTGAAAAAGGCGATTTAATCGAAGTATCCGGAAAAATATTTTTGACTCGGGCAGGAGAAAAAACACTCGAAATTAAAAAATATAAACTGCTCGGTAAGGCTCTGTACCCCTTGCCGGAAAAATGGTTCGGTTTAAAAAATGAAGAAATTAAATATCGAAAACGTTATCTTGACTTGCTGATTAACCCGGAAACTAAAGAGAAGTTCAGAAAAAGAAGTTTGTTTATCAAGTATTTAAGGGATTTCTTAATCGAAAAAGGCTTTATGGAAGTGGAGACTCCCATTCTCCAGGAAGTAGCCGGTGGGGCAGTAGCCAAGCCTTTTAAGACACGTCACAACGCCCTAAATCAAAACTATTACTTACGGATTGCTCCTGAATTATACCTAAAGCGACTCATCGTTGGGGGATTTGAAAAAGTCTTTGAATTTTCCCGCAACTTTCGCAATGAAGGAATCAGCCCTCAGCATAATCCTGATTTTACCATGCTTGAATTTTACTGGGCTTATGCCGATTACGAGAAACTGATGAAGCTTACCGAGGAAATGATTAAAAAGGTGGTAACTAAATTAAACGGCTCCCTAAAAGTTACCCGCCAAGGAAAGATTTTTAATTTTAAGTCGCCTTTCCCGAGAATCGAATTCGGTAAATTGTTCAAAAAAGAACTGAATTTGGACATCGACAAAGTTCAGAGAAAAGATCTTCTAAAAATCATTAAGAAGCACCGAGTCAAACCGGGGACAAAGATCTCTATTCTCTCTGACGCCAAATTAATTGACGAAATTTACAAAAAAGTTATCCGGCCCAAACTGAAAGGCCCCCTGTTTTTGACCGATTACCCCAAAGAGATGATCCCTTTGGCCAAAAGCAAAGAAGGCAACCCTGGGAAAATCGCCACTTTCCAGCTGATTATCGACGGCTGGGAAATTGTCAAAGCCTATAATGAGCTCAACGACCCAATCGAGCAAAAGGAAAGATTTTTGAAACAAGCCGAAGCCAAAAAACTGGGCGATGCGGAAGCCCATTCTTTCGATAAAGATTACATCGAAGCTCTGAGCTATGGCATGCCGCCCACCGCGGGGTGGGGAATGGGTATCGATCGGTTTTTGGTGATTCTGTTAGATCAGAAGAATATCAGGGATGTAATCTTGTTTCCGCTACGTAGGAAAAAGGCCGGTAGCTAAAGTACAAAGATTCAAAGTACAAAGCATGCCCCATGCACCGACACGGGGTAAAAAGAAAGTGCAAAGTACAAAGAGACAAACAGACCAAGCTACCTAGAAAAAATCCGAAACCATGTATTGTTGATTTAGTTTGTTTGTTTTTTTGTACTTTGTTCTTTGCTCTTTATTTGAATCTTTGTACTTTGGCTCTTTGTACTTTTTTGTTTGCGGTCCTTGATTTTATCGAAAAACGCTTCCTATAATAATCAGTCTTTAAAAACATAGTAATTATTATTAAACATGTTTAAGCCTGTTGATCCTAAAATCGTTCCTGCAGAGCGCGAGAAAAAAATCACAAAACTATGGAAGAAGAATAAGTCTTTCGAGAAGTCGATTGAAAAGAGAAGAGAAGCCCAGATCTACAGTTTCTTCGACGGCCCCCCTTTTATCACCGGAGTACCTCATTATGGAACTTTGCTTTCTTCGATCGCCAAAGACGTGGTTCCAAGATACTGGACTATGAAAGGCTTTCGGGTTGACCGCCGCTGGGGTTGGGATTGCCACGGCTTGCCGGCCGAAAATCTGGTAGAAAAAAGGTTGGGAGTCAAAAGCAAGAGAGAAATTGAAGAAAAAGTTGGCATCGAAAAATTCGTCAAGGAATGCTTTAAAGTAACTAGTCAATTATCCGAAGAGTGGGAATATTACGTTGACCGCGTGGGCCGCTGGGTTGACTTTAAAAACGCTTATCGCACCATGGATCCGGACTATATGGAATCGATCTGGTGGGCTTTCAAGGAGCTTTGGAATAAGGGTTTGGTCTATCAAGACACCCGTATCTCGCTTTACTGTCCGCGCTGTTCCACCCCGCTCGCCAATTTTGAAGTTGCCATGGACAACAGCTACGAAGAGGTCGAGGACACTTCGGTTTATGTTCGCTTCTCTTTGGAAGATTCCGCCAAAGAGTTTTTGGGAATTCCAAAAGAGGCTTCAACCTACTTTATCGCTTGGACAACCACTCCTTGGACACTGCTGGCTAACACCGCTTTGGCGGTCAATCCGGAGTTAGAATACGTAGTTATCGCCGGTAAGACAGGCAAAAAAGACGAATCTTATTTCTACGTTTTGTCTCAAAGCGCCTGGAAGCGAATTAAGGGACCCCTAAAAATCAAAGGAAGAATCATCAGGAAACTGAAAGGCGCGGAATTACTGGGACTTACTTATAAAAGACTTATTAAGGAAAACCACGTAGAGGCGCCTGCGAGCCCGCTTCGCCAAAGTTACAATGAGGCGAGCCTGCAAGGTGGGCAGGCGTCTCTACATGAGGAAGCAGAGGACGAATCTCACAAAATTGCCAAGGAACAAGGATGGAAAATCGTTCCCGGATCCTACGTTACTGAGCAAGAAGGAAGCGGCATCGTTCAGCTGGCCCCCGCTTTTGGAGATGACGATTATAACACGGCTAGGGCGGAAAATCTTCCCATCATACTAAATGTTGACGAAGAAGGCAAGTACGCTTCCGGCAAGTTTAGAGGCAGGAACGTTTGGGAAGCTAACGAAGATGTTATCAGATTTCTTGAACGCAAAGGTCTGCTTATCGGCAAGGAAAAAACTTCTCACAGCTATCCCTTTTGCCATCGTTGCCACACCAAATTAATTTATAAAATTCAGCCAGCTTGGTTCGTAAAAATAAGCGCGTTAAAAGACAAGCTAATTTCCGCCAATGAACAAATAAATTGGCATCCGGAGCACCTGAAACACGGAAGATTTTTTAAGGGAATCGAAACGGCGCCCGACTGGAATATTTCCCGAGACCGTTATTGGGGCACAGCTATTCCCGTCTGGAAATGCGAGCAGTGCGAAAAAGAGATAGCGGTAGGTTCCTACGACGAGCTATACCAGCTTTCCGGCCAACGGCTGGAGGACTACCACCGCCCCTACGTTGACAACATTACTTTTAAATGTCCTGATTGCGAAAGTGTTTGTCATCGGGTACCCCAGGTCTTCGACTCTTGGATCGAATCGGGATCCATGCCCTTCGCGGAACGACATTATCCCTTTAAAAATCAAGAAGATTTTAACCAAAAATTTCCTTGTGATTTCGTTTCTGAATACATCGCTCAAACCAGGGCTTGGTTTTATGTAATGCACGTCATGGCCGTCGCGATGTTCGACAAGCCCGCTTTCAAAAACGTGGTTACCACAGGAACTATCATGGGAGTGGACGGCCGTAAAATGTCAAAATCGCTGGAAAATTTTCCCGATCCGAAAATCGTGCTTGAGAAATATTCCGCGGACGCCCTGCGCTTCTACCTCATGAGCTCACCAATAATGGAAGCTGAGAATATAGATTTTAGCGAAGAAAAAATGGCGGAGATTCAGAAGGGGATGCTCCGAGCCTGGTGGAACTCTTACTATTTCTTTGTAACTTACGCGAAGCTTGACCGGTGGCAACCTAATATCGAAGCGCCTTTTCGCTTCAGCAACCCCCGCTCCTTCAAAGAAGTTTGGCAAAAACCGAAAGCGATCATCGACTGTTGGATACTCTCAGAACTGCACATCTTGATAAAAGAAGTAAACAGATTAATGGACGATTATGAGATCGCTAAAGCTTGCCGGCTCTTCCCTCCGTTTATCGACCGGCTTTCCAACTGGTATATTAGACGCAGCCGCAAAAGGTTTTGGAAAAGTGAAAATGACGAAGATAAGAATGAAGCTTATCAAACACTCTATGAAGTTCTCTCGAAGTTGAACAGGGTCGCCGCACCTTTTCTGCCGTTTCTTACTGAAGAAATTTACCAAAACATTAACGTCTTTGCCTCAAATAACGACTCGGGTAGCGAACCTGGCCACGAGTCTTTAAATCAGGAATCCGTCCATCACACCAATTTTCCGGGGCCAAACGCTATGCTAATCGATGAGGAACTAAATAAATCAATGGACCGCGTTCGTCAAATAGTCACTTTGGGATTATCTTGCCGCTCTCAAAAAGGCGTAAAAGTCCGCCAACCGCTTCGCACTCTTTATGTTTCCAGAAGAGAATCGATAAGCGAGGAGCTGTGGAATTTGGTCAGGGAAGAAGTGAATGTCAAAGAAATTAGGGAAGTGGCCGATCTCAAAGAAAAAATAGAAAAAAATAAGCTCGGCAAGAAATTAGTTGGGGTCACCGGTTGGACTTCAGGTGAAGGGCATGGTGAAGAAGAAGCGGTCGCACTCGATCCCACCATCGATAAGGAGTTAGCTCTAGAAGGGGAAATGCGCGAGCTCGTCAGGCAAATTCAGGAAGCTCGCAAAAAAGCCGGATTTAATATCGAAGATAGAATAATTCTGGGCTACGTCGGGAAAGAAGAACTCTTCAACCGATTTGGCTACCAAATAAGCGGGGAAGTATTGGCTAAAAAAATATTCAACAAAAAACTGAAGAAAAAAGAGGCTTCTTTCGAGATTAAATTAGGCAAGGAGAAGGTCGCGATCACAATGAGAAGAACGGCCGCAGAATAGAAATAAAATAGAAGGAGAATAGATACAGAATAGAGGGAAAATAGATATAAAATAGACGTAGAATAAATTTCGACTCTCTCTATTCTTTATCTATTCCCTTTCTATTCTTCTATTATCCTTCTATTCCGTGTCTATTTACCCGTCTTTTCTCTTCCGCCTCCGTTCTTGTAGTATCCGGACGCGAAGATAAGATAGAGCATGGCTAGATTATTGACGACCGCCTTGATTAAGATTTCTTGTTCGTGACTAATGTTTTTTTGAGGGATAACACAATATGCCTGCACATCAAAATTGTCTTGATTGGATTCGATAACCGTGCACCCCTGGCAGTAGTTCTTCTCCACCAGTCCTTTGTTACTAATTTCGTGCTTCACGACCGCCGCCGGACCCCTGGCCTGAAAATGCTCCGATAAAGTTTTCACGCTTCTTGTCTCGATCACCCTAAAAAGTATCCAGTCGCAGTTGACAATCCCCAAGGCTCTTTTGGCTAAAAATTTCAAGATGTTTTTGTAATCGCCTTTGCTCTCGGGATATTTTTTCATTTCGTTGAAAATCGACCGGATATTGCTGATCTGCAGATTCACGTTTCCGATATAACTTAAGGTTTCATCCAAGCTTTTTTGATGTTTGGATATTTCTCTTTGGTAAAGCGAGTAAATCAAAAAGCCTATTACGAATAAAGAGGCCGACACTAAGACTTCCAAAACTTCTTCGTCGAAGATGGAAAATCCCCTATTGACAAGATATGGTGTTACAATAATCAAGCCCACCAACGCTGCCAACATAATCAAGTAAAGCCTTTCAAAAAACCGGTGTTTGTGTTTCATATTTTTTACATTACTGACCACTCATAATGTACCTGATTTAAATATTCCGGCAAGCGCCCGGGGTATAGATGAAAAATAGACACGGAATAGAAAAAGAAATAGATACAAAATAGAAAAAGAATAGATGCGGAATAGATAAAGAATAGATAGGGAATAGAAAAAGAATAGATTGGCAGGGATATCCATTAAATTATACGAATAATTAATGTGTCGAGACGCAAAGAATAAGACCCGGCAGCGTGGCCGAGTCTATTACACAAAATGGATCTCGTAGGGAAACAGGTTGAGGTTCTTTAGCCGAATGGCTCTTTGCTTCCAATATTCAGGAAATTTAGGGGGTGACACGCAGCGCCTTCGCATTCTGCACCTGGACTCATTTTCTTTTCCTTGAGTGCACACGCCCCTGCCTTCTCCGAAACATTCCACGTATCCTTGTTTTTTTTGCAATCTTCTCAGCGCTTCGCCCGTGCGCCGGGACCAACCACAGCACCAACACTCCGATCCATGACTTAGCGTTGGATAGCCATATTCTTCCAGAACGTCCATACTTATTGCTACAGACAGGTTGTTGAGGGCCATTATCTGTTTACAAAGCTCGAAAATCTTGTAGGGACTGATCTTTTCAAGTTGTCTCAGCAGGCCTTCTTCTTCCATGTCCGTATAGAACATATGACAAGCCTCGCATTGATAGACAACTTTATCAAAACAACCGATGTGTTCCCCTCCATCTCCCAAAACGTAGATTTCTTTAAGCTTGTCTCTGATGATCTCAAGATCGTTGGGAACATAGCCCCGTTTGTAGCCATTTCCGTTCCCGTTGCCATTTCCATTGCCGTCTTTGCCTTGCATATTGCACCTCCTGCCGGAAGGAATGTTTGTTTTTGGTTTTGTTTCCAGTCGAGATTTTGTGTTTTTGAGGAAACAGTATGGTAAGGTACTGCTTTTTCTCCTTAATGCTCTCTTTCTAGCACGATATTTTGATTTTGAGGAGGGAATAGGTTGTCATAAAGATCTTTTTGTAGCCTATGGCTTTTTTCGCAAAATCAAATAGATGATAATCGCCACAACAAGAGCACTGAAGAGAAAGGCGAAACCGGCAAAAATTATTTTTATAATAAATGAATTCGAAAATGGTTTTTTTGAGATGGAATTATCGGACCAGGAATCTTTTTTTTCTTTATCTATCTTAACGCCAATGCTATCGCTTATATTGTTGGATGTTACTCCAGAATCGGGCAGGGGATAGGACGGGATTTTGTCAGAATGAGAATTATAATTTTTACTCGATTCTGAACCTGTCTTGGCGCTTGGTGCTCCAAGATCTGTGCCTTGGGTGGTTGGTTTTGAAAAATTTGCTGGTGCCACGACGCAACGGGCGGTTTTGTCGATACAAAATCCTTCCGGACACTTGCAGGAATAAGCGAATTTATCGGATGAGTACATACCGTAATCCAACTCGGTGTTCTCGTAAACAAGGGGATTGAGTCTGGCTTGACAGCCATTGGAAGCCATGCTCTCGAATCGATTGGGAAAACCGTCCAGAAAATTTTCGATCTGAGAGAAATCAAATGTGTTCCATTTTCCCGCTGTCTCTTCGCAATTCTTTTTAAGCTCGGCCAAAGAATGGCAGAGGCCGTCGCCGCCGTAAACTTTGGAAAACATTTTGGTGCCGCTTTTTTCGCAAGAACACCACGGAGAACTCCCTGTTTCGTTCCAGGTTCCTCCCGAACCAAGGCAATCCTGCTGGGAAATAAAACCGGTTCCGTTTATGTCTTTCGCGAGACGGTCGATATACAGATTGGAAGCCATGGCCGGATTTTCGATGGGCCGACAAGACCCCTGGTCAAGGCAGAATCCCTGAGGACAGCCGCAGTCAAGGAAAGTTGTTTTCCACGCGTTGTTTTTCGCTTCTCGTTTCGTAAAACTGGCATCCCGCCCGGAAGAACAACTTATAATGCTGACTTCTTCCAGCTTCGCCCCCAATTGAACCGATTCCGGCAGAGTTTCATCATCATAAACAGTCCATTTTCCACCACTTTGCTCACATTTGTTTTGAAGTTCGCTCATCTTGTGACAACGCCAGTCACCCCCGTTACCGGCTTTGTTTTCGTAAAATAAATCGCTCGCGGGACAGTTGCAACCCTCAACATATTTTGAATAATTGGCTCCTGAATCCGACTTTGGATCATACCAGCTGCCCCCCGACAATTCGCAACTGTTTTTAATTGAGTCGATGGCTTCTTTAGGCGTTCGGTTCACCGCGTCCTGAAAAGTAAAATCTCCCGCGAGGGAGATTTTGTGACCAGTGGCAAAAAAGGTTAGGAAGCCCGCGACTATAATTATAGCCCAGCATAAACTATTCCTTTTCTTTCTATCGTTATTTTTCATTTTGTTTTTACGCCAATTGTTTTTTTTATTTTAAGAGATAAATAAAAAAAACTCTAATAATTGATAGATTAGAAAAATGCTTAGAGAATAAACTCAAATAACTCAACTCCAAAAAATGCAAAACAAAAAAACAAAAAGAAAGGCCGCCCAAAAACCGGCACCAAAAAACTTGAGTAACCCCGTGACTGAGATGCCGCCAGCTGAGCCCGCTCCGGCAGAAGCCGAAAAAAAACACGGCTGCTTGAAGGCGTTGATAGTGGTGATCGTGTTATTAATAATCATGTGGGGAGTTCTGTCAACCCTATGGATGTTTTTTGGCCCGGGTATGTTAGCGGTGCTAACGGAAAAATTATTTCACTCGCTGCCGGGCGCGAATGAATATCGACTGCCGGAACAAAGCCAAATCTCAGGAGTCATTTCCGGAGACCTTACGGCTAACGTTCAGATTCCGACCGGAACCTCACAAAGTAATGTTTCTCTGACCCCACTACCCAAAACCCAATGGCCGCAAGACGCGAAGGGCGGAATGTACCAGTTGGAACCAAGTGGAGCGAAGTTCGAAAAACCGCTGGTGATGAGCATCAACATCAAATCCGATCCCGGCCAACGGTTTTCACTGGGATATTGGCACCCGGACACCAAAAAATGGGAATGGATTCCCACCATTAAACGCTCCGGTAACACTTACGAGGGAAGGCTGGAGCACGCGAGCGAGATAGGCGCCTATCTGCCCGACTGGACTGATTTAAGCGAGTACGATTATAAGTTGACGGATAAAAACCAACGGGATACTTTTTGGCAATATCAACAGCAGTTGAGGTTGCTAAGTGGTGAGGCTGACATCAATGGTTACTACGACAGCAGCCAAGCCAGATGGCTACCAATTAAAAACTTACTGGGTCAGCTAACCGACTCAGTAATTCAGGCCTGTGAAAAAGACCAGAGTCCCAGTCGGCAAAGAGATTTTTATTTCATTTGGGGAGTGGTTCAGTGGAACAGTTTTATCGGACTGGACGAACTTTTGAATAAATTTTACGGTGCCGAAAGCCGCTGCGCCTACGAAGACCGGAGTGGCACTTTCAAGACTAACTACATAATCGAGCAGATCGACAAATATCCTTACGAAGTTAATGTTTACAATATCGCTAAATCTCACGGCCAACAGAAATCAGTTTATTGGGGTTTGCCGATGAATCCGGCCCCTCCGGGTAGCCAAGGATGGCAAACTGACTGGAAAGTTTACGCCGACACCACTACTGACGCGCTTACTGACGTGAACATTCAAATGGCACCGGGAAGTCAAGCCGGGATAGCAGTAGCCGGCACTTCTGTAGCGCGTATTTTAATGATGTTTTCTTTGAAAGATATCCAGGTGGGCGAGAAATTTCCTATCACAGTTAAATCGGCGGGAAGCTACACTATTAATTCCAACACGGAATATCCTAAATTGTTATACTCGGACAAAGAAGGCAATGTGCGCTTCGACAATAGATACGTGGAAGAATATGCCGACGAATATCAGAAACATTATGGCGAATCAATTACCCGCGGCACGGAAGTGAAGCAAGGAGAGATTCAGAACGTCGCGACCATATCCGGCATATTATTACAAGACGTAGGAAAAGACGGCGCCCGCATTAAGATGCAATATGAGGGCTTAGGACCATTCCAAGACGCCATGGAAAATATTAAAAAGACCTACGAAGGGACAGAATTCTACAATATTTTCTTTCAGAAAGGTAATCTAGACATCAGCATGGATATTCCTCCCATCATCATCAAACCCAGTGACCAGTTCACTAGCTCTCCCATTGAACCGCCCAATACGCCGCAAAACTACGCTCCCTATAACTAGAGCTAAGGTTATTAAACGCGTGGGTTATGTTTTGGCTAGCGAATGACCAGGAGCCAAAATACCAAAGCCGCGACAACTCGATAAATTCCAAAACCGACGAAGGTGTGGTTTTTGATAAACTTCAAAAGCCATTTGATACTCGCAAGAGCCACCAGAAAAGAAACCACGAAACTCAAGGTCAATAAATGAAGCTGGGATAAATCAAAACTGCTGGCGTTTTTTAGCAGATCATAAGCAGTAGCGGCCGCCATAGTCGGCACCGCCAGAAGAAAAGAAAATTCAACAATCGTCTCGCGACCAATGCCCAAAGCCAATCCTCCGATAATAGTCGCGGCCGAGCGCGACACGCCCGGCACCATGGCTACTGACTGAGCGATACCTATTAAAAAAGCTTTTTTAGCGCTGATGCTCTCGAAGCCAGGGTCAGAATTTTTGATCTTTTTCTTGTTCCACCACTCAAAAACAATCAAAATTAAACCACCCAAAAACAGCGCCCACAAAACAACAGCGCTGCTTGAGAGCAGGAAGGTTTTGATCAATTTGTAAAATATGAAACCCAAAACCGCCGTCGGCGCGAAAGCCAGCGCCACTTTTTTCCAGATTTCCTTATTCGCCCAAACTTTTTTCCAATACAAAACTACCACTGATAAAATAGCCCCTAGCTGAATGGCTATTTCAAAACTTTTCAAAAAATTGGAATCCGGTAAATTAAATAACTTTCCCGCTAAAATCAGATGGCCGGTAGAGGAAATAGGTAAAAATTCCGTAACCCCTTCAACAATACCCAAAATCAAAGCTTGAAAAAGTGTCATAAAAGTAGTCGGGATTAAAATTTATATTAGAAAACTAACATAAGATGATTATAACTTCTTTTTTGGTGGAGTAACTGTTTAACCCTAGAAAAGTTCGAAGAGAAAGAAAATCAGAGCTCCGATAAAGGCGGAAATTGGAATAGTAAATATCCAAGCCCAGACGATTTGCAGGGTAACTCCCCAATGCACGGCCGAAAAGCGCCGGGCGGCTCCCACTCCGGAAATAGCCCCCGTAATAACATGGGTGGTACTCACCGGAACTCCCAGGTGGGTGGCCAAAAAAATACTGCCGGCGCTGGCAGTTTCCGCGCAAAAACCGTCCAGGGGTTTTATCTTGGCAATTTTTTGCCCCATAGTTTTTATAATTCTCCAACCTCCCATAAGCGTTCCTAAAGCAATCGCCGATTGAGCCGCGATCACCACCCAGAAGGGGATAGTGAAGGTGGAAATGATACCGGCCGCGAAGAGCAGGCTGGTAATAATGCCCATGGTTTTTTGGGCGTCGTTGCCGCCGTGTCCCAGACTGTAAAGGGCCGCCGAAACTATCTGCAGTTTGCGAGACCAAAGGCTGACCGAACGGGCCGGTTTTTTATAAACAAGCCAGGCACTGGCGATCAAAAGGATCATTCCCAAAAACATCCCTATGAGAGGCGCCAAAAAAATAAAAATAACAGTTTTATACCATCCGCTTAAAATTATCGCTCCGAAACCGGCTTTGGCCACGGACGCGCCTGCGTATCCCCCTATCAAAGCGTGGGAAGAGCTGGTGGGAAGACCCCAGTACCACGTTATCAGGTTCCAAACAATAGCGCCGAGCAGTCCGGCCAAAATCACCAACGGAGTTACCATTTTCACGTCGACCATTCCGCTGCCGATGGTTTTCGCGACACCGGTTCCAAAAATCAAGAAGGCGATGAAATTAAAAAAAGCGGCCCAGATAACCGCCTTTTTGGGAGTTAAAACTCTGGTTGAAACGATAGTGGCGACGGAATTAGCCGAATCGTGAATACCGTTAGTAAAATCGAAAGCCAACGCGACCAATATTGTGAAAGCGACGAGAAGCATGAGGTTCAACTTGACTTAATAACCACTCCTTCAATTATATTGCTCAAATTTTTGCACCTATCCATAATTGATTCCATGTTTTCCAAAATGTCCTTCCATTTAATAATGTTCACCGGATCTTTCTCTTTTTCAAAAAGTCTCACGATGGACTTTTTGAAAACAAGATCTCCTCGATCTTCTAATCTGTGGTTTTCCATCAGCAGTTTTCTCAGCTCGGGGGTATATTCCATTTTTCTTAAAAGCTTCAGCAGTTTCGTCGTGTTCAAAGTCGCCCGGCAAATAAGTTCGGAAAATTCCACCATGGTTTCAATTTTTTCTTTGGGCTTGTAGAAATAGACGTTTCTGATAACGTTCTCGATTAGGTCAATCAAGCGGTCGGTCTTTCTGGCAATAAGGTGAATATCCTCCCGATCGAACGGGGTAATCATGGTTCGGTTAAGTTTGTCTATAATTTTGCGGCAGATTTTGTCGCCCTCGTGTTCGATGATTTTGGCCTTCTCAAAATACTCTTCGAGATTGTCGAAGTCGTTGGCAAAATTTTTAAATAAATTTGCTATCTCGTTTAAACGGTCTCCATACTCATCGAAGTAGAAGAAAAACTCGGGCTGCTTGGGCAAAAAGAAATTCAAGTTCATTGGCTTCGGGTCTACTTTATTTTTCAATCTGCCTTATTTCTATCACAGCTTTTTGTTTTTTGACGAGTTCTCGTACTAGGCCGGGTTATTATTGTAACATAATCCCACGGCCGTGGGATTATGTTACTTTGAGGTTCCAGTTTTCTTTCCAATCGTTCATTAGAAATTGGAAAAAAGAAGGCCGGCGGTGAAACCGTCGGCTGTTGATCAAATAATGCGACCTTTGTCCTGCTACTTGTTATGCTTTCTCCAATCTTCCGTTACTACGGAAGTGAAAGCTTCTTTAATAAACTCGTTTGCTTTCCTCATTCTTTTTTCGGCCCGGATCTTGTCCATGATGTCTAAGATGATGTCTTTGGGAATATCAATCGGTTTTACATGGTGACTTTCCTCCCAGTTGACACAGTGGCATAATCCTGGATCATCTCTAAAACTAAGATCCCCAATTTCATACACGTTCCGTGGCTCAATCACTAGATTCATCTCGGGAACAATGATACGGAATGCTCTGCAATCAAAATCGTCTCCTCCAGAACATCCAAAAAGCCAGTCGGAAATATAGTAACCCTTGTCAACAATAAAGGCCTTCATTCCTAAAACCTCCTTTTTGAGAAATAGTTTTGAAAAAAAGTCTAAAGGAACAAATCTTTTCGGGGATTACAGAACGATTTTAGAACCCTGGACTGGGCAGGAGTGTTCGATTCATTGTCACCTGCTTATCAGAAATTTACCGTAAATGTTTAAAATTAACTAGTTCCAAATTCTTTTTTTGTTAATCTCTTCTTTTTTTCGAAACGCCTCCTCCAAATCTACACTGACTCTGTTAGCAATCGCACAGTTAATTATAATAATATCTGCCGGCTCTTCACCAATTTCTTTTGTTTTAGAATTACCGTCGGTTCTAAGAGCTTGAAATTTTTCCTTACGGCTTTATTTAATTCTCCAACTTATTCTCCTAGAAGCAAGCACTTCTGCAGAATATTTTCTTTATCAAAACCCCTTTCGATTTCCAGTTTTTTAACATATTCTTGAAAATCTTTAAGGGTAGGTTTTTCCATTAATTTGAGCATAAATTTCTGATTAAAAATTTATATTTGAGTGGATTCAACAAAGCAACTCTCGTTAAGATAGTTAAAATATTTTTTAGCGTTGTATGCGGTCAAGAGAAATTATTAACCGAAGTTCAGGAGATCCAAGAAAGATTTTGTTAACCAAAGAAACCTTACAAATAAAAGGTTTTTAATGCGGGCAACCCCGGTCTGGAACTTTATTATAGTGAGCATTATAGGGCGTTTTTAGCCATCGGTCGAGGGGATAAATTTGAGGAGATTAGGTCGCGGTTTCAGGGGGATTCCAGCACTGAAAGCGCGATGAGACACTGCGAGACAGAACGAGACACTAAAGCGGTTTTTTGTCTTACTGGCAAATGTATTAAAGTTTTTCAAAATCAGGCCTGTTTTGCTAGATTTCAACGTGTTTATAGGCATCTAACAGATATCTTGAGCCGGACATCCAATCCTGAATAACTTGGTAGCTTCTGTTAGAAATAAACTCTTTCGGGCTTATCTTTAAGAGTTCTTTCTTACTGAACCACTTAATTTCTTGGATAAATTCATCTTTGGACTTTTGCTCGTCCATCGGAGCGACTTTTGGTTCCCCTTCAATGATTTTGGCGATAAAGTTGAACTGGATTCTCATCCGGTCGTTTTCCTTGGAAATATAGGTGCCCAAGGTACCGATTAAATCGACTTTAACCGAAGCTTCCTCCTGGCACTCCCTTTTGGCGGCTTCGAAAATGATTTCATCACCATTATCGCCATAGCTGCCCTTTACCATATTCCAAAGCGGCCGATCTTTTTCTTAATAAGAAGAATTTTGTCGCTATTTTCAACCACAACCCCGATTTTAATTTGAGTATTCATAATATTTTTTTATTTTCTAAAACTGCTTTATAAATGAGATGGCTTCGTATTTCTAGCTTCTCTTTTACACATTGATGTTTTAGTTCTAAGATCTTAAGTTTTTTCTCTTTATTTAATTTTTTCTTAACGTTTTTAAGTAATTTATCACTCTCTTGATCAGTTTGTTTCAATAACCAAATATCAATAACCCACTTATTACCCCTAAAGCGAGTTTTTAAACCGATATAGTAACCTTTAGGGAAACCTTTTTTACGCTTTTTCACAAAATCATAAAAATATATCCCCTAAACTTATTTTCTCTAATCAGACTATTAAGAATACCAATAGTTTTTTCCCTACTTGAATCCTTGTCAATAACGTTAATATCGATATCTCTGCCCATCATCAAATCCAGCTTATAGCTTCCCCAAATAAAGACTTTGCCGTGTTCAGATAAAAACCTGATCAATTCAGTTTTATGAAGAAGTTCGTCAGCTTCTTTTTTAACTTTTTGGGATAGTTTTATTAAATCAGTTTTAACCATGATGGATCTTTATAAATCTTCTAATACCGGCTCATCCTCGATAAACTCTGAGGGCAGTCCAAGTTTTTTGAAATAATCACACATTGCCATGCAAGCAAATTTTTCGGTAGAATAATGGGTACCACCGAGAATATTTATTTTATTTTCTTCAGCAAATTTGTGGGCTTCTGCTGAATGGTTATTTTTCGCGGTAATACCGGTAATATAAATGTTAATATTTCCTTTTAATGTTTCTTTCAAAAACTGGGCATTGTTTCCTCCTCCAGTCACTAAAGCTATTCTTTGGCTATTTATATTGCTGTCGCCGTAATTATATAAACTGGTCTTATGCCCCACGATTCTACTGAATTGCTGGCTTAGCTCGTCAACCTTGGAATATTTTATTGTCTTATCTTTGGGAGCAAAACCCTCGCCTTTAGGCGATTCTTTTAAGATGGTATGCTAGGAATATGCAATTGCATAGAAAAACCTCCCATACCACCTTTGACCTGAAATACCA
>Ga0172371_10001668_pt1 | contig 35342 bp, 32 predicted proteins | sample Lak12m_FD_114543 | JGI IMG/M metagenome (GOLD analysis project Ga0172371, IMG submission 114543) | Freshwater microbial communities from Kabuno Bay, South-Kivu, Congo - kab_022012_12m | ecosystem: Environmental > Aquatic > Freshwater > Lake | place: Democratic Republic of the Congo: South-Kivu... | reverse complement strand
GTGATCGCCTTCGACTGGGGCGGCACGCTCATGGAAGATCCCGGCACCTGCTCCGGCCCCATGGCCCACTGGCCGCGGGTCGCGGCTGTGCCGCACGCCGCCGCGGTACTCGCCGCCCTGGCCGGCCGCTATCGGCTCGTAGTAGCCACCAATGCCGACGAGTCGGGTGCCGCGCTCGTGCTGGCCGCACTGGCCCGTGTCAGCCTCGACGAGCACATCTCAGCCGTCTTCTCCTCGGCCGACCTCGGCGTGCAGAAGCCCGACCGCCGATTCTACGAATCGATGGCCGCCTGCCTGGGCGTGCGACCCGACGAGATGGTGATGGTCGGCGACAGCTATGCCAACGATGTGGCCGGCGCCGCCGCGGCCGGCCTGCTGACCGTCTGGCTGAACCGTCACCGGAGGCCCCGGCCTCACCCACCCGGCGCCGCCGCCGCCGAAGTGCGTTCGCTGGCCGAGCTGCCGGCCACGATCGACCGGCTGGCGAGGAGTCATGGCGGCGGCGGCCCGCTCGATGCGATCTAGAACGCCGAGGCGGGCGTCGGCGTCGGCACCGGAGTGGGAGCGGGAGTCGGCGTCGGACTCGGAGTGGGCGTCGGCGTCGGTGTCGGCTCGGGGACGGGCTGAAGATAGGGCCGGGAGCGCCGCCACGCCTGCTTGAGCATCCTGTCAGTGAGGCGCGGCCGCGGGTGTATGCCGTCGAAGAAGCCGCTCGGCCAGCCGCGGAACGACGCCGGCGACGTGAAGTCGAGCAGCTTGAAGTCCAGCGTCTTGTCGAGATGGCGGAAGAAGCGCCGCACCTCGGCGCGCCGCTTCTTCCAGCCGCGGCCGCTGATCACCCGTCGCAGCTCGGGGTGGTAGGGGGTGAGGACGATCACCGGACGCACCCCCCACGCGTTCATCTGCTTGATGCCCTCACGCACGAAGTACGCCGGCGTGCCGCGGATGGCGCGGAAGCCCCTGGGATAGATGAAGCGGAAGTAGTAGATGCTCGACACGAGGCATTGCTGAAGGCTGTAGCCCTCCGCAGCGTAGTAGTCGCGGATGCCCCAGATCAGATAGCCGTCTTTGCGATACACCATGCGATAGCCGTATGAGCGCGCCCGCGTGGTCCTGGCACCGGGGAGCTGCTGAGCGGGTGCGCGCGCCGCCCCCCCGAGCACTGCGCCGGTGGCGTCGGAGAGCGGCAGATCGTCTTCGTCGAGGAAGACGCCGTCGGCGTCTCTGGTCGCGGCATCGCTGCCGCCACTCTCCACGGCCTCGCGTTTCTGGAACTGCTCCGGCAGATACTGCATCAGTCGCGGCACCGTCCTGAGCTTGGGCTGCAGCTTGGAGCGCCGCAGCTGCTCCATGTCGAGCAGCCAGATGTAGCGCTGCGTCGTGCCGGGATAGAGGTCTCGCGTCAGGTGCATGAACGCGTACGCCTCGGCCGGCGTGCCCGACGAGACGGCACAGTTGAACCCCCGCAGGCCGGTGAGCTTGCGCACGTAGGCCGGATCGGCGCGCATCGCTCGCGACGACCCGAAGATCAGCAACTCCGGGGCGCGTCCGAGAGCCTCCAGGAGACGGATCTTGTTGGCCCTGGTTGCCTCCGGCCGGGCGCAGGCCGGCGACGTGGTCACGAGCGCCGCGGCAAGAAGCACCGCGGCAGTCAACAGCGCGGCCAGCACCGGTGCGACGACGTCGGGCCTGCGGAGACCGGCGGCGGTCATAGCGTGCCGCCACAACGGGTCACGACGGCTCGGACCAGCTGCCGCATCAGCCGGGAATCGCCGTGGGTCCCGTCGTAGAACGACCGCCGCCCGCCCTTGAACGCCGCGATCCTCGTGAAATCCAGGAAGGTGAAGCGGAATCCTTCGCGCCTGAGCGCAGACATGTAGTCCCTGACAGCGCGACGACGCACCTCGTAGCCGCGCCGCGAGATGTGCGCCAGGAGTATCGGATGATACGGCGTCAGAACGATGACCGGTCGTGAGCCCCAGTCGTTGAGCAGGCGGATGGAGTCTCTCAGGAGGGTCTTCTGCACGCCCTGCACGCGGCGAAAGCCGGACGGGTAGATGGCGTCGAACTTGCGACACGAGCTGCGCAGGCCGGCGCGCAGGGTCCAGCCCCGGCTGCGCCAGTGGTCGTAGCGGTTCCAGCGACAGAAGCCGTTTGCGTCGAAGATGGCCCTGTCTCCAGCATCACCGGTCACACGAGGCACCGGTCCCGTGGCCGTTCCTCCCCGCTCAGACTCGGACGGCACCAGCTCCTGCGGCAGGAACTGCGCCAACCGCCGATCCGCCAACGTGTAGGGATGCACCGACGACCTCCGGAACTGCTCCACATCGATCAGCCAGAGGTAGGTGGGCACGTGGCCCGGAAAACACTCACGGATCAGGTGCATGAAGGCCCATGCGTCCGGGATCCCCCCGGACGTCACGGAGCAGTTGAACGCCGAACGCCCAGTCATCTGCCGGATGTGGTCGGGATCGAGCCGCATCGCTCGAGAGGAGCCCAGGATGACGACGTCGGGAGCCGTGGGCAGCCGCTCCAGCAGTGTTATCTTCAACGAACGGGTCCACTCCCGCGGGCCGGCACCGTCGGCGCCCGCCGTCCCGGCCACGATCGAGATCATCATGGCAGCGACGACCGCGGCGCAGGCGGCCACGGTCTGCGCGGACCGCGGTCGCATCGCCCTCACCTGAGCAGGTCGCCGGTGCGGGCGATCACCTGTTGCAGGAGCGCACGCGACATGGTCGTCCGCATGTGGGCGCCATCGTAGAACCCGGACTTCCAGCCGCCGAACCTCTCGATCGTCGTCATGTCCAGCAGAGCGAAGTCCAGCCCGCTCCTCTGCAGCTTCTTGAGGTAGTTCCATACCTGACGGCGGCGCTTCGTGAAGCCGCGCTCAGAGATGAAGGCGTACAGGTTCGGGTGATAGGGCGTGAGGACGATCACCGGGTACGAGCCCCACTGATCCATGAGCGTCAGTGTGCGCTTCATGAACCACTTGGGAGTCCCGTAGAGCCTGGCGAAGCCGTCGGGATAGATCGATCTGTACTTGTAGCGGGAGTAGGCGAGTCCCTTGTTGAGCGTCCGACCGCGAGGCCGCCAGTAGTCGTAGCGGTTCCAGCGCAGCCAGCCGTCGGGGTCGTACACGTCGATCTTGCCCCACGGTTCCGGCGGCACGGGTCCGGGCAGAGGTGCCGGTGTGAGCGTCTGGCCGGCGTAGGGCGACGGGAATCCGGCCGGAACGTACTTGGCCAGCTCGGGCTGGGCGAAGATGACCCGGCTGACGTTCTTCTGGCGGAACTGCTCTACGTCGAGCAGCCAGACGTAGCGTTGCGTGGTGCCGGGAAAGCGCTCGCGGATGTACTGCGAGAAGCAGTACGCGTCGACGATACTGCCCGACGAGACGGCGGCATTGAAGCCGGTCTTGCCGGTGATCGCCAGGTAGTCCCCGGGGCTCACCCGCATCGCCCGTGACGAGCCGAAGAAGATCGTATGCGGCGCCGCGGTGAGATTCATGATGGCGCCGATCTTGGCCACCCGCGTCGACTCCTGCACCGGAGCGGTCGGCGTCGGAGCCGGCGTGGGCTCGGTGGCGGCAGCGACCGCCGACAGCATGCTGGGCAGAGCCACGAGAGCCACGGCACACGACGTCGTCAGAACGACCACGGCGAAACGCATGCGCCCGACTCCCGGCCGGACCCGCCGACACTGCTTCACCCTTCCCTCCTTGCCCGCTCGCGGCCACCGCTCACGAACGACCATGCGACCACGACTCTCCATCACGGTCCATCATCGGAAACGGTGCCCTCCAGCTCAACTTTACAGGACCGGCGCCCGATCCCCGTGAGGCGCTCGGGAATCGGAGGGCGACCACGGATGGTGCGGATCGGAAGCGACGCCCGACGGCCGTCACGTGGAGAGCCAGACGAGCCCATCGCCGGCGGTCGACCCCGGGCGCTCGGCGGCGCCGGTCAGATCAGCGACGCGGCGCTCCGCAGACGACGCACCGCCTCGTCGCGCCCCAGGAGCCACAGCGACTCGAAGAGGCCGGGAGTGACCGCCTGCCCGCTCATGGCCAGGCGCAGCGCCGCGAACACGGGCTTCGGCTTGAGCTTCAGCTGTGCCGGCAGGCCACGCACGAAGGCTTCCACGCCTTCCATGTGCCATCCCTCGAGTGCGTCCAGCCCGGCGACGGCCGCCTGCAGTGTCTCTCGGGCGCCGGCGGTCCCGCGCAGGCGCTCCAGAGCGTCGCCGTACAGCCGTAGCGGGTGGAAGAACCAGGCGGCCAGCCCGGCGAAGTCGGCGAGCAACTCGATCTTCTCCTGGACCAGCGGCGCGACGGCGCGCGTCAACTCCTCCTGCCGCGGCTCCGGCGCGACCGCCGTGCCGGGGATGGGGGCCACGTCGGGAGCCACCCACTGCAGCGGGTCGCCGTAGAAGCCGGTGCGCGTGAGGTACTCGATGAGCCGCTCGCCGAGCGCCGCCGCGTCGAGCTCGCGGATGAAGCGCCCGTTCATCCAGCGCAGCTTGTCGGGATCGAAGATGCTGGCGCTCCTGCCGAGCTGCTCGACGTCGAAGCGGTCGACCAGGTCGGCGAGGGTCCAGCCGATCATCGACTCGTCGAACTCCGTGCTCAGGAAGCAGAGGTAGTTGCGCACGACCTCCGGCAGGTAGCCCATCGCCGTGAGCTGTTCGAGCTGCGTGGCGCCGTGACGTTTGGAGAGCTTCTTCTTGTCGGTGCCGAACAGCAACGGCATGTGGAGGAAGCGCGGTACCGGAGCGCCGAGCGCCTGGTAGATGAGGATCTGCTTGGGCGTGTTGCTGATGTGGTCGTCGCCACGGATGACGTGGGTGATCTCCATGGTGACATCGTCGACCACCACCGCAAGGTTGTAGGTGATGGTGCCATCCGAGCGTTGCACGATGAAGTCGCCGATGGTGGCGTTCTCCACCTCGACCGGTCCACGCAGCATGTCGTGGAACGAGGTGACGCCGTCGGGGACACGGAAGCGCAGCGTCCAGGGCTCGCCGGCGGCGATGCGCCGCTCCGCCTCGCCGGGCGACAGATCGCGGCAGGCGCCGCCGTATACCCAGGAGCGCTTCTCGGCCTGCGCCCGCTGCCGCTCGGCCTCGAGCTGCTCGGCGCTGCAGAAGCACGGGTAGAGCCATCCGTCGCCGCGCAGCCGGCGGACGTGCTCGGCGTAGACGTCATGCCGCTCCGTCTGACGGTAGGGACCGTGAGCCCCGGGCTTGCCGGGCCCCTCGTCCCAGTCCAGCCCCATCTCGCTCAAGGAGGCGACGATCTGGGCGATCGCTTCGTCGGTGGAGCGCGAGGGATCGGTGTCTTCGATGCGCAGGATGAGGATGCCGCCGTGGCGGCGCGCGAAGACGTAGTTGTACAGCGCCGTACGCGCGCCGCCGAGGTGCAGGTAGCCCGTCGGCGAGGGTGCGAAGCGCACGCACACGGCGCCGCTGAAGGCGGCCGAAGTCTGTGAAGCGCACATGGCCTCTCCATGATATCCCAGCCGGTGGCAGATCCACCCGGATCACGCCGATGACCGCCGAAACGACGCTCAGTGGCCGGCGCACAAACGGCCGCGCAGATACGCGGCCAGACCGTCCATCGGCAGCGTCGCATCCGCGGCTCGACCGGAGCCGTCGATCGGAGCGCCGACGGCGATCGAGTGCCCGGCACGACGCAGCATCGCCAGATCCGAGTCGTCGTCTCCGCAGGCGGTCACGCGATCCAGCGGCACGGCATGGCGATCCGCGATGAGTCGCAGCGCTTCCTCCTTCACGGCCAGTCTGTGCCGCACGTCCAGTCTCAGCGGCGTCGGCCGGTCGATCCGGGCCACCCCGATGTCGAGGGCGCCGAGACGCTCGACAACGGCGTCGATCGCAGTTCGCCGGCCGGTCGCCAGAAGGCGCGTCGCCGGCCCCGCAGCCGGGGCGTGCCCGGCCGGCACCTGCGAACGGTCGCTGCGCAGCCGCCACGCCCCCCGATACCAGGTGACGTCGAGACCGCAGCACACCAGCTCCGCAGCGATGGATGCGGAGACTGCCGGCGGCAGAGAGAGATGCCGTACACAGGCACGGCGATCGAGATCGACCACCAGAGCCCCGTGATAGGCGGCCAGGACATCGGGGCGCAGACGTGCTCGCCCAAGCAGCTTCCGTGCGGAGGCGTACGGCCGGCCGGTACACACGGCGAACAGCACGCCGGAGGCCTGGAGGTCGCGCAGAGCCTCACTGACGCCCGGCGCGGCCCTCCCCTCGGCGTCGACCAGCGTACCGTCCAAGTCGCAGACGAGGAGGTGCCGGGGCGCCGGGGTCACGGGATCGACCGGCCCTCAGGTCGAGTGAGGCGGCCGTCGCAACGGCCGATGATGTCGGCGAGCGGCGACCCGACGATCGTCTCCACCGACCGAGACAGGCTCGTCGCCGCAGCCAGACGCCGGCGAGCGGCGTTGACGGCATCCAGGTCGGAGTGGAAGCGCTCCACGCTCAGGGCCAGCCTGCGTTCGAGCGAGACTACATCCACACCGAGCACGAGCTTGTCGGCCAGATACAGCACCTCGGCTTCGCCGGGAAGACCCGGCAGCGGCAGCGCCGGATCCATGTGACGCGCGACGACGTGCGCCACCCGCGGGTAACCGGCGCCGTCGATCAGGTCGGCCCCGGCGGCGGCGTGGTCGTCCCGACCGCCGCCGCGCGCCAGATCGTGCAGCAGTGCTGCCGACCGCAACAGCGGTCGATCGAGACACAGACCGGCGCCGGCGAGCGCCGCAGCCAGAGCATCGGCGACCCGCGTCACAGCGGCGCAGTGTCGCCGTACGGTGTCGAGCATGACGAAGCGCTCCTGCAGTCGCCGGCACTCCTCGTCGTCGGGCACCGCCTCGCGAACCGCCAGCCGGTCGAGCCGCGCGTGCGCCTCCGCATCGTCCATGTCGAGAGCGATGCACGGATCGCTCACCGGCGCATCGAGCGCCTTGTCGTCCCACTCGGCCAGGACCTGCCGCAGGCCGCCCGCCGGATCGCTCCGCAAGGCGGCCGCGACGACCCGCCGGGATAGCAGCGGTGGGTGTCCGCGTAGTCCGTCGCAAACGGGGTGGACCACCTCGCAGCCTGCCTCACCCGCCTGCGAACAGGCTATCCGCAGAACGGCGCCGATCGTCTCCGGACGCACCAGGGCGCAATCGGCCGGCAGGACGGCGAGCCAGCCCCACGACCGATCGTCGCCGATCGTCCGCAACCCACAGGTGACTGAGGACCACATGCCCAGGCGGTAGTCCCGGTTGATGACGGTCCGGACGCTCTCGCCACGCAGCACGGCGGCGACGTCGTCGGCTCGATGACCCAGCACCACGACCGGCACCACGCCGATCTCGGTGAACGACCGCGCGGCCCGGACCACCGCCGGCACCCCGGCCAGGGGCAGCAGCGGCTTGGGAGACCCCATGCGCGTCGAGAGGCCGGCGGCCGGGACGATCCCCGCCAGGGACGGCAGACGGCTCCGGGTCACGGCCGCTCCGCACGCACCTTGATCATCTCGGCGACGATGCTGATGGCCAGCTCTGCCGGCGATTCGGCGCCGATGGCCAGCCCCACCGGAGAGCTGATCCGGGCGATGTCCCGGTCACCGAAGCCGAGCTCCCGCAAGCCGGTCTCTATCTTGGCCCATTTGCTCCTGCTGGACATGAGTCCGATGTACGCGGCCGGCGTACGCAGCGCCTGGGCGAGGACGTTGAAGTCGTGCTGGTGCCCACGGGTGACGATGACCACGTAGCTGTGCTCATCGAGATCGAGGTCGTCGAAAGCACCGTCGAAGCTGCCGAGCGCGACCACTGAGGAGGCGCTCGGGAAGCGCCCCGCATCGGCGAACTCGGGCCTGTCGTCGAGCACCACCGGCGGGAAGCCGGCGGCGGCGGCGATCGGGGCCAGGGCCAGCGCCACGTGGCCGGCGCCGCAGATGATCGCCCGGGTCGGGCGCTCGATCGTCTCGGCGTGCACCTGGCGCCCGTCGGGCAGCGCCGCCAGGCCATGGACGCCGACCTTGCCGACCAGGCGGCGCAGATCGGGCGCCGCGCAGGGCGGCGCGCCGACCGTCTCGCCCTTCTCGTCGAGCAGACAGTACGTTACCTCGATGTCGTCCTGCCGCGAGTCGAAGAACGTGAACAGCCAGACGCGCCGGGCAGCGGCGATCGCCGCCTGCACGCCGGCGCAGACCGCGGCCAGTCCACGATCGCCCGGCGGCACAAAGGCGATCAGCACCTCGGCACTGCCGCCGCAGAGCATCTCCTCCTCGGTCACGGAGCGTCCGGCGAGCTGCAACGACGTCACCTGCGAGCTTCCGTCGCGGATCGTGGCGACGGCCGCGTCCATCATGGTCGCCTCGAGCAGGCCGCCGCCGATGGTTCCTGCGATGGACCCGTCCCAGCGCACCAGCATCTGCGCGCCGGCCGCTCGCGGCGTGGAGCCGCGCTCGCTGATGAGCGTCACCAGGGCGAACGGCCGGCCCGTCTCCAGTTCGGTGAGCACGTGCTCGACGATCTCACGCATCGCACACCTCCGTCGCAGCGCCGCACAGCCAGAACACCTTCTGGCTGTGCGGCCCCAGAGCCGGTGTGCCGCCGCCTTGACGCACCACCGCCAGGACCTTGTCCCTGGCCAGCGGCACCATGCCGGCGAGCATGTGGACCGGCAGGTCGGCGTAGACCTCCGGCACCATCGGCGTGCTCGGTCCCATGAGCACCACCCTGGCGCCGTCGCTCACGGCCTGCAGGAACGGTGTACACGAGTCGTCCAGGAGAGACGTGGCGGTCAGGATAAGGACATCCGGCCACGCCGCCAGAGCGTTCATGAACTGCGTCCGGTCACCGAGGCCTCGGTCCCGATCGAGGATGCTCAGTTCGGCGCCGGCGGCGCTGATGCGCGCCGCCACCGGTGGGAAATAGCCGACCATGGCCACGCGGGTCCCGGACCCGATGCCGAGCTGGGCGATCACGCCGGTCTGCGGGCCGACGTCCCGGGGCATGCGCGCTGCCCGCTCCTCGTTGAGAGCGTTCACGAGCGCCAGGCCCATGGAGCGCTCAAGAGGATCGTCGCTGCGAGCGTATTCGATCAGGTCGGAGGCCGGCAGGCCGTCGAAGTCGCGGAACTCCCGGACCTGCGTGCAGCAGGCCCGCCGGTCGATCATCGTGTAGCAGAGACCGAGACTGCCGTCGTCCAGCGACACGGCCGTGTAGGCAAGCCCGATCGTGACACCGCCGATCGAGCGGCCTTCGGCCGGCCCCTGGAACGCAGCGCAGAGCCGCTCAGCGATCATTCGCCTTCACCTCTCTTCGTACTCCTCGTCCGCCCGCACCCCGGGGCGTCGTCGCGTCCTCGTCCGAGCGTGCCTGACCAGCTGCCGCCACAGCGCGAACGTCGGCTGGGCGAGCCGATGAGCCACGACCGGCCGGGTCGGCGCAGCCGCCCACCCACCGGCGACCGACCGGTACGCCCGGGGACTGCGTCGGCGGTCGCTCAGCAGACTGCTGCGTCGGCTCGTCAGTCTAGTCGGTCGCGGCGGGACCGTAGTCGGCGGCGGTCGCGAACCGCCAGTTCCGGCCGTCGTCGCAGACCAGTACCATGCGCCGCCTGTACCGCGCCCGGCTCTCCACAGCGCGTGTCTCCAGCAGCTCGGAACCGAGCCAGCAGCTCAGCGAGAGGAAGAGACGGCCACGCCGGTCCACGGCCAGCTTCTGATAGTAGTTCACGTAGCCGTAGCTCGGCGGCACGACGATCAGGGCGGGCTCCGACCAGCGCCGCCCGGGGCGCCGCCACTGGTGGCTGAGCGCCCCGTAGTTGGCGCCGCCGAAGTACGTGTCGACGCCGGCTCGCCACTGGCGGAAGACGACGTGGAGCGTGTCGTCGGCGTCGCAGACCAGCGACACGTACGTCTGCCGGCCGCGCCCGTCGGCATCGGTGTCCGCGTTCTTGAAGCCCGACTCGAGGATCGTCCGCGGCCGCGTCCAGCCAGCGACGACAGACCGCGGCCGGCTGGATCGCGCGTACCGGAAGCGGCCGCCGTGGGAGCCGATGACCACGTGCAGGTAGCCGCGACTGTCGACGCAGATCCCCGGCGCGTCGTGGAAGTCGTCGGCCGGACGCGCGAAGCCGATGCGCCGACGAGCCGTGATGCGATGTTTCCGAGCATCGTAGGTGGCGACGTAGACCGGGCTGCCGCGCCGGTCTCCCTTGCGGGCCAGCTCCATGTACACGATGAAGCTGCGGCGGCCGACCGTCACCGACGGTGATGAGCCGCCGGCCGCCTGACAGGTCGGCAGCGCCCGCCGGGAGACGATGACCGGCCGCGGCACCACCAGGCCGCTGCGACCCTCGTATGGACGCGTCACGTAGAGCAGGCAGCGCTGTGCCCAGCGCGACGCCCGCGCCGCTGTGCGCCGCCAGACCAGCGTGGCCGGCGGGCCGGTGATGACGTTGTGCCCGGTGAAGTGCTCCACGGCCATGTCGCCGGCGTCGAGGTCGGCGGGCGGAGCGAGAGACGAGCGACGCATCACCTGTGTGGCGGTCCACGTGACACCGCGGTCGGCGGAGCGCAACAGCAGATGCCGTCGGCGGCCGTTCGCTATCTCGACGGTCAGCGGCGTGTAGAGCTTCCCGTCGGCGGCCGGCACGACCCGGTCGGTCTCGTAGCCGCCCCCGTTGACTACCGCGACGAAGTCCGGCACGGCAGCGCGGACGGCCTCCAGGAAGCCGTTCAACTGCCACCCCTGACTGCCGATCGTCAGCACACCGCTGGAGAAATGCTGGTCTTCACTGCGCTCGCGTACGAACGGGCGACCGGCAGCGTCGAACGCCGGGATGTTGAGCGGATACTCGGGCGCATAGCCGAACTGGGACAGCAGGTCGACGTTCCGCTGCAGCACGACCGGCGCCGCCACGGCGTCGTGCGCCCCGGCGACGACCGTGGCGCCCAGCCCCAGCAGCACGGCGACCAGGACGGCGGCAGGGTGTGGCCTGCGGCTCAGCGATCTCAGCGTCGATCTCCGAAGAATGTGTCCATCGACCTCACGGTCATCCGACCTCAACGGTCGCCCAGACAGTAGAACGATCCGTTGCGCGAACCTATGTACACCCGGCCACGCCACATGATCGGCGTCGACTCGAAGGAGCCGCCGCCTGAGAACACTGCCGTCTCCTTGACGGCGACACGCCACCAGCGGCCGTCGGGACTCTGCAGCGCGCCGGCGGTGCCCTCCTCGGCCGCCGAATACTCTATGCGAAAGAGATGTACGCGCGCGTCGTAGCCGGCCGCCACGATGGTGTCGTCGACCATGATCGGCGTCGAGATGGAGCCGCCGACGCCGGTCTTGAAGACCAGCCGCGGCGTCGCGTAAGGCCCCTCGCCGTTGGGGCCCGGCACCCGTCCGTCGCCGAGCGCGTCCTGGGCGACGACGTAGAGGTTGCCGTCCACGGCGCAGAAGGCGGCCAGCCGCGGCCGCGACCCGTCGAGCGTGTACTCGTCGTTGACGGCCACCGAGCCGATGACGCCGCCTTCCCAGTCCTCCAGCCGGCGATCACCGGTAGGGAAGAACCAGACGACCGCCCGCCGGGCGGCCGCGTTGGCCGTCGAGGTCGTGGCGCCCGGCTTCACCAGGGCCCGTCCGGGCTCGACCATCATCACGCCTCCGTGACCGGCGATGTACTGCTTCTCCACAGAGACGAACAGCTTGCCGGAGCGCGTCGTGGCCGTGGTGCCGTCGAGGTCCGACCCTGTGTAGAGGTCGAAGACGACCCGCAGATCCCGCCGTCGCAGCCCGTACACGTGACCGCTGCCCGAGGCGACGTAGATCACGTCGCCGAGCAGGGCCGGCGAGGCTTCCATCACCAGGTTGCCGCCGTGCGAAGCGGCGCGCTCGTCGCCGAGCAGCAGGCGCTCGGCGGCGACGACGGGCGTGCGGAAGCCGTTCCACGGCTCGGTCCGCAGGGGGTCGAGAGCGTAGAACCAGCCGCTCTCGACCCCCACATAGACCCGGCCGTCGAGGTAGAACGGACTGCCGTCTGCGTCGCGGCTGTAGCAGGGTGTCAGCGGCACCGGCAGTCGCCACAGCTCACGGCCGCTGCCCAGCGTCACGGCTCTGTACGGCGCGATCGACGGGTCACCGAACGACAGCGGGAAGCCGCGCCGCGAGCCGGCCACGACGATGAACCGGTCGTCGGCGCCCTTCGGCTGCGGGTTCTCGAAGACCATGGGGCTGCCCTTGATCACGTCGCCCCAGTCGTGCTCCCAGATCACGCGACCGCCGGCCGCCTCGATCTTGTGCAGGTTGTGGTCGTAGCCGCCGACCAGCAGGTAGAGCCTCCCACGGTCGCGCACCAGTGCCGGCTGTCCGGTCCAGCCGGTGCCCGACCACACGAAGGGCTTGTTCGGCTTCGCGTCGTTGCTGGTCTTGCCGGTGCCGATGGACGTCTGCCAGATGAGGTCGAGGCGGCGCGGCGCCGGGCCGAGACCGTAGAAGCGCCGTGACTGATCGCCCAGGAACGTGGCGACCTTGACGCCGTTGCCCTGCGGCGAGACACCGCCGGGGCGCAGGTCCTTCCCTGGTCCCGGCTGCAGACGCGGCCGCGGATCGGTGCCGTTGAGCCCCAGGGAGACGGCAGCGACGGCTTGCCCACCGCCGGCCGCCCCCGTCCCGGCCCCTTCCGAGGCCGCCGCAGCGGCCGGCTCTGCCGGGGAGACCGACCGGTCGCTGTCACCGTCGCCGGCGACAACCCACCACACCCCGCCGGCGACGCCGGCGATGAGCGCCACCGCAGCCGCCAGCCCGAGGAAGCGGCGCCCGCCCGCGCCCCGCCGGGACGCCCGCCCCGTCCTCAGACTGCGTCCCCGGCCGCCGTCGGGACCGGTGCGCTCCCACGCGCCATCGCGTGCGTAGCTCTCCGACCGGTAGAGCCTGTACCGCCCGGCCGACCCCGCTGCCCCGGCGGTCCGGCGACCATGTGATCCGCGCTCCGTAAGCTCCTGCCCTAGATCGCTCGATGGGTGTGTGAGTCCGATTATCCTCGACAGGGCGGCGCAGGGGAATCCTCGCCGCCCGACACGGAGGCGAGCGGCGACGCCACGCGCGACCAGAACGGCTCGTCCCAGCACGACAGCCGACGTCCGGGGCGATGCTATACTCCGCCACTCAGTCCGCTGTCGCCCGGCGGCCGCCGGGACCGGCGGCGGTCCGCCTCCGGAGCCACATGAAGCACGCGCCGTCGACACATCCACAGCTGCGCATCGCCGTCCTGGTGAAGCAGGTCCCGGACACCGCCAACGTCACCGGCAAGGCGATGAAGGACGACGGCACCGTCAACCGTGCCGCCCTGCCGGCGATCTTCAACCCGGAAGACCTCAATGCCCTCGAAGAGGCCCTGCGACTGCGCGACCGGCACGGGGGCCGCGTCAGCGTGATCACGATGGGGCCGCCGGCCGCCGTACAGGTGCTGCGCGAGTCGCTGTACCGTGGCGCCGACGAGGTCGTCCTGCTCACCGACAGGCGCTTCGCCGGCGCCGACACGCTGGCCACCAGCTACGCGCTCGCCTGCGCCGTGCGCCGGCTGGGCGACGTCGACCTGGTGCTGTGCGGCCGCCAGGCGATCGACGGCGACACCGCCCAGGTGGGCCCGCAGACCGCCGAGAAGCTCGGGCTGCCGCAGATCACCTGTGTCAGCCGCATCGACGAGGTCGTGCCGGCGCGTAGCGACGCCGCCGCGCCGTCGGGTCCCGGGACCGCCGCCCACGACCAGCGCGGCTCCGTCACGGCCACCCGCTCCATCGAGGGCGGCTACGAGACGTTGCGCGCACCGCTGCCGGCCCTGCTCACCATCACCGGCGAGGCCAACGACCCACGGCCGCCGAGCGCCAAGCTCGTCCTCACCTACAAAGACATCGCCGCCGAGGCGTGGCCCGACTACGACGACAGCTACCTCGACCCACAGAGCGACGCCGCCGAGGTCTGCCTCATCGACCACGACGGCCGACCGGTCTGCCGCGCCCGCGTCGTGCAGTGGGACGCAGCCACCATCGCCGCCGAAGAGGGCATCACCGGCCTGCGGGGCTCGCCGACTCGCGTCAAGGAGATCGAGAGCGTCGTGCTGGCGCAGCCGGACGCTCGCATGGTCGAGCCGACCGAAGCCGGCATCGCGGAGCTGGTGCACGAGCTCATCGCGGAGCACATCCTGGGATGAGCGCACCCTCGACACACGATCGCGACGCGCCCGGCCCGGGCGAGGTCTGGGTCTTCGTCGAGCTGGACGGTGGCCGGCCGGCCGACGTGAGCCTGGAGCTGCTCGGCCGCGCCCGTGAACTGGCCGACCGGCTCGGCACCCGGGCCGGCGCGGTGGCGGCCGGCGCCGGCGCCGCCGACGCGGCAGCGGCGCTCATCGCCTGCGGCGCCGACACCGTCTACGTCGCCGAGCACGACGAGCTGACGGCCTACCGCTCCGGCCCCTACGCTCGTCTCATGACCGGCCTGGTGCGGAGATACGAGCCACAGATCGTCCTGTACGGCGCCACCACCACCGGCCGCGACCTGGCGCCGCGCGTGGCCAGCGATCTGCGGACCGGACTCACCGCCGACTGCACAGACTTGCGCATCGGCGACCACAGCACGCGTGAGACGTCGTATCAGGACCTCCTCTACCAGATCAGACCCGCCTTCGGCGGCAACATCATCGCCACCATCGTGTGCCCCGAGCACCGGCCGCAGATGGCCACCGTCCGCGAGGGCGTCATGCGTCTACCCGAGCCCGACGACACACGCACCGGACAGACCGTCTCGATCCACGTCGAGACGGCAGCCGGCGGCGAGGGCCGCGAGGACGGTCGCGCCTCCGATCCTGCGACCGCCGAGCCTTCAGGCGGTCGCCGGGAGGCGACCGGGGCCGCCGTCCTGCTGCGCCCCGAGGACCTCGAGGTCGCGCTTCTGGACCGTCACAAGGAAGAGAAGAGGGTCGATCTCAAGGGCGCCCGGATCGTCGTCGCCGGCGGCGTCGGCGTCGGCTCGCGCGAGGGCTTCGCGCTCATCGAGCAGCTCGCCGACGCGCTCGGTGGCGTCGTCGGCGCCTCGCGCGCGGCGGTCGACGCCGGCTGGGTCGACCGCGACCACCAGATCGGCCAGACGGGGACCACCGTGCGGCCCAAGCTCTACATCGCCGCCGGCATCTCGGGGTCGGTGCAGCATCGTGCCGGTATGGACGAGTCGGCCCGCATCCTGGCCATCAACACCGACCCACTGGCACCGGTCTTCTCGGTCGCCCATTACGGCGTCGTGGGCGACCTGCACGACGTCATCCCCAGGATGATCGCCGCCTACAGGGTCAAGGGCGCGGGGTGAGAGCGGCATGAGCGACTTCTTCACAGACAACGCCGACCTGCAGTACCGCCTGGAGCACGCCGATCTGGCGCGCGTGATGGCGCTGCGGGAGGACGACTACGCCCAGGCCGGCGAGTCGACCTACGCGCCCCGCGACTACGAGGACTCCCGCGACTCGTTCCGGCGCGTCCTGCGGATCGCCGGCGAGATCGCCGGCGACTTTGTCGACCCGCGCGCCGAAGACGTGGACCGCGCCGGCAGCATCCTCGAGGATGGTGAGGTCTGCTACGCGCCGGGGCTCGCCGAGTCGCTGGAGCGGTTGCGCCAGGCCGACCTCATGGGCATCACCCTGCCGCGACGATACGGCGGGCTCAACTTCCCCATCACCGTCTCCATGATGGTCATCGAGATGGTCAGCCGCGCCGACCCGTCGCTCATGAACGTGTTCGGCCTGCAGGACATCGCCGACACCGTCAACAAGTTCGCCGACGAGCAGCTCAAGCAGGAGTACCTGCCGCGCTTCGCCAGCGGCGCCGTGACCGGTTCCATGGCGCTCACCGAGCCCGAGGCCGGCTCCGACCTGCAGAACATCCAGCTCAAGGCGACCGAACAGCCAGACGGGACGTGGCTGCTCAACGGCGTCAAGCGGTTCATCACCAACGGCTGCGGCCGGGTGAGCCTGGTGCTGGCGCGCAGCGAGGAAGGCACCACCGATGCCCGCGGGCTGTCGCTGTTCGTCTACGAGCGCGACGAGCACATGGCGATCCGCCGCCTCGAGGACAAGCTCGGCATCCACGGCTCGCCGACCTGCGAGCTGCAGTTCACCGATGCGCCGGCGCGGCTGGTCGGCGAGCGCCGCCGGGGGCTCACCACCTACGTGATGAGCCTCATGAACGGCGCCCGCCTGGCGATCGCCGCGCAGGCCCAGGGCATCGCCGAGGCTGCGTACCGGGCGGCCGAGAAGTACGCCGGCGAGCGTGTGCAGTTCGGCCGCCCGATCCGCGAGCTGACGGCCGTGGCGGCGATGCTCGCCGACATGCGCGTCGCCGTCGAGGCCTCGCGGGCGCTGCTCTACCACACCTGCCTGATCGTCGACCTCAAGGACGGGCTCGAGCACCGCGTGGCGGGGCTGTCAAGGAGCCGCGATGAACAGCCGGCGGCCTCCGGCTCCGGCCCTTCGTCGCCACCTGCGGCGGCGGACGCCGGCGTAGCGTCCGCCACCGCGGCCGCCGACCTCAAGGAGGTGCGCGCCGAGTTGAAGAAGGTCACGCGGCTGGCAGCGCTGTTCACGCCACTGTGCAAGGCGCTGGCCACCGAGATGGCCAACGCGGTCGCCTACGATTCGATCCAGGTCCACGGCGGTTCCGGTTACATGCGCGACTTCGCCGTCGAGCGCCACGCACGCGACGCGCGCATCACCAACATCTACGAGGGCACCACGCAGCTGCAGGTGGTGGCAGCGATCGGCGGCGTGCTGGGCGGCACACTCGGCGGCCATCTCGACGGGCTCGACGCCGGCGACTACGCGCGGACCCCCGAGCTCCTGGCATCGGTACGAGAGATGCGCGCCAGACTCGACGATGCCATCGCGTACGTCCGCGACGCGGGCGACGAGCGCTTCCGCGACTTCCACGCTCGGCGCCTCGTCGACATGGCCATCGACGTGGTCTGCGGCTACCTGCTCACGGCCGACGCGCAGGACGACGCCCGCAAGCTGCTGGTGGCGCGCCACTTCCTCGACGCCGCCGCCGGCCGTGTGGCGGGCGCGGCCGAGCGCATCAGGAGCAGCCGGCCGGCCGATCTCGACGACCTGCCGGCCCTCGGCCGCCTCTGAGTCACCCCGCTCACCCCGCGTTCGGCTGCCTCGGCCTTCAGCGCGGCGCCGAGCTGCTCATCCACGCCGCGCACCGTGAGCACGCCCATCAGACAACCCCCCGATGCTGGTGATGTCACAGATGATGTCGTCATGGTAGCTCCGGTGCTGTCGCAAGGGAAGGGCCGACGACGATCTTGCGGCACCGCGACCCGCCCGGCAGGGGTGACAAAGGCCTCTCGACGGTGACGTTCCCGGGGCAGCGCCCCCGTTACGACTCGTAGACCTCCACGCGGTCCTTGCCCAGGCGCTTGGCCAGGTAGAGTGCCTTGTCGGCGCAGTCGATGAGCCCGTGCTCGTCGTACGCTACGTCGGGCAGGGAGGCCACGCCGATGCTCACCGACAGCGGCCCGCGATGCTCCCCGGCCTCTTCTCCGAACGTCTCGGCCGCGACGCGAACACGGATCCGCTCGGCGACCGTCTGTGCCGCACACGGCGCTTCGCCGGCGACCGTCTGCGCCGCACACGCCTCCCCGTCGGCGAGCGGTCGAGCGCCTCGCTCAGGCTCGTGTCCACCGTCGCCCGTCGGACGGCAGGTCGTGTTCGGCAGCAGCACGGCGAACTCCTCGCCGCCGTACCTGGCGACGATGTCCACGTCCTCGCGCACCTCGGCCGTGAGACACGCGGCCAGCTGGAGCAGGGCGCGGTCGCCGACCAGGTGCCCGTGCGCGTCGTTGAAGCGCTTGAAGTCGTCGATGTCGATCATCAGCAGCGCCAGGGAGCCGTCGTAGCGCCGCGAACGCGCCACCTCCTGCGCCAGGCGCTCGTAGAAGTAGCGATGGTTGTAGAGCCCGGTCAGGCCGTCGTGGATGGCCTTGTCCTGCAGGGCGTCGTAGAGGCGGGCGTTCTGGATGGCGATGGCGGCCAGGTTGGTCACCAGCTGTGCGAGCTGGAATTCACGCGCCGTGAACGTGCGCCCGCCGAAGCGGCTGACGGCCAGCACGCCGAAGATCTCGGCGCCCACCTGCAGCGGGATGATGAGCGACGCCTGCTCCTCTTCGTCGGTGCCGGGCACCTGGACGGCGCGCGGATCGCGCAGCATGTCGTTGACCATCTCCGGGCGGCCGGACTCGATGACGGCGCCGCAGGCTCCAACGCCCAGAGGCAGGCGCAAGCCCAGCGTCGTGTTGATCCCGCCGTCACCCTCGAACACCTCGACGAGCTCGTCGGTCTCGTGGTCGATCAATGAGATGTCCATGTTCTCGTAGTGGACGATCGTGCTGAGGACGCCGGCGATCGCCTCAAAGACCGCTGCCCGATCGCGCAGCGTCAGCAGCGCCTCCGAGAGCTCCAGCAGCGTATGGCGCACCTGCAGCTGGTTCTCCAGCTGGTCGGTCGCATCCTGCAGCTTCCTGTAGAGGCGCGAGTTGACGATCGCCGCCGCCGCCTGCTCGCCGATGCCGCTCGCCAGATCGCGTTCGGCCGGCGTGAAGCGCCGCTCCCAGCGTGTCTCGATGATCTCGAGCAGACCCTCGACACGGCCCTTGAACACCAGCGGGACCGACAGGCAGCTGCGCTCCCCGTGCTTCTCCATCGTGCGACGCGTGACCGGATCGAGGTGAGAGTCGGAGAGAAGCTGCTCTACGATCCCGCCGCCGTGCAGGAGGCGACGGTCGGCCGGGTAGTCCTCCAGAGGGTAGGTGGTACCCAGCGCATCCTGTTCCACCGCCGGCGACACCATGTCGTAGGTGGCCCGCAGGATCAGTCGATCGTCCGGCTCGTCGTACTCGTAGACCGCGCATGAGGGGACGGAGAGGGCGGCGGCGGCCTGCACGGAGACCACGTCAAGCACGTCGGCCAGCGTGGCATTCGAGGTCATCGCCTTGATGGTCTCGAGCAGAGAGTCGAGCTGGCGGTTGCGTTCCGTCTCCTCGCGCAACAGACGACTGCCGTGCAGCACCGCACCGAGGGAGGGCCCCAGCAAGGCCAGCACGCGCCTGTCCTCGTCGCACAACGGACGACTGCCTCGCGTTTCATAGAGGGACAGCGCGCCGACGATCTCGTCATCGTGGACCACCGGGACGTGGATCGACGTCCTGACATCCCAGGAGAGCATCCGGGCCGAGAGGGTCGGTCTCGTCCCGCCGTCGTGGTGGACCTCCACGACACGGCGACGGTGAACGAGCTCGTGCAACGCCGGCGACGACCGCACGGCCACCGTCGACCCCGGCACCGTCGCCAGGTGGGGAGAGTCCGCGGCCGCCCACAGGCCCACGATCTGCAACTCTTCGGACTCGGGGATGAAGAGCGAGAGGTCGCAGGCCCAGGAGCCAAGCGTCTCGGCGACCGAGCGCGCCACGCTGCCGAGGGACACGGTCTCAGCGTGGGAGGTGACAGCCGGCGTGCGAGCGCCGGTGAGCGACAGGCTCGTGTATGGGCCGCCCGGCCCGGGAGATGCGGCCGGCAGGTCGGCGACCCGAAGACCGACGGCGAGCACACCGCCGGGCGGGGACGGGTGTACGGGCTGCGCCACACGGGCCGGCCTCATATGGCGGTCTCCTGCATCGGTCTGTCCGTGAGCAAGGTCCGTCGCGCCAGGCCGCGCATCCGCTCCGGCTCATCGCTGGCGGCATCGGCAGTCGCCCCGGCCAACGTGAGTCACGGGCGTTGTCTGCTCTGACCACACCGATACGGAATCCCTGCAAAACCGGGGTCAACAGAGGAATTCAAGTTTTCTGGGTGCTGGTGCCGATAACCATGGACAGGTACCCCCCTAGGACGGGCCGGGGCGCATCGGATGGGTCACGCCAGCGGGAAAACCAATGCGCCTCCGGCCCGATCCACGTCCAGAGCCGGGACCTCGGCTGACTCCGCCGCCTTGCGCCCCCAGGACGCTCCGGATCCTTGACCGCCCCCGAGCCCTCTGCTACAGTTGCCGGAAGTCGCATCGCCGGCCGGACGCCGCACCGGCCGGCCGGCCTGACCGGCGACCCCGTCACCGTCGGAGGAGTCACGCGTGATCTACTGCGTCGTGCCCCAGGAGCTGGGCGAGGAGGTGTTCCGGCGCCTCGAGGCCCGCTATCGGGACAACCCCAGTGTCACCGTCATATGGGAGCGCCGCGGGGCCGAGCGCCGCAGGGACCACGGCGGCGGCGACCAGCGGCAGCTGCGCGACCGGCGCCGCCGCCGCCTGCCCGGCGACACCGAGGTCGACTGACATGCACTGCCGATGAGCGAGCCGACGGCCGCCCGCGCGACCAAGACGGTCGAGGACACCCGCATCACGCTGGCGCAGGTGATGATGCCCAAAGACGCCAACTTCCAGGGCACCATCCACGGCGGCGTGATCATGAAGCTCATCGACGAGGCGGCCGGCGTCTCCGCGTACCGGTTCTGCCGTCGCCGCGTCGTCACCGCCCACATCGACCAGATCGACTTCCATCATCCGGTCCAGATCGGCACCCTCGTCACCATCAAGGCCAGCGTCAACTTCGCCGGGCGCACGTCCATGGAGATCGGCGTGCGCGTGGAGAGCGAGGACCTCACGACCGGCGAGACCGCCCACACCAACTCGGCCTACCTGGTCTTCGTCGCCCTCGGCGCCGACGGCAGGCCGGCGCCGGTGCCGGAGCTGGTCGCCGAGACCGACGAGGAGCGGCGCCGCTGGCGCGAGGCGGAGGCGCGGCGAGAGCGGCGGCCCAAGGCCGGCAGCTGAGCGGGGGCTCAGCCCCGCCGCACCGACACTTCGCGACCCGGTCCACCCTGTCGCGGCGATCCTTCAAGCCACGCGGCCCTCGTTCCGATACCTCTCCGAGACCAGGCCGTCCGCCCCGGGTGGAGACCACACGGCACCGCACGACAGGGAGGCACAGATGGGACGCATGGCCAACGGCTGGCGACTCACCAAGGAATGCGCCGGCGTCATCAACGATGAGAAGGCGCTGATCGTCTATCCGATCGTCGCCGGCCTGGCGGAGCTGGCGGTCATCGCCGCTTTCGCCGTGCCGTTCTGGGCAGCCGGTGCGTTCTCGACGTCTCGCGGCGGCATCACGGCCGTCGATGTGATCGGCATCATCGCCTTCTATTTCGTCTCCTACTTCGTCATCGCGTTCTGCAGCGCGGCGCTCGTAGGCGCGGCCCTGATACGGCTGCGCGGCGGCGATCCCACGGTCGGCGACGGCTTCCGCGCGGCGCTGAAGCACTTCGGCGCCCTGGCCGGATGGGCGGCCATCGGCGCCACCATCGGCCTGGTCATCAGCCTGCTGCGAGAGAGGCTCGGCGCCGCCGGTCAGATCATCGGCGGCGTCGCGGCGGCTGCCTGGGGGATCGTGACGTTCCTCGTGGTGCCGACGATCGTCGCCGAGGACCTCGGCCCGGCAGCGGCCGTGAAACGCTCGACGACGCTGCTCAAGAAGACCTGGGGGGAGCAGCTCACGGGGCGCTTCGCCATCGGCGCCATCTTCGGGCTCATCATCGTCCTCACGGTCATCGTCGCGGCGGTCGTCATCGTCGGCGCCGCGATGGTCTCGAGCGTCGCCGCCATCATCGCCGGAGCGGTCTTCCTGCTCCTGTTCGTGGCGCTGGTGCTCTTGTCGCAGACCTTCAATGGGGTCTTCTCGGCCGCGCTCTATCAGTTCACGACCACAGGCGATCCGGGGCAGGGCTTCGACACGGAGACGATGAAGGCCTCGCTGGTACCCTCGCGCCGCCAGAGGAAGCAGGCGGGCACCAGCGGCGGTCTGCTGCAGGACTGAAGAAGCGCGGCCGGCCTCAGACCACAAGCCTCAGGCGGCCGGCCTCAGACGGCCGGTGACGGTGAGACGCTGCGGCCCTCCAGGCGCAGCAGCTCGTTCATGGCCGCCTCGGCGACCTCCAGCTGAGCCTCGTCGGGTTCGCTGGTGGTCGCCATCCGCTGCAGGTGCAGGCCGGGCCGCTTGATGAGCTCGGCCAGCGGATGACCCCCGTGGCGGGCGGCCCAGGAGAACAGCTCCACGGCCGCCCCCAGACTGACGATCCCGACCGTGAGGACGGCGGCCGGATTGCGCTCGGCGCCCAGGCGACGCAGCGCCACGTTGCCCAGCACGCTGGTCGCCAGCAGCGGCGCCACCAGCATGCTGCCGCAGCGCTCGTGCTCCTTGCGCTCGTCGCTCGCCGGGTTGCCGCTCTCTGAGGCGGCGACACTCTTGTGCTCGGCGCCGTGGTAGCCCGCGATGCGCGTGTCGCGCAACGCGAGCAGCGCCGGCGCGAGGGTCAGCAGCGCGATGACCGACTCACGGACCGCCGGCGAACCGTGCCGGGAGTGGCGCAGCAGCGTCCCGGCCAGCGCACCGGCGCCGGCGGCCGCGAACACCCGCGGATCCTCCTGCGGCAGCACCGGGCCGAGCTGGCGGCGCACCGCCGGCAGCACGGCGATGGACTCGGTGAGGCGGCTCACGCCGCGCAGCAGCGGCAGGCGGCCCACCGCCTCGCGGCCCGGGACCAGCGGCCGCTTACCGGACCGCACCTCGATCGTCCCATCGTCGCGCCGCACCGCCGCCGCCCAGTGCTTCCCGGCCATGAACAGCACGCCGTTGCGCAGCGCCATGCCGCCGATCTGAAGCTCCGGACCGGCAGCCGGGGCACTCGGCGAAGCCGCCCGAGCGCCGGCATCGGTCGTCGGTGCGTCCGGTGAAGCCGCGCTCGTGTTCGGCGCGGCCGCCGTCACCGCCGTCCTGTCCGACTGTCGCCACCTGCTCATCGTGGCCTCATTGTCGCACGCTGCCGCAGCAGCGGCCAACGCACCGCGAACGCAGCTCCCCCGCCTTCACCCCTGCGCCATCAGCCGGCGGATGCCGCGCACCGCCTGCCGGATGCGCTCCTCGTTCTCCACCAGCGCGAAGCGCACGTGCCCGGCGCCGGACACCCCGAACCCCACGCCCGGCGAGACCGCCACCCCGGCCTCGCGCAGCAGCAGCTTGGCGAACTCCAGCGAGCCCAGTCCGGCGAACTGCTCCGGGATCCGCGCCCATACGAACATCGTGCCCTTAGGCGGCGTGACCGCCCAGCCGGCACGCGCCAGCCCCTCGCAGAGCACGTCGCGGCGGCGGCGGTAGATGTCGCAGATCTGCGGCGGCACTTCGTCGTGCTCGTTCAGCGCGATGGTGGCCGCGATCTGCACCGGCTGGAAGATCCCGTAGTCGAGGTAGCTCTTGAGCCGCGCAAGGCCGTACAGCACCTCGGCGTTGCCGGCGCACAGGCCGACCCGCCAGCCGGCCATGCTGTAGCTCTTCGACAGCGAGAAGAACTCGACCGCCACCTCTTTGGCCCCGGGCACCTGAAGGATGCTGGGAGGGCGGTAGCCGTCGAACGCGATGTCGGCGTAGGCGAAGTCGTGGACGATGAACATCTCGTGCTCGCGGGCGAACGCCACGAGACGGGTGAAGAAGCCGAGATCGACGCAGGCGGTTGTCGGGTTGTGCGGGAAGCTGCAGAGCAGCACCCGCGGCCGCGGCCAGGCGTGCTCCCAAGCCACCGAGAGGGCCTCCAGGAACGGCCCGCCGATGTCGGCCGCATCCAGGTTCATCGGCACCGTGGTGATGTCGGCACCGGCCAGCACCGCGCACTGCAGGTGGATGGGGTACGACGGCTCGGGGACAAAGGCGGCGTCGCCGGAGCGCAGCAGCACCCAGGCCAGATGCGCCATGCCCTCCTTGGCTCCGATGGTGGCGATGACCTCGCTCTCGGGGTCTATCTCGACACCGAAGCGCCGCCCCCACCAGGCGGCGGCAGCCTTCCTGAGACCGGCGATGCCCTTCGAGGCCGAGTAGCGATGGTTGCGCCCGTCGGCGGCCGCCTGGCTGAGCTTCTCGACGATCGGCGCCGGCGTGGGGATGTCAGGGTTGCCCATCCCCAGGTCGATGATGTCCTCACCGGCCCGGCGCGCCTCCATCTTCAGCGTGTCGACGGCCTGGAACACATATGGCGGCAGCCTGTCGATGCGGCGCAGCTCGATCACGGGGCGGTCCTCCTCGGGGCAAAGACATCGATGACCGGCGGGAAGTGCAGGAGTATGGCACCCGCGGCGGGAGCGGCACAAGGCGGTTGCGCATGGAGAACTCGAGCCGAGCTCGAGTTGCCTTCCAGCAAGGTGCGCGGTGGCTCAGGCGATCAGAGCGTCAGGCTGTTCGACGAGGCGGAGGCCCTCTGGAGCGATCAGTCTTCCAACGGCCAGTCGAGCAACGCCATGAACTCGGCCGGGTTCACCGCGGGCAGTGGACCGGCAGCGAAGTCGCCGGTGTTGCGCGTCACCACGAAGTCCGCGCCGGACGAGGCGGCCGCCATCATCTGGACGGCGTCTTCCAGATCGGCGTAGGGCAGTGCCAGTGAGCGCTGCACAACGCCGCCGTCGACCGGAGCTACATCCAGGTACTGAAGCAGCGAGGTGAGGTGCACTCGAGCAGCGCCGGGCGAATCGTGTCGGGCGAGCAGGTAGAACAGCGTCGTGACGGAATGCGCCGCCACGAGACCACGGCAGCGTCCCGTTTCCGCCGCGCCCATCACACAGGCAGAGTCGTAGAAGTGTGGCTCCCGCCGCTGGAGCACGTCCAGCACCACGTTGACATCGATGAGGGCGCGGGGTCGATGGGCGACGACGGTCGCGGTCACCGGTGCTTGCGCTCCAGATGCTCACGGAACTCCCCGACGGACGCCTGCGGCGGCAGGACGCCCACCAGCCGGCGTGTGATGGGAGCGTCTGCAAGCGGATCACCGGTGTGTCGCAGCCGCTCCAGATGCTCCGTCACCAGACGCGTGAGGGTCGTGTCGTGTTCCCTCGCATACGTCTTGGCATCCTGCAGCACATCATCTCGTATGCGGACTGTCAGCTTGGTCTGCTTCATGCCGTACATGATAGCATGTCAGCGTACGGCTTCCAAGGCCGCCGGCGAATCCAGGAGCGGTGCCAGAGGCATCCGTGGTCGCGGTGTATCGTCTCAGGAGCCATCCACAGTGAGCGAGCGAACAAACCAAAGAACGAGGGAGGCTTCCGTGGGCGAGAGCGTCCTGCACCATCTGGGTGCCACGCCGGCCATCAACGCGATGGGCGTGTACACCAGCCTCGGCGGCTCGATCATCCCACCCAGCGTGTGGGAGGCCATGACCGAGTCGAACCAGACGTACTGCGAGATGGCGCCGCTGATGGACGGGGCCGGGCAGATCGTCGCCGACCTGCTCGGCGCCGAGGCCGGCCGCGTCACCCCCGGTGCCTCCTCGGCCATCGCCCTCATGGTCGCCGCCTGCATGACCGGCACCGACGGCGCCAGGATGGAGCAGCTCCCCGACGCCACCGGTATGCCCGACGAGGTGCTCCTGCAGAAGCGCCAGCGCTATCTCTTCGACCGCATGATCAGGCACCCCGGCGCGCGCCTCGTCGAGGTCGGCGACGACGAGGGCACCACACGCGAGCAGCTGGCGGCGGCCATCGGGCCGCGGACGGCCTGCGTCTTCTACCCGCCGCACATGGAGGGCACCCCGGGCACGCTGAGCCTGGCCGAGTGCATCGAGATCGCCCATGCCGGCGGCGTGCCGATCGTGGTCGACGCCGCCTTCAAGAACTACCCCACCGAGCTCATGGGCGGCTACACGGCGGCCGGCGCCGACCTGGTCTGCTTCTCGGCCAAGTACTACATGGGGCCCAACACCGGCGGGTTCATCGTCGGCCGCAAGGAGCTCGTCGACGCCGTGGCCGGCCTCGACTTCACCGGCTACGAGACCGGCGATTACCGCATCTTCGGTCGGCCGTTCAAGCTCGACCGCCAGCTCGTGGTGGGCGTGGTTCTGGGCCTGCAGGAGTGGCTGGCCATGGACCACGATGCCCGCTTCGCCGACTACCTGCGCAAGGTCGAGCGCCTGCGCGAGGGTCTGGCCGGCATCGGCGGCATCGAGATGGAGCCGATCTGCTTCACGATGGAGGAGACTTTCGTACCCGAGCCGGTCAACTGCCTCAAGGTGCGGCTGCTGCCTGAGTGCGGGCTCACGGCAACCGAGCTCGACGCCCGCCTGCGTGCCGGCGATCCGGTCGTCCGCACCATCCCCGAGGACGACTTCATCGGCATCGTCGTGGAGACCACCAGCGATGAAGACGTGGAGACGATCATCGCGCGCGTCCGCGAGGCGCTGGGCGCGGCCTGACGGGCCTGCGCGCGCAGCTCACGGCGTGGCCCGCACATCCCTCGCATCTTCACTGCCGCCAACGGCGGCGGCTGCTGACCGACGCCACGGTCGGCGACCCGATCGCCTTCCTCAACATCGACGCCTCCACCTGGGACGTGCGCAGCGCCTGCAGCGGACGCTTCCCGGCCCGCGGCTTCCTGCTCCTCAACGAGTGCCCGATCCCGATGTGAGCCGCCCGACGCCGACGTGACGTCAGTCGATTCAGGGCCGACTCTCCGAGGGCCGACTCTCGGAGGGCGCGCAGCCGTCGTCACGAAAAACGCTGAAGAGCGTACACTTGAGGAGACCGCCAAGCACGGGTACGGAGGAGGCACCCGATGGGACTCATGGACTCCATCAAGAAGACGGCCACCAGCGTCGCCGGCGAGGTCAAGGAGGCGGCCTCGGCGGTCGGCTCCGAGGCCGGCAAGGCCGGGCGGGTCGCCCAGGCCCAGATGAAGCTCAAGTCGCTGCAGGGCGAGGTCGGCGACGCCGAGAAGGAGCTCGGTCAGGCGGCGTATGGCCTTGCCGAGACCGCTCAACTGCAGGTGCCGGCGCTCGAGGCAGCCGTAGCCAAGGTGCGTGAGGCGAAGGCCGCGGTGGCCGCCAAGGAAGCGGAGATCGCCGCCATCAAGGCTGAGGGCGAGACCGCGGCGGCCGACGCCCCCGCCGACGCCGCGGCCACAGCGCCGGCGGTGAGCGCCCCGGCCGGCGAGACGGCGCCGCCATCCGGCGACAGCACCCAGATGCCGGGCACCTGAGCGCTTCCGCCGGGCCGCAACGTCGAGCGCACCATCGTCACCCGCCGCGGACGTCGAACGTCACCCTGACCGTCCGCGGCGGCAGCGGTGCACGCCTGCGCCGGGTGGTACGCTAGCCGCACATCGATCCGTCGCCGGTCGGCCTGCCGCCGCCGGCATCGGATCGGCCCGCGAAAGCAAGGAGCAGTCCCCATCGTGACCGCCGACAGCACCAGCCGACCCTGCCCCACCGAGAAGACGTTCATCGCCGACCTGTGCGGCGACTGCAAGGTCGCCAGCTACTTCGTCTGCGAGGCGAAGGAGGTGGCCACGACCAGAGACGGCCGCGCCTTCCTCAAGCTGGTACTACGCGACGCCAGCGGCAACGTGAAGGCTCTTCAGTTCGACCCGTCCGACGAAGCGCTCGAGGACCTGTGCGCCGGAGACGTGGTCAAGATCGTCGGCAACTACACGGTGAGTCCTCAGTACGGGCCGCAGATCAAGGTGCAGCAGATCGCGACACTGGCCGAGGGCGACTACGACCCGGCCGCCCTGGTGGCCGTCTCACCGGTCCCGCTCGATGAGCTGGAAGAGCGGCTCGCCGAGCTGGTCGCGAGCGTCCGCGGCGCCGCTCTGCGGGCGCTGCTCGAGCGCGCCCTCGACCCGGCTCGCGAACCCGGTGCGACCTACCTGGTCGCGCCGGCCGCCGTCCGGCACCATCACGCCTACCTCTACGGCCTGCTGGAGCACTCGCTGGTGGTCTCCGAGGTCGCCGCCGCCGTCGCCGACAGGATACCGTCGGTCGATCGCGACATGGTCGTGGCAGGCGGCCTGCTGCACGACATCGGCAAGACGCAGGCCTACTCCACCGACCCCTTCCGCCCCGGCCTCACCGACAAGGGGCGTCTGCACGGCGAGATCGTGCTCGGCCAGGCCATCGTCGCCGACCTCCTGCGCGAGCTGCCCGCCGTGTCCGACGAGACGAGCACCAGGCTGCTGCACGTCATCGTCTCGCACCACGGCCAGCGGGAGAAGGGCAGCCCCGCCGTGCCGATGACGCGCGAGGCGATCGTGGTGCACTACTGCGACGACATGACGGCCCGTCTGGCCGCCTTCGACGAGGTCGAGGTGGCCACGCCGGTCGCCGAGAGATGGACCGGCTTCAACCGGATGATGGACACGATGCTCTATCTCGGCGACGCCGAGGCCGACGGCGACACGGTGGGAGCAGCGGCTGTCGCCGGTGAGGACGACCCGGGGTTCTCAGCGGCAGTCGATGACACGGCGCCGACAGTCGATGGCGCACGGCCGGCAGCCGATGACGTCGAGCCGGAAGCCGACGATCCGGCGCCGGCCGGCGATGCCCCGGTGTCGTCGTCCGGCAATGACACGCCGGCCGCCGCCCTCTTCGACTGATTCCCCGTCTATCCCCAGATATCCCTGCAATCCTGCAGAACGGTCGCGGCGTGGCCCTTGGCCTTCACCTTCTCGTAGATCTTGCGCAGCGTACCGTCGCGGTCGATCAGGAACGTCGTACGTTTGGCCACGCCGACCTTTAGCCGGGCGACGCCGAACGCCGTCGCCACATCGTAGTCGGCATCGCTGATCAACGGCATCCGCAGGTCGTGCTTGACGGCGAACCTCTTGTTGGCCTCGGGCTTGTCGACGCTGGCGCCGATGACCTGGATGCTCAGCACGGCGAACTTGTCGAGCAGGCCGTTGAACTCAACGGCTTCCGTCGTTCAGCCGCCGGTGTTGGCCTTCGGGTAGAACCAGAGGACGGTACGGGACCCGGGGACCCCGAGATCGAAGCTGCTGCCGTCGTATGAGGTGCCCGTCACCGCCGGCGCCTTCTCGCCTTCCTTGTGCATGCAGGCCTCCGTGGTCGTTCGGTCGGCGAGCCGACCCGGCCCTTTCGACCGCGTCAGTCGCAGATGACGTCGTCGGGGACCGCCGGAGCCGCTACCGCCATGTACGTCAGCGGCCCGAGGCCGATGTTGGAAAGCTGGTGCGCCATGCCTGCCGGCACCACGACGGTGTCGCGTTCACCGAGCTTGTAGACGGTGCCGCCGGCCTCGATCTGGGCCGTCCCTTCGAGCACCAGGTAGAGCTCCTCCTGCTCCCGATGGGCGTGCCGCACCTGCGAGCCCTCGTTGACCGTCCAGACATTGGCACGCAGGTTCTCGGCGCCGCCGAGGTCGGTGACGCGCTGGACGCTCACCTGCTCGGAGACGACCTCCGTCGGCACCGCGTGGACCACCTTGAGCACCCGTTTGCTGGCCATCAGCCCTCCCGTCGGCCGCTGCCCGGCGGACGCCACGGCATCGCCTCAGCACCCGCCGCCGTATGATTTCTACCGGCTCTTCTCCAGGATCTCGACCGGATAGGGGCAAATCCGGCGCACTCGTTCCGCGTCGTCGACCGAACCGGCGACCTCGCCGTAGTGCATCGGTATGACGACCTTGGCCCTGATCGAGCGACAGCATTCCGCCGCCTCGTCTGCGCTACAGACGTACGTGCCACTCACCGGCAGCAGGGCGACGTCCACGTCGATGCCGTCCATCTCGGCGATCGGATCGGTGTCGCCGGCGTGGTAGATGCGGCGGCCGTCGAGTTCGAAGACGTAGCCGACGTTCTGCTCGCCCTTTTCGTGGAACACCTGCCCCGGCGCCTTGAACTTGTTCGTGTTGTACGCCGGCACGGCCGTCACCGGCACGCCGCCGGCGTCGACGGCATCGCCGGGCCGCACGGTCACCGTCGTGGCGCCGCCCAGCTGCGAGGTGACCGAGGCCGGCCCGACGATCACCGTCTGCGGCCCGCTGATCGCCGCGATGTCGGGCTCGCTGAAGTGGTCGAAATGGTCGTGCGTGACGAGGATCACATCGGCCGGCGGCGCTCCGGGCGCCAGCTTCCACGGATCTACGTACACCACCCTGGACCCGGTGATGCGGAACGAGTCGTGGCCGAGCCACTCGATCCCTTCTACCATGACGTCCCTCCTCTCAGGTCGCGTCAGGTCGCCGACGCACCGCGCATCACCGCGAAGATGGCGATGCGGGCGAACAGGTTGGGCAGCACCGAGCCCACCGTCCGCCGCTCGAACGATCGCAGATAGAGCTCGCTCTGGATCTGCAGTCCTTCGTGCTGACAGAGGCGCCGGAAGTCGCGCACCGTACACAGATGGATGTTCGGCGTGTCGTACCACTCGTAGGGGATCTCCGAAGAGAGCGGCATGCGTCCCAGCGCGGCGAGCTGCGTGCGGTTCCACCAGTGAGCGAAGTTGGGGAAGCTGACGATCGCCAGGCGGCCGACACGAGCCATCTCGCGTACCACCAGCCGCGGCCGGTAGAGCTGCTGCAGGCTGAAGCTGAGGATGACGACGTCGAAGGAGCCGTCGTCGTAGTCGGCAAGGCCTTCATCGAGGTCGCCGTGGAACACCGACAGCCCGCGCGCCACGCAGGCTTCCACCGCCGACTGCGAGATCTCGACCCCGCTCCCGTGGACGTGCTTCTTCTCGATCAGCTCGGCGAGCAGATCGCCCTCGCCGCAGCCCAGGTCGAGCACCGTGGCGCCCTCCGGCACCAGCGCCTCGATGAGCTGGTAGTCGATACGTGCCACGTCAGTCCTCCGAAGATGGTGCGGGAACCGAGGGAGTCGCGCCACGCGGCCCGGCGGGGGCGAAGTGGTACGTACGGGCGCCGCTCGCCAGGAAGGCGCCGATGACGCCCTCCATCTTCTCCCGCTCCAGCAGGAAGGCGTCGTGGCCGAAGCCGGACTGGACCTCGTAGTAGCTCACATGCTTGTGCGTGGCCCGCAGCGCCCCGACGATCTCCTTCAACTGGTACGGCGGATGCAGCCAGTCGCTGGAGAACGCCATGACCAGGAAGCGCGATGTGACGTCCCGGAAGACGTCGACCAGGCTGCGTCGGTCCCGGGTGAGGTCGAAGTAGTCGAGCGCCCGCGTGATGTAGAGGTACGTGTTGGCGTCGAAACGCTCGGTGAAGGAGAGACCCTGGTAGCGCAGGTAGCTCTCGACCTGGAAGTCGGCCGAGAAGGTGAACGAGTAGTCGTGGATGTCCTGCAGACGACGGCCGAACTTCTCGTGCATCGCCTCGTCGGAGAGGTACGTGATGTGGCCGATCATGCGCGCCACTGCGAGGCCCTTGGCGGGCACACCGCGGCCGTAGTAGTCGCCGTCGTTCCAGTCGGGGTCGGCCATGATGGCCTGCCGGCCGACCTCGTTGAATGCGATGGCCTGGGTGGGCTGGCGGGCGGCGGTCGCCAGGGCGATCACCTGATGCACGCGCTCGGGCTTCGCGACCGCCCATTCGAGCGCCTGCATGCCGCCCATCGAGCCGCCGACCACGGCCAGCAGGCGTTCGATGCCGAGCCGGTCGAGCAGCAGCGCCTGCGCCTCGACCATGTCGGCGACGGTGATGATCGGGAAGCCGGTGCCGTACGGGCGGCCGGTCTTCGGGTCTGTCGACGAAGGGCCGGTGGAGCCCGAGCAGCCGCCGATCACGTTGGTGCCGATGACGAAGTACCTGTCGGTGTCGAGCGCCTTGCCGGGGCCGATCATCATGTCCCACCAGCCGGGGCGCTTGTCGTCGGGCGCGTGCCGACCGGCCACATGGGCGTCGCCGGAGAGCGCGTGCAGCACGAGGATGGCGTTGTCACGCCGCTCGCTGAGCGTGCCGTACGTCTCGTAGGCGATCGTGATGGGACCCAGCCGCTCGCCGCTCTCGAGCCGCAGCTCGTTCGGGGGCTCGGCGACGGTGGCGTAGCGGGTGGCGACGATGCCGGCGTTGCCGGTGTCGTCGCCGGCGCCCATCGGCACATCGCCGATGGTCTTGGCCGAACCCCGCGACGGACGGCCGGCGGGCCCCGACAGGCCGGCGGCCGGAGGCGACGCGCCCTGCCCACCCGACCGGTCGCGCGTCTCGCGCGGCGCCTCACCGGCGCCGGGTCGCCGGTCTGCTCTGTCGCGTCGCTTCCCCATACCTGTCGCCGACTCGTCTCCCTCGCGTCTCGTGGGTGGGTACCCGCCGATCAACGAATACTACCCGAGGGCCCGCCGCCCGCACGCCGCACGTACGGTCCCCAGGACAGCCTCCGCCCGTGTGGACCCGTCTCACCGAGTGAGCTCGGGCAGCTCCACCGGAAGCTACTTCCAGGGATCGCCTTCCGCCAGGCGACGCAGGCCCGTCGCCTGACCCCGACCGGGAGAAGACGACGTGTCGCGGGCCGCGTTCGTCCGCCGGCGCCACAGAGGGCTCGCGGGGTCCTTGTGCGGCAAGCACTCGTGCAGACAGCTGTCCTCTCGACCGCTACGCCCGCGCCAGCGCCTGATCGATGTCGGCCAGGATGTCGTCGATCGACTCGATGCCGATGGAGAGGCGCAGGAAATCCTCACCGACGCCGCACGCCCGCAACTCCTCAGCCGACTGTTGCGAGTGCGTGGTGCTGGCCGGGTGGATCACCAGCGACTTGGCATCGCCGATGTTGGCCAGGTGCGAGAGCAGCTCGCACGACTCCACGAACCGCCGCCCGGCATCGCGACCGCCGGCGATGCCGAAGCCGACCATGGCACCGTAGAGGCCGCGGTCGTGGTAGCGAGCGGCCACGGCGTGCGTCGGGTGGCTGGGCAGCCCGGGATAGAGCACCCACGAGACCTTGGGATGCGCCTGCAGGTGCTCGGCGACCGCAAGCCCGTTGAGGCTGTGGCGCTCCATACGCAGCGGGAGCGTCTCCACGCCCAGCAGGATGAGGTACGCGTTGAACGGCGAGAGGCAGGCGCCCATGTCGCGCAGGATCTGCGTGCGCGCCTTGGCGGCGAAGGCCACGGTCCCGAAGGCCTCTGTGTAGCGGATGCCGTGGTAGGTGGGGTCGGGATCGGTGAGGGACGGGAAGCGGCCGGCCGCCGCCCAGTCGAAACGGCCGCCGTCGATGAGGATGCCGCCGATCGACGTGCCGTGGCCGCCGAGGAACTTGGTGAGCGAGTGGAAGACGATGTCGGCGCCGTGCTCGAGCGGCCGGACCAGGTACGGCGTCGGCATGGTGTTGTCGATCACCAGCGGCAGGCCGGCTTCGTGAGCGACCGCCGCCACCGCCTCGATGTCGAGCGTGTCGAGACGCGGGTTCGCGACCGCCTCGGCGTAGACCAGCCTGGTCCGCGCTGTGATGGCACGCCGGAACGCCTCGGGGTCGGCGCCGTCGACGAACGTGACGTCGATACCCATCCGGGAGAGTGTGTGCCCGAGAAGCGTCAGCGAACCGCCGTAGAGGGCGGACGCCGAGACGACGTGGTCGCCGGCGTGTGCCAGCGTGAGGGCACAGGCGGTGAGGGCGGCCTGACCGGACGCGAACGCGAGCCCGGCGGCGCCGCCCTCCAGCGCCGCCACGCGCTCCTCCAGCACGGCGACGGTGGGATTCGAGATGCGCGAGTAGATGTGGCCCTCGGCCTCGAGGGCGAACAGCGCCGCCGCATGCTCGGTGTCGTCGAAGACGAACGACGTCGACTGGTAGATGGGCACGGCGCGGGCGCCGGTCGCCGGATCGGGCCGCTGGCCGGCGTGCAGGGCCAGCGTCTCCATCCCCAGAGCGTGGCGCGGCACGTCGGCCGCGCCGGTCGCGTGGCCCGCGGCCTGCGTCGCCGGCTCTTCTGGTCCGTCGCTGGGGGTGCTTGATCCGCTCACCGCTGACCTCTCCTGTCGTCCGCCGTCGACCGCATCACCTCTGCCAGCACAGCTGCCTGCCTGTCGGCCGGGCCTCTGGCTCCGCCGCGGGGCCGCCCCGCACGTCGCAGCGGGGCATGCCGCAGTCTAGTACACGCTGGGGAAGGTAAGATGCCTCACCGTGAACGATGACGCCATCAAGCTGCTGTTCGACGAGCTGCGCCGCGAGCTGCCGGACGTTCGCCGCGATGTCCCACTGGCGCCGTACTGCGCCTACCGTGTCGGCGGGCCGGCCCGGCTGCTCGTGCAGGCGCGCACAGACGCGGAGCTGCTGCGCGCCCTGTCTGCCGGCGCGACTCTGGCCCTGCCGATCACGGTCCTCGGTCAGGCCACCAACGTGCTCGTCGGCGACGGCGGCGTGCCCGGGCTGGTGATCCTGGCGCGGACGCACGCGTGGACCGTCCATGAGGACGTCCTCACCACAGCCGCCGGTACCGTACTGGCGGAGCTGATCGTCGACCTGGCCGAGCGCGGCCTGGGCGGCCTGGAGTTCGCCGCCAACATCCCCGGCTCGGTGGGCGGCGCCGTGGTCGGCAATGCCGGCGCCTACGGCCGCTGCATCGCCGACGCCCTGATCGACGTACAGCTGACCGCACCGGGCGGAAAGCTCACGACGGTCACGCCGGCCGATCTGCAGCTCGACTACCGCACCAGCGTCCTCAAGCGCGCCCAGAGGCGGCGCCGCACGGCGACCGCGGGTCCGGAGGCCGGCGCGACGCGGGCGGGCGGCGGCGGCGCAGCGACCGCGGGGCGGACGCCCGCAGGGACGGCGACCGACGACACCGCGGCGTCCACCAACGCCGAGGCGCGGGCCGGCGGCTCAGCGATGCCGGCCGGAGCCGAGGCGGTGCCGGACGACGCCGTCGTCGTCACCGCCCGCTTCCGCCTCTCTCCGGGATCGCGCACCGCACTGCTCGACGAGATCGCCCGCGACGCCGAGCTGCGCCGCTCCAAACACCCCCTCGAGTACGCCTCCTGCGGCAGCTTCTTCAAGAACCCCAGCCCGCAGCGGCCGGCCGCACGGCTCATCGAGGAGGCCGGCCTCAAGGGCTTCACGATCGGTCGGGCCCGGGTGAGCGAGCGCCACGCCAACTTCCTTGTGGCGCTCGACGGCGCCCGTGCCGCCGACATCAGGGCTCTGGCCGCCGAGGTCCGGCGCCGCGTCGAAGAGGTCCACGGCGTGCGCCTCGAGGAAGAGGTCGTGCACATAGGGCTCGACTGAGACACGGACATGCCTGCGTGCCAGGAGCGACCGACCCCGGAGCACCCAGGCTCCGCCTCTGGCGACGCGACCGTGTCGACGCGCTGCGAACCCGACGCCGGCTGCATGCGTCACTAGAGACAGGGAGGACGACGGATCGACGAGCTGCCTCCAGGCTTGTACGAGCGCCTGCTGCGCGGTCAGCCGGAGGCGCGTGCCGAGCTCTTTCGCCGGTACGCGCCGCAGGTGCGTCGTATCCTGTTCCTCCAGGGCTACTGCGAGGAGCTCGACGACGCCGTGCAAGAG
>Ga0172371_10001667_pt1 | contig 35378 bp, 40 predicted proteins | sample Lak12m_FD_114543 | JGI IMG/M metagenome (GOLD analysis project Ga0172371, IMG submission 114543) | Freshwater microbial communities from Kabuno Bay, South-Kivu, Congo - kab_022012_12m | ecosystem: Environmental > Aquatic > Freshwater > Lake | place: Democratic Republic of the Congo: South-Kivu... | reverse complement strand
CTGGAAGATGATAAGAATAGGAAAAAAATTTACGATGAGCTGAAAAAAGAATTCCGCCGCGACAGAGCAAAAGTTTCCCTTTTGCCAATGTCTGATTTTGGTTTAGTAGAAATTACTCGGCAGAGAATTAGGCAGAACATCATTCAAATGACGTACGAACAATGCCCCTATTGCGGAGGCACCGGGCTGCTTACAAAAAAATCGCATGTTCTACACGATATTGAAGAATGGATCGGAAAGTATAAGCCAAACGATTCGGGACGTTTCTTAGTGCTAAAATGTCATCCTTCTATTGCAAGCAAGTTGAACGAAGGGATTTTCAGCATGTTATTTAAACTTCAACTAAAAAACTTCTTACGAATTAAAATTGTTGAAGAAAACACCTTGAGCATGCACCAGTTTAGATTTTATTCTCAACACGGAAAAGTTGATATTACAAATTGAACACAATTCATTTACAAATGATTTAGTATTTTAATTTCAGAAAACATGAGAGTTATATGAAAATATTTATTGATACAGCCAGCATAAAAGAAATACGCGAAGCTGCGGCGCTCGGACTTTTAGACGGCGTTACAACAAACCCTTCGCTTGTGGCAAAAGAAGGAAAAAATTTTCGCCAAATGCTCGATGAAATTTTAGCCATCGTTGATGGACCTGTAAGCGCGGAAGTTATTTCTACCGACTATGAAGGAATTCTTAAAGAAGGACGCGAACTTGCGGCAATTCACAAAAACATTGTCGTTAAAGTTCCCTTAATTAAAGAAGGATTGAAAGCAGTTCGCACTTTTTCTGCCGAAGGAATTAAAACAAATGTAACGCTCTGTTTTTCTCCTGCTCAAGCTTTGCTGGCGGCAAAAGCAGGCGCTTCTTACATCAGCCCGTTTGTTGGCAGACTTGACGACATCAGCCACAACGGAATGCAGTTGATTGAAGACATTGTTCAGATTTACAGAAACTATGATTATCAAACCGAAGTGCTTGTTGCAAGTATCCGCCATCCTCTTCATTTTGTTGAAGCCGCCTTGATTGGCGCCGATGTTTGTACAATGCCTTTTTCGGTTATTAACAAATTATTTAGCCACCCGCTCACTGATAATGGTTTAGAAAAATTTCTCAGTGACTGGAAAAAAACTCAAAACTAAACGATAAACTACCATGAAACGAACAACTTTTTATACTCTTCACAAAAACTTACATGCAAAACTTGTAGAATTTGCCGGCTATGAAATGCCGATCCAATATTCGTCTATTATCGCTGAACATAAAGCTGTAAGGCAATCAGTCGGTGTTTTTGACGTTAGCCACATGGGCGAAGTCTTTGTACGCGGCGAAAAAGCTTTTGACTTTGTTCAAGAAATAACCGTGAACGATGTTGATAAATTATTTCCGGGACGAGTTCAATACTCGGCGATGTGTTATGAAGATGGCGGCATTGTTGACGATCTTCTTGTTTATTGCATTTCCGCAAATGAATATCTGCTGGTTATTAACGCTTCAAACATTGAAAAAGATTTTGCCTGGATGCAGAAAAACAATTCATTCGGCGTTGACTTACTTAACGCAAGCGACGAATACTCGCTTCTTGCCGTGCAAGGTCCAAATTCAAAAAAGACTCTTGAAAAACTTTACGGAAAAGAGTTATCTCTCGAATATTATCATTTCCTTTCAGACAAATTTTTGAATGTTGAAATGATTATCTCTCGAACAGGTTATACCGGTGAACTTGGTTACGAACTTTATTTCAAAGGCGATGAGCAAACTGCCGCCAAAATCTGGAATGCCATTTTTGAAGCCGGAGAAGAATATGGAATTCAGCCGGTAGGTTTAGGCGCAAGAGATTCGCTACGCCTTGAGATGGGATATTGTTTGTACGGAAACGACATTGACCAAACGACCAATCCGCTTGAAGCAGGTCTTGGCTGGATAACCCGACTTTCTAAACCTCATTTTATTGGAAAAGAAGCGTTGTTAAAAATTAAAGAAAACGGATTAAAAAGAAAATTAACTCCATTGGTAATTGAAGAAAGAGCTTTTCCGCGCCATGGATATACAGTTGTTTTTAAGGAAACAGAAATTGGAACAGTAACAAGCGGAACGGTAAGCCCCGTACTGGAAAAAGGAATTGCGCTTGCCTATCTTTCTGCCAACGCATTACGAGAAACTAAAGAAGTTCAAATGCTTATTCGCGGAAATAAAATTCCGGCACAAATAGGCAGGCTTCCGTTCATATCAAAATAATTGAGGGTTGAAACAGAATGAAAATAAATGTTGTACTTTCGCCAACAACGGTAGATGAACTTTATTTTTCCGGCAAAATAACTGTAGTAATTGATGTGCTTCGAGCAACTTCTACAATAATAACAGCCTTGATGAACGGAGCAAAAGAAATTGTTCCCGTCGGTTCGGTTGAGTTTGCAATGAAAGCTTCGAGCAATATGTTCGGCGGTCAAACGCTCATCTGCGGCGAACGAAACGCAAAAAAGATTGATGGTTTTAACTTGGGAAATTCGCCGTTAGAGTTTACGCCGGAAGTAATTGGAGGAAAATCTATTGTTTTCTTTACCACCAATGGAACCAAAGCAATAGTAAAAACAAAATTTGCAGAGGAAGTAATAATTGCATCGTTCCTCAATATTTCCGCCGTTGCAAAATACTTAGCCGAGTTGAAGAAACCATTTGAAATTCTTTGTGCAGGGAGAAACAGCAACTTCTCGTTAGAAGATACTGTTTTAGCCGGCAAATTGATTTCTGAAATTATGACTCAATCAGATGAAGTAACATTAACAGATTCCGGTTTAGCCGCTGTTGCCATTGCAAAAACTTTCGGAAAAAATATTAAGAAGATGCTTGCCGAATCCGAGCATGGAAAAATTTTAATAGAAAACGGTTTTGCAGAAGATTTGAAATATTGCGCAAAACTAAACATCACCGGCGACATTCCCATCTTTGCGTCAAATGTAATTAAGATAGCGCATCAGCAAAGTTTGGAACAAAAAATACCGGGTGAATCTACCATCAGTTAATAAAAAAATGGCAAAAAAAACTAACGGAACACCAGCCGAAGAGAAAAAAGTTTCTCCTTATTTTTCTTTATCCGCCGAAAAGAAAAAGAAGATTCTCGGTCTCTTTCTGTTGATTTTTTCGCTTGTCGTTTTACTTAGCATTGTTTCATATTCTAGATCTGACCTGGCGTTGCTCAGCTACCGGATGAATGACTTCTTCCGCACCTTCAGCAGCGATGAATTACAACGCGAACTGCATACCACGCAGAATTGGCTCGGAATCGTCGGCGCCTATCTGGCAGAATTTTTCATTAATACTACACTCGGAATTTTTTCAATCATTTTCCCTGTGCTGTTCGGGCTTTTCGGATTTTCATTCTTCAAAAAAATCGAATTAAAAACGCTGCTCAACATTTCTAATTTGTTAATCGTTTTCGCGCTTTTACTTTCTACAATGTTCGGCGTCGTTCGGCTTGAATACAACATTCTTTACCAAACGTATGAACTTAGTGGCGCAATCGGAAATTTTTTAGGCAAGGCATTGGGAACGTTAATCGGCGGAGTCGGAAGTTTGCTCCTTTTAATTTCGCTTATGACCATCGCGCTTATCATTGCGTTCGATATCAAAATTGAAAGCATGTTTATCTGGATTGCTTCTCTCTTCTCAAAAACGGAAGATGCGGCGCCGGAAAAAATGAACGAAGCCAAAACTTCCGGTAAAGAAAAAGATAACTTAGACAAGATTAAACAGCTCAGAGGGAAAAAGAAAAAAACTGATTTGCTTTTTGGCGAAGCTAACGCTAATGGCGCTCAACCGGAAATGACGGAAGAGCAAAAAGATGAAACCACTATTCGGATTATCAGAAAAGATGAACCTTCGGCGAACAAAACTGAAGCAAAAAAAGTTGAAGCAAGTTTGCCTGAAGAGGGAACTGAAATAAAAGCGAAAGACAACAGTGATGACGGCGCGATGTTTGCCAACCGTGATATTGAAGCCGCATTGCCAGACCCGTGGGAAGAAAAAATAAAATACACTTTCCCTTCGCTTGATTTGTTGAATGATATTCCGCCGCAAAATTTTAAAGTAGCGGAAGAAGAATTAAAAAAGAACGCCGAACTTTTAAAAGATAAACTCTCTCTTTTTGATATTGAAATTCAAGATATTTCGGTAACGCCCGGACCCGTGGTAACACTGTACGAAATTGTTCCTGCGCCCGGCGTTAAGATTAGCAAAATCGTTAGCCTTGAACACGATATTGCTTTAGCGCTTGCTGCAAGAGGAATTAGAATCATTGCGCCAATTCCGGGTAAAAGCGCCATCGGAGTTGAAATTCCGAACTCGGAACCTTCGCTCGTTGTTGCAAAATCCGTTTTAAATAAACTTGCAAAAACAAAAGCGGAACTTCCGCTGGCATTGGGCGAAGATATTGCAGGGGAAGTTTTAATTTCTGATTTAGCAAAAATGCCTCACTTATTAATTGCCGGTTCAACCGGTTCCGGTAAAAGTGTTGGTATAAATATGATTATTGCAAGTTTGCTCTATGCGAAACATCCATCCGAAGTTAAACTTGCGATTATTGACCCAAAGAAGATTGAGCTTTCGTTCTACAATTCTCTGCGCAAACATTACCTTGCCGTATCGCCCGATTTTGACGAAGACATTGTTACCGCTCCAACTAATGCGGTTCTTCTTTTAAAATCTATTGTGTACGAAATGGAGCAGCGGTATGACAAACTTGCAAAAGCCGGCGTAAGAAATGTTGTTGATTATAATTTAAAAATTGAAGACCCGAAGCGAAAGCCAAAAGACTCAGAGACGATGAAGCATTATCATCTTCCCTACATTGTTGTTATTATAGATGAACTTGCGGATTTGATGATTACCGCAGGGAAAGAAGTTGAAGAACCAATTGCACGCTTGGCGCAGTTGGCAAGAGCCGTGGGAATTCATGTTGTGTTGGCTACGCAAAGACCTTCGGTAAATGTTATCACCGGCGTTATCAAAGCAAATTTCAGCGCGCGAATGGCTTATCAAGTAGCTTCCAAAATTGATTCAAGAACAATTCTTGACATGAACGGCGCGGAACAATTGCTTGGACGAGGCGACATGCTTTTTCTTCCGCCGGGGCTGCCAAAACCAATTCGAATGCAAAACGCATTTATTACCACCGAAGAAGTTGAGCGTTTAACTGAATTTATTTCAAAGCAGGAAGGATATTCTAAACCATATAATTTGCCTTCGCTCTATGATAAAGAAAAAGATAAATCGGCAAAGTTTATGGATGATGTTGATCCGCTCTTCCATGACGCGGCTCGCGTTGTAGTAAGGCATCAGCAAGGTTCTGTTTCGCTTTTGCAGAGAAGATTAAAACTTGGTTATTCAAGAGCGGCGCGCATTGTTGATCAGCTTGAGGAAGCCGGAATTGTTGGTCCGAACGACGGCAGCAAAGCGCGGGAAGTAATTGTTGAAAATGAAGAACAACTCGAAACAATTCTTAGAAACATCTAAATGAAGAAATTTTTAATTCTGTTACTTTTTATTTGTGCATCCGTTTTGGGTCAAGAAAAAGATGCGCCGCTCTTAAAAGCAATGCAAAATAAATTTTCATCAATGCATGATTTTTCGGTTGAATTTTCGCAAGAAGTAAACGGAAAAACTTTTATGACGGGAACTCTTTCTTTCAAAAAAGAAAACATGCTGCGTCTTGAATTAAAAAATTTACTGATGGTTTCAGATGGAATCACAAATTGGAATTACAACAAAAAAGAAAAAAAAGTTATAATCAGCAGTTATGATGATAAAGACGGCTCGCTCTTTTCCCCAAAGAAATTTATTTTTGATTACCCAAGCCAATGCAAAGTAAAAGAGCTAACGGAAGAAGGGAAAAGCTATTTATTGCTGATTCCGAAGTCGGCTTCCCTTAGTTTTAAACAAGCGAAAGTTTTTGCGGCAAGCGGTCAAACGTTACAGCAGGTGATTGTAACAGGAACTGACGGAAGCATTATCGCTTTTCATTTTTCAAACTTTCGCGCCAACCAGAATTTTGACAAAGAAAAATTCATTCTCCAAATTCCACAAGGGACAAAAGTTATTGACCTCCGCTAAGCTAAAACAAAAAATCACCCCAAGAGAATTGTTCAGCTATATTATTTCAGTTTTGCTGAGCGCTGTCTTTCTTTATTTTGCGTTTGTTGGAGTTGATGCTTACCGTTTGTTTGAAATCATTTCCGGCGCGTCTTTGTGGTGGATTTTTGTCTTTGCAATACTTACGCTTGCCGGGCATTATCTTCGTGCGGTAAGGTGGAAAGTCATTCTTTCTTCAATAAAAAAAGACGCCGAAGTCAATCACCTCTTTGGCTCGTTGTTACTTGGTTACGGTGTAAACAATGTTGTGCCGCGCCTTGGCGAAATATCGCGGGCGGTTTCAGTTGGGCAATTAGAAAACATTTCACGCTCTTCCATCTTCGGAACCATTGTGGTTGAACGCGTTATTGATATTATCTTTTTTGGAATTGCCGTAATTCTTTCGGCGTTTCTATACGGCGGAAATCTTTATGCAGAATTCCCATGGCTGCGGCTGACGATGTTTATAGGTTCTGCTATTATTGCGTTCGTAATTTTAATTTTGGTTTTGAGCATCAGGCACAAAGAAAAATTTTACTCGGTAATTCTTTTTCTTACCAGAAAATTTTCAAAAACTTTTGCGGAAAAAATCGCTTCCATATTTGAAAAACTTACTTTCGGATTTGCAAGTCTCACCGGGTGGAAAAATTATTTGGTAACAATTTTCTACAGTGGTTTAATCATGTTCACGTATGGATTAAACTCTTATGTCGGCTTTTTAATTTTTGACATGCACAATGCCGCAAATATAAACCTCGCCTCCGGCTGGGTGGTGATGAGCATTAGCTCCATTGGAGTGATGATTCCAACTCCCGGCGGAATTGGTTCTTACCATACAATTACAAAATCGGCATTGATTTCTCTTTTTGCTTTTAAGCCGGATGTAAGCATTGCTTATGCTACCTTAACGCATGCAATTTCTTATATCATTCATTCGGTTTCCGCATTGGTTTATTTTTTCTATTTCAGAAAAAAATATTCAGCATTACGGCAGACTTCACTTTTTGCTTTAGAGGAGAAAATTAATTGAAAAAAAGTTTGGTTTTGGTTTTTCTGATGATTGCAACTCTTCAAGCGCAATGGGAAGTACGCGGAAGTATGGGTTTGAACATGACAAGTATGCCGGATTTAAAAGAATATCTCAATGCAAATTATTTTTTTCTGAATGATAGACTTGCCGAATTCAGTCCTTCGGTTGAAACCGGAATAGAAGTCGGTTATCAAGTAAAAGAAAATGTTCAACTTGCGTGTGAACTCTCGTATGAATATAATTCTTTCGCTTTTACGGTAATCGGCGGCTCATACTTTTCTTACAACCTACTTCAGCCTTCGTTGCTCGGATATTATACAATAAACGGAAATGGATTTCAATTTAAATTTGGCGGTGGAGTTGGTCCCAGATTTATTTTCGCTTCGGAAACTTCTCCCTACACAACTTCGCTGGTAAAATACTCAAGTATCGGGTACGGACTTGTTGGTAAAGTTGATGGGATCACTTCTCTCGGCGGAAATTTTTTTGCTTATGTTGGGCTTGACCTTCGCTACAACCGAAACGGAAATCTTTCAGATTCTGACGGAAAAGAAAAATTAAATAACATAACAAATGCGGCGCTAACGCTTAACTCATTTTCGCTTGGGCTAAAAGTTGGCGTTGCGGTTAATCTATAAGGCAAGTCAATGTCAATAATCGAAGCAATAGTACTCGGGATTATTCAAGGTATTTCAGAATTTTTACCAATCAGCAGTACCGGTCATTTAACTATTTTCGGAAGGATGTTACATCTTATCTCTGATGAAAATCCGCAAGCATGGACTTCTTTCATCGCTGTAATTCAACTTGGAACGCTGGCTGCCATTCTTGTTTATTTCCGGAAAGATATTTGGAACATCGTTTCGGCTTTTCTAAAAGAAAATTTAACTTCGAGGCAGAAATTTTCATCGCAATCGCTTGACGCTAAAATGGGCTGGTTTATAATTATTGGAACGATTCCTATTGTTGTTTTCGGATTGGGATTTAAAGATATTATCGAAGGAGTTTTTACAAAAAATCTTGTGGTAATCGGATGCAGTTTAATTGTTCTTGCCATAATTCTTGCGTATGCCGAGAAAAAAGCAAAATTTAATAAAGAATTAAAAGACATTTCTATTTTTGATTCGATTATAATTGGGATGGCACAGGCAATGGCGCTAATTCCCGGTTCATCACGTTCCGGAACAACCATTACCGGAGGTTTGTTTATGGGGCTTACGCGTGAGTCGGCGGCAAGATTTTCTTTTCTGCTCAGCATTCCTTCCGTGTTTGCAAGCGGAATGCTGGAACTCTATGAGCAAATAAAATTTATTGATCAATCCGGTGTTGTAAATCTTATCATCGCAACTATCGTTTCCGGAATAAGCGGTTACGCCGCGATAGATTTCCTATTGAAATATTTGCGTAAGAATACAACGTTCGTTTTTATTTATTACCGGATCGCGCTCGGAGTTTTAATTCTTATTTTAATTTCATTACACATACTAAAACCATAAGAGGACAAAATGAAATCTTTTATGCTTCTTGCCTTATTGGCGATAACTTTAGGCTGTAAAAATGGACCAACCACACAACAAAAAGGTGATATCGTGACTCAATATATGAACGGAAAAGATTCGGTAACAGTTGCTGTAATCAAAACAAACATGGGGACAATTGAAATTCTGCTTTTCGATGAACTTGTTCCGAAGACGGTAGAAAATTTTGTAGGGCTTGCGCAAAAAGGATACTACAACGGAATCATTTTCCACAGAGTGATTGATAATTTTATGATTCAAGGCGGCGACCCAACCGGAACCGGCAGAGGCGGAGAAAGTTTTTTTGGAAAATCTTTTGCCGATGAATTTTCTATGGAATTAAAGCATGAAACTCCCGGTGTGTTATCAATGGCAAACGCCGGTCCAAATACAAACGGAAGCCAATTTTTTATCACGCTCGTTCCTACTCCGTGGTTAGATGGCAAGCACAGCATCTTCGGTCATGTGTTAAAAGGGATGGAAGTTGTTCAAGCGATTGGCAAAGTTGCAACTTCACAGCCATTCAACAAACCGATTAAAGATGTTGTTATGGAGACGGTAACGATTGAAAAACGAGCGGCTAATAAAACGCCCGAGACAAAATAATCTCAACAAAATAAATTAATAATGGCTGAACAATTCTTTCAAGGTATTTCTGAAATTCCGAAACATTGCAAGCTGAAGAAATTTTCCCCCGTTTATTTATTAATGGGGGAAGATTCGTTTAGCCTTAATGAAGCCGCTGAAACTCTTGAGCAAGCTATTACTCCTCTTCTTTCGAGCGAATTTGATAAACAAATTTATTTTGGCAGTTCTTCTTCTCTAAACGAAGTGATTGATTTTGCACAGTCGTTTCCTTTTGGCGATGGGAAAAAATTTATTCTTGTAAAAGAATTTGAAAAGATGAAAGAAGGGAAACAGTCAACACAGCTTGAACGTTATGTAAAAAATCCCCCCGAATTTTCAATTCTTGTTTTACTTTTTAACGGAACAATAAAAACTTCTGAAAAAGGATTTGTAAAAGTTTTAGCCGAACGTGGTTATATTTTTGAAGCCAAACTGATGAAGGAAGCCTCTATTGTAACTTGGATCATGCAGTTTTCCGCTCTTCACAAGAAGAAAATTGCCGCAGTTGATGCGGAATTTCTTCTCAGCCGTGTAGGAGAAAACCGTGAACTGCTCGAAATGCAGCTTGAAAAAATAATTTCATCGCTTGGCGAGAAAAACGAAATTACTTTTAAAGATATTGAAGCAAACGTTGCCGCAACAAAGGAATACACAATCTTTAATTTGCAAGATGCGATTAGCGCGCAAAAAAAAGAAGAAGCCGTAAAAATTGCACTTCAATTGTTAGAAAAAGAAGGGATCATTCTGCTGCTTGCAATGCTGAATAAATATTTTACTTCGCTGATGCAAATTACCGAGATGCTTGAACAGAAACTTCCCGAACAAATGATTGCAAGAACTGTTAGTACACATCCATACTATTTGAAAAACTTTATCGCGGCAAGAAAATATTTTACCGATGCAAAACTAGCAGAAATAAGCAGAGTATTGTTTGAAAGCGATATTGCCGTAAAATCAACATCCGCAGACCACAAAACAATTCTCCTGATTCTGCTTCAAACTATTTTTAGCTGAGAAAAAATCCGCGCCAGACCACCTTACCGAATTGGAAGAATGGCTTATAAATTCTTATCAACTTTTTAATTCTCTGTGAGTTCTTGAGTTTTTAACTTAAGCGCATTTCAACCGCCTCACCCTAAACTTTTCAACAGTTGCACAATAATAACCACTTCTGCCGATAAAACTAAAGATAATCCAGAAAATCTTTCAGTTTTGAAATGGCACTACAATTGATTCTGTTAGACTAAAAACTTGAAAGTATTATGGCAAAAGAAGAAAAACTTGAAGAAATTTTGAAGGACGATGCAGTTCCGGCAAAAAAAGAAAAGTCGAAAGGACTAAACAGCAAAGTATTTATTATCGGTATTCCGGCATTTATTGTGCAGTTAGTTGCTGTGTATTTTGTTGTAGGTTATGTACTCACAAGCAAGATACAACCGAATGCGGGAGGGGAAGCAGTTCGAACGACAGAAGAAGGAACCAAAAAAGGTGGGGGCAAAACAGATGAAGCTCAAAGTGCCAATTTTATTTATTCGATTGAAGACATTGTTGTTAATCCGGCAGATACAGATGGAAAACGGTTATTGTTGCTATCGCTCGGCATTACGGTAAAGTCTGAAGAGGATAGAGTGGAGATGCAGACCAAAGAGGTGTTGGTTAAAGACGCTATAATTTCCACAATTTCCAGCAAAAACTTAGTACAGTTAAATAGCACAGGGTTTAAGGATTCGCTTAAAATTGAGTTGACCAATAGAATTAGAAATATTTTCCCAAAAGTTCATTTACATCAAGTTTATTTCAGTAAATTTATTTTACAATAGCCATGGCAGAAGTATTATCACAGCAGGAAATAGACCTTCTCTTAAACCAAGTTAAAGGAGGAGAAGAAACAGTAGTTCCCGAAACGCAAGAGCATCAGGTGCTTCCGTTTGATTTTCGTCTGCCAAACAGAATTTCAAAAAATCAGCTAAGAACGATAAAAAACATTTTTGAGAATTTTTCGGAAAGTTTAAGCTCTTTCCTGCTTTCAAAATTGCAAACAATGGTTTCTGCTACAGTGGCTTCCGTAGATCAAATTTATTATTCGGAATATGTTTTATCGGTCTCAAACCCTGCATGCCTTTACACTTTTGATATCAAAGGAACAGATATTAAAGGCATTTTAGAATTAAGCCCCGATTTCGCCTTGTGTTTGGTAGATAGACTGCTTGGCGGTAATGGGCTGGGAACAAAACAGTCTAAGGTTATTACCGCAATTGAGCAAAAAGTTCTCAATGTTATAGTAGAACGAGTGATGCTGGATTTGAGAAAAGCATGGCAAGTTGTAGGAAACTTTGAGTTTGTTACCGAAAGATTTGAAGCAGATATTGACTTTGCCCAGATTACTTCGCACAGCGAGTCTGTGTTGCTTATTTCTTTTGAAGTTCTTATCGGCGAACAATCATTTATGATGAATATTTGTTTTGCAACGTTTGCTTTTGACACCATTCTTTCCATGATGACGTCGAAAAAGCTGACGACCATTCGCCCCGGAAATTATAACGGCGTAAAAGCGCAAACCATCATCTCAAATCATTTACTAAAAACATATTTACCCGTAAGAGTTGAATTTGGCGGGGCGCAAATATCCATTGATGAGTTGATGAATCTTGAAGAAGGCGATATCATAAAAATGAACACCAAGATAGGCGATGATCTTATTATTCATATCGCCGATAAAGCATGGTTTTCGGGAAGAGTTGGCGTAGTGAACAAACATAAAGCAATTAAAATAGTACAAAACATTTTACAGAATGAAAATCAGAATAAGGTGTAACAATGGCAGAAAATTTTAACCCGGAAGATTTATTAAACGGCGGCAAAGCTCAGAGCGGCGCTAACGGCGATGATGTTTTTTCAGGCAAACAAAAGAATGACAACACTCCCAAAGAAGTTGATGTGCTTGATTTTGAAGACTTCGATGAAACGTTTAATCAGAAAAATAATGTTGGCGGCAAGTTGGATATGCTTAGAGACCTTCACCTTAACGTCTATATCGAATTAGGCAGAACACAAATGTTGGTGAAAGATGTGCTTGAACTTGAACGAGGGTATGTTATTGAACTTGATAAACTCGCGAGTGAACCGGTTGACATTTTTGTAAATAACAAAAAAATTGCAGAGGGCGAAGTAGTGGTTATAGACAAACATTTCGGTATTCGAATTACGAACTTGAGCGAACACAGCAAAGGCTTGAAGGGATTATCATAATGGGTTTGCTCGATGTTTTAAAAGCGCTATTTCCGCTTGTGTTAGTAATTGGACTGCTTTATGCAGCCCTTATTTTTATTAAAAGAAAAGGAATTACCGTTACAGGGAAGAGATCAAAAATTTTTGCTATAGATGTTTTAAGCACGCAGACGATCTTGCCTAAAAAATATATTTCAGTGGTTCGCGTTGAAGATAAATATTTGGTGCTTGGAGTAAGCGAACATTCCATCAACTTGTTAAAAGAATTAGATATTGACGAAAACGATATTGAGCAATTATCAGAAATTGAGACTTCCAAAACTAATTTTCTGGATAGCTTAAAGAAGAATTTGGGAATGAAATGAAAATAAAAATCATTGCTTTATTCATTCTGTTATGTTTGTTTTCTGCATCAGAAATCTTTCCTCAAACAAAAACCACTTTGCCTTTACCCAAGATAGGCATTGATGTCGGCACATCTGATTCGCCGCAAGATGTATCGGTAACTTTGCAGCTTTTGCTTTTAATGACGGTGCTTTCGTTAGCTCCTTCATTAATGATTATGACTACTTCTTATTTAAGAATCATAATAGTTTTTCATTTCTTGAAAAACGCACTTGGCACCCAGCAAATGCCGCCGGGGCAGCTTCTTGCCGGAATAGCGCTTTTTATAACCTTCTTTGTTATGGCGCCAACTTGGGGCAAAGTTAATGATATCGCTTTGAAACCTCTGATGGATGGAAAAATTGGAGTGAACGAAGCCTATGACAAAGGAATAGAACCGATAAGAGAATTTATGTTCAGAAATGTACGCGAGGCAGATTTAGAATTATTCATCGGTCTTTCCAATCTGAAACGCCCAAACAATAGAAGCGAACTTCCAACCTATATTGTGGTGCCTGCTTTTGCGCTTAGTGAATTACGCGCCGGTTTTATTATCGGCTTTTTTATGTTTATTCCGTTCCTTATGGTTGATATGATTGTCTCAAGTATTTTAATGTCAATGGGAATGATGATGCTTCCGCCGATGCTTATTTCGCTTCCATTTAAAATTTTACTTTTTGTGTTGGTAGATGGATGGAATTTAGTTGTCGGCTCATTAGTTAGGAGCTTTTCGTAGATGACTGAAGAATTAGTAATTGAAATCTTAAAAGAAGTGTTCTACACTACTTTTTTAATATTGCTGCCGATTCTTGGCGTTGCGCTTGTTGTCGGAATTGCAATTTCAATTTTTCAAGCCGCCACTTCAATTCAAGAAATGACGCTTACCTTTGTACCCAAAATTTTAGTTACCACCGTTGTAATTATTTTTATGTTCCCTTGGATATTAGATAAGATGATTGCGATTACACACAAACTTTTTTCGATGTTTAATACGGTAATTAAATGACCGATATTTTACTAACTGATTTTATCATAATCCTTTTGATTTTTGTTAGAATTACGGCGGCTTTTTTCGCTGCCCCCGTGATGGGGCACACCTCTATTCCCATTCTTGTAAAAATGTTTTTCGGAATAATTATTTCTTACATGGTTTTTTTAACGATTGATAAATCGTCAATAACTATCGAAGTCAGTCTTTGGTTTCTTACCGCTAACGCTATAAAAGAAATTCTTTCAGGGTTAATGATGGGGTTTATGCTGAACTTTGTTTTTTACGGAGTATCGTTCGCAGGCTCATTAATAGGGTTTGATATGGGATTATCAATGGCGGAATCGTTTAACCCAATGGAAGGAACGGAAAACAATGTTATCGGCGAACTGATTTATTTTGCAGCGCTTCTCCTTTTCTTTGTTATTGACGGACATCATTATTTAATTAGAGGATTGGTTTACTCGTTCAGTGTTATTCCGATTGGAAAATTTACCGTTACATCTTCGTCATTTCAATTACTTATTAACTACTCAACGTTAGTTTTCATCATTGCAATAAAAATTGCATCGCCGATATTGGTATCGTTTTTTCTCATTTCTGTCGCCGAAGGAATCATTGCAAGAGTAATTCCGCAAATGCAGGTTTTTTTTGTTACTCAGCCGCTAAAAATTGGCGTTGGATTTCTCTTTCTTACGGCGCTAATTCCTATTTACGTTTATGCCATAAAAGGTTTGCTGAAGGGGTTTGAAGACAATTTGTTTACGCTCATCAAAGCGATGGGGTCTTAGGCATGGCAGACGCTGAAGGTCAAGAAAAAACTGAACAGGCTTCCGGTAAAAAATTAACGGAAGCCAGAGAAAAAGGGCAGGTAGCCAAAAGTCAGGAACTGAACTCATTAGCTTTATTCGGCGCCGGGTTAATGTTAATCTTTCTTTCGCAACAGTTTTTAAGCGGCAGAATTTCTAACCTAACCGTTAGAACATTTACAACGTTTGACACGCTTTCAATCAACCGAAATTCGATTCAAAAAATACTTTTAGAAGATTCGTTCTTTTTGCTTTCAACCCTCGCCCCAATTCTTGGCGGATTGGTTGTTATTGCGCTTGTGGTGAACATTTCTCAGGTAGGTTTAAAATTTAGCATGAAGGCTTTGATACCAACCGGCGCAAAGTTTAATCCTATTTCAAAATTAAAAGAAATGTTCTTTTCATCCCGCTCGATGGTTGAAGTCTTAAAATCTTTATTCAAATTAATTGTAATAAGCGCTTTTACTTATTTTGTACTTGCAGATTTGGTGGCTAAATCCACTTTGTTAGTTGAACTTTCGATGAGTGAAATTATGCAATTTATGTTAGATTCAGCATATTCACTCCTCTGGAAAATCTCCATGATTTTTGCCGTAATCGCCGGCGCTGATTTCATCTTCCAACGCTTTAAATTTAAAAAAGATATGATGATGACTAAGCAGGAAGTGAAAGAAGAAAACAAACAAAGCGAAGGCGATCCGCTTATTAAAGCGCGCATCAAAAAAATGCAATTTCAAGCGGCAAGAAACCGCATGATGGCTGATGTACCCAAAGCGGATGTAGTGATAACAAACCCAACTCACTATGCTATCGCAATTAAATATGATTTGGAAAAAGATGCAGCCCCGAAAGTTTTAGCAAAAGGCGTTGATTCTTTAGCGCAAAGAATTAAAGAAGTTGCCGTAAAAAATAATGTTCCGTTGCATGAAGACAGACTCTTGGCAAGAGCATTATATAAGCTTTGCGAGGTCGGAGATCAGATACCGCAATCACTATTCAAAGCTGTGGCACAAATATTGGCGTATATCTTTCAACTTAAACGCTCTAAAAAGAAGACGATAGTGTAAAGTGAAACAATTCGGTAAAAATAGCGACATCTTTTTAGCGATTGGGTTAATCCTTATTCTTGGATTAATGATCATTCCGCTTCCGTCGGCAGTATTAGATTTTCTTCTTGCCTTAAATATTACCGCAGCGGTATTAATTCTTGTAGTTTCACTCTACATTCAATCTCCGCTTGATATTTCAATTTTTCCCGGCTTATTATTAGTGTTAACGCTGTTTAGGCTTGCGCTTAATATCAGTTCAACGCGGTTAATTCTTATCGAAGGTTACGCCGGAAAAGTAATTGAAACTTTCGGGCAGTTTGTTGTCGGCGGAAATTATGTGGTTGGGTTTATCATCTTCATCATTTTGGTAATTATTCAGTTCATCGTAATTATCAAAGGATCAGGAAGAATTTCTGAAGTTGCCGCCCGTTTTACCTTAGACGCTATGCCGGGAAAGCAAATGGCGATTGATGCCGACCTTAATACCGGTTTAATTAATGATAAAGAAGCAAGAGCCAGAAGAGAAAATATTAGCCGTGAAGCAGAATTTTATGGTGCGATGGATGGCGCAAGCAAATTTGTTAAAGGAGATGCCGTCGCCGGACTGCTTATCAACGGAATTAACATTATTGCCGGGTTTATTATTGGCGTTGCAGAAAAGGGAATGTCTTTTACTGATGCGCTGCAAAACTATACCATTCTCACAATAGGCGATGGGTTAGTTTCTCAAATCCCTGCGCTGATAATTGCCACTGCCGCCGGACTTGTGGTAACCCGAAGCGCTTCCGGCACCGCGCTTGATATACAAATGAAAACGCAACTGCTCGCAAATCCACGCGTGTTAGGAACCGTTTCCGGCGCGGTAATGCTTGTAGCTTTGGTTCCCGGAATGCCTTTTTTTCCCTTTTTAATTCTTGGCACCGCGCTTGGCGCTGGTTCTTATATTACTAAAAAGAAACTGAAAGAAGTAAAAGTTCTTCCTTCCGAAGAAGAAATTGTTCCGGAAGCCACAGAGGAAAAAGTTGAGCAATATTTGCAAGTTGATCCGATTGAAATTGAAATTGGATATGGCTTAATCAGTTTAGTAGATGAAAAACAAGGCGGAAATCTTTTTCAAAAAATTTCTTCCACAAGAAAATTTATTGCTTTGGAATATGGAATTTTAATTCCGCCGGTAAGAGTTCGAGATAATTTGCAGCTTGACCCGAACGAGTATATTATTAAAATTAAAGGCAATGTAGTTGCTTCTTTTGAAATTTATACAGACCGTTATTTGGCAATGAATCCGGGCGGAATTCAAGATGAATTAAGCGGAATTCCAACTCGCGATCCTGCGTTCAATTTGCAAAGTTATTGGGTTACCGAAGAAGAAAAAGATAAAGCTGAACTTTTAGAATTTACCGTTGTGGATAGCATTTCGGTGCTTTCAACTCATCTTCAAGAAACATTGAAGAAAAACTTCGATAAAATTTTAACCCGGCAAGCGGTAAAGCAGCTTCTCGAAAACCTGAAAAAAGAATATCCGGCAGTTATTGAAGATATTAATCAAGATATTCTAACGCTTGGAACCATTCAAAAAGTTCTTCAAAATCTTTTGCGAGAATTCATCCCGATTAAAGATTTAGTACAAATATTAGAAGCGCTGGTGGATTATTCCAAAGTAACCAAGAACGTTGATGTACTTACCGAATATGTTCGCCATACAATCGGAGATACCATCGCAAATCTGCATAAAGATCATAATAATATTATCCGCGCTATGGCGCTGGGAGACCAACTTGAATCGTTGATTACCAAGTCGCTGCAAAATCAGAAAGAAGCGGTTCAGTCTTTGGGATTAAGTCCAGTCTTTTTAAAAGAAATAAATTCAGATATTCAAATTGGGCTCGATAAATTTAAGCAGGTTGGATATCCTCCAATCATCTTAACGTCTGCAACCATTCGCCCCTATTTTTACCGTTTAATAAACTCAAGTTTTCCGGATGTTGCCGTCTTATCGTATTCAGAACTTCCGGCAAATATTGAAATAGAATTTGTTGATAGAGTAGAGGTAACGTATGCAAATTAAAAAATACACCGCTTTAACATTAAAAGAAGCAACCGCCAGAATGAAGCAGGAGCTTGGCGGCGAAGCGATCATTTTAAGCACAAGAATTATTGAAGCCGATGTAAAACAAAATAGAAAAAAAATGTTCGAACTAACGGTTGGCATTGAAAATATTGCACCGCCGCAAAAAAAATTAACGCCTTCTTCCGCCAAAGTAAACGCGGCGAAAAAGAACTTGTACGATGAGCTAAAGAGCATATCGGAGAAAGTTTACCCCAAATCGGAAATCCCAACTAAACCCTTACCAACCGAACGAGTTGCAATTTCAAAAGCAAAGCCGAAGCAAAACCAAGAAACGCTTCTCGGAAAAGAACTGCGCGAAATTGTTGATACCCTTATTTACCGCGAAGTGCACAAACCAATTATCACTTCAATACTCGGTCAATTAGAAAAACAAAAAAGTTTTCTGCAGCCTTCCACTATTGATAGTTATGTTCTTCAAAGCATCGCCGCTATGATTCCGGTGAAAAGTTTTGAACTTCGAAAAAAAGGAAAACCAACCGTAATTTCTTTAGTCGGTCCAACCGGCGTTGGAAAAACGACCTGCATTGCAAAATTGGCAGTCATCTCAAAAATTTTGCACAACTTGGATGTAGGATTAATTTCGAGCGATACCTACAGGCTTGGAGCAATTGACCAGCTCAAAATTTTTTCCGAAATAAGCAACATAGATTTGCTTGTGGCGTATGAGCCGGAAGATATGCCGGCGCTAATCGAAAGTTTTAAGAAAAAAGATGTAATTTTTATTGACACCGCCGGAAGAAGTCAAAAAAGTTTAGAACAGTTAAAAAAGACAAAAGAGTTTTTAGATTCCGTTAAAATTGACGATACGTACTTAGTGCTAAGCTCAACCGGAAACTCAAAGAATCTTTTTGACACAGCCGAGAAGTTTAAATTATTTGACTACAAGGCTTTAATTTTTACTAAGTTAGATGAAGCCGTTGTGTACGGAAATATTTTAAACGTTGCAGCCAATTTTAATACGCCGGTTATCTTTTTATCAAACGGACAAGTAATTCCGGATGACATCATAGCCGCCGACAAGGAATTTATTGCCAAAATTGTTTACACCGGAAAGATGCACAAATGACTGGGCAGGCTGGAAGAGTTTTTGAACTTCAGAAGTTGGAAAGAAGTACGAAAACAACCTCTCTTTCAAATGGAAAAATCTTTGCTTTCACTTCCGGCAAAGGGGGAACCGGTAAAACTTTTCTTGCAGTAAATACTGCCTTTGCCCTCTCTTCGCTTGGTAAAAAAGTTTTGCTTGTTGATTTTGACTATAACCTTTCCAACGCGCATATTTTGATTGATGTAATACCGGATAAAACCCTCTCGTTTTTCTTTCTTAACAAGAATTTGCTTCCCAATTTAATTACGGAAATTGAACCAAACCTGTCTTTCATCTTTGGGGATTCCGGTATGCAGGATTTACCCAAATTGAGCGGCGGTTCAATCGCTCATTTTTTTGAGCAGCTCAGAAGCTTAGAACATCGTTATGATTTTATCTTTATTGATACAGCTTCGGGAACTAGCAAAGAAACAATGGAAATTCTTTTACATGCAGATCAAAACATTCTTGTAACTTCGCCTGAGCCAACATCGGTGATGGATGCTTATGCTGTGCTGAAGCTGTTACATGGGATTGGGTTTACCGGCAGAAAAAATGTAATTGTGAATAAAGTTGATGATAAAAACTCCGCAGACATTACCTTCTTGAATCTAAAAGCGGCAGTAGAACATTTTTTAAAAATTGAAATAAAGTTTTTGGGATTTGTAAGCAACAGTTCAGCCGTTAGCCAATCAATTATGGCACAAACTCCGTTGCTAAAACAATCTCCCAGCTCTCGCATAGCTAAACAAATTATTGATTTAGCCATAAATCTTAGTAAATACCGCCAAGTGGCTAATATTCAACAAGCTCAATAAATCCGAAGAAAATTTTCCTTTCAAAACTGAACCAAACAGCGCTTTTTTAATTTCTTAACACGATTGCCAAGTGGTATAGTATTTGTCTCTTTTGAACTAAAAAAGAGTAAAACGATGAATAAAATAGTACTTCAAGTTGGTTCCCTAATCTTTTCTATTTCGATAATTTATTACAGCAGTAGAAACATTCCGGTTGAGGATATTCTTCTAAGGTCTATCATCATTTTTTTAGCATTTACATTACTTACAGGACTCATAGTGTTGATTTTTATGAAATCAGTTAATAAGGTTTCTTTTGAAAAGAATAAAGAAACACATTTAAATTAAAAGTAGGAAGCATAATAAAATGGCAGACTCAACTTTATGGACGGAATACAAAACCGCACCAACAGACGCACTCAAAAAGAAAATTGTTCTGAGTTACATCAAATTGGTTTATTATGTAATTCACCACTCTAAATTTATCAACATCAATATTCTTGATGACAGAGATTATCTCCAATACGGAATTGAAGGACTGAGCGAGGCTATTGACCGGTTTGACCCCGAATACGGAACTAAGTTTGAAACTTATGCCATAAAAAGAATTCGCGGAAAAATTATTGACGAACTAAGAAAACTTCAGAAAAAACCGCGAGTATTTAATAGCGCAAATGAAGAAATCATTTACACAAACATTCCTTTAAGCCATACGAGCGATGACGAAGAAGGATATTCATTGGAAGAAATTATTCCAAATGATACCGTTCTGCCGGATGAATCTTTAGAAAAACAAGAGATGAAAGAATTTCTTATTGCCGCTATAAATAAGTTATCGGAACGCGACCGGCAAATTATCAGCCTGTATTATTACGAAAATCTTGGCTATAAAGAAATCGCTCAAGTATTAAATATCACCGTCTCCAGAGTTTCTCAAGTTCATACCCGAATCATTGAATCACTAAAATCAAAAATGGCATTTGCAAACGTTTAATTATTATGATAGAAGTAGAAACCAAATCAAACTATTATAAGAACTTCCTTCGCAACGTTCAAAATTTACCATCGGTTCCGTACTTGATGATAGAAGTAACAAAATTATTGGATAACCCCAAAACAAGCGCTTCGGAATTGGGTTTTGTTATTAGCCGGGATCAAGGGCTTGTTGCAAAAGTTTTAACTGTCGCTAACTCTCCGCTTTATGGATTACCAAGAAGAGTTTCCACGATTGAATTTGCCATCGTTATTCTTGGATTCGATCACATTAAAAACATTGTGATTGCGCTTTCTATGATTGAAGCGTTTAAAAATATTTCGGAAAAATCCTGGAATAAAAAAGCTTTCTGGGTTCATTCAATGGTAACGGCTGCCGCAGCAAAAAGAATTGCAGATGATATCGGCTATCCCAAATCCGGCGAAGCCTTTACTGCCGGATTGCTGCACGATTTAGGCATCTCTGTTATTCAACGGTACTTCAAAGAAGAATTTACCGCTATTTGCAACTTAGTAGAAAGCCAGCAAATGCGATTTGTAAATGCAGAGGCGCAAATACTTGGTATTACGCATCAAGAAATCGGTTCTTTTTTGGCAGAGAAATGGAATCTTCCGAAAATTTTAAGCGACTCAATGCTCAATCATCACGAACCATCTAAAAATACCGGCGACAATATACTTTCTGCTATTGTGCATCTTGCAGATTTTATGACTCAAAAATTTAGCATCGGCGCTTTTGGGTGGGATGAAAACTACGCCTTAGATGAAGGCATCATACCAATTCTGAAACTTGGAAATTTAGATTATCTGAACAAATTTATTGATAGCTACGAAACATTATTTAAACATCAAATCGAATCACTAAAGTTTTAACTATTATGGAAATTATCACAACTCAATCTCAGCGCAGAACAAAAACCGAAATGGTGTTAGCAAATATTTTTAAACTGCCCCCAATTCCTAAAGTGCTTTTAGATGCAACAAAAATTTTGGAATCGAAAGCACCTAAATCGAAGTTACTTGTTGATGTTATCTCGAAAGACCAAAGCCTGGTAACTAAGGTGTTAAGCATTGCCAACTCTCCGTTATTTGGTTTGCAGAGAAAAGTAACCTCGATGGATTTTGCAATCTTGGTTTTAGGTTTCAGCGAATTGAAAAAAATTATTTCGGCGCTTTCCGTTATTGAAACCTTCAAAAACAAAACGGATAAATATCTTGACCAAAAAGAATTTTGGCTTCATTCGTTTCTTACCGGAAGCCTTTCCGAAAAGATTGCAGAAGATGTCGGGTTTCAAGTTAAGGGCGAAGCGTTTCTTGCCGGATTTTTACATGATATGGGCATTGCAGTTATTCATCGGTTTTTCCATTCAAACTTTGTTACCGTTACCGAATTGCAGCAAAATTCCGGCATGAGTTTATTAGATGCCGAAACAGAAGTTCTTGGAATGAATCATGCGGAAATGGGAAGTTTTCTCGCTGAAAATTGGAATTTCCCTCCTTCGTTATGCGATGTCATTAAAAATCATCACTCTCCAAACGGTTCATTAAGTAACTTTCTGCTGGCTTCAATTATTCATCTTGCCGACTATTTAACGAAACATTACAGAATCGGACAGTTTGAAGTTGACAGTAATTTGGAAGTTGATAAAGAGGCGTTAAAAAATTTGAGAATTCATACAGATGAAGAATTTGAAGCATTTATTCCTGGATACGAGTCGTTTCTTACCGTTCAATCTGAAGCGTTAAGGTATTTAAATTGAGAGTAATTAAAAACAATAGAGTCCGGTGTGAATCTTTTTCAAGTTCACTTCCTTCATTTACAAAAACAATGGGAGCTGTAAAACCGAGATTTGTACAGGTTGCCGCCGCAAAAACTAGCGAACCCGCTTCAGAAAATTTTCATGCTATGCTAAAAAAATTATCCTTGTTTGAAAGACAAATAAAGATCAGCAATAACGCAAAACAAATTATCCTAAAAGTAAATGAATTCATAAATGGAGTAATGGATTTTGAAGAAGCTGATCTTTTTTTCTTTGATGATTTTAGAGTAAAACTCAATTCAGTTATCGGACCTAAAAATCTTCAGACAACCGAATTTATTAACCGCGTTTTTAGCGAAGGAATTTTAGATTGGGTTTTGAAAGAAAACAAACCACAAGTTATTCCCGATTTAAGAGAAGTTAGCAGCTTGGGTTCAAAATTAAACTATCTGTTATTTCCTGTTGGCGAAGGAAAAGAGCCGAAAGGTGTTTTTACGCTTTTGACAAAACCAACCTACAAATATGAAGAGAACTATGAAGTTCAACTTATTCAACTCATCTTAAATATTGCCGTTCCTAAAATTGAGCTGATTAAGAAAGATGAAGAACTAAATGCAACTTACAACGAACTTCATGTCTATCAATCAAAATTATCAAACGATTTCAGACTTTCTGCAATCGGAGAATTAACTTCCGGATTAACAGAAGATATTTTAACTCCGCTTCAAGTAATTCTTAGCGCTGCTGATTTTTTAGAATCCGATGACGAAACTATTGGCAATAAAAATTTGAACGTAATTAAACAGCAAGTTAAAAAAGTTGAAGCTGTAGTAAACAGACTTGTAAAATTTGCCGACATGAATGATAACCGGCTTGAAATTAGACCGTGCCGATTAGCTGATGTTATCAACGATTATTACAATTTCATCAGTTCTTCTTTAGAAGCCGCAAAGATTGAATGCATTCTGAACCTGGATGAAAATATTCCTTCGGTGTTAAGCCACCCGGATTATTTAACGCATCTTTTAACAACTATCTTCGGAATGATTAAAACCGCTTCGCAAAACGGCGGCGGCATTTTACTTCAAACAAAGTACAATAACGGTTTTGTAATTGTAAGAATTGTTACCACAGCTTTTATTCAAAGTTTAACCAAAGAACAGAAAACTCAAAACGATGACTTAAATATAAAGATGATTACGCACCTCATGCAAAAACATCAAGGAATTGTTGAGTATGATGCGCACGAAAAGACAGGGTCATCAATAGTATTAACCTTTCCATTAAAAAAGAAAATCAGATGAAATACTTCGTTATCATATTTCTATTAGTTTTTGCCGGTGGGTTTGTTTCTGCTCAAACAGATAAAGAAAATGCCGCACTTTCTGTTTCAGGCGACTCATTGGTAAACGGTAATGCGGAAGAAATTATTATCGCCAACCTGGTTGAACATCAAATAGCATTAGCGCGTGCCAAAGAATGGAAGAATCATCCGGCGCCGATAAAGAAAAAAAACATACAATCTCTGCCGGTAAAAAAAGAAGAAGCTGGCATTGGTTGGTTTCCGTCACTTATAAAAGAACTTGGGGTTGGCGCAGAAACGATTTCGAGAATAGAAATATTTTCTCTGATAACTGTTTTAGTATTTGCCGGCGTTGCTGCCCGGAGAGGTATTTTAAGATACACGAGCAAGAATAAGCAATTACGTTCTAATATTCAGGCGCTCCGGTTAGAAAAATCAAAAGTAAAAAAAGATACTAAACTAAAAGTCATCCGAAAAAATTTGTTAAAAAGTTCCGCCAATTTAAATAGCGTTGAAGGTTCTCTTGCTCAAAAAGCAAAAGCGCTTAAAATTGCAAAAGGAGAAATTATTTTGGCGGCAAAAATAAAATCGTACGAATTATCCATCAGTTCGAGCGAAAGGTAACTTAGTATGAAAACGCAAATGGTAAACGGAATTTTTAACATCGCACGAAGTCTCAATTCAAGAGTAAAAAATATTGATGTTATTGCAAACAATCTTTCAAACATAAATTCTACCGGTTTCAAAAAACAAGCGCCTTTTCAAGAATACTTAAACAATAGCGGAGAAATTCAAGTAAAACAAACTACAGATTATGGACAAGGTGAAATTACTCTTTCCGCAAATCCGCTTGATTTAGCAATCTCAGGGGAAGGTTATTTTCTTGTTAAAACCGAAAACGGAACCGAACTAACTCGAAACGGAAAGTTTCACATTTCTGAAAATGGATTTTTAGTGAACGGCAACGGCGATAAAGTTCTTGGCAGCAAAGGTGAAATCAGTTTCGGCGATTTAGCGAGCAGCGATAATCCTTCAATAAATATTTCTAAAACCGGAGATATAAAAATCGGCGAGACAGATATTGATTCGCTGGTGATTGTTCGTTTAGAAAATCCTCAAGAAGCGATAAGAACATCAGACTCAAACTTCGCTGTTGCTGATGATAATTATTCTGTTGCTGCAACGCAGAATTATGAAGTTGTTCAAGGATATTTAGAGGAGTCTAACGTTAACCCGGTTCTTGAAATGCAAACGATGATACAAACAAATAAAGATTACGAATCTGCCTATAAAATAATGCGCTATCTCGACCAAACGTTAGAAAAATCAAATCAAATAGGAAGAGTTTATTAAAGGAACACCACTATGGCTACAAGAGCTTTACGAACAGCAGCATCCGGTTTATACGCGCAACAATTGAATGTAGAAGTTATCTCTAACAACATTGCCAACGTAAACACTACCGGGTTCAAAAAAAACAAAGCTGAATTTCAGGATTTGATGTATCAAGAAGTTCAAGTTAATCCAACACAAGCCTCAGATGCTTTTGCGAAAGCTGCGCCATCGGCAAAAATTCAGGTTGGAAACGGAGTGCAGTCTTCTTCAACGCAAAAAATATTTAAGCAAGGCGATATTGTCGCTTCCGGAAATCAGCTGGATATTGCCATTCAAGGCGATGGACTTTTTCAAGTTCGCAAATCGGATGGAACAATCGTTTACACACGCGACGGTTCATTTAAAATAAATTCAGAAGGGAAATTGGTTACTTCCGGCGGGTATCTGCTTGAACCTGAAATTGGGCTAAACGATAGCGTTCAGAGCATTTCAATAAGCAGAGACGGTTCGGTTGATGTTTTGCAGAATGACGGAACGACTTCTACGCTTGGAACCATTGAGCTTGCGAAGTTTATGAATCCTTCCGGGCTTCTAGCAATGGGAAATAATTTATATGCGGAAACCGAATCTTCCGGCGCGCCTATTTTAGGAACTGCCGGTTCAAAAGGTTTTGGCGAAATTAATCAGGGCTTTCTGGAATCTTCAAACGTTGATATTGTTGAAGAAATGGTTGCCATGATTACAGCGCAAAGAGCGTACGAAATTAATTCTAAAACGGTAAAGACCGTTGAAGAAATGATGACGATGGCTAACAACTTAAAGACATAAGACGATAAAATGATGCTGCATCTTTTAAATATCATCTTTCTTTTTTCGTTGAACGGAAGCGACTTCCGTAGTTCACTGAAGGATTATTTAGATAAACAGCTTTCTATGTACGAACGTTTTGAGTATGAAATTATCAGCATGCCGGAAGGTTATGCGTCAATTGAAATTCTTTCTGCAACCGCATTAAACATGAACAAAAACATTCTCACTGTTCCGGTTTTTCTGATAAAAGAAAATAAAAAAAGCGAGGCGGTTGTAAAAGTAAAACTCCGGCTTTATAAAAATGTTGTTACGGTAAGAAATAAAATCGAAAGCAAAAAGAACCTTAATGCTGCTGATTTTGAATTACGAACGCTCGATGTCTCTCTCTTAAGAGGAACATATTTTACTTCGTTAGAAGAAATTTCATCGTATCGAACAAAAGTTGCATTGCATCCCGGAGCAATTTTAATTCGCGAAGTTCTCGTAGCAAAGCCTGTTATTAAAAGCGGCGATTTAGTTAAAGCAAGTTTAAAAAACGGTAGCGTAACCATTACCATAGAAGCAAATGCGCGCCAAGAAGGCGCGGTCGGAGATGTTATTAGGGTTGTTACGCAAAATAAAACACAATATAAAGCTAAAGTTGTAGATTCATCAAACGTAAATATTCTTGAGTGAAGTTATGAAAAATATTTTAACAGTAAGTTTTGTGCTGATTTTTTCAGCCTTTTTGCATTCACAAGAAATGCGGCAGAATGCATTCAAATCGCTCTTCTCGGATGAAAAGGCAAATAAAATAGGCGATGCAATTACCATTCTTGTTGTTGAATCTTCGCAAGCCTCCAACAATGCGGAAACGCAGGCGGGCAGAACAAGTTCGCTAAGTTTAAGCGGGAAGGGAAGCGTAGGAAAAACAACTCTTCCTTCGGTTGATCTTGGTCTTGGTTCAAATAATGACTTTAGCGGTACGGGTTCAACAAAAACTACCGGAATGATCAGAACAAAAATTAGCGCAACAATAGATTCAGTTTTAAAAAACGGAAATCTTTTGGTTCGCGGAAGCAGAAAAATTAAAATTAACGGCGAAGAACAAGTTGTAAAAATTAAAGGAATTGTAAGATCATCAGATATTGCGGCAGATAATTCAGTACTCTCATATAACATCTCAGAAGCAGAAATTGAATTTTCGGGCAGCGGTCTCATCGAACGAGTACAAAGCCCAGGTTGGTTAACTAAAATTTTCCACATGCTTTTTTAGGTTTCTTATGAAAAAAATATTTTTACTATCGTTATTGCTCATCTCTCTTTCGTTAGAAAGTTTCAGCCAGAGGGTTAAAGACATCGCCTATTTTAGCGGTGAAAACTCGCAACAAATTTTGGGTTATGGATTAATTGTAGGACTTAGCGGCACCGGCGATAGTCATCGTTCTGTTTTTACTATTCAATCAATTACAAGTATGTTAAAGCGGTTTGGAATAACCGTTCCGCAAGCAGACTTAAAAACAAAAAACGTTGCAGCCGTAATGGTAACCGCAACGTTAAACGCATACCTTAAAGCCGGAGCTAAATTTGACGTGAACGTTTCTTCGCTTGGAGACGCAACTAGTCTTCTCGGCGGAACATTATTGATGACGCCGCTTTCGGGAATAGACGGAAATGTTTATGGATATGCGCAAGGTTCAATTTCTGTCGGCGGATTTGATATTAGCACACCAACCGGCGGAAGAGTCGCAAGAAATTCTACCTTAGCCGGAAGAATTCCGCGCGGCGGTTTATTGCAGATGGAGGTTTCTACGCCAGTTATATCTTCGGAAGAAATAAGCCTTTTCTTAAAAGACCCTGATATGACAACGTCAAACAATATTACCAATGCCATCAACACAAAATTTGGCGGAAACACAGCGTTAGCCACAGATGCGGCAGAAATAAAAGTGAAAGTTCCCGCAGACAAGCAAGCCAATATGGTTGCGTTTTTAGCCGAGCTTGAAGGGCTAACAGTCGAGGTTGATTACGCGGCAAAAGTAGTTTTGAACGAAAGAACCGGAACGGTAGTTTCAGGAAGTAATGTAAAGATTCAATCAGTAACTATTTCTCACGGTGGGCTAAATCTTTCTATAAAATCTTATCCTATTATTTCGCAGCCCGGCGCCTTCTCAGGCGGTTCAACAGCAGTGTTTAATAATTTAGTTCCTTATGCTTCGCAAGATTCTACTAACACGATAGCAATTCAAGGCGCGTCAAATGTGCAGGAAGTTGCCGCCGCATTAAATTCATTAAAAGTCTCGCCAAAAGATATTATTGCAATTTTTCAGGCGTTAAAAGAAGCCGGCGCATTAATTGCTGAATTAGTGATTATTTAATATGAGCGACCTAAATCTAAAAATATCGAACAATCTAAAACATTTTTCGCGTACGCCGGAGATTACACAAAAATACTCCGATGCACAGAAAGAAAAGATTGCTAAAGCGTCAAAGGATTTTGAAAGTTTACTTACCGCAATGATGCTGAAAAGCATGAACAAAACAAAAGAGAGCGATGAAACCGGTGAAGAAAGTTACGGCGGTGATTATTTTGAAACTCTTTTTGAAAACGAAATGGCAAAGCACATGTCCGGCGGAAGTGGTTTAGGTATCGCATCTGAACTTTATAAAAAGATCACCGGCGAAGACCTTAACCTTTCTTCTTTTAAAAATAACTTGGAACTGCTAAGGGTAAAAAGCAAAATTGAACTTAAAAACCTTGAGAATAACGCCTCCGGCATTTCTCCTTCAAAGCAATCAATGGAAAGACTTGAACAATTTAACGAGCATATAGAAGAAGCCTCAAAGCGGTATGGCGTTGATAAAGGATTAATTAAATCTGTAATTATTGCCGAATCTGCCGGAAATGCAAAAGCTGTCTCTTCAGCAAAAGCAAAAGGCTTAATGCAATTAATTGATTCAACCGCAACAAGTATGGGCGTAAAAAATGTTTGGGATCCGCGCGAAAATATTATGGGCGGGACTAAATATTTAGCGGAAATGCTTCGACAATATAATGGAGACGTAAAACTTGCTTTAGCCGGCTACAATGCAGGTCCGGCAAATGTTGACAAGTACAACGGCGTCCCTCCTTTTGAAGAAACAAAAACCTACATTACCCGTGTACTTGGGTATTTAAATCATCTAAAGGAAATTTAGTATGGAAACAAAACAATTAGTAAACGCTTTGAAAGCTCAAGAAGCTCACCTACAAAAATTTTTAGAAACCCTTTTGACACATCAGCGGGCTTTGATTAATCATAACGTTCCGGCAATGGATGACTCTATCGTTACCGAAACAAAAATCTTACAAGAAATTAACAGTCTTGATAAAGAAATTATTAAAACGATGAATCAATTATCAGAGCAGTATGCTTTTCAAACAACCTCAACAAAACTTTTAGAATTTACAAAAGCAATAAAGAATATAAACATGAGCGATTATGTAAATCTTTTACAAATACAGAAATCGCTTAGAGCGTTGCTGGTAAAAATTCAAACAATTAATTCACAAAACAGTCTGCTAATAGAAAACGCGAGAAGTTTTATCAAACAAACATTCACTTCGCTGGCAGGCGTTCATAATGATCCGATTTTAAACAGAAGAGTCTAATGGGCATAAGTAGAATATTCGATCTTTCGCAGAGAAGTTTAGCCACTTATCAGCAAGCGCTGGATATAACATCGCATAATATTGCGAATGCTTCAAATCCCGATTACTCACGGCAGAAAGCCCTTTTAGCTGCTGAAAAAAGCGAAGCAAGCGGATCGTTGACTTTTGGAACCGGCGTAAAGCTTGGTGTTGTGCAAAGAGAGAGAGACAATTTAATTGATTCTCAGATTCGAGCGAACAATCAAAAAAATTCTGATAACACAAAACGTTCCGACATTCTTGGGCAAGTTGAACAGCTTTTTGGAGAACCTTCAGATTTGGGCTTATCAACTATGATGACTAACTTTTTTAATTCTTGGAGCGAAGCCTCTGTAAGTCCCAATTCTTCTTCCCTTAGATATAATGTTCTTCGTTCAGCAGAAAACTTATCAAACAAAGCAAGAGATATTTACGAAGGATTGACTGAAATTCGATCAAGTTTGATGGCGGATGCCAAGCAGATTGTTACCGATGTAAATAATTATCTCAAAGAGATTCAAGCATTAAACAAACAAATTTTTGAAGTAACAATAAAAGGGCAGCAGCCCAATGATCTGTTAGACCAGCGTGATGTAGTTATTGATAAACTTAGTAAATTAGCCAATGTTAATGTTTCGACTGATTCATCAAACAGCGTAATTATTTCGGTTGGAGGAATGTTCGCTGTTGACAAAACCGTTGCCAGAGAATTTCAACTAACGGAAGTTAACGGAAAACTTGCGGTAACTTCCGGCGTGGACGGCTTTCCGCTGAACCTTACCGGTGGGGAGCTTAGCGCAGTTTCAGATATTTACTCTAAAAGTATTCCCGATTATATTACTCAACTTGATACGATAATGACAACGTTGTCTGATTCGGTAAATCAATTACATTCTTCCGGTTATAATGTTAATAGTCCGGCTGAAACAGGAATAAACTTTTTTGACGGCTACAAAGAAGGCGTATTACTTATTAACAAAGACCTTTTAGCCGAACCAAATAAAATAGCATTTTCAAAAGACAGCACCGTAGGCAATGCCGAGATTGCTACAAAAATTGCAGAGCTAAGCAACAAGAAGATATTAAACGGTACAACCTTAGGAGATAATTACGGGTCTTTAATAAGTGAGATAGGCAGTCAGAAACAATCTTCGGAGCGAATGGCTGAAGCAAACCAATTAATACTTGACCAACTCGGGCAGCAAAAATCTTCCATTTCGGGCGTTTCAATTGATGAAGAAATGACGGCTGTACTTCAATATCAAAGATCTTATCAAGCCTCGGCTAAGATGATCAAAATTGCAGATGAAATGTTACAAACTATTTTAACGATGGTGTAAGAAGATGAGAATTACAGATGCAATGGTAAGTAATAATTTAGTTCAAGCGGTGAACAAAACTAAAACAAGAATTGACAAGCTGAGCATTCAAATTGCTACACAAACTAAAATTCAAAAACCTTCAGATTCACCCGGTGGAACCATTAAAATCAACCGGTTAAATAGTCAAATCAGTCAATCAGATACTTACACAAATAATATTAGTAACGGTCTTTCTTTTATTGATAATTCAATTATGTCAATGGAAAGAATTCAATCTGAAACAGCTCAAACAATAACAAGGTTAACCGAAGCCGAAAACGCAACAAACGGCGGAGATTATTCATCCTATGCAGATTCCATCACGCTCTCTTTGCAAGCAATAATGGATGCGGCAAATACAGAATATGACGGAAAGTACATTTTTGGAGGAACGGATTTTTCTAACGTGCCTTTCGGAATGACGGCTGATCAAAAAGCAATTGAAGTAAAAGCAAATGATATTTCCGGCAACCATGAAATAAAAATCTCTTCCAATATCACGCAAAAGTTAAACATGAGCGGTACTGAAATTTTTGGTACAATTGTAAAAGGAACGGGCAGCCTTAATAAAGATGCCGTTATTGGCGATGTTACTTCTAAACAAACCAAAGTTTATGATGCGTTAGGAAATGAATATACCCTCGATTTAACCTTTACGAAAACTGCCGCAAATACTTATTCTTTAACCTATGATGTGCTTGACGGAAGCAATGCTTCAGTCTATTCTTCAGCTCCATCGACAAAAGAAATGGTATTTGATGCCGATACAAACCGGTTAAAAACGATTGACGGAAGTACTAATCAACAGTTTAATATAAAAATAGCCGATAAAAAAATTGATTTCATGTTCAACACAGCTACACTTACAGAAAAGAGCGGCGCTTCCGCAATTACGCTTTCCGCAAATCAAAAAACAGATATTTTTAACACATTGTTTACTGTTAAAGAAAATTTGAGACTTGGCATTAAACCAACAACAGAGCAGCAAACGGCAATTGCCGATTTTAACAAACACCTTCTCGCAAAGATATCCGAAGCTGGAAATGTATCAAATCAATTTACGGATGTGAAGGATCAGTTGGAGCAGCAAAAAATGATTCTTCTTGAATTAGTTTCTAAAGAAAAAGATGTGGATGTAGCTAAGGCTGTTATGGAAATGCAGGCTGAAGATAATTCATTACAAATGGCTTATAAAATGTCGGCAATGGTAATGCCCCAATCCCTGTTGAACTATTTATGAAAATAAGATCTGTTTCTTCAATCGGATTATTCATCGGAGTTTTTTCAATCTTTGGCGCCTTCGTACTTGAAGGCGGATCGTACAATGCGCTTTTTCTAACTTCGCCTTTAATTATTGTGTTCGGAGGAACTTTTGCCGCAATTATTATCGGTTTCGGAATGGATAAATTCCTAAATATTTTTTCGCTTATTAAAATAGCCTACTTTCCGAAAACGTATGACTTAGAATCTCTCATAAATATTTTTATAGAAATTTCGATAATAATCAGGAAGAACGGGTTTTTAGCTGTAGAAAAAGATTTAGACAGGCTCATGTATCCCTTCCCGCAAAGAATGATTAAATATGTTCTTGACGGCAGTGACGCCGAAGCTTTAAATAATCTTGCAGCTTCAGAAATAAAAGCAATGCAGGCGAGGCATAACCTAAATATTTTAATATTTACAAAGATGGGCGGATATGCTCCTACAATGGGCATTCTTGGAACTGTAATGGGATTGATAATGACGTTAGCTAACGTTGGCGAAGACCCTAACGGATTGATTAGAAACATCGCCACAGCTTTTATAGCTACGTTATGGGGAGTTTTTAGTGCAAATATTTTTTGGTTTCCTATTAGCGATAAATTAAAACTATGTCATTTAGAAGAAAAACAAATGATGGAAATTTCTTTGGAAGGAACTTTAGCTCTTCAAGCCGGGGAGATTCCTTCGATGGTAAAAGCGCGCCTGTTAAGTCTTATCCCCCCAAAGGATCAAGAAAAAATCATGTAGCGACAGACCAGGAAGATTCTATTTCCGGCGAAGATTCAGATAAAGACAGATACCTCATTACGTATGCTGATTTAATTACTCTGCTTCTTGGATTGTTTATTATTCTTTATGCTATTTCTAAAGTTGATTCAGGCAAATACGCTAAAATGGTTACTGCAATGGGAAACACGTTTGGGCGCAGCGGGCAGCTTTTAGAAAAAAGTGGAAAATTTGATACCGGTTCATCGGCTCAGCCGCTCGGGTTAAAAGAAAACCTTACCCGGCTTGTGAACCAGTATAATTATTCCGCGCATATTACACTGGAAGAAAATGAACGCGGAATTACCATTCATATTTTAGATGACATTTTGTTTCAATCCGGGAAGGCAGATTTAAGCGCCGGTTCTCAATTGGTGTTGAGTAGGTTGTCGGTTATTTTGAAAAAGCTGCCGAACGATTTTCGCGTTGAAGGGCATACGGATGATGTTCCGATTAACTCAGCGCTCTTTCCTTCTAATTGGCATCTATCGGTCGCAAGAGCGTTAAACACGGCTTATTATTTAGTAAACAACGAAGGGCTTCCGCCGGAAAAGGTTTCCATTGTCGGCAATTCAGAATATAAACCGATTGCCTCTAACGAAACTTTGGAAGGAAGAGCTTCAAACAGAAGAGTAGATATTGTAATAATTAAGAAATAAAAGCATATGAAAATACATACACAGCAATATGGCGAATTAGATTTTGGAGAGGAGCTAATTATAAATTTCCCTTCAGGCTTATTTGGGTTTGAACATTTAAAAAAATTTGTTTTGATAAAAATTGGAGATGAACTATTTTATTGGTTGAATTCTATAGAACAGCCTGAAATTGCATTTCCGCTTTTCGGTATAAGCGTTATTGACGAAAACTATCCGGTTGATACAGAAGGTGAAGCCTTTGGGATAGTTACCTTAAACCGCGACCCAATGCAGATTACAATAAATATGAAGGCGCCGGTCTATATTAAGCAAAGCCAAAAATTAGGCTATCAAAAAATAATAGACAAAGAGAATTACCCGGTGAACTACCATCTTTTTGTTGAGTAAGCATTGAAGGTTTTATGTTAATTTTAACTAGAAAAATAGACGAAGAAATAATTATTGATTCTGAAATTAAAATCAAGATTATCTCTATTTCCGAAAACGCCATTAAGCTTGGCATAACAGCACCGCCGAATATTGAAATTCTTAGAGGCGAAGTTTATGAAAGAGTTGTGCAGTCAACACGCGAAGCAATTTCTCAGATTAAAAACAGCGTTACTCCGCTGCCAAAGCTTAAGATTAATACTATGAAGAAAAAAAATGAAAATGCTTGACGAAAATCAAACCACTATACTTATTGTTGACGATTCCGATGTGGTAAGACATTCGTTAAAGAGTTTTTTCGAAGGTTATAACTGCACCGTGTTAACTTGTTCAGACGGATTGGAAGGTATTGAGAAAGCAAAAGCAGTCAACCCAAAATTAATTTTCCTTGATCTTTTGATGCCAAAGGTTGATGGGCTAAAAATGCTGCAAGAGTTAAAAGGAACTGAAAGCCTAAAAACTGTCCCCGTTATTGTTATCAGCGCTAATACGGATAGAAGAAATGTTCTTTCCGTTCTTGAAATGGGAGCAGACAGAATAATTTCAAAGCCGTTGCGGAAAGAAATTATTTTTAAAAGTATCAACGAAGTTTGTGGACCAGAATTTCTGCTCAACGTTTCAAAAAAGTCTGAATTTACCGATTCAGATGCCGAAGAAATACAACAGCATCTTATTCAAACATTTTTAGATAGTTTTGAAATAAAAAAAACCGCCATAATCTCGGCATTAGAGAAAAAAGATAGAGATACCTTGCGGTCTGTTATGCATGAACTTAAAGGTAATGGCGGAACCATCGGCTATCCGCAGCTATCATTTATAAGCGATTCTGTTGAAAAAGCGCTTAATACCATCAGTTTTGATTGGGTTTATATTCAACAAAAATGTGAACAGATTTTTTCCATCGTTATAGATATAAATAATGTTCACAGGGAGTTAATAAGCTAATATGTTTACAATAATAGGTTTTGTCGTAGTTGCTCTTTCAGTTATCGTCGGATTTATGGTCGCTGGCGGAAATCCAATATTATTAATACAAATACCGGAATTTATTACAATCCTCGGATCTGCTATCGGAAGTATTTTAATAGCCTCTCCTCTTTCTTTAATAAAAAAGATTGTTGCAGAAATTCCCGCCATGTTCAAAGGGCATGGCTTTTCAAAGCAAGAATATCTGGAATTATTAAAGTCATTTAACGACTTATTTTTATTGGCGCAACGGGATGGTCTCTTGGCAATTGAAAAACATGTAGAAAACCCGAAAGAGAGCGAAATTTTATCAGT
>Ga0172371_10001666_pt1 | contig 35384 bp, 31 predicted proteins | sample Lak12m_FD_114543 | JGI IMG/M metagenome (GOLD analysis project Ga0172371, IMG submission 114543) | Freshwater microbial communities from Kabuno Bay, South-Kivu, Congo - kab_022012_12m | ecosystem: Environmental > Aquatic > Freshwater > Lake | place: Democratic Republic of the Congo: South-Kivu... | reverse complement strand
TTGTAGGATGGCAGGCATGGTTTTTCTTTCTACATCATACCTTCATATCAAAATTATAAGGTACCATTAAAATAACCTGGAAGCCGAAAAGGGGTAAATAGAGTAGGCAAAATAAAAACTGAATTTTATGAAAGAAAAAATCATTTGTACAGTGTTGATCATGTTTTTCCTGATCAATTTAGGTTTTGCACAGGATATTGAGATAGAAAAAACGTACACCATCAGTAAAGATGCGAAAAAAGGTTTTCTTGGAGATGTGCAGTATAACGAACAAACTGGTTCATATTTACTCTCCTATGTTACGAAATCGAAGAAAACTTTTGCTCAATTTGAAAATTACACTTTCGACAAGGATTTCAACTTTGTCAACATGGAAAAAGAAGAAATCGAATTTGGTAAAGCGAAAAACAAATACAATTGGTGGAATTATAAAGGGGAAGATTATAGTATAGAAATGATTTACGCCGATGACAATAGCAGTGGTGACTTGATTTTACGAAAAGTACGACTTGATTACAACTGGAACTGGTTTTGGGGAGATTACAGCAAGCCCTCACTCAAGAAACTCGAAAAAGTAAAACTGAGGTCAGACGACGGAGATAAGTATTATTATTATGCCTCTCATTCAGACGAAGAAACAAATGAATTATTTGTGTTGTGCGGTTTAAAAAGCAAATCGGATAAAGAAAATTACCGAAAGAACTTGCATATCATAAAAATCAATTTCCAGTTAGATGTGGTAAAAGATTATGCTGTTTCTTTTCCTAATCCGGCTATCTTCAATTATTTTGGGGCGATAACCGATGACAAGAAAATTAATGAACTGTTTGTGATATTAAATACAGGAACTGATTACACCTATATTCGTTTAGATTCAAAATTAGATCAGAAAGACAAGATAAGCTTTAATGCCAATGCAGCGTGGAAAATAGATAACTTTTTTGTGACTGATAATCAGTTCTACTTCTATGGGCCATCTGGTAAAGAGTTCTATACACTTGTTAAAATCGATAATGGCAAATTAGGGTATGCCAACGATATCAATATTGATGAATTTCAGCACAAATTAAAAAATCCTCCCTCTCAGCGACGAACTCCTGAATACCGAGGAAAAAAATTCGTGCTGGACGCACATTTGTTAACCAGGGATGGTGAACTATTTATTACAGGACAAAATTGGGCAACAAAATTTAATGCGCTTGAAAACCAAAACCGTGATGTTTTCACCGATGTACTTACTTTTTATTTCGATGTGAATGGAAAACTGAAAGCTCAATATGGAGTTGACCCAATTGAACGAAATGAACAGGTAAAACTTTATGGGAATGAGCAATCATTGTATGAGGGAAAAGATGATATATATTGGCTTTTAGCTGAGGTTCCTAATTACAGGAACGATTATCCTTCAATCATGAAAATCAATAAAAAAACGACAGAGATTACAGATCCTGTAATATTCGGCAAAGAAAAGTATTTTCTGGAACCTCGATTCCCCATTTTGGATATTAAGGGTCAGAATAAAATCGTGTTTTTTGGAGCGGATAAAAAAGGAAATACACTTTGGTTTTGCAAAGTTCGTCTTGATTAAATGGTGAACCATAATAATGTCCATGATAACACCCTAATAATCTGATTATTCCAGTTATCATGAACATATTAATTCTATTATAAATCTTGAAGGAGTTGAAAAATGAAAAAACAATATTACTTGATTCTTATACCGGTGTTTTGTTTGCAATGTTTGACTTCTTTGGGACAGGACATTTTTGAAGTTTATAAAAAGAAGGATTTGGAGAAGTTTAAAAAAACAATTTCACAAAACCCTCAAATTGTGAATGATAAGGATCCAAATGGTTGTCCGCTGATTTCCGTTTTATCCCGAAATAGTTCCATAAACTACCTAAAATTTGTGATCGACAATGGGGCTGATATAGAAGCTGCCGATAGTGAAGGTAAAACAGCATTAATTTATGCATCCCGAAATGGCAACAAAACAATTGTTGAGTTACTACTCTCAAATAACGCAAATATAAATCACACTGATAATGAAGGTAATACTCCATTGTTTTACTGCCTGGGAGAACCGGAAATTGTTAACCTCCTTATCTCAAACGGAGCTGACATTAATCATCAGAATAAATACGGATCAACGATTTTAATCAGTTCTGGACGTAGCAGGGATTTCCCTTTAACAACCTACCTGATTCAGAAAGGTGCAAATGTTAACACAGCGGATAATAGTGGCGAAACAGCCCTTTTCTATTGTTCCTCACCCGATATTGTAGCTTATCTGATCGAAAAAGGGGCTATGGTAAATTCCAAAAACAATCATGGTGTCACACCATTACACATTGCCTGCTATGTAGGAAATCTTGAAATTACAACCCGTTTGGTATCATTAAATGCTGATATCACACTGAAAGACCAGGATGGCTTTGATGCGCTCCATGATGCGGTTTTTGCTGAAAAAACTGAAGTCGTAAAATACCTGATCAATAAAGGTGCAGATGTAAATACGAGAGCAAATTCAGGGCAAACTCCTTTGATGTTAGCTGCTTATAAACTCAACCACCAGATATCTGAATTTTTAATTTCATCGGGTTCAAAGGTTAATGAGAAAGATGAATCTGGCTTTACACCGATGTTTTATCTATTCCTTGACCTGACTCCGAATACAAAAAATTATCTTCAAATTAAATTACTCATTGAATTATTTATGAAGGCTGGGTCAGATTTAAACCTCAAAGATAATGATGGCAATACTCCTTTAATATATGCAACAAGTCTTGGGTTGAAGTCGGTAGTTGAAGATATGATTGCCAAAGGTGCTGATCCCAACATCAAAAACAATTTAAATCAGTCTTCCATAGATATCAGCAAAAGCAAAAAGTTAAACGGGATCAATACATTGTTAAACAACCGGGTTTTAGCCAAAGACAAGAATCAATGATGCAGATAAAAACAATTTTTTGTGTTTTCGGATTAAAAATTAACTGACAAAAAAATGAGAATTAATTAATAAAAATTATGAAGATAAAAATTTTCATATTTGTGCTGATCTCTTTCCTATTAGTGGATTGTAAAAAAGATAAACCAGATCAAAATAATACGGATCAAGAGAATGTTGTTGATGTCAGTGGATCGATTATCCAAAGTGATTTTGGAACCGGTAACATTTTTGCCAATACGCTTTTAACTCAAGATGTTACGGTTAGTTCAAGTTCTTATTCTGTAAAAGTTTCAAATCTTGGGGCGCAGTTGATTCTTTTAACCAGGGATGATAGAAAATTAAAAGGCTTAACATTTTCTTATTTACAAAACAACTATAATGTCATTTATCCAGGAGGGATTGAATCGACAGCCTTGTCAGTAATACTTCTGACACCAGGAATATGTACAACCAATTCAGACTCTCTGATTCAAAGGATTACTAGAATAAAAAACTTAAGTTCTTTTACCATTTTAAAAAATTATATCAAAGATAATTCGGAGCAGACAGATTTAGGGCAAGTGTGTAAATCTGAGATATTTCAAAATAAGCTCAACGACTGTATTCAAGAATTAGTTGCATTTAATAGTAAGTGTAAAGGAACAAAATCGACTGATTATGACAATGATTTGTATTTTTCGGCTAACCGTGTAAATGCTTCAGAGGTTACATTGAAGAATAACAATTTCAGGTTTGTTCAAGTATATCGACAGGAATTGTTTCAAAACGGTTCAGAGAAAAAAACTCCCACTTTAGTTAAGGAGTCAATGGGAGGAGCTGAATCATTTGATTATGGACAGGTTTTACATCCTCTTGAAATTCCTGCAACCATTGAAAATGATGAAACCTATTCAACTGTGACTTCCGAGGTTACTCAATGTAAATATTGGGTGCTAGGTATGGGATTCAGCCCAACGCAAAACCAAGTTCCACCCTCTATTGTCAGGAATTCAACTACTGCTGATTTATGTACAACAGTGTTTTATATTGTGTTTCCAATTGTTGACTTTGTCGCTGGATTGAACGGTTTAGGAGTACCACTTAAGGGAAAACAAGCAATTGATTTTGTTTCATGTGTGAAGGATGGGGTTGGTGTAATACAAGCATTGCATAATTTTCAAAATTCCAATTCACTGTCTGAAAGCCTTGAAACTGGAATAAATCTATCAATGATATTAATCAATCAAGCTGTTGACAAAGGATGCTTCGTTAAAATTGGTCTCCCAAGTATCCAAGATGCTTTACTTGGTACGCTTATGTCTTTATTTGGTACTGTATTTGGCGCATCAAATTTAATTGTCTGGTTTAAACTTATTTGTTGGGATACTCCGCCAACTTCTTATTATGTGGTTGATCCTCTATATGCAACTCAACTTTATAGCCCAATTGATGGAGCAACTACTGAGCTAACTCCAAAATTATCTTGTTATGTTTATACGAATGGAACAAGTTACCGTTTTCAATTGTCAAAAGATCAGTCATTTAACACTTTTATTATAAATGATGTATCCAATTTACCAAGTTATCAATTGAATCCTGGAACTCTTAACCCAGGAAATACGTATTATTGGAAAGTAAGAACCTCAACTTCAATTGGAGAAATTTCTCCATGGTCAAATATTTGGCATTTTACAGCTGGCGAAACAGGTTTATTGGTGAAACCGACCTTATTAGACCCTCAAAATAATTCTGTAAATATTTCACTTTCACCGAATTTTGATTGGGAAGATGTTAATGATGCAACTCTTTATTCATTTCTATTAGATGTAAATGAGACATTTTCATTCCCAATCATCAACCAAACCAATCTCACATCATCAGACTATCAGTTACAAGCCGGAATTCTGCAACATAGTAAAAAATACTATTGGAAAGCAAATGCCATCAATTCAACTACTACAAGCGAATGGTCTGATACATGGAGTTTTACAACAAAATCTCCCAACCCTTCAGATGTTATCCTCCCGCTTGCCGTTGGCAACTACTGGATTTATCTTCCAGATATTACACCCCAGACGATGACTATTAGTATTACCGGAACCATTAATGTACAGGGTGAAACCTGTTACAAATGGTATGCACAAGGTGACCCTTACGAATGGTACTACAAAAACAAAAGCGATGGATGCTGGGCTTATGGTTACAGCGGTCCGGAACAATATCCACCTGATTTAGAGTACAAATACCCTGCAAATTTTGGTGATACATGGGTCACAAATTGGATTGCTGTCCCTTACCCCACTAGAATGACTTGCGAATCAACTACCGCTACATTTGAATCGTATTCGGGTTGCTATAAATTTCATTACTTATTTCCTTTTAGAAAAGATAACTTCTGTATAAATATGTTTAAAAATGAATTATTTGATAAAATGTCAGACATCGAATCGCCTAAAATCGACGGATATGATATTTACCAATATTTTATTCCCGGCATCGGTTTGGTTGGATGGGAGCTTTATTATCAAGGGATTTACATGTATAAAGTTGTATTGACGGATTACCACCTAAATAAATAAGTATCACGAATGTTAAAACAGAGGAGAAAAAATCATGAAAAAATATGCTGTTTCATTATTAGTTACGAGCTTTCTTATTTTATTATTAATAAATGCAAAAGTTATCACAGTAGAAAAGTCAAGTAAAAACAATAAGCCTACTATTTATCTGCCACACAAATTATCAGATTTACAAATGAATATGAGTTTACCAAAAACATCTGTAAGCCGGGGTGATTCAAATATGCATGTTGATTATTGCTGGCCTTTTGGTTCATCCTTTTCTGTCTATACTGATGGGCAATATTTATTTGCTGGAGTTGGTGCCGGGATAAGAATTTATCAGATTGACAATGGTAATGATCTAAATTTGATTTCGGAAATTACCACACCCTCACGTGTATTAAAGCTGTTACGTTCCGGAAACCATTTATTCGTTGCTAATCAAAGTGCCGGACTCGCAATATATGATATTAGCAATATTTCTTCTCCATATTTTGTAAGTAGTGTTCCGGTGACATATTCGGCAAATGATATTGATATCAAAGGCAACTATATTTATCTTGCTGATGGCTGGTATGGCGGTAATCCCGGATCTTATCAGTATCTTTTTCAAGGTAATTTTAAAATTATAGACATAACTGATATCGAATATCCGTCTGTCGCAATAAATTGGGATATGGGTGGTGAAGTTACAGGTGTGTGCGTTAAAGGAGCATATGCCTATGTGGTTTATATTACTTATAGTAGTTGGGATGGAACACATACTAAACTTGCAATTTATGATATCTCAAATCCATTAAGTCCTGTTTCACAGGCAAATTTGGAATTAGGCTCGCCCGGTAGTTATACAGATGATCAGGGCGATGTAACAGTGAAGGGGACATATGCATTTGTTACATCACGTAGGAATGGAATAAAGCAAGTGGACATTTCGAATATTCAATCCCCTTTTATTTACAATACTATTGACTTATTTGGAAAAGATGCTTTCCGTATTGAGCAATTTGATACTACATTGTTAGCGAGTACAAAAGACTCCGGTTTGGCGATTATTGGTATTGGTAATCCAATAATGCCAACGCCGCCAACATTCCTACCATTAGGCGGAACTATATATGATGCCTCATACAATAATGGCTTGTATTTTGCCGCGTGTGCAAATTCAGGAATAAGCGTAATTTGTGATTCGAACTATCAGATTCTGACCAGCATCACGTATGGCAATGAAATTGGAGATTTAATCACTTTTCAGGGAAAAATTATTGCCTCTGATGGAGATTTAGGAATAAAAATATTTGATACCAATAATCCATCAGGAATTTCACTGATAGGGACGTGGTCAAATAATAAGCGGGTAGGGGCATTCGCACGGGGGGGGGACTATTTATTTGTTTCTCAAATGAATGATTCAATACAGGTTTTAGATATCTCAATTCCATCGAACCCATATAAGATTTATGCAATACCTATTCGTTCAAATAATGTAAGTGATCTTGTCTTTGAAAATAACAAGTTGTATGTTCTTCAAGTTGATAGTGGATTTTCAATTTTAAATTTAGTGAATCCGCTCAATCCATCATTGCTAGGATCATTTAACTTTCCCGGATCAAAATGGAGAATGAAAATTCAAGGAAACTATGGATACCTGGCTGCAGACGCAAGTGGATTATACATTTTAAACATTTTAAATCCTTTGGGAATATTTATTGAAGGGTTTTATGATCCGACTGGAAACGTCTATGATATAGTTGTAAAAGGGAACAAAGCCTATTTAGCCGCAGGTGCTCAAGGATTAGTCATTGTTGATATTACAGATCCATCAGGCCCAACCTTTATATCTTCTGAATCAACCTTGTCATCCGCAATTGGAATAGCACAAAAAGATTCTCTGATTTGCCTAACCACAAGTTTTGACCGGCTAACAGTTTATGTTGAAGAAACTTCTGGATTGCTAACAATAGAGGGATATTTTGTCCCATCAGGTCTACGATCAGAAATTTTTTGGGGAAGTGACTTTACCCGCCCATGTATCGATGAGGTTAATTCGATTTTTTTAGGCTGCGGAGTACTGGGATTTGTAAAATTGACAACTGCAGTTCCATCCTCACCTTTTGTATTCACCGAGCAAGCATCTAATATATCTGAAACGAGTGTAACCTTAAATGGTCTTGTCAATCCAAATTCTTTATTGACTATTATTACCTTTGAATATGGTAAAACACAATCGTATGGGAATAATGTTAATGCAACCCAAAGTCCGCTTTTTGGTAACCTTAGTACAAATGTAAATAAAACAATTTCAGGATTACTGCCTAATCAGATTTATCATTATCGTGTTGTAGCAGTAAATTCGGCCGGAACTACTTTTGGGAATGATGTAGAGTTCCAAACTACGGTTGGTATTGAGGACTATACTACCTGTCAATCACCCATAATGTTCCAAAACCTGCCAAACCCTTTTAATAATACTACTATTATTCAATTTATGATTCCCGAAAAACAAAATGTTGAAATTGATTTATATGATTTATATGGACATCATATTCGTTCCCTTGTAAATAAAATATTATTACCCTGTATGCATGAAATAGAATTACAGAGAGCAGGTTTACAGGATGGTATTTACTTTTATCAACTAAAAACAGGGAACCTTATCCAAAGTAAAAAGATGATTATAACAAAATAATCAGAATATAAAAATTAAGGTAAAAATTATAGATAACTCGGTTTGAATGCAAGGCGATTTTAAAATATCAGCAAAAAACTGGCTTAAATACATCCTCATATTATTATCTATTATAATTATAAGGAATGCATTGGAAATGTATCTAAAAAGACCCGGATTTTGGAATTTAACAAGTTTAGAGGATTGGATGAACTGGTGGATTCACTTTCCGTTATTTTACATTGTTGTATTTCTTTTCGGAATCATAGGTTCTTCTGCCTTCCTGAAAATTTCTTTTATTAAGGCAGGAGAACTTATGCTGTGTTTAATAGCAGTAATTCTTCTCGGACCGATCATTGATTTATTTACTACCGGTGGCGACATACCTTATTTATATGTGAAGTCTCCAGAATATCTTTTTACAATTTTCATTGAACTATTGAACTTTTCGAAAGATTTGCTTTCTTATGGAATACCATACGGTCCCAGAATTGAAGTATTAATTGTTTTGATATTAATTCCATTTCTGTCTTGGGACAAAATTAATGGCGGATTATTTAGAAAAATTTTCATTGTAGTCCTCATGCAATTTTTTAGTTATGTTGGTGTTTTTGTTATGTGCGTATGGCCTGGATTATTTAACGGTATTCTATCAAGAGGGATACAAACCAACTATAGTACATATTCTGAGATTTATTTATTATTAACAACCATTGGGATAATAGTAATTTATAGCAATCATTTCGAGTATCGGAAATATTTTGTCACTTTTATCCGACCATATCGATTCATTCATTATTTTCTCCTGATTTTGGGCGGTTTCATAATTTCAATGCAAACGTTAAAACCAATAATTGACTTTAAGTTTTATCTGGATGTAATTTCTGGAGTACTATCTTTTACAATGGCTTTTATTTCGTTAAACGTTTTAAATGATTTTACCGATAAGATTGAAGATATGGAAAATAATAGGTGCTATCTTAAAGGCAATTTATTTAATAGAACACACCTGATAATTCAAAGTTTAATGTTTTATACTTTGTCACTTCTCTTTGGTTTCTTATGCAATTCAGCAATTCTGACTATCATTTTTTTGTGGACAGCGTTTACTATTGTTTATTCTGTTATTCCATTCAGACTTAAAAAATATTTTCTTCTTTCAAATTCAATTCTTGCATTGTCAGCGGTTCTGGCAGTGGTTTACGGTGTCTCTTTATCTGGATCAGTTGATTTTAGGAATGTCATTGATAAACGTTTATATTTATTGATATTCCTTGTCACCTTCATTGGGTCTTTTATTAAAGATATTCCTGATCGAAATGGCGATAAAAAATCAAATATTGTTACCTTACCTGTTTTATTTGATCCTGAAAAATTTAAAGTTGTTTATTTCCTTTTGATTTTTATATGCTATCTGATTACTTTTTATTTTGTAATAAAATTTTCATTATTTGCCTGGTTATTATTCATACCATTTTTGTTAAGCATCTTTTCAATATTACGTGAATCTAAAAAAAACAGATTATTGTATGCCTCTTATTTTACATCTTTAATGATGATTGTAATAATTTTTATTTTAAAATGATGCAAATTGAACCTCACTATAGTTATGAAAAAATCATACTATTTTCATCAATCCAGGAAATAGAAAAGAGATAATAGAGATAGAAATAATGTTAATACAATAATTACTTCATATGAATAAAAAGAGAAAATTGATTTTCAATTGGTTTCTTGTGTTTTGTTTAGTCTTTCAGTGTTGCGCCCTCGCCTTTGCGCAGGAAAAAGCAAAACCATTTCTTAGAGCTGGAATAGGAGTTCAAGGTGGTTTGAGCGTTTATTTTCCGCAGGATTTAAACGAATATACTCAGGATTTTTGGGACGACGTACTCAATCAGTATAATGACTGGGGTTTTAACGACGACCAGGAAATCATGCCTATCCTTTTTGGAATTAACTATAATTTTAAGGCATTTCAAAGGGTGATGAATCTTTTTCAGGTTGAAGTGTGGAAAGAAAAATTCATTTCATCCGAACTCAGAATTAATTCCAAATTTTATAGTTATGGCTGGGGTGGATTTTATGATGATATTGAGATAAAAGAAGATTATTGTTTTAAACCAGGTTATGCTGCTTTTGGCGCTAATATTTTATTCGTTCCGGGAGCACACAAAAACCAGGTCTATTTTACACTTGGCGGTGGTATTGGAAAATATCAGGGCGAATTAAATTACCATAAACAAGGCTACCATTCAATTAACGATACGATAACAAATTTCAACATTATAAAGCTATACAAAGGTGAAACAATCGGGTATAATGCAGTATTTGGATTAACCATTGCTCCTTTCAGATACATCGAAATAGAAACATTTGTGACCGGACGTTTTGCTAAAATCCCTGAGATTAAAGATGGAAACGATGTATTTATAAATCCATTTAAAGAAGGGAAAAAGGTTCCGCTTGATTTTACCGGAATTGACCTACGGTTAGGCATAAAACTTATAATACCTTGAATTAAGGTGTAGTATATATGAAATGTAGTTATGGGTAAGTTTATAAAAACAACACATCGGTCAAATAAAGGCTGACCACCTTAAAGTGACAAAAAACGTTTTATTAAAAACGTGGAGTCCAGAACCCACTTTAAAAAACGGGGCGTTACCGAAAAGCCTTATGAGTAGGAAAATTAAATTCTAAATAAATATGAAACTAAGCTTTAAATTATTAATAGCATTATCGGTTTTTGCTATTATTTTAAGCGGGTGCAGTGCCACTATGCACACAGTTGGTACTGGTGGAAAAGGAAATTGTAAATCTCCGGGTCAGTACGATGCAAAAAAGAAGCAATGGTATTTATTGTGGGGAGCCGTCCCACTTAACAAAGTTGATTCAAAAGATTTGGCTGGTGGTGCTCAGAATTATACAATTAGAACCACAACAAGTTTTGGTGACTTGTTAATTGGAGGGGCTGGAAGCTACTTACTGGGTCTTAAAACTCAAACGATAAGAGTATCAAAGGGAGATAAATAATTCGTAATTCACTTTATAATTTTTTAATCATTAATACCTGATAATATGAAAAAAGCTACAATCGTTTTAATAGCTTTCTTTGCAATTGGAGCACTATCTTTCACATCATGCAAAAAGTGTTCAACCTGTAAATATACTTATACTGTTATGGGTTATACTCAAACGTACGATTTTCCGGAAAAATGTGGAAGTAAAAGTGATATTGATGCCTATGAAAAGGCTTGCAGAGATGCTGCCGCAGTAGTTGGAGGCACATGTACATGCGATTAGTTCTATCAACATTTTAAAGTATTAACTTGCTGCCTTGAAACTTTTAATATCCACAGTTTTTCAAGGATATTGTGGTTTTAAGGCAGCATTAAAATCTCAAGACATGATTAATTTTCCGAAGTTATTTATCGTATTTATCATCCTGAGTTTGGTACCGATTTATTCCTGCCATAAAAAACAGATAAAATGCGAAAAAGAAACATATCTACTTCCCAACGATTTTAAAGGAATTATTTTGGTTTTTTTTAACCAGTCCGATGGGGCACCTGCTGAATATGAAGACAGTGCGAGGTTATATAAAATTCCGAAAAGCGGTTTATTAAAAACTCAACACAAGCAAAATGGCGGTTGCGCGAGTGATAATCGTATTCAGTTTTTTTATCTTGATTCTATTGGCAATCGTAAACCAATAAAATATTTCATGAACATTGAAAACGAAAAAGTTCCTTTGGCTGAAAACTTTGTTATGCTATCTTTTCTCTCAAATAAAAATGATTCAACTCATTTCGTAATCCATTTGGTTGGTGAAATTAAAAATTTTGTTGAATTAACTAATGCAGTACGAAAAATACAACCTATCGAAATCCTAAAATGTATGAATCACACAGAATGAAATACATGCGAGCACTAAATTAAATGATAGCGAGAGACCAAAGTTTTGCTTAAAAAAGTGTTTATAACAGTAAAAAACACAGATTAATTGCCATCAATCTAAAGTAGGCTTACCACACGATCACCTTTCCATTACCTGAAAAATCTCCTAACCTTGCACCAAAAGCAAAGATGAAAAGCCCCAGCAAGACAATAAAAAATAATAGCACTCTTCATTGAATGTCGGTAGGTGGGATGAACCAGACAAGCCTTTGCACAGTAACCATTCAAATAGCTAAACTCTAATATTGTATTTGTTTATATTTTAAAATTGGGAAAGTAGTTCAGCTAATTTACTTTCATGTTAATCTGGAAATATTCATCCATCACTTTTTTGAACCAATGATAAGGATTCAGTTCGTTCTTTTACAAGCAAAAGACTGAATTCAGATTGTGATAACAACCAATTCCCCACCCATTTGAGTAAAATCATTTAAAAATCGCTTTTTTTTTCTCCAACCCTCTTACCTGTTAAAAAAAAGTTAATTTTGTCTATGCTGTTTTTGCATGGTTTTAAATGAAACCATTTGATTTTAACGGTCATTGAAAAAAATTTTTAACTAATTTACTAAATATGAAAACATCTACGCATTTTGTATTTTGTCTCGGTTTTCTGTTGCTTGTTGGAGGAATTTCCTCTATCCACGCTTTTGCCCAGGATAAGACTCAAAAGGTTGAGGGTGAGTACTCACGCCCGTCGGTGACCTTTTTTATCACCAGTTTCCCTGGCGATTACAACAGCCAGAAGGCAGCTGCTTCGGCTAAAAAAATCGCATTCAGTGATAAATATTTCAATCACAATCTGAACGAAATTTCATTTGAGCTTAGTCAGAGTTTTAAAGACCTGAACTACGAAGCTAAAAAAAGTGAGCTGAAAAAATATCTCGATAAAGCAGCTATTGGACGGAAAATGGTTGCCAAATGGTTCAACAGGCAAGCCGACGGGATGTTCAACCTCGATTATATCCACCAATGCGGGCTCTACAATGCTTCCGACCAGGATGTGCTCATGTCGGGTGCCGCCAAACGTGGTGAAGCCGTGTTGTTTGATGCCGGTCAAAACCTGGTAAACAAAAGCTATGTGCTGGTTATTGTGCCAAAGGAATTCACTTCGCACGACGACAAAGACTCACATGGCTGGAACGCGATTTATGATATGTTCCTTTACAAACTCGATTTCGATAATGCAGTTGTTAGCAAGTTTTATGAGCAATGGCCCTTTGATGATGATCCCGAAGATGTAAAAAAGGCAAAAATTGCCGCTTTCGACACATTGTCTTTTACCTTATCACCATTTTACGGGAAACAAACTCAGATGTCGGGCAGTACCGAATATTATGCCCTTACCAAAACACCAAAAACATCCGATCAGTTATTCGACGAAACGGTGGCAGGCATATACACCAATGCTTTGTTCAATATCGACAAGGACCTGGAGCCATTCCGGGTAAAGGTGAATGTTTCTGGCATTCATCCGATCAGGTCAAAAATCGGTAAAAAGGAAGGTTTAAAATGCGACCAACGGTATTTTGTTTTTGAATATGTGTGGAATGATAAAACCGGAACTGCTGATCTTCGCAGGAAAGCGGTGGTCAGATCGACCGGAAAAATTGTTGACAACCGTGGTGTGGCTACTGGTTCAAGCGGCGAAAGCAGGTTTTATGAAGTTTATGGCGGAACTGTTCGACAGGGCATGTTGATGCAACAACGCAACGATTTCGGGCTTTCCCTGCTTGTGGGCTATGAATTGGGCGAAATTGGCGGATTCGATGCAGGCCTCATGCTGCGTACCGGCATTATAACCAATGTCCCGGCATTCTACATCATGGCTGATGTGGGTTTCGATTCAAAATCGTATGCATTTAATGGGGGAAGCGAAGAAGATTTTTCGTTTTTCAGATATTCGGTAGGTCTTGGAAAAGGTATCCGCCTGGCCCGGATTGTAGAATTAACGCCTTATGCCGGATGGGGACAGGAATCGACAAAAAACGATACTTATGAAAGTATCAAAACAAGTTTAATTAAAGCCGGTGGTATTCTGGGGATCAACATAACATACAATGTTTCGCTGATGGGACAACTCAACTTTTACGCCCCCTACGGTGGGATTGAAACCAAAATCAAGGATCAGGATAAAGTAACCGAAGACTTTAGCTGGTCAGATGAGACTGGTTTTGATGGTCGTTCGGGAATGAGTATGGTATTTGGTTTACGTATAGAATTCTAGAATTCTAAAATCATAAAAATTTCAGGATATGAAAAATAAAATATGTATTGTGATGCTGGTGATTTTTGCGATAGCAACTGTAAACGCACAATCGCGCAAGGAGCGCAAAGCAATGTACGACAGCAAGTTTAATTATGAAATTGAAAGCCTTGGCGTTGGCCAGGATGGTACAAAACTGATCAAAATCTGGGGTTACGGAAAAAAAGCCGATGATGCTGTTTTTGAAGCCAAGAAAAATGCCGTAGCTGCTGTAATCTTCAGAGGAGTTCCGGCCGGGAAAGGTGCCGCAGCCACACCGTCGATACTTCCGGTTGACGGCTATGAAAAAAATATGGATTTTTTCGACGACTTTTTCAAGGCAGGCGGCATGTACCTGAGTTTTGTAAACAGTACAACCGATGGTATGCCCGGTGGTTCTGACCGTATAAAAATGAATAAGGGCTACAAAGTCGCCTTAAGTGCATCGGTTAACTATAACCAGTTGCGGAAATACCTCGAAGAAAAAGGAATTGCCAAAAAAATGGATTCTGGATTTTAATCTGGCTAAAATTACAATACTTTAATATAAAGCTGATATTATAAACTTTCATTTTCAATTAAAGATAAAAAATATGAAAAAGAGCTTTTGTACAGTTATACTGGTTCTCATCTCAATTTTAATGTTTGGCCAGGCTAAAAAGCCAATCCTTATGGTTGTCCCAAGCGATAACTTCTGCGTTCAGCATGGTTATACCATGACTGTGAATGCAAACGGGAAAGACCAGGTTTTACCTGATTATAAAAAGGCTTTGCAGGAAAGCGATGAATTGCGTCTGGTGATAACCAAAATGGGTGCGATCATGGCTGACAGAGGATTCCCGCTGAAAGATCTTGAGCAATCACTAAAAAGTATCGAATCAGAAAGTGCTGAAATTTCGATGCTCCAATCCAAAAGTTCGGGTGCCGCCATCGCAGAAACACCCATCGATATCTTGAAAAGGACTGCTAAAGCAGACATCATCCTCGACCTCGACTTTGTTGTAAAACGCCAGGGACCCAACAATTATATCTCCTTTAACCTGAAAGGTCTGGATGCTTACACCAACAAACAAATTGCAGGTGTTGCCGGTGCAGGTGCACCATCAACAGCCGCTTCGGTTGATTTATTGCTCGAAGAAGCCGTTCTTAGCCAGATGGATAATTTCAACAGTCAGCTCATGACATTTTTTAACGACATGTTTACAAATGGCCGTGAAGTTAAGTTGGTTGTTCGGGTGTGGGACAATGCCGATGTTAACCTTGAACAAGATTTTGATGTAAATGGTACCAATGATATGCTGAGTTTTCATATCGAAAACTGGTTAGCAGAAAATACTGTTTCAGGACGATTTTCGACAATTGATGCCACCGAAACCACGATGCGTTTCGAACAGGTACGAATCCCGATGACTTTTATGAACAACGGCCGTGAAATGGCAATGGATACCCGCAGGTTTGTTTCGAACTTATCGAAATATCTTGCTGCTGAACCTTTTAACCTCGAATCGAAAATTTATCAGCGCGGGCTGGGTGAAGCCTGGCTAATCATTGGTGAAAAATAATTTACAAAAAATATTCATTATGAAAACATTAAAAAAAATTATACCCGTAATTTTGATGGCACTGGTACTTATCTCTTTTGCAAATGCTCAAAACAGCCAGGGTAAAAGCGATGATTTTTCCAGAATTGCTATTGCACCTGTAATTCCAGAAAAACTTGTAACATTGCCACAAGGTGCCCAGGAAATGCTGCTCGGGAAAATGAGGCAAATTATTGGACTTAACGGGCTAAGTGCCATGGACGACGCTCCCCTGTTTATCATGAATCCTGAACTCATGGTGATCAGTAACGATGTTACGCCAACTACACCGCCCATGTACACTTATAACATGGAAGTGGTATTTGACCTCGCCGACCGTTACACCGGAAATGTTTATGCCAGTGCTACGCAGGCACTTAAAGGTGTTGGAAATACAGAAACTGCCGCTTACAATTCCGCATTTAAACAAATCGATGTTCGCAGCGGGAAATACAAAGTCATGCTCGAAAAAGGCAAGGAGGCCATCATCGAATATTATAACTCCCAGTGCGACCTTGTGATTTCGAGAGCTAAAAGTCTTGCGGCCCAGAAAAATTATACAGCCGCACTGGCAATCTTAAATTCGGTTCCGCCCGTTTGCCGTGAATGTTTCGATAAAAGTAACGAAGCTGCTGTAGAAATTAGTACCAACATGCCTGAACCCCCAACCACTGTTACAGTGACCGCAGATAACAAGAATCCCCAGGGTGATGAACCTGTTTATTCGTCACTTGATGCCGTTGACCTGGGTGATTATCTGTACCTGCGTTATAAATACGGAAAAAATGTAGGGGCAAAAACAATGTTGTATTTCGAACTCATCAATAAAAATGAAGAAGATGTAGTATTTAAGATTTATCAGATATACGAAACCATGCTCATCAACGAAAAAGGTGCCGAAGTAAAAATTGATCTGATGAGTATTGCATCAAAGCAAAGTGATAACTGGCTTGAAGCAACGCTGATCCCTGATGTAAATACCGAACTTGTGTGTGAATTTCCAAAAGTCAAAGAAGTGAAGTTTATCAAATTCTTGATCAATAAAAACTTCTTTAAATTTAAAAATCTTGCCATAACCAATTAATCCTGCATCATGAAAAAAGTATCGTTAGTTACCTTGCTCCTGCTTTGCCTTTCGTCGTCAGTTTTACTGGCACAGTTCAAAGTTACCGAACAAAGTGGTAAAAAACCTGACTGGACCATGAGCATGGAAAAAGGTTCGATAATTGGCATTGGAAACGGACTTAGCATCGAAGACGCCAAGGATAATGCGCTGGTTAATGTTAAAGCTCAGATTGTAACTTCGGTAGCCGATTTTATTTCGGCATCTTCGGTTTCAAAAAGTGAGGAAATTACCGCCGACAAGTTTTCGAAACTCTATCAAAGTTATTCCGATGTAATTACAACACAATCAGGAAAACGTGATTACCTGCAAGGGATTTCGGCCGCAAAGGTTGACGATTTTTATTGGGAAAAATTATCCGACAAGAAAACTAAAGAGGTTAAATATCAGTATTTTGTAAAGTATCCATTCACTACCTTCGATCTTGAGGAACTGGTTGCTGATTTCCGGGCAAAGGATGAGCAATTAACCAGTGAAATGAATAAAGCGCTAGACCTTCTCGAAAATTTCACTTCAGTTGAAGAGATTATTCAGGCCCAAAGCCAGCTTGGAAAACTAATGGAAATTTTTATTGATGAGCGGAAAGCCAAATGCCAGACCGGCATCGAGAAAAGTAAGGCACTTCTGGCTTCGGTCTATATTGCCAATGCTGGCAGCGAATTAGGCATGGTCCGTTACAGCCTTAAAATCGGTGAAAAGGCGGTACGCTGTGCAAAAAAACCGGTAATCAATTCAAATTGCGCCCGCATCGGTGATCGCAAATTAGGAGAATTTGTTTGCGAAGTCAGCTACCTGTACGATGAATGTTACAACGAACCCGGGAACAACATCAAGGTTGTATATTCATTCAGCAACAATAAAGCTGAAAAAGAATTTTATTTTGATGTGGCCGAAAATAAAGCAGAACTCATCATCAGCGGAAATATTCGTATCGATGGTGGTACTGTAAATGGCGACATTGTTTCAAATGCGGTTTGTGTTATTCCGTTACTATCGAAATACGACAGCCCGGTTTCGGTTACCAAAGTAAACCTGGAATGGAAAGAAATCGGTGTGGTGGTTGAAGTGCCCATGAACACGGTATATAACGGAAAGGGACAGCATGAACTGAGGTTTGATATCCCAAAAGACCTGCCAATTCAAAAAATCTCGACGGCAACAAATCCACTGCTGAAACTTAACGGAACGATCGTGTACAATTCGGTGAATACTGGCAAAAGCTTTTCAATACGGATTTACAGGTATGATTATACAACAGGGTGGTAGAAAATTTTAATTTTTCCCCATCTCATTCGGAAAAAGGCAGGCCATTAAGATTCCTGCCTTTTTAGCGTTTTGAAACCCTGGTCAGGATAAACCTAATTGCTAAAAGTAGATAAACAAAACATAAATAATTCTCTAATGAGAAAATTCAAAGAATTTCAAATCTTAAATCTATATTCTTTTCAGGCTTTAGTTCTTTTTCTATGTTGTTAATCTGCCAGCATTTGACCCTTTCACAAAGACAATGACAGGATTTGAATTTTTATTTCGTGTAAATAAATAGTACTAATCATCTAAATTATGGGTAAAATTGTAAAATATTTTCAAGCGAATCATTTATGAATAAAGGTACATTCATCCTGGCTGCAGCCCTTGGTTTTAGCCTGTTTTTAATTTCATGCAAACATGATAAAACGGACATCTCAGCATTTAAAGAGATTTGTTTTAATACAGATGTAAAACCGATCTTCGTCAATAACTGCGCAATTGCGGGTTGCCATACTGCAGGAAATTCCGAGTCAGGGTATGTACTCGATAATTACCAGGGAATTATGCAGGGTATTTCCCCTGGTAATCCTTTAAAAAGCAAGATTTACAAAGCCATCACCAACGAATGGATCAACATGATGCCCCCTGATAATCCGCTAAATCAGGAACAACGAACAACCATCCGGCTGTGGATTGATCAGGGCGCGGATACAATTTGTCCTGGCAATAATTAACACATTTTTTAGAAATATTTTCAATCGTTTGAACAACAGCTATTTAATAACATTTCCTAATATACAAGCCTAAATGAAGAAAATTATTTTACAACTGTCGGCAATTGTTTTGGTTCAGTTGCTGATTTTATTTTATTTGTCAGGGTGCTACAACGATAGCGCAGAATATTTGTATCCGGAAGTACCTGGTAGCTGCGATACCACGAATGTAACATTTGCAGGCAGCATAAAGCCTATCACCGATGGCAACTGTAAAACCTGCCACAGCGGCCCGGCACCATCAGGAAATGTCAACATTGAGAATTACAGCCAGGTTAAAGCTATAGCTGATGATGGCCGGCTCGTGAATGTTATTAACGGAACCAACGGAAAACCTTTAATGCCACAAGGTGGAGCGTTACCAGGCTGTTCGATAAGAATAATCGAAATTTGGGTTGCTGCCGGTGCACCTAATAATTAATCATCTAAAAAAAATTATACTCATGCGGTTAATTGTAAGATATTATATCATTTTCCTGATTATTTGTCTCGGCGCCAACACAACAGAAGCACAGGACGACCTGATGAATCTGCTGGATGAAGAGATAAAACCAACCACAGATTACACAATTGCCACCTTTAAATCGACAAGGATTATTAATGGTCATTCCATCGAACGGATGAAAAAGAAACAGCTCGATGTGAGAATACACCACCGTTTTGGACGTCTCAACACCGGGCCTTATAATTTCTGGGGTCTTGACGAGTCAAATATTCATCTGAGCCTTGAATATGGGATTACGGATTGGCTCATGGTTGGTATCGGCAGAGGCAACTACCAAAAAACTGTTGACGGATTCGCCAAGGTAAGTTTGTACAGGCAGAGTAAAGGAGTAAAAAATTTGCCGGTGTCTATCTCAGCATTCACCAGTGTTGCCGTTGAGGGCTTAAAACACCCGGTGGAAGGGCAGACTTACTACTTTTCGAACCGCCTGGCATACTGTTTCCAGGTGCTCGTTGCCCGCAAATTCAACGAAAAGTTATCGTTTCAGCTTACCCCCTCTTTTATACACTATAACTTTGTTCCAACTGAACTCGACCCGAATAATCTGCCTGCCATGGGTGCAGGCGGACGCGTAAAAATTACGAAGCGGGTTTCGCTGAATGCCGAATATTTCTATGTGATCAAACCTTATGCGAACCGGAAAAACTATGATAAGACCAATTCATTTTCGGTTGGTGTGGATATCGAAACCGGCGGCCATGTGTTTCAGATCATGTTAACCAACTCAATCGCAATGATCGAAAAAGGGTTTATTGGTGAAAATACAGGGAAATGGAACAAAGGCGACATTCATCTGGGATTCAATATTTCAAGGGTATTCAGTTTTAAATAGGCGCGGTATTCCGAAGCAGGATGTTGGAATATCCTCAATTCTATTTTTTGGACCCGGGCAATATATGATATTTTATCACTCATAAAAAATGCATGTATCACATAATCAAATGTCCATTCAGTTGAAAAACAGAACCTGATTATAATGAATCCCAAAAGGTTTATTCATACATTACTTTCCTTTTTCTTGCTGTTGCTGACAGTAATTGCACTTTCATACATTACTAACACTTTCTGGGGAAACCCTCCTGAAAGAGAACCTGATTCGGGAAAATTCATTGCTGATCCCAATATAACGGTTGCTGCCTACGGCAGGATAAACAGTATTCCACCAGTTGTACTGATTAAAATTTTTGGTTTAAACAGTGAGGCGGACTCTTTGAAATCTCTTAAAGATTTTTCGTTAACCCAGGAGCAACTTCTGAATCGGACCCGTGTAGAAATATCTGATTATCTAGAGGAACATTCGAAAAATCCAATCCGTTATACCATCCATTTCATCGTTTACCTTGTTTTCCTGGCATTCATCTTTTATCTGATCTATCATTCAAAAATCACACCATCGAAACAAAAATGGCTTTATCTCGCTGCCATCTTAATTTTTGGTTTTGGATTCAATTCAAACCCAAGCCCGATGGGACCATTAAGAGACACCATAGCATTATTCAGTCATCCAGTCGACATCATCCATCCCAGATTATTCGCCATTTTAACCTTTCTGGTTTTTGTGGTGGTCGCCAATAAATTTATCTGTTCTTGGGCTTGCCAGTTGGGCGTTTTACAGGATTTCATTTTCAGATTAAACCGCTCTGAAAAAGGCTGTAACGCAATTTTCGATCAGATTAAACTTCCGTTTTTTATCGCTAATACAATCCGTATCTGTTTTTTCGTAATCGTCTTGGTAAGTTCAATTTTATGGGCTTTTAATGTTATTGGCAGGATTGACCCGTTCAATGTCTTTAACCCGGCTGCCGCAAACCTAACTGGGTGGATATTTATAATAAGCATGCTCATAATTAGCTTGTTTACTTACCGGCCATGGTGCCATTTGCTCTGTCCTTTCGGCTTACTTGGCTGGTTTTTCGAAAAAATAAGTATTTTTAAAATTAAAGTCGATTATTCCACCTGTACGGCTTGTGGAATTTGTTCCGAAAGTTGCCCTTCGGATGTAATGGAAGCCATCCTGAAAGGAAAACCAGATATCCCTGATTGTTTTTCGTGCGGAACCTGTATTACCGAATGTCCGACTGCTTCTATAAAATTCGATAAAGGCAAACGCAGCAAGCCACCCATCGGTTTTTTTGAACCTGAAGTTTTAAAAAAAATGAAATAATCTTTGAAATTATGAATTCAGCACATTTTCATCTGATGTTCACTCATTTACCCCTTGTGGGGCTTGGGTTTGCAATCATTACCAATTTGTTTGCCCTTTATTGGAAAAGCAACGACGTAAAAAAATTTTCGCTATGGGTATATGTAATTGTCGGTGTCGGCGCCTTGCTGGCCTACTTTACTGGAGACGGGTCGGAGGAAGTAATGACGACATACCCGGGAATTACCGAACAACTCATCGAACCGCATGAACAGGTAGCCTTATGGTTTTTGATCGGATTACTGGTTTTGTCAGCAGCTGCACTTGCCGGCCTGTATTTGTCGAAACCCGGTAAAATAAATCTTCAAAAGCTGACTTTGATAACACTTTTTGCTGCCATGATATTAAGCGTTGTGGCAGTACAGACTGCATCATCAGGTGGTAAGATACGGCACACTGAAATTGAACAGGGTACCTATAAAGTGCCAATAAAATAAATTTTGACCATAATTTATGGAAGGACTGTTTAACCGGAATGTCGTATATTATTTTGTAATTTAGCTATTAACTCCTATTATGAATTTTAAGCCAATTCCATCATAATAAAAACGAGATGAAACATTATCTGATTTTGATGATCCTCCTATATGCCTTGCTCTTTGAAGGATGTGCCGATCATGAATCAAGGATTAGCACCCTCAAAATGCTTGAAGGCAGTAAAACTTTTGCAGTCCCCACGGGAACAGTTGCCGATCAGTTTGTCCATGACAAATTTCCGGATGCAAAAATTACCTATTATAACACTGTCCTGGATTGCGCCATTGCTGTAAGGGAAGGAAAGGCGGATGCGGCAGTTTATGACAAACCGGTTCTTCAGAACATTGTAGCAAAAAATGACGGGCTTGTAGTTTTGTCTGAATTAATTGTTGATGATCAGTATGGGTTTGCTGTACAGTTACAAAACCACGAACTCAAAACGGCCATGGATGAAACACTTAACGAATTGAAATCAAATGGCACGTACGATGAAATGATGAAGCGATGGTTTCCCGTAAAAGGAATTCCAGGTCCGATGCCATCCATCGAACTTAATGGCAGGAATGGTGTTTTGATCTTTGGAACGGCCGCGGTTACCGAACCCATGTCATATGTGGACAGCAACCGGAATATTATTGGATTCGACATCGAATTTGCCACCAGTATCGCAAAAAAACTCGATAAGCAACTTAAAATTATCGATATGGATTTTGGGGCCATGCTTCCGGCGCTTATTGCAGGAAAAGTTGATATGATCGGGGCCGGATTGTCGATTACTTCTGAAAGAGCAAAGAAGGTCCTGTTTTCCCAAAGTTATTATCCAAGTGGAATCGCAGTATTGGCAAAGGATGCATCAATGGACCTTAAGCCTGCTAAAAACCAGGTATTGTCCAGCATTGATGCTTTGAAGGATAAACGGATTGGTGTGCTGCTTGGCTCCATCCACGACGCCTATGCCGCCAAAACATATCCGGAAGCCCCTATTTTACAGTTCCAGAATGTTTCCGATATGCTCTTTGCCTTAAATTCCGGTAAAATTGATGTCGCTTTTTATGATCACATTTCATTAAAAGGTGTATTCAGTAAAAATCAAGAACTTGCTATTTTGGCGGCCAATATCTTTAGTGTTCCGATAGCAGCTGGGTTTAACAAAGATAACCTGCAACTGAGGGAGAAATTCAATGCATTTCTGAAGGATATCAAATCCAGCGGAATTTATGAAGATATGATCGATCGCTGGATGAACAAAGGAATTATGGAAATGCCCGAAATAAAAACAGCCGGATCAAATGGTGACCTGAAAGTGGGAATTGTGAGCGACCTCGGAATGCCGTTTACAATCCTTAAAGACGGAAAACTTACTGGTTTCGACATTGAATTGGCCACGCGTTTTGCAGCCGCCCTGGATAAGAAATTCGTACCATCGGATATGCCATTTGCCAGCTTGCTTGCCGCCGTTTCGACCCATAAAATCTATATGATAACTGCATCGATGATGATTACTGAGGAAAGAAAAAAGCAGATCGACTTTTCTGACCCCTATTTTGAATCGGGAGCGAGTATCATTGCAAAAAAATCAAATGTTGCACTGGCTAACCATGGCAAACTCAAATTTCTTGATGATATATCCGATAAGAGAATAGGCATTTTTACAGGTACCGTTCACGATGCCTTCATTTCGAAAAAATACCCCAAAGCACAGATTTTCAGGTTCGAAAGCACCGCTGATATGATGATGTCGGTTAAAAGTGGCAAAGTTGATGCCGCAATGTTCGATTTGATCACTGCCACACTAATCCTGAAACACAATCCTGAATTGGGACTGTTAAGTGATGATGTTCTCAACATGCCATTAGGCATAGGCTTTTCGAAAAATAACCCCCGGCTCAGGGAGGACTTTAACACATTTTTAAGAGAAATTCGTGGAAATGGGATTTATGATACAATTTATAAACGTTGGTTTGTTGAGGATGCTGAAGAAGCAGTGATGCCTGCTTTTAAAGAACCGGTTGATGGTAAAAAATTAGTTGTTGGCGTTTCCGTTGACGACCTCCCATATGTTGCCATTATGAATGGTGAATACGTTGGATTTGATATCGAACTGATCAGAAAATTTGCCGAAACCAGAAATTACCAGCTTGAAATCGTAATGATGGAATTTCCTTCATTAGTGGCCGCATTGGCTGCAGGAAAGGTTGAGATGATCACCGATGGAATTGCCATCAGCGAGGAAAGGGCAAAACAGATCGATTTTTCTGACAGCTATGCAACATTCAGGACAGCAGTAATCGCACCAAGAAAAATGTTGGCAAATTATACTCCCAATACGCCGGAAATCAAACAAAAATCATTCATTGAAAAAGTTTCGGAAAGCTTTTACAACAATATTATTCTCGAAAAAAGATACCTGCTTATCATTGATGGATTAGAGATTACCCTTCTCATTTCGGTATTTGCTGCACTTTTTGGCTCGGTCATTGGTGGGTTAATCTGCTTCATGAGGATGTCGAAGAGAAAATTTCTCTCAACAACGGCCAGCATATACATCTCGCTGTTACGCGGAACTCCTGTACTGGTTTTGCTGATGATCATCTATTATGTCGTCTTTGCCTCGGTAAATATTAATCCGGTAATTGTTGCAGTTTTTGCCTTTGGCCTTAATTTCGGTGCTTACGTTTCGGAGATGTTTCGTACTTCCATCGAAAGTGTAGATAAAGGGCAGAAAGAAGCCGGTATTGCGGGCGGTTTCTCCAAAATACAAACATTTATATACATCATCATGCCACAGGCTTTGCGACAGGTACTGCCCGTTTACAAAGGAGAATTTATTTCGCTTGTCAAGATGACTTCCATCGTTGGATATATTGCTGTTCAGGATTTGACCAAGGCAAGCGATATTATCCGTAGCCGCACTTTCGATGCATTTTTCCCACTGATCATGGTGGCTGTGATATATTTAGTTATCGCCTGGCTATTTACATGGGCTTTAAGTTATGTTGAAGTTTCGGTAGATCCAAAAAGAAAACGTACCAAAAGAGTATTGGAGGCAAAATCATGATCAGGGTAAAAAATCTTTCAAAACATTTTGGCAACCTGGTTGTCCTCAAAGATGTAAACGCGGATATCAGCAAAGGTGAAATCATCTCGGTCATTGGACCTTCAGGAACCGGAAAAAGCACCTTCCTGCGTTGTCTTAATTTGCTTGAAGTTCCAACAGGAGGCAGCATATTTATTGATGATATTCCAATACTCGATAAAAATACAAATGTTCCGAAGGTCCGACAAAGGATGGGAATGGTTTTTCAATCGTTTAATTTGTATACCCATCTTTCGGTTTTGGAAAATCTTACCATTGGTCCAATAAAATTGCTTGGGAAGAAAACATCTGAATCCAACAAAAAAGCCCTTGAACTTCTTAAACTTGTCGGGCTTGCAGAAAAAGCCTGTAGTTTTCCCGATGAGCTTTCCGGTGGACAAAAACAGCGGGTTGCCATTGCCCGTTGCATGGCCATGGAGCCTGAAATACTTCTTTTTGATGAACCCACATCAGCATTGGATCCAACCATGGTGAGTGAAGTGTTGGCCGTTATCCGACGCTTGGCAAGAGAGGGAATGACCATGATAATTGTTACACACGAGATGGAATTTGCCCGCAATATTTCGAGCCGTGTTTTTTACATGGATGAAGGTGTGATTTACGAAGAAGGTACGCCACAGCAGATTTTTGAAAATCCAAAAAGAGAAAAAACAAAAACATTCATCCAAAGGATCCGGAGCCTTCATCACCATATTTCGAGCAGGGAATACGACCTGTACGCGCTCCAGGGTGAGATGGAAGCATTCTGTGAAAAGCACATGTTGTCAAAAAAAGTGTCGGGTTATGTTGTACATATCGCCGAAGAAGTTTTAGGTATGCAAGCTGATTTTTCGGATGTCGATTTAAGTCTTTCCTACTCAGAAAAAGAAGGCAATGTGGAACTGGTTTGCGAAAGTTCGGGTCCTGCTGCAAATCTTTTGAAGGAAGGAACACTCGTTGATGATATCGGACTAAAACTAATCAAAGCAAGGTGTAAAAGTGTTGATTACGAATATGCACATGGGAAAAACAGACTCATTCTTAAGGTGAAAGGTGAGTGACCTGTTGTTTTTCCGCAATTTATGTTGGCCCAAAAAGCCAAGACCTAAAGGTTTTTCTAACCTTTTAGGCTTACATTCTATTAGTTACAAAATAATTACCTTTATCTGAAATCTTTTCAGACAGTTTTCAGGATTATAAATGCAATCTGTCAGATTCCGTTTTGGTGTTTGGAATTTTTCCGGTAAGTCATCAGTAACTGCTGATTCGGATTCAAGAATCAGAATGATAGTCTGGTTCGGAAATGTTTTCCAGGAAAGCATTCTGAATTATCATTCTTGAGGTTGTTTATCAACCCGGTGAATTTTTTACAAACCATGCTTCATTGCAGGCAACCTACTAAAACCAGTAAGGTTCGTCAGCTTGCTGTTACTTGCAGTTTATAAAAACAGTTGTTGTTGATGTATAGTTTTTTCTAATTTTGGAAACTGAGTAATTCGACAGGACTTATTGATGTTAAAATGGAGAATCAGATCAATTTCTCAGAAGCAATCAGGCGTAATAATAATTACAAAGGGTTTCCAGGCAACACACCTGGCGATTTTGCAAACGCAGATTGACTGAAAAACATGAGTAATAACCTACATTAAAAATGACAATTAAAAGCAAAAGAATATGAATCCAATCGTAAAAAACATCCTGGCAATTTTAGCCGGATGCATTGCTGGAAGTGCTGTGAATATGGGCATCATTATGATAAGTGGCTCAATAATTCCACCTCCTGATGGAGCCGACGTTACCAACATGGAAGGTTTAAAAGCTTCGATGCATTTATTCGAACCCAAAAATTTCATATTTCCTTTTTTAGCACATGCGCTTGGTACTTTCGCAGGTGCGTTTCTGGCCGTTATTATTGCAGCCAGCCATAAAATGAAAATTGCATTGGGAATCGGAGTCTTTTTCTTAGCAGGAGGAATCGCCAACATTTTTATGCTTCCTTCGCCAACCTGGTTTAGTGTTGTGGATTTAGTGGTGGCCTATATTCCAATGGGTTATCTTGGCGGAATTGTAGCTGTAAAAAAACAATAATTCGGGAAGTCATTCAAACATGGTATTACACAACGAATCAAAATCACAACTTCATAATCCTCATTTCTACAGGCTTTTATCCGTCTTCGAAACAAGTTTACGACGATTCATGGGACCAGCGGTCCAAAGCGGCACCAATCCTCCGGACGGATTTTGGGACATCCCTGATCGGAAACCGGTAAATTTACAAAGCAGCATTTTTCAGAAACTTCATCGGTTACAATCCTACACAGATATAGTCGCTCATGGTTTTCGCTTCCAACTGAGTATCTTTACAAAATTTTAATTAAAATATGAAAAAAGTGCTTTTACTTTTGGCTAACGGATTTGAAACCTACGAAGCGAGTGTGTTTATCGACGTAATCGGCTGGAATCTGGTAGATGGGGATGGTTCGACGGAATTGTTTTCGTGCGGATTTCAAAAAGAAGTTAAAAGCTCTTTTAACCAGCGATTTATAGTGGATTATTTGATTGAGGATATTGATGTTGATGATTTTGATGCATTGGCAATTCCGGGTGGATTTGAGGAGTATGATTTTTACAAACAAGCATACGACGAAAGATTTCTCGGTTTGATACGGAAATTCAATGATAAAGAAAAAACAATTGCTTCGATATGTGTAGCTTCTTTAGCTCTTGGAAAGAGTGGTATATTAAAAAATAAACACGGAACAACTTACAATAAAAAAGTAATCAGGCAGGAGGCTTTGAGCGGATTTGGAGTAAATGTATTAAACCAGCCGATTGTCCTCAACAGCAACATTATCAGCTCCTGGGATCCCTCAACAGCAATAAATGTAGCGTTGTTGTTGCTGGAGTTGCTTACTTCGAAGCAGAATGCAGAACATATCAGAAATATTATGGGATTTGAAGAAAACAAATCGCAGGTTTTCAAAACCGGAATCAAAGGTTTATTATGAAAAGCCTTAAAATTTCAAAATACGAAACCGGACTGGAAGTCCTGATTTATCGGCTGGTGAAAAAAGTCTTTGACGAATTTGTTGCAACAGACTACACCGATGAAGGCAACCGTTTTTTCTACGACTGGATTCAACCTTCCAAAATTGCAGAGCGTCAGCTTAAAGATCAAAATATCTTAATTGCTAAGGTGGGTTCAGAAATCGTTGGGATGATCGAAATCAGGGACAATAACACAATATCATTACTGTTTGTGGATAAGGCTTATCAGAGGCAAGGAATTGCCGGGAAACTTTTCGCCAGATCATTAGCCAATTGCCTTAAAAGGAATTCCGCTTTGAATAAATTCTATGTTAACGCCTCTCCATATTCGGTACCTGTTTATCAAAAATTAGGATTTTCTGAAATTAAAAAAATGCAGGTGAAGTTCGGAATAAAATATTTTCCTATGGAAATGAATATCACAAAACAGACAAATAACCAGTGAAAGCATCAGGAAAAGAAAAAGACGGTGATGGATGTGCAACCATAAATCCGCTTGTATCAATTGATACAACGGCTTTAAACAAAATCAGCAACTACCTCCATTTTTACTCAAAAGCATTAACACCAACTTTTTAGAACAATACAATGATAAAGTTAACAGACAATAAGATCTTTTTAAAAATAAAAAAAATCATTGTACAGACAGGGTATTTTCTGGAACACTCAGCTACCATATCACGAAAAGAGCGATCACAAAGAAATGAAAGGATAAAAAGAAATTTTGTGCAGGCTATACCTTTCTGAACTGCTTCATTAATTACCGGGCTGATTGCAGTATTTTATGCTCAGGCTTTTGCAGAAACCGAAAAACTCACGATTCGGATTTTCCATAATCAGCCCTGGTTGCTGTTTATCATTTCGCCGGCTTGCTTTTTTATAGCCAGGTTGATTGTCAGAAGATTTGCTCCTTATTCGAGAGGCAGCGGGATACCGCAGACAATGGCTGCAGTTGATCTGGCAACAATAAAAAATGACAGAAAAATCAAGAAACTATTGGGTCTCCGGATTATTATTGTCAAAATTGCCTCAAGTATTCTTATGGCCTTTGGCGGCGGAGCGGTGGGAAGAGAAGGTCCTATTATACATATTGCAGGTTCCGTCTTTCGGAAAATTAATGATCTCCTGCCAAAATGGTGGCCAAGAGTTTCACGGAAAAATATGATAATGACCGGTGCAGCCGCAGGGCTTGCAGCAGCTTTTAATACGCCGCTCGGTGGAATTGTGTTTGCGGTTGAAGAACTCACAAAAATCTATTTGAACTATTTTAAAACTGCGATTATTACTGCTGTTATCATCTCTGGTTTAACGGTTCAAAGCCTGTTGGGTTCTTATCTTTATCTTGGATTTCCGGCAGTTACAAATTTATCTTCTTACATCCTTTTCGGAGTGCTGCTGGTTGCACTTATGGCAGGACTAATGGGCAGCGGAATGGGTAAAATAATTTGGTTAATTTTTAAATGGAAATCAAAATTCAAAAAAGATTATCATCACATCATTTACCTGATGTTAGGTTCGCTTACCATTGTTTCGTTAGCATATTTTGTAAACGAAAACGCACTGGGCTCAGGAAAATCGCTGATGATGACAACTCTCTTTACCGATGATAAATATACCCACTGGTACATGCCAATCCTTAGAATTATTGGTCCGGTTTTATCTTTTACAACGGGTGCATCCGGTGGCGTTTTTGCACCAGGACTTTCTGCCGGTGCAAGCGTAGGATCAGTTATTTCGGGCTGGTTTACCCTATCACCCGATGATACAAACCTGATGATACTTGTTGGCATGGTTGCCTTTTTAACAGGAATAACACGCGCGCCATTTACATCTGCCATTCTTGTGTTGGAAATGACCGACAGAAATAACCTGATCTTGCATCTGATGATGGCCGGTATTATTGCAAATTTAGTCTCGATGGTTATCGACAGGCATTCACTTTACGATTATCTTAAAAATCAATATATTAAGGAAATTCAGCAAGAGGAAGATTTTGAAATCCAGAAAAGTCCGGCTCAGGATAAGAATTAAAGTTCTTTCGGGTTTAACTCCAAAAGAGGTAATCAGTAAAAACTTTGATCGAATACATTTTAAAATAAGAATTTTACCCCCAGACTACATTCTCTTAAATTAGATAAAATATAAAAATCTATTGATTATGAAAACCCCGCCAGTTTTCGGCTTTAAGCTTTAAAGTATCCACATAGCCATACCTGTAACTGCGATTGGCTATGGGATTTCCATTTTTATCGAGTTCTTCACTGTCCCATGAACCCAATGTAAATTTAAACTCAATTTCATTTGATCGGTTTGGAATTGTGATGTAGTATTTCCCCTTCAGGTTTTTGCTTAATACATAATCCGGATTTCCAGGATTCCAGTTGTTAAAAGTGCCGGCAATAAAAATCTTTTGACCTTTTGGGGTGTATTTTGGCACACTGTCAAGAAGCAAAACCACGGATTCCTGTTTAAATTTAGAAATATCAATCCAATTCATCACCTCAATAAAGGTAGTATCATTACTTTTTTTACTGACCACCCGGTTTGCAATTTTATTTCCCTGAAGGTCGGCTTCCTCGTTACTCCATCCACCCCTGGTAATTTTATACTCAATCAACTGTTCATTATCACATTCAACATGAAGAAAATAATTCCCATTGCTCAGCTTTTCAAATCTGAATTTCTTATTGCTAGGATCCCAACCGTTAATAGAAGCAGCCATATAAATCTTCGAATCGAAGGGTGTGGATTTGGGCAGCATATCGATGATAAAATCATAAGTAACCGGAATTCTTGTTGACCGGTCTTCCCAGTTTTCGATCTGCAGGTGCAGGGTATCGGCCTTACCAAATGTAAAGCTTCGGTTGGAAATTTTATACCCCCATCGGTCAACTTCCTGTTTCGACCAATCCCCACGTGTAAATTTGAATTCGATATAATCCTGTGTTTTCGGCAGATCAATCTGGTATTTGCCGTTTTTATTCTTTTGAAGAATATATTTATTATCTTTTGGATACCAGCCGTTAAAATTTCCTGTAATATAGATAATATCGCCCGGAAAAGTTTGCTGTGGCACCTTATCGAGGATTATGGTAACCTTATCGTGAGGTGTAAGTTCGAGGTCTTCCCAATTCGCCACATCAACATAAACTGTATCCGAACGGCCAAACTGCAACTTCCGTTTGTCGACTTCATTCCCGAATTTGTCGGCTTCCGCTTTCAGCAAATTACCGCGGGTAATTTTATATTCGATTTCACGAACATTGTCTTTACGGGGAAGGGTTAGCACGTATTTCCCCAATTTCCTGTTGTGTTTAAACACCGAATTGCTGTCGGGAAGCCATTCGTTAAAGTTTCCTGCAATGGAGATTTCATCATTGGCAGGAGTGTTTGCAGGCAATTTATCCAGAACAATGGTTACTTTCGGGCAATTGATGGCCTCGAGGTCCTTCCAGCTTTGAATGCTTACGACAACAGTGTCATTCTCTCCATAATAAAAGCTATGGTTATCAACATCATAACCACAAATATCAGTTTCTACACTTGTCCAGTCTCCACGTGTAAATTTATATTGTACCTCTCCAAAACCCCGTGGTAGCGTGATGTAATAATCACTGTCGGCTCCCATTTCCATTACAAACCGCTGATCGCCAGGATCCCAGCGATTGAAATTGCCGGAAACATAAATTCTGGCTCCCTTTGGTGTATTCGCTGGAATCTTCCCGACCTTTAGTACCGGCCGGTGGCAGGCTGCGAACAATAACATGGCCATCGCAAACCAAAGTATGGCGGAGATTCTATTTTTCGAATGAATTTTCATTATTAGTTTTTCATTTTATTCACTTTTTGGTTAAAGGTTCGTACGAAATAAGACAAACTATCGTAACATCCAAAATGAGTGCATTTTTCCATTATTCCATTATTCCATCATTTCAATCCGCCATCTTTCTCTACCTTTCCATCCATTCCATAAAATTAGCAACCCTTGCCCGGCTAACAAACACCTCTTTATCGATGTCTGGCTTTAATTCGATTTTCAGCCGGCTGCTCATGTATTTGTAAACTTTATTTATCGAACCTATCTGGGTTAAAAAACTACGGTTTAACCTGTAAAAATTTTTTGGATCTACCAGACTATTAAGTTCCTCGATGGAATATTCGACGATGTACCGATCCTTTTTGGTTGTTACCATAAAAACTACATTATCTTCAGCATAGAAATAGGCTACCTCTCCTACAGGAACATGTTTAATCTGATCGCCTACCCGGGCTACAAACCTCGACCTGTACTCCGCTTTGCCCAACAGTAAAAGGCTCTGCAGTTGCTCAGGTGTAATACTGAGGCTGCTTTGCTCGTGCGAAGCAAACTGCTTTTTCATTCCCTCAAATTTCAGCATTGCATTTTTAAGGTCGTTTATTCTGACGGGTTTCAACAAATAATCGATACTGTTGAGCCTGAATGCCTGAATTGCATATTCGTCGAAAGCAGTGGTGAAGATAACCGGTGCCTCCACTTTTATCTTTTTAAAAATTTCGAAACTTAACCCATCGGCAAGTTGAATATCAAGGAAAACCAGATCGGGAGCCGGATTAGATAGAAGCCATTCCACCGAATCTTCCACTGTGTCGATCATATCAAGGATTTCAACGTCAGTGTTTAGTTTAGCGAGTAATCTTTTTAATTCCTGTTGAGCAAACGGTTCATCTTCAATTATTAAAACTTTCATAGCTTCTTTTGTTACCATTTTATATTCATTTCACTTTTCCCAATCAGAGGTACTTTAACAACAAATTCAGTTTCATTTTCGGTTACAATCAGATTTTTCCCTGAAATAAAAGCGAGTCTGCTTCTGATGTTTTCAAGACCAATCCCGGAGGAATACGAGCTTACCGGTTTCTTCTGCAAATTGTTATGAACCACCAACCTGTTGTCGTTTTCGGTAAAAATACGAATGATTAGCGGCTGCTTTGTCGAAACGATATTATGCTTAACTGCATTTTCGATAAGTATCTGCAAAGTAAGCGGAACGATAAGCATGTCGTAACATTTTTCAGCCACATTCTTTTCAAAGATCAGTTTTTTATCGAACCGCAAACTTAAAAGATAGCAATACGAATCGGTAAATTCCAACTCTTCGCTTAAAGGTACCAGTTCAGCTTTACGCTTCTCGAGAATATAGCGGTAAACCGACGACATTTCCCTGACAAAATGTGCCGCTGTATCCTGATTCTGATAAATAAGGGATGATAAAGTGTTGAGACTGTTGAACAGGAAGTGTGGATGTACCTGGATGCGTAACATCTCAAACTGCGTTTCGAGGTTTTCCTTTTTAAAGCGCTCAATCTCAGCAAGTGAAAATCGCCATTTATTCAATAATATGATACCAATATCCAGGAAAACAACCAGCAACCCGAAAAGAAAAAAGAATACCGAGATCACAACCTCATCGAGCAAACGGACAAAAACACCAGAATTTAAAAGTAAGTTCAGAATCAACCGGACCACCATAACGGTAAGCACAATAAAGGCCACAACCATCACAATCTGAATGTAAAACCTGCTTCCCGGCACGGTTTCCCAGGAATATTTCCTGTTGATCCACGAACCAAGCCGGAACAAGCCGAACATGATAATAAACGACATCCCGACCGACAACAGGTACGATTCCCAGGAACTAAACACCGATGAATAACGATAAATCAGGCTGAAGATAACATCCAGCATAAACTGAAAAAACAGCCCCATAAATACGGTTGACAGTATGAAAATCAGACGGTTCTGGCGAAGGTACTCAAACATGCGGCTATGCCCTCATTTTTTCAATTTTTCAAAGAACAAAGTTTAAAAAAAAAGGCCTTCGAAAGGAAAACGAAGACCGATTTTTTGATTTTGGTAAAACATCTATCCTTTTATTTTCCAAAATTTTACTTTTTCAAGATGCTTTTTTCGGCTATCCGGTCGTTACCGGCATATACCGTAAAGGTAAATTCACCAGCTGGATAATCCGCAAGATCGGCTGTAAACCTGTGCTCATTTTCAGCACTCACATTCTGTAAATAAACCATATTTCCTGATTGATCTTTCCCTTCGATGCGGGTTTCGGTACCAGGATTCTTTATCAGCGCTACGTCAACTTTATTTTTGCCACGCTGCGAAATGAAGGCTGTGGCTTCTTCCTCATCCGGGCTGCATTTAAGTATGGTTTCACTGGTTTTCATGATCAGGCAGGTATAAACCGACCTACCATCTTTCAAAATTTCATATGTATAAACACCATTGGGAAAGTCGCTGATATTATGACTTATTCTAATATTCATGCCTTTATCTATACTTGTTTTATAAACAATGTTGCCATTTTCATTTAAAACATCCAACATTAAAATTTCACCGACTGACCTTGCTACGCGGATATCAACCAGGTCTTTGGTGACAGGATAAATACTCACATAGGTTTTTGGTTTGGATTTTGAAGCTTTCGTACCTCCGAAATTTCCTGCTGCAAAAACACTGATTGAGAAAATCATCATGATAGCTGTAAGTTTCATTGCTTTCGTTTTCATATCTTTAAATTTCAGAATTTTCATTTGTTTACTTCGTTGTTGGGACAAATGTATGGCGGATAGAAGGCCCTAATCAACCAAAACCCTGTGAACTGCACAGGAAGGTTAGTGAGTTGACAAAACCAGATGGTGAACGGATTGTTTTCTTTGCCTCATTTTCATTATAGTCATTCAATACACTCATTTATGAAAAGGGATTATCATAGTTTTAAACAACTGGATGATTTTGTAGACTCACAAACCTTGAGGGGATTTAAAAATATTAATTCCAATTTTACTAACGTTAGGGCCAAGAAGTTATCTATTTCACAACATTAATGTTCGGGTAAAATTAATCTTGACTATTGTAACCATGTTTCGTTAAACCCTGCCCGATGGTCAGGCGGGCTCTACGAGGTATTAGAACTGTTAGGGTCTCTTTTAGGCTACAATA
>Ga0172371_10001665_pt1 | contig 35392 bp, 22 predicted proteins | sample Lak12m_FD_114543 | JGI IMG/M metagenome (GOLD analysis project Ga0172371, IMG submission 114543) | Freshwater microbial communities from Kabuno Bay, South-Kivu, Congo - kab_022012_12m | ecosystem: Environmental > Aquatic > Freshwater > Lake | place: Democratic Republic of the Congo: South-Kivu... | reverse complement strand
GCACCTGCTTCCGTCCGACGAAACAACGAAGACGTTCTGCCGCTCCTTGTTGTATAACCAGCGGTAGTCCGACACGAACACGACGTGCTTCCTGTCCGGAGACCACGCAGGTGAAAAGACATGCACGTCCTTGTGCTCGAACCTCGTGAGCGCCCGGGACTGCTTCCCGTCTGGAGATACGAGGTACAGGTCCGACCCGCCGTCCTCCCGCACTTTCACAAACACGATCGCGTCGTTCACGTCCGCGACGCGGCCGCCCGCAGAACCGAGGTCGAACGGCGCCTCCCCTTCCGAAAGTCCGCACGACCAGCCCTGCGGCACTGCCGCGTCCGACTGCACGTCCTGGGGCGCCGCATCCGGCCCGGGCCCGAAGTCGTAAGTCGCCACGGCCGCATCCTTGCACGTAGTCACCGCCTCGTCGGTGCCGGAACAGGATGCCGCTACGGCCAGGAGGAGAGAGGTTCCAAGACAACAAGAGATCCTTCGCTCAACGGCAGACGACCGGTGCCCAGGGCCTGCGACGAAATAACCGGACGAACCGAGGGCGTCGAGGCGCCCTGCCGGCAAGGAGCGATGACGAGGCATACCAGAGGTATGTCGAGGAAGAGCAACGAAGTCGGAAGGGATGCATCGGCGTCCGAATTCGATCTGGTTATTTCGAGACGGACCCCTAGCATCCAGGCATGGAGGCCGACTCCGCTCAGGATGACGGATGCCTTGCGGGTTCGGCCGATCCTTCCCACGCTCGGCTTCGGAGGCCGATCCCCGCGCCGGAACGGCCCTCCTTGCCGCCAGCAGCACGGCCAGGAGCAGGGCCGCAAGGGCAGCGCCCGTCGTCGTGGGGACGGGGGAAGCGGCACAGCCGCCGGACGTGCGGGTCTGGGTCGCGCAGCCGCCGTCCTCTTCGCCGGGGATCACCAGCCCGCCGTCACCGCCCGGGTAGGATGCTTGCGAGATCAGCACGTCGTCCCCGAATGTCCCGAAGACCGACCCCCAGGTGAAAGCGTCCTCCGCCGGCCCTTGTCCGTCCGGGTAGACCGTGGCGTCCTCGTCCGGGCCGACCACGTCCGGCTCCACCGGCTCCACCCACTCCGTGCCGTCGGTATAGCCGTATATCTTGCCGAACGTGCCCGCGACAAAACCCCAGTGCGGGCCAGGGAAGTCGATATCGAAGTAGCACCCCTGGCCTTCCGCTTCCGCCTCGTAGTCCCACGAGGTGCCGCCGTCCTGGCTCCTCAGCACCACCGCCTTGTTGCCAAGGTTGTCGATCTCCGAATCGGGCCAGCCCACGCAGCCCGCTGCACGCATCTCCATCGGCGACATCACGACGATGCGCGACAGGTTGAGCCACTCCATGTCCGCAGGGGCCCCGGGCAGGTCGATGTCGGTCCACTTCTTGCCGCCGTCCGTGGTGCGCTTGATGAACCACGGGGAGTCGTTGTTGCTCGCCACCGCAAGCCCGACGGTCTCGTTCAGGAACACGATCGCCTGGTAGTAGTCCTTGGACGCGACCACCAGCGGCTCGAACGTCTTGCCTCCGTCCTTGGTCCGCATCACGATGCCCTGAGCCAGGTAATTGTAGCCCACCACCTTCTCTTCCTGCGTCCACGGGTCGGTCTCCGTTACCTCCTCGCGGCCGCCTCCCGCGACCCATCCGTCCTGAGAATCGATGAACGAGATCCCGGAATACGTCACCTTCATCCCGGGCTCAGATGCCTCCCACTGCATGCCGTTGGGCGTCCAGAAGATCTTGTCCTCGGACAGGGCCCAGACGTGGTTAGCATCCACCGCGTGCACACGGCTTACCGTCGTCAGCGAGAACGGCCCGCCAGTCGCGGGAAGCTTCACCTCGCTGAAGCTCCCCCCGCCGTCCTTGCTCTTGTACATCCCCAACCCACCGCCGTAGACCGTGTTTTCATCCGGCATATCCAGCGAGATGATGAGAGCAAGCGGGCCTGGCGAAGGCACATCCGTCCACGTCTTCCCGTCTATCGTGCGCACGATCGCAGGCTCCGAGTTGCCCGTCAGGCTCCTCACCCCGACGGCAACCGCATTCAACGGGGTCCCCGCGGAAATCGCCGCCCAGTTGTTCCCGCTCCCTCCGACCTGGTGGAGCTGCACCCATTCCGCATGCGCGCTCACAGGCAGCAGCACCGCCAGAACCGCTATCCACCAAGCTTTGCAAAACATCCCGCACCTCCTGGACCAGCGCATTGTGCCCCATCCCCTCCTCGGAAGCAACTCCACCAGACCACCAGATCTGTCTTGAATAGTACATCCGACTCTGGTTTAATAGCGGCGCTTCCAGGGGGGAGATCATGTCGTCCGCTCGCCTTGCTGCAAGTCTGGTCCTCGTACTTTCCATCCTCGGCGCGGCTTGCGGAGACACCCTGACAGTCAAGGGGGCCGACGATTCGGACGGCACATGCTTCATGACGTGCGCGGGCAAGCAGTGCGGAGACAACGGCTGCGGCGGCACGTGCGGAACCTGCGCATTCGGATTCAACTGCGTCGCAGGCGCGTGCCTGCCGGGCGCGGACATGCCCGACGGCTGGGAAGCCCCGGACGGATGGAGCCCCTGGGGCGACGTCGGGCACCCGGTAGGCGAAGCCTACACGCTCCCCGAGATCGAAGACCCCGAGGCAGATACCGACGGCGACGGCGTCAAGGATGGGATCGACAACTGCCCGTTCGCTGCCAACCCCTCGCAGATGAACTCCGATGGCGACGAAGGCGGCGACCTTTGCGACCCGGACGACGACAACGATTCGGAGAAGGACGAGCTCGATTGCGCACCCCAGGACCCGTTCGTCAACCACATGATGCCCGAAGTGTGCGACGGAGTGGACAACAACTGCAACGGCCTCACCGACGAGGACGGCTCCGAAGGTTGCATCCCGCTGTACAAGGACGAGGACGGCGACGACTTCGGCGTGCTGGAAACCAAGCAGTGCTTGTGCGAAGGAACGTTCGACGACGCTGTCGTCAAGTTCGGCGACTGCAACGACTTCGACGTAAACGTCAGCCCCGGTGCCGGCGAGGTCTGCGACGACATCGACAACGACTGCGACTCCGTTACGGATGAGGGGTGCGACGAGGACGGCGACGACTGGTGCAACATCTACATCCCAACGATCGGGTTCCCCAACACCTGCCCCTTCGGCACCGGCGACTGCTACGACGGGGCCAAAGAGATTAATCCGACCATGATGGAAGACCCGGGCGACGGCATGGACAACAACTGCGACGGCCAGGTGGACGAGGGAATGCAATGCCCCGGCGTCTGCACCGGAAACACGATCGACGCATACCTCTGTGCGCTCGAGATGTGCCTCGGGCCCTCGCTGATGAGCGCAGAGATCTACTCCCCCACGGGTGACCAGACCTCATCCACCTGGGCCGCGGTCAGCCACTTCGGCGACCAGGGCAACGACTTGACTCCGTACGGCGGAAACAGCTACGCCCTGCTCGCTTCAGGACCCGCTGCAGGCACGTCGCACTCTACTGACCTCAGCGGCGGCGGCACAGCCGGCGATCCGTTCTCCCAGGACGGTTACCAGACCCACGACAACATCGAGTTCAAGGTCGTGCTCCAGGCCCCGGCCAAGGCGATCGGCTTCGCAATGGATTACATCTTCCTCTCGGAGGAATACGAGGAGTGGATCGGGACCGAGTTCAATGACAAGTTCTACATCATTCTCAAGGCGCCCCAGACGACGAACAATCAGAAGAAGGTGATCAACACGACCGAGTGCAGCAACCCGAATTCCTACCACGATTTCGTCGATGGCGAAGGGAAGAAGTGGTGCTACATCGCGATCAACACCGCGTTCAGCGAGCCGTGCAGCAGCCCGACCACCGACATCTCGGGCACCGGGTTCTCCTGCGGCCCGGGAGACGAAATGCACGGCTCTTCGTCCGGGTGGCTCACCACCTCCTGGCCAATCAAGGGCGGCGAGGTCTTCGAGCTGTACTTCCACATCCACGATTCTTCCGACGGCATCTACGATTCGGAAGTCGTGCTGGACAACTTCCACTTCCTTTCCACGCCGTTCACCCCCGGCACCTCCTCCCACGAATAACGAGGCGCCAGGTTGACAGACGGACACCCCTGGTGTTGAATGCAACGCAGATTTTTCGTACCGGAGGTCAGGATGACGCGACCCCTCATTCTTATTGCGGCAGTGATTTGCATGGCAGCGATGGGAGCGACCGCAGGCTTGGCAAGATCGCCCAAGGCTAAGGATAAGAAGGCCGAAAAGAGCGCCGTCGCTCTGGAGACCGACCTCGAAAACGAGGTCTGGGCCATCCTCGAAAGGGGGACCCGCAGCTCAGACATGGAAACCAGGTCCATGGCCGTCCAGTACCTGATGCGGGTCAGGCCCGAGGCCGCTCGGAACTACCTCGTCGACGCCCTCTCCGACCCGCAGTGGATCGTCCGCAGAGCAGCGATCAAAGCCCTGATCGCCGCCGGCGACGAGGCATACCGCAAGACCCTGGGCGCTGCCGTGGCAAACGTCTCCCTGTATGAGAAACCCGAGCTCTCGCCCCTCCCCCTGGTGCTCGGCCTGCCCCCCTCAGAAGCCGTCCAGCTCCTGGAAGAGGCGCTCGCCAAAGTGCCCGATGTCAGAGAGATCATCCTTAAAGAGATCTTTAAGAAGGATTCCCCGCTTGCCGCAGGACTCTACGACGGGCTGCGCAAGATCCCGCAGGTGAAGGCGTGGGTGATGGACAACCTCACGATCTTCGCTGACCGAAACATGTACCCGCTGCTCGTGAAGACTCTTCCGGAGCTGTCCCGCGACGAGCTGCTCAAGGTCTTCACGTTCCTCGAGTCGCTCGACGCTTCCTACGAGTATTCGTTCCTCACCAAGTACATGGCGGACAAGGACGAAGAAATCTCGATCGCTGCCGCGTTCAACCTCGCCCTCAGGGGTACCGACGCCGCGGCCGAGGTACTGCTTCCCCTCTGCGACGAAAACGATGTCCACCGCCAACTCCGCTGCCTCGGCGGCATCAAGGGAATCCCCAATAACCCGGACGTCAAAGAACGCTCAAAGCTCTTCCTCTACGGCGACCCGGACCCAGACGTGCTGTACGCGGTCTACGATATCTTCACCCGTGCAAACGACGACAGCGTCTACGAGCGCATGGTCGCACGCCTCCAGTCTACCAACATGGGGCACCGCGCTGCTTCCGTCTACTTCATCGGAAAGCTCAAGGGCACCAGGGCGCTTCCGCAGCTCCACGATCTGCTCAGGGACGGAAGCCCCATCATCCGCTTGCGCGCTGCCCAGGCGATCGGCGAGCTCAAACAGGCCGAATCCGTCCCCTTCATCGCGGACGCTCTGCGCAACGATCTCGATGCAGGGGTCAAGAAGGCCCTCGTGAACGCACTGGCGCTCATCGCCGACCGCTCCATCGTCGACGTCGTCTCCTTCCTCATCTTCGACCCCGAAGTCCGGCACGACGCGATCATCGCTCTCTGCAACGTCCGCCACAGAGACGCCATCCCCACCTTGCGCAACGTGCTCCAGAACCAGTTCTCCGAAGAAGAGCGCACCATGGCACTGCGCTCTATCGTCCGCATCAGCCCCGCTGAAGGGCTCCAGCCGTTCAAGGCCACGCTGGGCTGGCTTCCGGCCGGGTTCCTCGACGAGATGGCCGCAGAGCTCAAAGGTGAGTTCATCGAGTACCTCAAGGCAGCCCTCACCAGCATCAACGAAAGGGTCACCCGCGAAGCAGTTCTCGCCTTCAAGTACCTGGGCACGGACGCTGAGCTGAAGGTACTCGAACGCGAGCTCTTCGCCTCAAAAGACAACCTGCTGCGCGTCCTCATCCTCAAGCGCCTGTCCGAGATCAAGCAGGCCGACGCAGCATCACTGCTGGAAGCCTTCTACGCCGACGCCAACAGAGAGCTGAAGCTCGGCGCCATCCGCCTCTCCGGCGACTGGCTGCCCAGGGAAAGCACCGCAGTAGCAAGCCTCCGGAAGCTCCTCATGGACCCTGACGAGACATACAGGGTCGCTGCCGCTGCTTCGCTGGTGGACATCTTTCTGAGGCCCCCGGCCCTCCCCGCCCCTGCCAAGGCAAAGTAGACTATCGTCAGGATGCACAAGAGATCCCGCCCCGGTCCCGCCACCCACCCTACTGCGCCGAGGCTTCGCAGGGCAAGCCGACCATCGACCATAGACCCCTCGACTTCGCCCGGGGCAGGCCATCGACCATCGACCATGGACCCCTCGACTTCGCTCGGGGCAGGCCTTCGTCAATCGACCATCGCCCATCGTCCATCGTCCATGGTTCTCTTCGACATCGACGGCACGCTGGTGGACGCAGGCGGCGCGGGCCGGAGAGCGTTGAGCAACATGTTCCGCCAGGTGAGCGGCGTGGACGACGCGTTCCGCAACTACAACTTCTCGGGCAAGACCGACCGACAGATAATCGCGGACGCATGGAACATGCACCTGGGCAGGGCCCCGTCCCACGAAGAGGTTCAGCAGGCCCGCGACGGCTACGTCGCACTGCTACGGGCCGAGATCTCTGTCCCCGGCTATACGATCAAGGTGCTTCCCGGAATCCGAGAGCTGCTGGATGCGCTTGCAAAGCTCTCCGTACCGACCGGGCTGTCGACCGGGAACATCGTCGAGGGAGCACGGGCGAAGCTTTCGGGCGCCGGCCTCTGGCACTACTTCCCGTTCGGCGGCTTCGGGTCCGATTCAGCGGACCGGGCAGCGCTCACTGCGCTGGGCGCAAAGCGTGGACGCGCACACTGCGGCTTCCACGTCCCGGACGATCGCGTCTTCGTCGTCGGGGACAGCCCGCTGGACGTGGACGCTGCCCACCGCGCCGGCTTCGTCAGCGTCGGCGTCCTCACCGGTTGGAGCAGTGAAGACGAGATGCGGACGGCAGGGCCGGAATTCCTGTTCAGAGACCTGGGGGACACAAAGAAGGTGCTGGAAGCGATGGGGGTGGGGTGAGGTGGATGGCACATCCTCAAGTACCCCGGGCAGGTGCCCGGGGCAACCATATGGCTGATTAGGAGGCACATCCTCAAGTACCCCGGGCAGGTGCCCGGGGCAACCATATGGCACCCATTAAGGGTGCACTGGGCAGCACATCTGAAACGGGGTTGAACGGCATGGGAAGAAGATGTCCAGGTACGGCATGGGAGGGGTTAATCCTCGATCCTGGAAGTACGGCGGCGGGTGCGAAGGGTTTGGAGCGCGAGGGTGGAGACCAGGACGGCGGAGGCGACCGAGAAGAGCAGCGCCTCATTCATCACGGTGGAGAGAAGCATCGCAAGGCCGAAAGTAGCCAGCGGCACCACTGTCACGGTGATCACCATCCCGATGCCCATCCTGACCGCCAGCCTCTCCCGCGGGTACAGCAGGCGCCCCAGCACGTACGACGGCGCCACGATCACGTACAGAAACGCAAACACGTAATACAAGTACTGCAGCCAGCTCACGCCACTCCCCCTGCTCCCGCCGCACTCGTACCACGCGCAGAGGGAGGAGGCAAGGACACGTTGCGGACGTGCCTTGGCCACGCCTCCAGCGGGCGTGCGGATATGCCGTCTCGGAGGCCGTTGCCGTTGTGCTTTGACTTACGTTCCTGCCCCTGACAAAATACCCTCGCACGGGAGGAGGCGATGACGAAAATCCTTGCATGTACAACCCTGGCTCTCGCACTGGCGACCGCAGCCTGCGGCACCGGCTCGTCGGAGCTGTTGCCCGACCAGCAGGAAGAACAAGGCGCCCCGGCAGATGCCGTTGGCGCGGAAGATGTCGACGGCCTGGCCGAGGGCGACATGGGCCCGGGTCCCGATGTCGGCCGTGAAGACGGCGCCGACGGCGCGGGCGTGGACCATTACCTCACACTGGATTGGCTCACCGTGGACGCACCCGAGGCCGAGGTCACGCTCACTCCCGGTGGCGCGGGGACGCCGTGCACAAGCGGGGGGGACTGCACCTCCGGATTCTGCATCCAGACCGGGGCGAAGCACCTCTGCACCGTGGAATGCGTGGAAGAGTGCCCGTTCGACTGGATCTGCGCGCAGAACTCTGCAAGCCTCCCCGACATCGTGTACATCTGCGCACCGCCACACGTCAGCCTCTGCAGGCCCTGCACCAAGGACTCCGAGTGCCAGGCAGGTGAAGCCGCTACCGGCGAAGTATGCGTGTCCTACGGCGCTGCCGGCCACTTCTGCGGCACCGCCTGCGACGAAGCTGCCGATTGCCCGGCTGCGTACGGCTGCTCACCTTCCACGGACATGTGGGGAACGGAGGGGATGTTCTGCATGATCGCACAGGGCGAGTGCCCGTGCGCGGACTGGTATCTGGACGAGCAGCCGACCACCGACTGTTACGTCGAAAACGACGCGGGGAAGTGCATGGGAAAGCGCCTGTGTACGCCCGATGGCCTCACCGTGTGCGACGCCACGATCCCCGCGGCAGAGACCTGCAACTTCCAGGACGACGACTGCGACGGCGAGACGGACGAGGGGACCAGCGGCGGCGTCTGCTACAAAGAGAACCAGTTCGGCAAGTGCCCGGGACAGCACAAGTGCATCGCAGGCGAGCTCTCGTGCATGGGCGAAGAGCCGCTTGCAGAGGCATGCGACGGCAAGGACAACGACTGCGACGGCGCGGTCGATGAGGTCTTCCCGGATTCAGACTTTGACGGAATGGCGGACTGCCTGGAAGAAGACAAGGACGGCGACGGAGTCGCGGACATCCAGGACAACTGCCCGTACAAGGAAAACCCCGATCAGGCCGACTTCGACCTCGACACCAACGGCGACGTGTGCGACCCGGACGACGACAACGACATGTCCGCGGACCTCGTGGATTGCGCACCGCTGGACCCCGCCATCCATCCGAAGGCAGACGAGGAATGTAACGGCAAAGATGACGACTGCGACGACGTGGCGGACGAAGGTTTCCCGGACGCGGACGGCGACGGGATCGCTGACTGCCTGGACAAGGACGTTGACGGCGACGCAATCCCGGACGCTGTCGACAACTGCAAAGGGCTGTTCAACCCGCAGCAGAAAGACCTGGACGAGGATGGCCTTGGAGACCCATGCGACGCTGACGTGGATGGCGACGGCGTGGACGACGCTGACGACAACTGCCCGCTGGTGCCGAACGTCGGCCAGGAAGACTTGGACAAGGACGGAGGCGGAGACGCTTGCGACACGGATCAGGACGGGGACGGAGACCCCGACGCCACGGACTGCAAGCCCGCCAATCCATACGTGGGAAGCGGGGCGCAAGAAGTGTGCGACGGCCTCGACAACGACTGCTCGGGCGCGGTGGACGAAGGCTTCAAGGATACGGACCTGGACGGCGCCAAGGACTGCATCGACCCCGACGACGACAACGACGGAGACGGCGACGTGAGCGACTGCGCACCGCTGGATCCAAAGGTGCATTCGGCCGCAGCAGACGTCTGCAACGGCAAGGACGACGACTGCAACGGAACGCCCGACGACTCGCTTCCCATGCTGACGTGCGGAAAGGGTGCGTGCCTGCACACGATCCCCTCGTGCGCAGGCGGCAACGCCCAGGTCTGCGACCCGATGGCCGGAGCAAAGGCCGAGACGTGCGACGGCCTCGACAACGACTGCGATGGGCTGAAGGATGAAGACCTCGGCTTCGCCGCATGCGGCGTCGGTCCCTGCTTCCACACCGTCGACAAGTGCGCAAACGGTGCTCCCCAGGTCTGCGACCCGCTGGAGGGCGCCAAGGTCGAAGTCTGCGACGGCGTGGACAACAACTGCGTGCAGGGGATCGACGAAGCTGGTGCTCAGGGGTGCCTGAGCTACTACGTGGACGCGGACGGCGACGGCCACGGCACGAACGACGGCAAGTGCCTGTGCGGCCCGTCCGGGCTGTTCAAGGCAATCGTCGGAGACGACTGCAACGACCTCAATCCGTGGATCTTCGCCGGCGCATCGGAGCTGTGCGACGGAGTGGACAACGACTGCGACAAGGACACCGACGAAGACGGTGCCATGGGCTGCCTGTGGTACTTCCAGGACCTGGACGGCGACGGCTTCGGAAGCGGAGATCCGGTCTGCCGCTGCGGTGCTGCCGGCCCCGGCGACAGCGTTATGACCGGAGATTGCGACGAGACCGTTTCCGACGTGCACCCGGGCGCATTGGAGCTGTGCGACGAACAGGACAACGACTGCAACGGACAGGTCGACGAGGACTTCGATCTCACATCTGACCCGGCAAACTGCGGAGCGTGCGGCTATCTCTGCCAGCCCGACAACTCGTTCGGCAACTGCGAGGACAGCGAGTGCTCGATAGGAAGTTGCATTGCAGGCTTCGACGATTGCAACGGCGAAGTGTTCGACGGGTGCGAGACCCACGTGGACCAGGACCCGGCCAACTGTGGGTCATGCGACACGGTGTGCGCACTGCCCAACGCCACCGCGATCTGCGAGAAGGGCGAGTGCGCCATCGGCGCATGCGCACCTCATTACAAGGATGCGGACGCGATCCCCGAGAACGGCTGCGAAAACGTCACCTACGGCGGATCCGAGGCCGACCCGGGCACTCACTGCAAGGACATCAAGACCGTCGCCCCCGCTGCCCCCAACGGCTGGTACTGGATCCGCCCGCTGCCCGAGTACCCTGCGTTCCAGGCATATTGCGACATGACCACGGACGGGGGCGGCTGGACCATGGTCTGGTCAAACAGGCGCCAGTCCACGAACAAGCCGGTCACCGGCATGGGATGGGACAAGGCGATCACCACGACGATGCTGGTGAACGGAAACAAGACTGCGGATACGCACGACTTCGATTGCTACTTGGGGCTCCAGTTCTGGGGAGCGATCGGGACCGAGTTCCGCTATGACTGGGCCAACGACAACGGTGCGATCGACCAGCGGTTCTACGCTGCCATTGCGCTGAACGCGTCCGCCAACTACACGCTCCAGCTAGACAGCTACCAGCAGAAGATCGGCGGCACGACCGCAGGGGTCTATTCCAACCACAACGGGCGCCCGTTCAGCACGTGGGACGCAGATCACGACGCGTGCGGAGGCAGCAGCAACTGCGCTCAGCTCTACAGCAACTCCCCGTTCTGGTACGAGTGCTGCTGGGGAGGCAGCATGAACGGCGGCGGCGAGAACAGCGGCCAGGGGTATTACAACGGCGCGTACTGGTCAAGCTCGTCCCAAGCCTGGGGCAACGACTCGGGCGACGGCGCGGGAAACGGATGGTATTACCTACGGTAAGTGCCCGCGATGAAGGCACGTCCGTCGCGTTGCGGATGTGCCTTGTCCACGCCCCCGCGGATGTGCCCCCGTCCCGCCCTAATCCACCGTCGTTGCCCACATCTGGCCCGAGTAGCTGCCTCCGCAGCCGTCGTAGTAGGAGAAGCTGAACGTGGCCACCTTCTTGGCCGGGTTGGGGTTCGTGTACTTGCCCCAGTACCACCAGTCGCAGCAGGGACCGCCGTATTGCCCCTGACCCACGATCTGGAAGTTGCTTCCAGACCAGGAGCCGCCGTTGCCGCAGTCGTGCGGGATGTTGGCCGTGCCGGTGGTGCCGCTGCTTCCGTCCGTGTAGTTGAAAGTGACGCTGAGCGGCTGGCCGCTGCATCTGCCTCCCGGGAAAATCGTGTACACGCTGTTCACCGTCCACGACGAGTACGGGACCGGGACAGCGACCCCGGGCTTGATGCCCGCAAGCTGGCTTCCCGCCATGTACGGGCCGACCACGAACGGCGTGCCGTTCACGGTCGGCTCGTCCTGCCCCCAGAACTTGCCCGGGCAGTCGTTGCCCGTGAAGATCGCTCCGTCGTTCTTCGTGAGCACCCAGTAGCTTCCGTTCGGCTTCCAGGGCAACGCGGAAGCGATGTCGAGGCACTTCCCGTCCTTGCACGTCGCTCCCGTGTTGCACTTCGCACTGTCGCCTGAGCAGTCCGTGTAGCATTGCCCCGCGCCGTAGCAGTCGAACGCACCACAGTCGGTGTCCAGCGTGTCGCCTACGTGTCCGTCGTCCAGCCAATAGCAGTCCTTGTCCGCGGCCACGCACGAGTCGATCACGTCGTACGCGTTGCCGTCAGCGTCCGGGAAGCACGCGTTCACTCCGCTGTCGTTTACGTCACCATCTTCGCAGTCCGCGCCGCACTGAGCGCTGCACGCGGCGAGCCCTTCGTCGCAAGCACCGTCGTGCGCAGTCAGATCGCCGCAGTCCACGCACTCGAAGTCGGTCCCCAGATCGGCCACCTCGCAGCCGGCGTCCTCGCCCAGCACTGCGCCCGACATGCACGCGTTGTCTTCGTCGGTCGCATACCCGCACCCCTCGTCGCACGTCGTCGCACCGCACAGCGTCGCATCGTCCGGTGCGGCCGGCCACCACTCACCCGCAGAGCACGCACGCCACGCATCGGGCTCGTCGCACTCCACCCAGCCGTCCGGCGCCTGTACCACCTCACCCCCGTCGTCGTCCACGCACGAGACCTCGTCCGCAGCACAGAACGTGCCGTCCCCGTCCCAGTCGGCCCGGCACGCCTGGCTCTCGCAATCGGTGTCTTCATCACACGGCCCACCCTCGCCGACGTCGAGCACACACACGGCATCGTCGCAATGGAAGCCGGCCTTGCACGCGACCTGGTAGTCGCTCTCGTCGCAAGCAGCGTAGCATTCGCTCGCCCCCTTGGGATCCACCTCCGCCCCGGAGCAGTTGTAGTCCCCGCACTCGGACTCCGGGTCGGTCCCCCCTGCGTGCGGAGTGCAGACCCCGGCGCCAAGCTCAGTCGCAACGCACGCAGCGCACGCTCCGGCACAAGAGCTGTCGCAACACAGCTTGCCCACGCACGCTCCGGTGCTTCCAAGCCCGCACACGAAATCCTTGATCCCGTCGCAGTCGTTGTCCAGACCGTCGCCGCAGGTCTCTTCCGACGCACCTTGCAGCGGATTGCACTCGCCCGGCGCACCGTTTACGCACGCGGGCACGCTGTGCTGGCACACGCCGAAACCGCAGGTAAGCTGCCCCAGCTCCTCGTCCTTCAGGCCGTCACAGTCGTTGTCCAGACCGTCGCACTCCTCGGCCGCAACCCCCTCGAACGGATTGCACACATGGAGCGTCCCGTCTACACACTTATCGACCGTGTGCATGCAAAGCCCAAGCCCGCAGCTCACCGTCCCCAGCCCCTCGTCCACCGCTCCATCGCAGTCGTTGTCGAGCCCGTCGCATGTCTCAGATCCTGCGCCCTGCATCGGTTCGCACACCTGCTCCACGCCGCCCACACACGCAGGAATCGTGTGGAAACAAGCGCCGATGCCGCACGCAAGAGAGCCCTGGTCCTCGTCCACCTTCGCGTCGCAGTCGTTGTCCAGCCCGTCGCACTCCTCGGCCCCGGCGCCAAGCAGCGGGTCGCACTTCACGGCCTCGCCGCCGACACAGCTCCCCTGCACGTGCAGGCAAATGCCCAGCCCGCACGTCGTCGCGCCGAGGTCCTCGTCGGCAAGGCCGTCGCAGTCGTTGTCCTTGCCGTCGCAAACTTCGATCGCTGCGCCGTCGAACGGGTTGCAAACCTGCACGGCCCCGTTCAGACATGCAGGCCCCGCGTGCGCGCATTCGCCCTTGCCGCACGACACCGTCCCCAGCCCGTTGTCCACCGCGGTGTCGCAATCGTTGTCCTTGCCGTCGCAAACCTCCAGCGCCTGCTCGTTCACCGATGGATCCAGGGGAGCGCAGTCCGTCTGGTCCGGGTCTCCGTCGTTGTCGTCGTCGCCGTCCACGCAGTTCTTCAGGCCATCGGCGTCCGAATCGGGGAACCCTTCGTCGACTACCTTGTCGCAGTCATTGTCCGCGTCGTCGCACACTTCCGCGGCCCCCGGATGGATGGCCGCATCGCCGGGAGCGCAATCCTGCGCATCGGGTGTACCGTCGCCGTCCTTGTCGTCCTCGCAGGCGTCCCCGGTCCCGTCCGTGTCCGCATCCTCCTGGCCCGCATTCTTCACCAACGGGCAGTTGTCATCCTCGTTCGGCACGCCGTCGCCGTCCAAGTCCGGGTCACACGCGTCGCCCACCCCGTCCTCGTCGATGTCGCTCTGCACCGTGTTCTTCAGCCCCTTGCAGTTGTCCACTGCGTCCGGGATCGAGTCGCCGTCCGCATCCAGGTCGCACGCATCGCCCATCCCGTCCCCGTCCTGGTCCTCCTGCCCCGGGTTGCCCGTCACCGGGCAGTTGTCGTCCTTCGTCGCCACGCCGTCGCCGTCGCCGTCGCCGTCCACGCAGTCCGCTTCTCCGTCTTCGTCCGTGTCCGGAAACCCTTCGTCCTTCTGGAAGTTGCAGTCGTTGTCAACCCCGTCGCAGACCTCCTCCGCACCGGGCCCTACCTGCGGGTCCAGCGGCGCGCAGTCCGCGGCGTCCGGCGTCCCGTCCCCGTCGTCATCCGTGTCCGCGCAGTCCTTCCAGCCGTCCGCGTCCGTGTCCGGGAACCCCTCGTCAACAAGGTAGTTGCAGTCGTCGTCCTTGCCGTTGCAGACCTCCTCCGCACCGGGGAAGACGTCTCCGTCCTTGGGCGCACAATCCACCGTGTCGGGCGACTTGTCGCCATCGTCGTCCTGGTCGCAAGCGTCTCCGATCTGGTCGAAGTCGATGTCTTCCTGGGCGGGGTTGGGCAGCGTGGGACAGTTGTCCAGCCCGTCAGCGACCTCGTCGCCGTCCTTGTCGGATTCGAGGCAGTCGGCTATTCCGTCCTTGTCGGTGTCCTCGAAGGTCTCGTCCACGGCCTGGTCGCAGTCGTTGTCCTCGCCGTCGCACAGCTCGGCCTTGGCTTCCTGTCCCACGCACTTCGATACGCCGTCCGTGCATTCGATCGTTCCTGGACACGTGCCGAATCCGTTGGTCACCGTGCAGGCCGCGCCCGAAGTCTCTTCATCCGTCACCTCGTCGCAGTCGTCGTCCTTGCCGTTGCACTCCTCGGGCTTGGGAGTCTCGGCGCTGCACGCGGTCAGGCCCGCGGCCGTGCACTTGCGGTCGCCGTCGCAGATCCCCCAGTCGTTCTCGACGAAGCAGGTCGTCCACGCCCCCTCGTCCGCTGCCTTCTGCGTGCACGGACAGACCCCGTCCGGCAGTATGCACCCGGTCAGCTCTTCCCCTGATGCGTCCATTGCCTTTGCGCAATCGAACCCTGCGGGGCACTGCGTCTGCTCGCACGACGCGGAGCAGAACGATCCTTCCTCCCCGTACAGCACGCACGCCTCTCCGGTATCGACCTCGTCGGACCAGCAGTCCGCGTTCACGGTGCAGGGTCTGCACAGGGTAACGAACCTCGGCACGCACAGGTACACCTGGTCCGGCGACGCGGGCGTATACAACGCGCACGCCCACCCGAACGGACACTCGTCGGTGCACTCGATCGTGCACTGCTTCCCGTCAGACGTCGCGACACAGTACCCGGAGTTGCAGTCCGCACCGGTTTCGCACGGCGCGCCAGCTCCCCCATCTGCGATCTCACCCATGTCCAGGAACAGCTCGACCGTCCCCGCTTCCCCGGGCAGCTCGAACCCTGCTTCCGGCGCCGCATCCGCCGGCACCCGAGCCCCCGTCCCCGCACCGTCTCCCGTCGCCTCCCCTGCAACGTCGTTCCCCCCATCCAATGCCACGGTCGACGAGCCCGACCCGCAACCTCCTGCCAGTACCGCGGCCGCTGCCGCGCAAACGAGGATATTCCGCATTCCACCCTCCTGCTTGAGGCCGCATTGTCGCAAGGAACGCTGCTCAAGTCAAAGACGCATTCGGGCTCGCACAATCTAAACCCGTTGACGTCGTGGCGCCGGCGAATATCATAGAGAATGGGTGGGGTGATCATGACCGTGCGAAATCAAGATCACGCGAAACTGTTATCAGAGGTGCTGGACGTTGTCGTTCGCACCGTGCGGCCACGACGGGTCTACGCGTTCGGCTCGTCGGCCGCCGGCACGACGACCGCGGACAGCGACATCGACCTGCTCGTAGTCGTGGCCACGGGTATGCATCGGCGAAAGACAGCCATGACGTTATACCGGGCACTGCTTGATGTCGGCACCGCGGTAGACATCGTGGTGGTTACTGAGGACGACGTGATTGTGTATAGGGAGGATCCCGGCTTGATACTGAAAGAGGCCATTGGCACCGGGAAGCTGCTCTATGCCGCCTGATGCACGCACTCCCGGCAGCCCGGATGAGTGGCTGCGCCGCGCACGCAGCAACATGCTGAGGGCGGAGCAGGAGCGCGAAGAGGGCGTCTATCTGGAGGATCTCTGCTTCGACGCGCAACAAGCGGTGGAGAAAGCACTCAAAGCCGTAATTCTGCTTCGCGGCGGGAGCTTCCGCAAGGTGCACGACATCGGCGAGCTGCTATCTGCTCTTAGCGCCATGGGGGAACACGTGCCGCCGGAGGTGCGCGACGCAGCGGACCTCACGGAGTACGCAGTCGAGGCCCGCTACCCCGGCCCGTTGGAGCCAGTGACAGAAGCCGAGTACCGGTCTGCCATCGAAAGAGCGCGCTGCGTGCTCGAATGGGCCGAGAACGTCTTGCAGAAGGGCACCCGCTAACCCCGCTGCCGGCCCGCAGCGCTTCTCCTTGACCCACGCGGGGTGTGCCGCTAATATGCGTGCCGGTTAAGGAGGGTGACAGCATGGGCATGTACAGGAAGGAAGGCAAGATGCTCTTTACGTCCGAGTCGGTGACCGAGGGGCATCCGGACAAGCTGTGCGACCAGGTTTCGGACGGCGTGCTGGACGCGATCATCGCAAACGACCAGAAGGCCCGGGTGGCGTGCGAGTGCCTTACGACCACGGGGCTGCTGGTGGTCGCGGGCGAAATCACGACAAACACCTATGCAGACATTCCGGAAGTGGCCCGGTCCGTGATCAAGGGCATCGGGTACACCAACGCGGACTACGGCCTGGACTACAAGTCGTGCGCGATCCTGACTGCAATTCACCAGCAGTCGCCCGACATCTCCCAGGGCGTCACCGAAGGTTCGGGCCTGTTCGATGAGCAGGGCGCAGGCGACCAGGGGCTCATGTTCGGCTACGCGTGCAACCAGACGCCGGAGCTCATGCCGCTTCCAATCGTGCTCGCACACAGACTCACAAGGCGGCTGGCGGAGGTCCGCAAGTCCGGCGAGGTCACGTTCTTCAGGCCCGATGGAAAATCCCAGGTGACCGCGGAATACAACGACGGCAAGCCGACCCGCATCGAGGCCGTCGTAGTCTCCACGCAGCACGATCCCGAGCCGTCCTACGAAGAGCTGCGCCACACCGTGATCGAGAAGGTGATCCGCCCCGCGATCCCCGACGGCCTCATCGACAGGGATACCAAGATCTTCGTAAACCCCACCGGCCGCTTCGTGGTCGGCGGCCCCCACGGCGATTCCGGCGTGACCGGCCGCAAGATCATCGTCGATACCTACGGCGGGTGGGAAAGCCACGGAGGCGGCGCGTTCTCCGGCAAGGACCCGACCAAGGTGGACCGCTCCGCGTGCTACTTCGCCCGCTACGTGGCCAAGAACGTGGTCGCTGCCGGCCTGGCCGAAGAGTGCTCCGTCCAGGTCGCTTACGCCATCGGCGTGGCACGCCCCGTGGGCGTCCGCATCGAGACGTTCGGAACTGAGAAGATACCGGTAAAACGTATAGAAGCATTGGTGTTGAAAAACTTCGACTTCCGTCCCAAGGCGATCATCGAGAAGCTCCAGCTCCTCCGGCCCATCTACCGCAAGACAGCATCGTACGGCCACTTCGGCCGCAACGAGCCCGAGTTCACCTGGGAAGCCACCGACATCGCGGGAACCCTTACAGAGTAATGCCGACGATCGTAACCGATCCCGATGTCCTCGAATCGTTTTCTTCGGACCAGTCCGGCTTGCACGGCACGCCCATCGGCGTGGTGAGGCCCCATTCCCTCGATGACGTGGTCGAGCTCGTCCGCGAATCATCCGCTCTCCGGCGACCTCTCCTACCCGTGGGGTGCCAAACGGCGACGTCAGGGGCTGGAAGCCCGGACCACGAGGTCGTGCTGAGCATGAAGTCCATGGCGGGCGTCGTGGACATCGACCGACACCGCCTGATTGCGGAAGTGCTTCCCGGCACGATCACCGCGGATCTCAAGGCAGCAGTAGCCGCGGAGGGGCTCTACTACCCGCCCGACCCGACCAGCGAGGCGGAGTGCACCATCGGCGGCAACGTCGCCTCCAACGCTTCCGGTGCCAGGACCTTCCGTTGGGGCACTACCGCTTCGTGGGTCCACGGCGTGGAGCTGGTGTCCGGCAACGGTGAGGTGCACCGGTTCTTCCGAAGCGAAGTGGACAAGAACACCGCGGGCTACCTCCCCTTCCACGACCCCCTCGACGCCATCGTCGGAAGCGAGGGGACCCTCGGTGTCGTCACCCGCGTCTGGCTGCGCCTGATCCCGGACCCCGGTCCATTCGTCTCGTTCATCCTCTTCCTGCCCGACCTCGACTCCGCACTCTCCCTTGCCGTGGCGCTGCGTCTCCGCGGGTTCGACGCTCCCGCGAGATGCGTCGAGCTTTTTGACGCAGGAGCGCTTGCACTCCTGCGTGGACATGCGAGGGCACCGACGATCCCTGACGGGGCCCACGCTGCGCTCTACGTGGAGTTGGACAAGGCTGACCTCGACCTCGAGGATCTGCTGGCGCGCTACCTGGCCCCGATGCGGCGGTTCGGAGTGATGCTGGACGATACGATTGTGGGAGATACGCTTGCGGAGAAAGCGTGGATTCGGGACTTGCGGCACCACATTCCCGAGACCTGCAACAAGCTGGCAGCGGAGCACCACGCCGCGGGCGGGCTGAAGGTGTCCGCGGACTTCGCGGTGCCGCCCGACCGCTTCCTTGAGATGATGCACGAGGTCGAGAGGGGCCGCGTCGAGCACAACATCGACCCGATCGTCCGCTATGGCCACGTGGGCAACGGCCACCCTCACATCTTCATGTGCGGGCGCACACCCGAGGAGGTGCAGGCGCTGCGAGCGGTGGTGCTCGACTGGTCCCGCCGCGTGGTCTCCCTTGGCGGCACGGTCGCTGCCGAGCACGGCATCGGCAAGACCCGCCGCTACCTCCTTCCGCTGCAATACCCGGCCCCGGTTCTCGCCGCGATGCGCGGCCTCAAATCCGCCTTCGACCCTCACGCCATTTTCGCCCGGGGAAACATCTTCTGAACGGCCAATCCCCACTTTGCGGAGCCGCACCCGAACGCAACATTCAGTCTTGACTTCCGGCAGCAATCGCGTGCATCATGATCATGCCGGTATGCATGCACGTCGATGCCGGTATGGAGGTACCGATGGTAAGGACGCAAGTGCAGATGGAGAAAGGCCAGCTCGCCAGGCTGCGGAAGATGGCTGACGTGGAGGACATATCGGTATCGGAACTGGTGCGTCGATGCGTGGACAGGCTGCTGGAAGAAGGCAGCGCGGACGAAAGGCAGGAACGGTGGAAGACGGCGCTTTCCGCAGTAGGCAGGTTCCGTTCGGGCCGCAAGGACGTGTCGAGGAGGCACGACTACTACCTGGCGGAGGCATTCAGGAGATGAGGGTATTCGTGGATACCTCCGCGCTTTACGCCTTGCTCGACTCCGGGGACGAGAACCACAAGCGGGCGGCCGCAGTCCTTGGTGCGCTCAGAGATCGCGAGGCGACTTTGGTGACGTCGAACTACGTGGTGCTCGAAGCCACGGCCCTTCTACAGAGCCGGCTGGGACTTCGGGCCGTGCGCTCCTTCAACGGGAGCATTCTTCCTCTCGTGGAAGTGGTCTGGATCACGGCAGAAACTCACAGTGCTTCCGCTTCGGCGCACCTCCTGGCCGACCGAGGGAAGCTGAGCCTCGTTGATTGCACGAGCTTCAGAGTGATGCACGACGCCGGCATCTCCGAGGTCTTCTCGTTCCACCGGCATTTCGCCCAGCAGGGCTTCCGAATCGCGGGCTGACGACAGGCTGTTGGCGCGCATGGAGAGGCGTTGGAGCTCAGGACGTGAGGAAGGGACGGGGTATCTGGCTGACCAGGTCATGCGGCCGGCACCAGACACATCGGGTGGTACCCACCTTGGTTTCTGCTTGCGCATTCCGGGTCACCGTGATGAAGACCGCGGGCTCGTAGGCTTCGATGAAGCTCCTCGCCCCTCTGGAAATCCGGGGGGGGATCGCATCGAGCTTGGCTTCCACCGCCACGGCGGCCAGCCCGGGGCGATGAATCACGAAGTCCACCTCTGCCCCGGCACGGGTGCGCCAGTAGTGGAGATCGTCAGGCTGCATCAGGGTCTTGGTCAGCTCCCCGAAAACCCAGTTCTCGAAGAGAGCGCCAACGTCGGCCCTTGTCTCGATTGGAGAGAAGTCGCCCGCGAGCAGATTCCTGATACCGTTGTCGACGAAGGAGATCTTCGGTGTGGCCGTCAACTCCGCTCGCCTGCCGCCGTGGAACACCGGCAACAGGCGAATGACGTGGCATTCCTCGAGCAAGGCAGCGTACTCGGCCACGGTCGGGGCTGAAACCTCGCAGAGCGCGGCCCACTCGCTCATTCGGACCAGGTTGCCTGACTGCCCCGCCATCAGGCGCAGCAGCTTGCGAAGAGCAGCAGGCCTCTGGATCTTGAACAGATCCGAAGCATCTCGGAGCACAAACGACTCCACGAGATTGAAGAGCAGCTCTTCTTCGCCGCCGCTCAGATACACTTCAGGAAAACACCCGTAGCGCATCTGCCTCTCCCAGGCGCGGTCGGCAGCCAGACGAACACCCGGCCCCGTCCGCGTGCCGCCTTCCGCAGCGAGCACCTCGCCCAGCGAGAACGGGTATATGCGCAGCCTGGCGGCGCGACCGGCCAGTGATTCCCGAGTTCTCGATCGAAGATGATACGAGGAGCTGCCGGTCACGTAGAGTGAAACAGGCAGACCGATGTCCACGAGCCCCTTCACAAACAGCCCGGCCTCTTCCAAGTGCTGGGCTTCGTCCAGGAACACGGCGTCCATTGGCGCGGGCAGCGAGTCGAAATCCGCGGCGAAAGCCGAGGGCGACTTGCACCACTCCGCGATGATCCGGTCTTCGCAGTGCAGGTAAAGACACCGGGAGTGTCGCCGCTTGATGAGATCCCAGAGGAAGGTGCTCTTGCCGGCCTGACGCGGACCCACCACGACCAGAGCTCTCTTGGGATCGACTCCCGGCACTCCGCCGGCAGGGCTGCGCGAAACAAAGCTCGCCGGAATCCGCTGCCCCACTGCCCGCTCCCATTCCGAAGGTCGGTCCAGCCAGGGATTCCATCGCAAAACGCTCCTCAGCAGGTGGCTGTCCATCTTGCCTCCTCATCGAACCAGCCACCTTACAATATCCATGCAGGACTAAACCGTCAATTATCTACGACACTGAAATCTGTCCCGAATTGGACGTGACGTGCGGCAGCACCGCCCGTCTTTCCATTGATGGGGCGGCAGACTCGATCGTCACCGGCCGATCGACCGGACGTTCGTGGGTTGGTGCCGGGCGTCAGGGCCGTTTCTGCCGGATGCCCAGCAACACCAGCGCACACAGGGCAAGCAGGGGGCCGGCAGCATAGGTGGGGACGTCGGAAAGCGTGCAGCCGGGCGAATCGAGCTGCGGGGGCTCGAAGCTCAGGGGCGGAAGGTCCTTGTCGCCGTAGTCGGCGTAGGTCTCGGGCGTCCAGGTCCCGAGCACTTTGCCCAAGGGCTGCACGTCCGCGTCCATGTCGGAAAGATACTCCAGCGTCTCCCGGAACTCCTCCGGAGTCGTGAAAACCTCCCCCGTGGCCTCAATCGCGAAGCGATGGTACACCAGTATGAGCCACGACCCTTCCGCGGCAGACAGCTCCACCCAGGCCCTGATCTGGTCCTGGGTAGTCTGGTTCGTCACCACCATGGCCCGCAGCGCATACCGATCGTACGGCTCCTTGTTCAGCCCCTTCTCCACCGTGCGCATGTAGTCGTAGTTCGCGGAAACCAGAGCAAGGACCGTTTCGTCGAACACGCCCATCGGCGGCGCAAAGCCCGTGGCCTTGAACCCCAGGCCGTCCAGCGCCTTCCGGGAAGCGACCACCTGGCTGTACTTGTCCGCTGCCTGCGTCACGTCCACGTGGGTGCGGGAGTGAGAGCCTATCTCGTGCCCCGCTTCCGCCAGCTTGGCAAGCTGGTAGCTGGTCATGTGGTCGCCCTGGAACCCGGGCTTGTCCACCCAGTCGCTCACGATGTTGAACGTGGCCTTGTACCCGAACTCCGCAAGCATCGGCACCGCAATGTAGTACTCCGATGCCCACCCGTCGTCGAAGGAGATCGAGACCCTGGGCCTGGCCGGCTCCGGCACGCCGTTCTCCACCAGGGACGCGGGCGTCAGGTAGTAGTCGTCGGTCTCCACCCACCCGGGAGCTGCAAGCAGGTGCGCAAGCCGAACCGAGGTCGTCCACCCCGGCAGGACAACGACTCCACGCACGTCCTCCCAGTCCGAAGACCCGGTCAGCACCGACGCGGTGATCCACTTGCTTTCGAGATTGTCCCCCCGGGCCTGTACTACCAGCACCGACTCGCCTTCCCCCCTGTACACGTCCCCGACCACGATCTTCGTCTCATTCACCGGCACTATGTCCGAGATCCACTTCGCATCGCCATCCGAGATCTCGCCCACCTCGGCCCGAAGATAGTGGTCCCCATCCGCGTCGTAGAGCCACGAAAACGATGCCTGCGCATCTCCCCAGGAGTCCGCGGTCCAGGCCGCAGGCTTGGCCGGGTCCTGCTCGGATTCCTTCTCCACTCCGCCGTTTTGAAGCAGGTTCTCCGCTGCTTCCGCAACTCCCCCCGTGCCCACGACAAGCAGAAACGCTAAGCTTCCCAGGGCAAGTCGACCATCGACCATCGACCATCGTCCATCGACCATCGACCATCGTCCATCGTCCCCCCGACTCGCTCCGCTCGCTCGGGGCAGGCCATCTTCTGTGGTTCTCATCGTTGCACCTCACCGAAGATCTTTCGCACACCGTGGTAAGCCTCCTTGAGCCGCGGCTCGTAGTCGGGTGCGACTTCCCACGTATCCCATGTGAACATCGGTATGTCTCCACCCACCACGCCGTCCTTGAAGCCTTTGCGGGGCAGAACGTCGACAAGCTGGGGCGTGTCGTCCTCGGTGAGCCTGGCGACTGCGACCACGATGCCGATGCCGTCCGTCGTCACCGTGTCGAAGCCCTCGGTCCCGATATCGTCCGACAGCACCTGCCTGCTGGAAGGGTCCGTCACCCAGAGAGCGAGCCACGGCAACCGTATCTCGATTATCCCGTCCTTGCCGACCTGGAAGTGGACCTGGTTGTCAACGTCGGAGTTGCCCTTGTTGAGAATGCTGGGCGTGTAGTACTGGATTTCGGGAATGATGCTCTTGGCTTCGTTCTTGTATTGCATGTTGTGGTTGACGAGGAACGACGCCATCGAGTAGAGCCCGTCGCCGTTGGGCTTAGGAACTCCGCCGTCCGGGGACTCGCCATTCATGTGCGGAGTCGGATCGTAAGGAGCATCCGTAAGCAGCCGGAACTCGCCGCTGCGACCATCCAGCACCACAACCGACTCCGCGCCCGCGCTTGCCGGAAGCTTCACGTCGATCCCGGGAAGCTGCACGTCGCCGGTCTTGCCTCCGACCGTGCTCAACGCGACGTACCAGACAGTATCCGCCATCGCAGGTTCGTCTGCGGCCGTATCGATTCGCAGAAAGAGAAACGAGGGATCCGCAGCGGCCCAGACGCCGGTTATCGTCCGCGCCGGATCGTCGTTCCCCCCCGACGACGACGCGGCCTCCCCCTCCGACGACGACGCGGCCTCCCCCGCGGACAGCGCCGCGGCCTCCTGGTGCGCCAGATCCACGCCCCTGTCCTTCCAGTCTCCGGGCTTGGCGTCGACCGTGATCGAGAGGCCAGGAAGAGGGTAGTACGAAATGAGCCCGAAGCTCTCCTCCGGGCTTATCACGTCGTACCACAGGCGTCCCCGCTCCCACGGAAGCGTTACCGGCCTGGTCACCCAGGTGCGCTTGAACCACTCGTCCATGAATTCGAAGACGATCGCGCCCGCGCAGCCCGCTTCCATGATCGAGATGTACTGGTCCAGGATCGAGATTGACTGGTCCTCCTCGTCGTAGCCGCCGTGGTTGTAGGAGCTCTGGTTGTAGTGCGCCACCCCCATGCTGGAGGGGACCCCGAACTCGCTGATGAGCAGCGGAACCCCTGCATGGTGGTTCTTCAGATCGATCAAGTACCCGAAGTAGCTGTTCACCTTGCCCGACCCGTCGGTCGTGTCCGCGTAGTCGGGCTGGTAGATGATGAACTCGGGATTGAACGGGTAGACGTGATAGGAAGCGTAGATTCCCGCGGTAAACGGCGGGACCGTTTCGAACTTCGCAAAATCCGCCTGCACGAGGTCCTGCCCGAAGACGGCAGTCTCCGTCGGGTGTATCATGGGGTCCAGCACCGGCCACGAGCTGAACGCGACGGGCCGCTGGGCAGAGTACCGGTCCAGCTCGTATGTAACCACGTAGTCGAGGAAGCGGGCGACCCACCCCTCGATTGGCAGGCCCGATTCCATGCGGACGTGGATCCCCTCGTAGTACGTGTACTGCTCGAACGCGTCGTTCGACTCCAGCACGTCGAAGCCCAGCATCTCGTGCCCGATGAGCCAGCCCATGGTCCAGCTCGAGACGTCGTGCCGGTATTCCCCGAATGCCTTTCCCAGCCTCAGCCCGATGTCCGCGCGGCCGTGGACCGCGTCCACGACGTACTCGATCTCCTGGTCCATCTGGCTGGTGGCTTCCTCGCCGATGTAGTAGATGCCCTGGTGCTCCTCCTCGGGCTCGTCCAGCCAGATGCCCTGGATGAGGTAGACGACCTTGTCCGGGTGATCGTTGTTCCACTTGTCCAGCGCCTCGTAGAAGGAGGGCGAGTGGAGCGTGTACAGGCGGACCACGTTCGCGTTCAGGTCCGCTATCTGGTTGAGCCAGCCGTAGTAGGTGTCCGCGTCGTGGTAGAACTCGCTGGGGAAGAGACCGGGCGTGCCGATGCCCAGGTTCACGCCGACCGGGGTGAACTTCTCCCAGCCGTTTCCGCGATCGATCTCGAAGTGGTCCCCCTGCGTGCGGAAGAAGGCGCGCTCCACCGATACAGTCGGTGCAGCTTCTCCGCACGCGGAGACCATGGGCGCCGCCAACGCCCCAAGCAGAATCAAGACCGATGCGCCCTTCCAGCGGTTCATGGCCATCTCCTGGTCAGAGTTTCGGCAGGTACGTCTTCAGCTCGAAGTCGGTCACCTGCACGCGGAAGCGCTCCCACTCCTCGTACTTGTTCTCCAGGAATTTCTCGAACAGGTCGTCGCCCAGCACGTTCCTTACCAGCTTGGACTCTGCCGTGAGCTTCGTCGCCAGGTGCAGGTCCCCGGGAAGGGAGCCGATGCGCAGGTCCGCCTTCTCCGCCGGGGACATGGCGAAGATGTTGCGCTCGACCGGCTCGGGCATCTTCTCCTTGTCGACTATTCCCTGGAGCCCCGCCCCAAGCATGACGGCGAACGCGAGGTAGGGGTTCGTCGCGGAATCGGGCGCACGGTACTCGGCGCGGCACGACGCGGACTTCCCTTCCCTGAACGCGGGCACGCGGACCAGCGCCGAGCGGTTCTTGCGCCCCCACGACACGTAGACCGGCGCCTCGTACCCGGGCACCAGCCGCTTGAACGAGTTGACGAACTGGTTGGTGATTGCGGTGATCTCCGGCGAGTGCTTGAGCAGCCCTGCCACGTAGCTCTGCCCCGTCTCGGACAACTTGTAGCGGTTGCTCTCCGAGAAGAACGCGTTGCCGCTTACGCCGAACAGCGACTGGTGCACGTGCATGCCCGACCCGTTGATCCCCGCGACCGGCTTTGGCATGAAGGTCGCATACAGCCCGTGCTCCTGCGCAGTCTGCTTCAGCACCATCTTCGCGATCATGACGTTGTCCGCCATGGCGAGCGCGTCACCATATCGGAAATCCAGCTCGTGCTGGCCCGGTGCGACTTCGTGGTGGTTGGCTTCCATCACGATTCCCATCTTGGTCAGGAGCGACAGCGTCATGTCACGGGCCCTGGACCCTTCGTCCAGAGGAAGTATGTCGAAGTAGCCTGCGTCCTCCGTGGGCACGTTCTGCTTGGTGTTCGGGAAGTAGAAGTACTCCAGCTCAGGCCCTACGTAGAAGTTCGTGAAGCCCAGGCCCCTCGCCTTGTCCACTGCTTTGCGAAGCACGTTCCTCGGGTCGCACGGAAGCGGCTTCCCGTCGGGTGTGGTCACGTCGCTGAAGAAGAAGCCGGACCTGACCCCGCCCGTCTCGAACGGGAAGATCTTGAACGTGTCAAGATCGGGCTTGGCGATGAGGTCCGACTCCTCGATGCGTACGAACCCCTCGATCGAAGACCCATCGAACGCTATCCCTTCGTCCAGTGCGCGTTCGAGGTCCGACACGGTGATGTTGATCCCTTTGACTGCGCCCAGGATATCGGTGAAGAAGAGACGGATCACCTCCACGTCCGATTCCTTGACGAGGCCGATTACTTCCTTCGCATTCATTCAAGTCCCTCCATTGGTTGCGGGGAGGGGTCGCCCCCTCCCCTGTTCGTGCTTCTGTGCCCGCTATTCCACCGTCACGCTCTTGGCGAGGTTGCGGGGCTGGTCCACGTCGCACCCCTTCTGGTTTGCGACGTTGTATGCGAAAAGCTGAAGGGGCAGCACCGTCAGCAACGGCCTGAGGTCCTGGGGACCGTCGGGAATGAAGAAGACCTCGTCCGCTGCATCGGGAAGCTTCCCGTTTCCGGCCGTCGTCACCGCAAGCACGGGTCCGCTGCGGCTGCGGACCTCCTCGATGTTCGAGAGGATCTTGTCGAAGCCGGGCCCTTCTGGAGCGACAAAGAGGCTCGGCACGGTCGGGTCCACAAGCGCGATGGGCCCGTGTTTCATCTCCCCCGCGGCATGCCCCTCTGCGTGGATGTAGGACAGCTCCTTGAGCTTGAGCGCTCCTTCCAGTGCGATCGGGTAGGCGAGCCCTCGGCCCAGGTAGAGCATGCTGGTGGTGTGCACGTAGTTGCGTGCCGCCTGCTCGTAGCGCGGCGCATCCGCCAGCACCTGTGCCATCAGCGGAGGCACGAGGAAAGCCTCGCGCCCGCGCCTTCCGATCTCCTCGTCCGAGAGGAAACCATTCTGCTTGGCAAGCCAGAGAGCGAGCGCATACAGCGCCGCTGTCTGGCAGGTGAACGCCTTGGTGGAAGCGACGCCGATCTCCGGACCCGCAAGAGTGAGCAGCGTTGCGTCCGCCATGCGGGTGAGCGACGAGCCGTTCGTGTTGCACAGCGCAAGCAGCGTCGCGCCCCGCTTCTTCGCCTCTTCCGCAGCGGCCAGAGTGTCCGCCGTCTCGCCCGACTGCGAGATCGGAATGACCAGCTCCCCTTTCTGCACGATGGGCTCAGAGTAGCGGTACTCGGACGCGATCTCCACGTCGCACGGGACGCCGGCCAGCTTCTCGATGTACGTCCTGCCCAGCATCCCGGCGTGGTACGAGGTGCCGCACGCTACGATCGTCACCTTGCGCAGGTTCACGGCCGCACGCTCCAGCGACCGGAGCTCCTTGGCAACCACCTGGCCCGTCTCCCTGTCCAGGTAGGCCCGGAACGTGTCCTCGACCCGCTGCGGCTGCTCGTGGATCTCCTTGAGCATGAAGTGCCGGTATCCCCCCTTCTCCACCATAGCGGCGGTCCAGTCGACGGTGGCCGCGGGCCTGTGCACCGGCGACTGGCTCCGGATCTCCATGATCTTCACGTCCGTCGGGGAGACCTCAGCGATCTCTCCGTCCTCAAGGTAGAGGAAGCGCCGAGTCCGCTCCAGGAGCGCGGGGACGTCGGAAGCTACCATGTTCTCCCCATCGCCGAGTCCGATCACCAGCGGTGACTTCTGCCTCGCCACCACGATCGTCTTGGGGTTGGACGCATTCATGATCGCGAGAGCGTACGACCCCTCAACCTGGAGCAGCGCTGCCCTCACCGCAGGAAGAAGCTCCCGGCCCTTCTTGATCTCTTCCTCCACCAGGTGCGCCACGACCTCGCTGTCGGTCTGCGACGAGAACTCGTGTCCCTGGTGCTGGAGCCTGGTGCGAAGCTCCTGGTAGTTCTCGATTATCCCATTGTGCACCACCACGGTCCGACCGTAGCGGTGGGGGTGGGCGTTTGCCTCTGACGGCACCCCGTGCGTCGCCCAGCGGGTATGGCCGATCCCGGTCTGCCCGCCCATTGGATGCATCTTCAGCGCGCTGCCCAACGTCTGGAGCTTGCCGACCCGGCGGATGGTCAGGATCTCTCCGTCCATCAACGTGGAGATGCCTGCCGAATCGTACCCCCGGTATTCGAGCTTGCGCAGCCCGTCGTACAACGCATTTGCACAATCACTTGAGCCTACCATCCCGACTATTCCACACATGGTCTCCTCCTTTGCTGCGGCCTTGACTGCAACTCCCCTCCATCAGAACGACCTCACGTACCCGAGGACGAACTGGTGGAGGTCGATCTCACGACTCCCTGCGTTCTCCCTCCTGAACGAATAGTCGGCTTGCACCCGGTGTTCCGGCGTTACCTCCACCGCGACCCCGGCCAGCGCCAGCCAGAAGCTCTCGGAGTCGCCGGTCGCGACTTCCATGTACGAGGCGCTGTTCCCGCCCCCGCCGCCGACGTGAACGTCCGTGGTCCCGATGAACGCATGCGCAATTCCCATACCCGAGTGGCTTATCTTGGATCCGTCATCCACGGTCAGGTAGTAGCGGCCGTCCAGCAGGAACGGACCGACGTACCAGAAGACCCTGGGGATCACCAGGTCCGCGCTCAGATCCGAAAACTCGATGTGCTGCAGCTTCAGGTAAGTCCAGAAGCCCCGAACCCAGGCGTATCCGCCTTCCACCTCCGCACCCCACTGCGGGGAGAAGACGGCAAACGGCGTGGCCGAAGCCGCAGCGCCAAGCGAGACGTCCGGCGCGGGCATGTAGACCGCGCCCCCCCTGAGGAACACGTCTGTCTCGAAGCCGGCCCCGTAGTCGCGGTTGCGCAGGTCGGCTTCTCCGAAGACCTCCCAGCGTCTCGATGCAATGCCTCCGACCCGGCTCAAGAGGTTCCAGCCGAATACCTTCCCGTCCATCATCTGGTAGCCGGGGAGGACCTCGACAGTGAGGTCGCGGCGGGCCCGCACCAACCCTCGCCATTCCGCACACGAATCGTCGTCCTCGACCCGAGTCGTGCACAGATCAAGGAAGTCCGCTTCCGCTTCCTCGTCGTTGTGCAGCAGGAGATTGATGATCGCGCGCCTGCGTCTCTCCTCTCTGTCCTCTGGGTAACGGTAGAGCCACTGGTCCAGGCGGCGCAACGCCTCGGGGTAGTCACCCAGCCTGTACGCGAGGTCGATTGCAAAGCGTCGCACGTCGGGATCGATGAAGGCCCTTTCGGACAGGACCTCAACCCTGTCCCAAGCTTCCGACAAGCGCCCTTCCCAGAAGAGCATGCGCGCATGGAAGACAAGCAGGTCTTCGTTGTTTGGCTGAAGCCTCATGGCCTTTTCCAGGGAGATCAGGGCTTCGAAGTAGTTGCCCTTCGCTGCCTCCGTCCGGGCTTTCTGGAAGAACGCATCGAAATCGGTCTGGTCGTCCCCCGTGGCCGTGGACAACGGCGAGCAAAGCGCTGCCATCAGCGCACCAGCGACTACGAGACTCCTCACCGCAAGCCTCCTTCGAAGCCCTTTCTCTCCATTCTGCCCCACCCCTTCTCCCCCCCGATCTGGCGGACCATGCCTCGGATGCGGGCCGCCAGCGTAAGCTGCCGGTAGCCGAAGGTCTCCAGGAACGCGGCCAGCAGGAAGAACGCCCTGTCCTTGGGGCTGAGGTACACGTTGGTGTACATCTGGTCCAGAGCCAGCGTCTCCAACGATATCAGGAACTGCCAGACGACCGCCACGATCGTGAACAGCAGAGCGAACTTCGGGTCTGCAACGCCGAGGATCATCGTCGCAGCGAACCACGCATAGCCGGCCAGCTCGATTACCGGGCCCAGGAGCTCGAACACAACGTAGAACGGGAAGCCTACCATGCCGATCGCACCGTACCTCGGGTTCAGCATCATGAACCGGTGAGCCCAGAGACTCTCGAACAGCCCTCGCTGCCACCGATCGCGCTGGCGGCCAAGCACCGCAGCCGACTCAGGCGCCTCGGTGAAACAGACGGTTTCCGGTATCTGCTGTATCCGATATGGGACCCCTCTTGCGCGCATGCGGCTGTGAAGTCGGACGGTGAGCTCCATGTCCTCCCCGACCGTGTCGGTCCTGTAGCCGCCGGCTTCCACGACCGCATCGCGCACAAACAGCCCGAAAGCACCGGAGAGGATCAGGTTGGACCCCAGGCGGTTGAAGCCCATCCTGGCGAACAGGAAGGCCCGCAGGTACTCCACCGCCTGAAACCTGGCAAGCCAGCCTTTGGGCAGCGAGCACCGCTTAACCTCGCCGTCCTCGACCAGACAGCCGTTCCCCAGTCGGATCGTGCCGCCGACCGCAAGCGTGTTGCCGTCGTCGTGCAAGAGAAGCTCGACGAGATGCAGCAGGCCGCGGCGTGCAAGGATCGAGTCCGAGTCCACGCAGCAGACCAGCGGCGTCCTGCACAGGTTGAGGCCGACGTTGAGCGAGTCGGCCTTGCCGCCGTGCTCCTTGTCCACTACCAACAGGCGGGGATCGACACGGGACTCCATGATCGATCGAATGCGGCTCGTTTCCAGGCGCTTGTGGACTACCACGTTTATCGGCCGCAGGTCGAACCGTTCCTTCAGGAGCTCCAGCGTGCGATCGCTGCTGTCATCGTTGACGACGATCACCTGAAGCTGCGGGTACTCGACCCGGAGATTGCCGCGGACGCTTTCGACGATCGTGGCTTCCTCGTTGTGCGCGGGCGAAATGATCGTGACGGGAGGAGTCGTTTCCGCCGAGAAGGTCGAAGCGTCCAGCTCCGGCGTCTGGGCAGCCCGCCTGCGCCCGACCTCCCACGCGGACAGGACGAGAAAGGAGAGCTGCACTCCGTTCATCGCCAGGAGATACGAAAGGAAGAAGATATCAATCGACTCTATCACGAGGCTGCCTCCCCGACGTCAACCCGCAGGTTGTGCCGTTCCAGCTCCTGCCTGGCTGCGTCTCTCGCAAAATCGTCCTGGGAGGAGTCGCGAAGCGTTTCCAGCGTGCGCCTGCCCGTGTCTCCAAGCGCCCTGAGCGCCGCGGCCGCGTTCTGCCGGACCCAGAAGTCGCGGTCTTCGGCAAGGCCCGCAAGCGCTTCTGCCGACCCGTAGTCGCCTCTGAGCCCGAGGGAGCGGGCCGCTTGCGCACGCACTTGCGGCTCTTCGTCGATCGCCAGGCGGAGCACTACCCTCCTGCTGGATGCGCTGGCCAGCATTCCGCACGACCTTGCCGCGCCGATCCTGACTTCCGTGGAGAAGCTGCCGGCAGCAAGCGGGAGATACCTCTCGCACAGCCACGGAACTCGCCGCACCGCGACTTCCAGCAGGATGCGCCGGACCGTCGCAGACGGGGTCACCGACCACAGGTCCATGAGCTTCACGAGCCGCTCCTCGTCCATCGCTTCCAACATCGCGTGCACCGGCTGCTCCATCAGGCGGCGGGGAAGCTCCAGGCGCCTCAGAACCTCGAACACCTGCCGTGCAGTCCCGACCCGGCCCAGAGCGATTGCGGCAAGCACGCGGACAGCATGGAGATCATCGCTGCGCCTGATGAGCAGCTCCGCGTGCTGCGGTCCCGCCACAAAGACCAATCGACGCATGGCCCTTATCCGCTTCCGCCACGAACGTGACTCGGCTTGCAGCACGTCCTTGGAGCGCAGACCGAGGCGGGTGTAGGCGTCCACGATGCGCACGTTGAGGTCGCCGCTGGTCGCCCGTATCCGGGGCTCCAGGAAGCGCCTCTGCACTGCTTCAGGAAATCGCCGCGCCTCTCTAAGCCAGCTTGCAAGCGCGTCCTCGTCGGCCAATGCGTCGAGGAAGCCGGGTGCGACCTTCCTTGCGAACGCATCGTCCAGGCGAAGGGCACGACTTGCCGCAAGGGCCGTAAACACCAGCCAGCAGGCGCAAAGCGCGATGAGCACGCCCTCTGCCATGACGAAGATCAGGACGGTCCCGTAGACCCCGGTGCCGGTCTCCAGCGATTCGAAGATGCCGCCAGAGGCGTCCACGATCGCACCGCTACCTGGGTGATTCGTTCTGGGGAATGAGTCGCTTGACCCGGGCGACCACGACCGCAGGAGCAAAGGGCCGCCTCGCGAAGTCCGCTGCCCCCATCTCGAACGCCTTCAGCTCAGTGCGCTCGCGTCCGTCCTCGGTGAGCAGCATCACCCGGGTATGCGACAAGTCCTCGTCGTCCCTTATTTCCCTCAGCAGATCGAAGCCGCTCCGATGTGAGAGGTTCACGTCCAGGACTGCCACGTCGAACCGCTCTGCCCTGAGGTGCTGGTGGGCTTCGTCTCCGTTTGACACTATCACGGTCTTCCACGGCATCAGGCCGAAGTAGTGCTCCAGGATCTCTCTTGAGGTGGAATCTCCCTGGGCTATCAGCACTGCTGCACTGCTCCCTGACCCCGCCCCACCAGGGACCGTACCAAGAACTGCCCGCATGGCTTCCCCCCTTGACTGCGCAACGCCCCGATTGTCAACTTGTCGGCTCTGGCAGCGCCTTCTTCGCACCGCCATGGTGCATAGGTTGGAAACGCATGGGGCTGCGGTCAAGGGCACATCAGCAAACTTCTTCGATGCGGCCCATCCGCACACCCACCAGGGTCGTTGACCCCGGCCTGCCCGTGCCCATGGGCGACGAACCCGATCGAACCGATTACTTTGCGACGGACCCCATTGCAGCCAGGGGCCCCGCCCCTGGCCGTGCAGATGTGCCTTTGCGCTACCGCGTCTTCTTCGTGATGCAGAATCCGCCGCGGCATTTGGCGTCGCGGCCGCACGTGCCGCAGCTTCCGCCGCAGCCGTCGTCTCCGCACTGGAGGCCGCGGCACTGCGGCACGCAGGGGCAGTCGCCGCAGTCCGCTGCGCACGACCAGCATGCCTCGTCCCCGGCGCAGATGCCGTCGCCGCAGAAGGGCAGGGGCTCCGGTTCGGGCTCGGGCGGCGGGGCGCACTCGCCGCAGTCTGCAACGCAATCGGTGCAGCTCTCGCTGAACGTGCACAGGCCGTCGCCGCACTCCGGGCAGACCTCGCAGTACGGGAACGGCTCGTACATGGCCCAGTCCACGTACATCATGTTCTCGAGAAGCGGTGCAGGGCCGGGCCAGTCGCCGATGGCCCAGTTGTTGAAGATCACGACGCCCGGCTTCTGCGGAATGTTGACGTGGATGCTTGCTACCTGCTGCTCATCGACGAAGAAATCGATCCGGTCCGGATGGATGTCGAAGCCGTAGACGTGGAACGTCTGCGCAGGATCGAATGGAAGCTCGTAGCACTTGTGGCTGGCCCCACCGCACGGGGTCCCGTTGTTCGGATGTGCGATCAGGTGCAATTGGGGCACGTCGTTTTCCTTGCTCAGGTACTCGATGTCGATCTCGGATTCGCCGCCTGGCCCGTAGAAGAAGATCGAGTTGACCACGCCCTTGTGCGGGCTGAGCTTCATGCTCGCACGGTAGCGCCCGTAGAAGTATGAGTTGTACTTGCCGTCGATCTGTCCGCAGTATCCTCCCCCAGCCGTCACACGAAACTCCGCGGCCCCCCCGGACGTGCTCACCATGCCCGGGTCGAGCTGGCAACCCCACTTCCATGACTGCTTGGTCCAGAGACCGTTAGGAGATGTCACGCCGGGGAAATCGTAGCCGAACTCGTCTACCCAGCCGTCCATACCCTGGCACCCGGCAGGGCAGACCGGCGGCACGTCCGTAAGTGTCGCTGGCGCCAGTGCCCCCGGGGCAGCCTTGGCACCGGCCGGCCCCAACGTCATCGCCATCACTGCCGCAAGACAAACTGCGCCTATGCCACGTAACATGCTTTCCTCCCTTGCCTGGCTGTCAGCCCGCACGTTTTCAGAAGCACCGAGAAACCTCGGCAGGCCCATACACGACTGGCCTTACGGGGACCAGCGTAGGGATACGGCTGGCGTGACGCAATGTCAGAGGCAATTTATGCTGCAAATACAGCAACTTAGACGGCTAGAGCGACACAGATGGTCGAAAAGTGTGACGAAAAAGGGGGGGAGCGACGCTTCGGCTGGGCTCTACGGCTGGATGTGGCCCTCCACCTGCATCCATACCTTGAATACACGGATGCCGTGCGGCGTGGGGCAGTCGTTGCCGCCGACCGGGCCGTTCTCGACGGTCACGCAGACCGGAAGCGCCCCAAGCGGCGGCGCCACGGGCGCCCACGGCGAGAAGGAATAGGAAGCCGACGGAGCTTCCGCCTGCGGGATTACCAGGCGCTCCCTGGCGTTGAAGTCGGCACCCGCCCACAGTGCATACGTCCCGCACACGGCGGCCCCCTCGCCAACCTCGCCGCGAAGCTCGACACGGGCCTGGGCGAGGACCCACTGATCTACAGGCCCGGGCGGGGTCCAGCAGATCGAGCGCCAACCGCCGGGGGATACGGCCACGTGGATCGTGTAGCCGGTGGATGTGTCATCCGGGAACAGGTGCGCTGCCCCCCCCATGTCCGCTCCCCATTCGGACTCGTTGCACCCGCCGGCAGGGCACCAGAACGACTGGCCCTCGGACGTGGTGCGGAACTCCGCATCCTGGTAGAAGGACCCCGTGCATTCCCCCAGGTAACAGCCTACGGCGCAGTCCGCGATCTTCGTGTCCGGCTCACCGCAACTATCGAACCACCAGGCTTCCTTGCCGATGCACTCCGCGTGGTCCGCCGGGGTGCACACCGGCGGACAGACGCCGCAGTCTGCCGGGCAGCCGGCACACGTCTCCGTCCCGTTGCAACCTCCGTCCCCACATGCCGGCGGACAGGCGCCGCAGTCGGCCGGGCAGCCGGCACACGTCTCCGTCCCGTTGCACACTCCGTCCCCACACACCGGCGGACAGGCGCCGCAGTCTGCCGGGCAGCCGGCACACGTCTCCGTCCCGTTGCACACTCCGTCCCCACACACCGGCGGACAGACGCCGCAGTCGGCAGGGCAGCCGGCACACGTCTCCGTCCCGTTGCACCCTCCGTCCCCACACACCGGCGGACAGACCCCGCAGTCTGCCGGGCAGTCCGTGCACGTCTCCGTCCCGTTGCACACTCCGTCCCCACACACCGGCGGAAAGGCGCCGCAGTCGGCCGGGCAGGCCGTGCTCGTCTCCGTCCCGTTG
>Ga0172371_10001660_pt1 | contig 35434 bp, 39 predicted proteins | sample Lak12m_FD_114543 | JGI IMG/M metagenome (GOLD analysis project Ga0172371, IMG submission 114543) | Freshwater microbial communities from Kabuno Bay, South-Kivu, Congo - kab_022012_12m | ecosystem: Environmental > Aquatic > Freshwater > Lake | place: Democratic Republic of the Congo: South-Kivu... | reverse complement strand
GTGTGAGAAAGAAGAAACTGTGTGGATTTTGGCAACCTACTCTGCAATGTTGGAAATACGGAAGATTATTACAGGGAAAAAGATTTTATAGAGTATATTTATGACACAGAAATTAATTATTGGTTGGTTATATCCAGAATTCATGTCCACCTATGGAGATAGGGGAAATGTTCTTGTTTTGAAAAAGCGTTGTGAATGGAGAGGAGTCGAATGTAATATCCTTCCTATAGACTTTTCAATTAAAACAGCGGATTTAACTTCTGTAGATATTTTTTTTGGTGGCGGAGCTCAGGACAGACAACAAACTCTTATAATGTCAGACTTAAAAAAACGCATAGGTCCTGTTATGAAAGATATGATTGAAAATGGAACACCTGGACTCTTCGTTTGCGGATCGCCTCAGTTATTGGGTACATCGTATACAACTGGTGACGGTACGGTACTTGAAGGGGTTGGGCTATTTGATATAGAAACAAAACATTTCGGGTATACAAAACCGCGATGTGTAGGAAACATGATTTTTGAAATCAATTCTTCTTATGGGGTTTCTGGAATCCCATTTAAAAAAACAATTGTTGGATTTGAAAACCATGGGGGTCGTACATATCTGGGGTCGAGCGACAAATCATTTGGAAAAATTATCATCGGATTCGGAAATAATGCTGAAGATAAGACAGAGGGGGTGGTGAAGGAAAACTGCATAGCAACATATTCCCATGGTCCATTTTTATCTAAAAATCCGCATATTGCTGATTGGCTTATACATCAGGCAATGAAGCAGAAATATAATAAAACAATTCGATTAAAGAAGCTCGATGATGGCCTTGAATGGAAAGCGCATGAATACATGTTGAAGCGGATGGGTTATGAAGAAGTGACGCCAATATAATCAATCTTTGGAAAGTCTTTACGTATGATTTCCCAGAACTTTTCTGACAATTTTGTTGAAAACTTACTGTATTGACCTCCTTCAGTTTTTCCACAGAGCCTTCGTTCATAGTCATGAATAACATCCTGAACTTTTCTCCCTATTTCGTTAAAATCTGACTGGGAATCATGAGGATTGTTAACGTATTTCTCGTGAATGCGAAAAAACGAATCAAATAATTCTTTGTTTTCGTCAATCATTGTTTCGTAGGTAACTTGGTATTGGCGCATAGAATTATTTTACGGTAGAATGGGTACAGTATGCAATCGAAAAAAACCTCAATAGATGTATCACATATAGCAAAACTCGCAAGCTTACCGTTAACAAAAGAGGAAGAGGAACTTTTTTCAAAGCAACTTTCATCCACTTTATCTTACGTGCAACAGCTTGGTGAAGTTGATACCAAGAACGTTGAGCCGACAGCACAAGTAACTGGGCTTATGAATGTATTTCGTGAAGATAGTATTGTTCCTGGGCTTTCGCAAGAAGAAGCCTTGAAAAATGCACCAGGACAGCATAACGGTTTTTTTAAAGTTGATTCTATATTTTGAAGCTCATGGAAATTACAAAATTGACAATTAAGGATGCGATTCACGCGTTGCAAACGAAGAAGTTTTCATCGAAAGAACTAGTCCAGGGTTGTTTGGATCAGATTCAGAAATATGATAACCACCTTCATGCTTTTTTGACTGTTGATGATAAAAATGCATTGTCAGGTGCAGAGAACGCCGACAGTTTATTGCATCAGGGAATAAAAAAACCACTGCTTGGCATTCCTATTGCACTGAAAGATTTATTTTCAACAAATCAATTACGAACAACAGCAGGATCTAAAATTATTGACAATTACATTCCACCATTTGACGCATCGGTTGTTACAAAGCTAAAAGACGCAGGAGCAATTGTAATCGGAAAAACAAATGAAGACGCCTGGGGACATGGTTCTTCTGGAGAGAATACTGATTATGAACCAACACGTAATCCATATGACACAACAAGAGTTCCTGGTGGATCAAGTTCAGGAGCTGCAGTTGCAGTTGCAGCAGGCATGAGTTTAGCTGGTACGGGCACAGATACAGGAAGTTCGGTTCGTTTGCCAGCGGCTTTCTGTAATCTTGTTGGAATTAAACCGACATACGGTCGAGTATCCCGGTACGGGATACTATCAATGGCATCATCGTTTGATACGATAGGGCACATGACAAAAACAGTCTACGATAATGCATTGCTTTCTGAAGTTACCGCAGGCTTCGATACTAAAGATGCAACAACAGTCGATGTCCCTGTGCCTTCTTATACTCAAGCATTAGGAAACAAAGTTCGTGGAATACGCATAGGTATTCCAAAGGAATATTTTGAGGCACAAGGAATGCAAAAAGAAATTCAGGAAACCATACAGGCTGCTATGAAAGATTTTGAATCACTCGGGATCCAGTTTAAAGAGATATCTTTACCCCATACGTCGTATGCAATGGCGTGTTATTACATACTCGTTCCTTCTGAAGTTAGCTCAAATTTAGCAAGATATGACGGTGTACGATTCGGCCATTCCCGCAATCAGTTTGGAGCTGAGGCAAAAAGAAGAATTATGCTTGGAACGCATGCTTTATCAGCTGGTTATTATGACGCATTTTATAAAAAAGCAGCACAAGTTAGGACATGTATAAAGAATGATTTTGAAGAGGCGTTTAAGCAAGTTGACGTTATGATGATGCCATCTTCGCCAACAATACCTTTTAAAATCGGTGAGAAAACTTCAGATCCCTTATCTATGTATTTATCAGATATATTTCTTTGCCCTGTAAATATTGCAGGAATACCAGGTCTTTCAGTTCCATGTGGATTTGTAGGAACCCTACCTGTTGGCATACAAATAGTTGGGCCGCAATTTTCTGAAGAACAGTTGTATGTACTTGCTGATGCATATGAAAAAATAAACACATGGTATACACAGGTTCCAAATATGAAAGCAATATGACGAACACATATGAACCGGTTATCGGCCTTGAGGTTCACGTTGAATTAAAAACAAATTCAAAAATGTTTTGCGGGTGCCCTGCAGATCATTTCGGGAAAATTCCAAACACGCAAACTTGTCCAGTATGCTTAGGACTTCCTGGAGCTCTTCCAGTGCCAAATAAAAGGGCAATTGATTGGTGTATTAAATTGGGACTTGCTTTGAACTGCACCATTCCAAAAGAAAGCAAGTTTGACCGGAAAAATTATTTTTATCCGGATTTGGCCAAAGGATATCAGATCAGCCAATATGACAAACCGCTTTGCGTAAATGGTTGGATGCAAATAAATGAGAGAAAAATTCGTATACGACGCGTTCATCAGGAAGAAGATACTGGCAAATTGCAACATACAATTGTCAATAATGAACGACTTACCCTGGTGGATTTTAACAGATGCGGAGTGCCGCTTGTTGAAATTGTTACTGATCCTGATTTTCATACGATTGACGAAGTGGATCAGTATGTTAAAAAACTTCAACGGATTATTCGCTATCTAGATATATCCAACGCTGATATGGAAAAAGGAAGTATGCGATTGGAACCATCTATTTCCGTCCGACCTGTTGGAATTGTGGCCTTGCCGAATTATCGGGTAGAACTAAAAAATATTAATTCATTCAGATTTGTAAGAAAAGCGATTGAGTATGAAATAAATCGTCAATCAGAGATGCTTGATAAGAAAGAAACGATTGTTCAACAAACGCGTGGATGGAATGAAAGTAAGAATGTGACTCTTTTGCAACGGGAAAAAGAAGAGGCGCATGATTATCGGTATTTTCCAGAACCTGATATTCCGCCAATGCAATTTACAGACGAATTTGTTGGGTCTATAAGAAAACAGATTCCAGAGCTTCCGGATGAAAAGAAACAAAGATTGATGGAAAAATATACTGTAAGCGAGGCAACTGCTGAAATTCTCACTCAGTCAATACCGCTAGCTGACTATTTTGAACAGATGGTAGCCATGAGCCATATATCAGCAACGGTGTTAGCCAATGCGTTAGTTAATCAATCCGTGGATATACAACACGTCCGACCAGAAGAATTTTTGGACTTAATAAATAAAAAACAACAAGAGAAACACGTTGATAGTGGCTTGGTCATGATAGCAATAGAGACTGTCTTAACATCAAATCTCAAAGCAGTAGAAGACTATAAAAAGGGTAAGACAACCGTACTCATGTATCTTGTTGGCATGGTGAAACGCGAACTTAAGGGGAAAGGAGATGCGACCATCATTGAACAGGAATTGAAAAAGAGACTCGTATAACCTATGGCAGCAGATTTTGTTCATCTTCATACGCACAGCGAGTTTTCCCTTCTTGATGGACTTGGAAAGCTTGATTACCTCATTGAAAAAGCAAAATTATTGGGCATGGATAGCCTAGCTATAACGGATCATGGTGCGATGTATGGCAGCTTCAAATTTTACATGAAAGCAATGGCTGCGGGAATAAAGCCGATTATTGGAGTCGAGACGTATGTGACGAGACGAAGTAGATTTGATAAGGAAGGAAAAATGGATACGGATCCATATCATTTGGTGCTTCTTGCCAAAAACGCTGAAGGCTACAGAAACCTGATGAAAATAGTTACTATAGCGCATCTCGAGGGGTTCTATTATAAACCCCGCATTGACTATGAGACACTTGTTGCGCATCACGAACACCTCATTTGTTTAAGCGCATGCATGCAGGGGCAATTATCACAACTTTTACTTCGTGATGAGGATAAGGAAGCTGAAACAATTGCTCAAAAATATGCTGATTTATTCGGACCAGATCATTATTATATTGAAATCCAACGTCATGAAAACATACCCAATACCGAAGAAGTGAACAAAAAACTCATTAAGCTTGCAAAAAAGCTTAGTTTGCCCATTGTTGCCACAAATGACATTCATTATGTCAATAAAGATGATGCAGAGGCGCAAGATATACTTTTGTGCGTGCAGACGCAACATACGGTGCTTGAGCCGCACAGGCCGCTTTCCATGATTGGTTGCCCGGATTTTTACATGAAAAGTCCTGAGGAAATAAAGGAACTGTTTGCTGATATCCCAGAGGCCTTGGAAAATACTGTTCGCATAGCCAAGATGTGTAACATTACTCTTTCCATCGGTGAATGGCATCTTCCGAAATATCCTGTTCCCGATGGTTTGACCCCTGAAGCATATTTAAGAAAACTTGTGGAAGAAAAAGTAACGACGAGATATCCGAAAGTCACTGAGGAAATAAGAAATCGCATTGAATATGAGCTGGACATTATTACAAAGAAGAACTACACACCCTATTTTCTTATTGTTCAGGATTTCGTAAATTGGTCAAAAACACACGGGATTGCCGTTGGTCCAGGAAGAGGATCAGCTGCCGGATCTGTTGTTTGTTACATATTAAATATTACGGGTCTTGATCCGTTTTATTTTAAATTGCCGTTTGAACGTTTTTTAAATCCAGAACGGCCATCGGCACCAGATATAGACCTGGATTTTGCTGATGATAAACGCGATGAAGTAATTAAATATGTGACAGAAAAATTCGGTGCAGATAAAGTAGCACAAATCATTACGTTTGGGACAATGGAGGCAAAAGGCGCCATCAGGGATGCAGGACGAGCCCTTGGTATGCCGTACGCAAAGCCAGATCGAATTTCAAAGATGATTCCGCTCGGTGTGCAAGGAAATGCAATGACGTTGGAAAAGGCACTTATTCAGTCAACAGAACTCGCGCTTGCTTACCAATCAGAGCCTGAGACAAAACGGCTTATTGATGTTGCAAAGAAGCTCGAAGGTGTTGCCCGTCATGCTTCAGTTCACGCAGCGGGAGTAGTTATTTCTGACGTTGCACTTGTTGAGCATACGCCGCTTCAAAAAGAGTCCCGGGGAGAGCGAATAATAACACAATATGACATGTATACGGTTGGAGAATATGGTGTTGGACTTCTGAAAATGGATTTTCTGGGTCTTCGCAATTTAACCATCATGTCGCAGGCAATGGATTTTATCAGGCAGACGAAAAAAACTGATATAGACATTCAAACCCTACCGCTTGATGATAAGAAAACATTCAAAATGTTATCCATGGCCGAAACAACAGGAATATTTCAACTTGAGTCTTCAGGGATGCGGCGGTATATAAAAGAACTTGAGCCATCTTCCATATTTGACCTTATGGCAATGGTAGCGCTGTTTCGTCCTGGCCCCATGCTCGTGATTCCTGAATTTATTAAACGGAAGCACGATCCATCACAAATAGTATATCCGGACCCCAGACTGAAAGACGTATTGAAACAGTCTTATGGCATTATTGCCTATCAGGATGATGTGCTTCTCACTGCCATCACCCTTGCAGGATATTCATGGGGTGATGCAGATAAGCTTAGAAAAGCAGTTGGGAAGAAAATTCCAACGGAAATGAAAAAACAGAAAGAAAAGTTCATAAACGGGTGTGTTAAAAATGGGCTGTCGCATAAGAAAGCAGAAGATATTTTTACGCTTATTGAACCGTTTGCAGGATATGGATTTAACAAAGCCCATGCCGCATGTTACGCAATGATTGCTTACCAAACAGCCTACCTGAAAGCGAATTACCCGGTTGAATACATGACCGCGGTGTTAACCGCTGAGTCACGGGCAAATACAGGGCCCACAAGGGATGATAAGATTTCTAATATTATCGCTGAATGTCGTCGGATGAATATATCTATTCTCCCTCCTGATATTAATTCATCAGACATCGAGTTTTCCATAGAACAAGGCGCTATCCGGTTTGGATTATCTGCAATTAAAAATGTCGGGACCGCAGCAATTGAAAGTATTTTAAGCGGTCGCCAGACAAATAAACCTTTCGCTTCATTGTCGGATGTTATTAGTCGGGTAGATTTATCGAAGGTGAATAAAAAAACATTTGAAAGTTTGATAAAGACCGGTGCAATGGATAGGTTCGGAAAGCGGTCACAGCTTCTTTTAGTACTTCCTGATTACGTTGACATGATGCATAAAAAGAAAAAAGCTGATTCAAAAGGTCAGTCAGGTCTATTTGATGGTGATGATAAAGTAAGCGAAGATTTAAGTGACATACTGCCTGATATTCCGGACATACCAAATGCACAACGTTTATCATTTGAAAAAGAGCTACTTGGATTTTATCTCACCGCTCATCCACTTTCATATCATGAAAAGGAACTCGCTTCAATGAACCTTCAGAGCATCGGTACCATTGGGGAGGAGATTGTTGGTGCGAAAGTGGCGATTGCGGGACTGATTGTGGATGTCAAAAAAATATTTACGAAGGCTGGTAATAACGAAATGGCTTTTGTGAAACTTCAGGATCTGACTGGGAGTATTGAATGCGTGGTTTTCCCGAAATTATTCGCGCAAAATCCAGCTCTTTGGACAAATGATGCAATTGTTCAAATCCAGGGTCGCGTGGACCAACGAGACGATCGTTTTACTGTTATTGTTGAAAGCGGCAAATACATAGAATTTACGCATTGACAGTAAAATTACACATTCGCTACAATAAGCGTATTCCATGTAAACCATGGTATTTTTTAGTTTCATGCGAAAGAGTAACGAACACAAAAAGGATGGGCTAGACAACCGGTTTGAGATTTTATTATCTGGTACGACGCGCATTAATAAACAGAAATTACAGGATATTGAGGATCAGAAATCTAAGAATACTACCATGTATTATCTTGGATACGTTGGAGAACTTGGGTTTGCAATATCAATCCCAATTGTCCTATGTACACTGGCTGGAAAATATCTTGATGACAGGTGGGGGACATATCCAAAAATGACAATGTCACTCTTAATTGCAGGCTGTGTTGTATCAATTATTAATTTTGTTGAAGTAATTAAGACAATACTAAAGAAAGCAAAGAACTAATTTATGGCGCTACATATCTCTCTTGCAGCAGAAACAATTGGACATATCGGGCCATTACCCGTGACCAATTCGCTTCTCATGACATGGGTTGTCATGCTCATTTTGTTGTTACTTGCTCTCGCTTCCACAAGAAAGTTATCACTCGTTCCTAATGCGATTCAATCTATTATGGAAATTATTTTGGAAGGACTGTATTCATTTTTTGCATCTGTTGTTGGACACCATGTGAAAATGATATTTCCACTTGTGGCGTCACTTTTTTTGTTTATTATCATCTCAAACTGGGGAGGTCTTCTTCCGGGAGTGGGGACAATCGGATTTAATGAACTAGTTGTAGCTGAGGAGACATCTCATGAGACACTTGTTCAGGAAGTCAAACAAGAAACAACAGGAGCTCATGAAACTGTCATTCCTATAGAAGAAGAAAAAAAAGTAACTACTGCGGAAGAAAAGACAACAACACACGCGACAAAATTTGTTCCCCTTCTTCGGGGCCCGACAGCGGATTTGAATATGACTATCGCACTTGCTTTAATTGCTGTTATTGCCATGCAATATTTCGGATTTAAGACGTTGGGTGTTAAATATAGCCACAGGTTTGTTAATTTTCATAACCCTATCCTGGGATTTGTGGGATTTCTTGAAGTGATATCAGATGTTTCTAAGGTGATATCATTTGCGTTTCGTTTATTCGGAAACATCTTTGCAGGCGAAGTGCTCCTTGCTGTTATGGCATTTCTCATGCCGTTTATCGCACCAATGCCGTTTCTTATGTTAGAATTGTTTGTTGGATTTATACAAGCGCTCGTGTTTTCAACACTTACATCTGTATTTATTAACGTAGCGCTTGCACACGAAGAATAATGGTTTTGTATTATTTATATTGAAAGGAGGTGTCATATGGATTTAAATGCATGGAGACTTATTATGTCAGGAGCAACAATTGCAATCGGAGGTATTTTTCCAGCTCTTGCAATTGGAATGATTACAGCAAAAGCAGTGGAAGCAATCGGCCGTAATCCGGAGTCAGCATCAGATGTGCGGACAAGCATGATTTTGGGAGTCGCTTTTGCAGAGGCAATCGCAATTTACGGACTCGTTACAGCACTTATTATTAAGTTCGTCTAAAAGGGAGATTATGGATAAATTAGGAATAGAGCCGAGTTTATTTATTGCTCAGCTCGTTAATTTTACTATCATCATGGTTTTACTAAATTGGCTTATGTATAAGCCAATTATGGGAATGCTCGAAAAACGGAAGAAGAAGATAGAAGAAGGATTGGAATTGACTGAAAAAATGCAGTCAGAATGGGAGAAAATGGACGGGAAGAAGGCAAAATTAATGGAAGAGGCACGGATTGACGCATTAAAACTGATTGATGAAGCAAAAAAACAAGCAAAAAGTGAAGAGCATGTCATTTTGGATGAAGCACGAAAAAAGTCCGATGATATGATCGAAAAGGCAAAAGTGGAAATAGCTGAGCTTAAGTTATCAATGGATAAACAAGTCCGTCAGGAGGCAGTATCGCTTGCTGTAGAAATGACAAAGCGGATTTTAGGTAATGTTTTGTCTAAAGAGATGCAAAGTACTGTTCTTAGAAAACAGTTGAAAGATTTGGAATCCATTCGGTAAAGTAGGTAGACTTTATGGCTAAATTAACAAAACACGCTCGGGGATTTATCAACGACGTTGTTTTATACATACAAAAAGGAAAACAAGCCGGGGCTGCGGTTCCGCAGTTGCGGAAGTTATTGTCTAAAGTGTCTCGAGATGCAGAAGATGATATAACCGCACACGTACATACTGCCGTCCCGTTATCAGCTGATGAAAAAAGTCAGATACAGAAAATACTAACACGTATCAGCGGTAGGGATATTACCGTTGTCTCAACCGTGACCCCTAGCGTTCTTGGAGGAATAAAAATTCAGATACGCGATTGGGTTGTTGATATGACATTTCTTAAAACAGTACAAAATATGTCTCATATGCTCATGGAGTAACCTATGAATAGTGATTTTAGTAAATTATTCGCAACAGAACTCACAAAAAAAATTCAGGGATACTCTGCTAATGTGAAAGCGCGACATGTTGGTAGGATTACAGCTATAGCAGACGGTGTGGTTAAGATAAGCGGATTACCGGAAGTTGCGTATCTTGAACGGATCCAGTTTAAAAACGGCGTGACAGGATTTGTCATTAATTTGGAAGAGGATGAAATCGGAGCAATCGTTCTTGGAGATTATCTCGGTCTTCACGAAGGTGAAGAAGTAGAATCAACAGGAGAGCTTTTGTTTATGCCTGTCGGAGAATCACTTATCGGTCGAGTCGTGAATCCTCTTGGAGAGCCAATTGATGGAAAAGCACCAATTACCGCTAAAAAGCAATATCCAATTGAAAAAATTGCACCGAGCGTTATGTATCGTGAGCCAGTGACAACACCTCTACAAACAGGTATTAAGGCAATTGATGCAATTATCCCGATAGGTCGCGGTCAACGGGAGCTTATTATCGGAGACCGTAATACCGGAAAAACCGCAATTGCAATTGATACGATTATCAATCAGAGAAAAGAAAATGTTGTTTGTATATATGTTTCTATCGGTCAAAAAACGTCTCGTATTGCCCACATTATTTCAGACTTAGAAAAGCATGACGCAATGGGGCATACGATTATTGTGTCTGCTTCAGCGAGTGATCCAGCGGCGTTTCAATACCTTGCTCCATACGCAGGATGCGCAATAGGTGAATATTTTATGGATCAGGGAAAGGACGCACTGGTTATTTTTGATGATTTAACAAAGCATGCCTGGGCATACAGACAAATATCCCTTACCCTCAGACGGCCGTCAGGACGTGAGGCATACCCGGGAGATGTTTTCTATCTTCACAGTAGGCTTCTTGAACGTGCGTGCCGTGTTGATAAGGCGCATGGGGGAGGGTCTCTTACCGCACTTCCTATTATTGAAACTCAGGCAAATGATGTATCTGCATACATTCCGACGAATGTCATATCTATTACAGATGGGCAAATCTATCTTGAAACAGATTTGTTCAATGCAGGGCAGCGACCTGCTATTAACGTTGGGCTTTCGGTATCCCGTGTGGGAGGATCAGCTCAGATGAAGGCCATGAAAAAGGTTGCAGGTAACTTAAAGCTTGACCTTGCCCAATACCGAGAACTTGCGGCGTTTGCGCAGTTTAGTTCGGATCTTGATGAAACAACTCGGAAACAAATTGACCGCGGTGCTCGTATGATGGAGGTCTTAAAACAGGGCCAGTTTGCGCCTCTTGCAGTTGAGCTACAGATTATATTGATGTGGGCAGGCGCCAACGGTCATATGGATTCGGTGGCAATTCATGATGTTGGACGCTTTGAAGAAGATTTGTTAACGTATTTCAAGCGGGAAGGGAAGAAGATAGGAGCGCTTATTATAAAGGAGCGACAGATAACTTCTGAAATAGAAAAAGAATTGCAAACCCACATAGAAGCATTTAAAAAGACGTGGAAATAATATGGCAAGTATCAGAATATTACGACGACGGATAAAGTCTGCAAAGAACATTGCGCAAATTACAAAAGCAATGGAACTTGTTGCGGCCTCAAAAATGAAGAAAGCGCAGGCAGCAGCACTTTCGGGAAAATTGTATGCTCAAAAAATTTATGACATGGTTATTCGTTCTTCAAGTGGTGTTGACATGTCCGTTCATCCATACCTAACAAAGCCGCAAAATCTATCTGGAAAACGCCTCGTGATTCTCATATCGACTAATAAAGGGTTGTGTGGAGGGTTAAACAGTAACTTGTTTCGGTTTTACATGAGAACCTTTCCTACACTGTCATCGATTGACACAATTACCATCGGTAAAAAAGGTGCAGATACAGTTGTGCGGCTCGGCGGGAAATTACTTGCAGATTTTTCAACGCCTCCTTTTATCGGAAGCGTTGCGGCTCTTACGGAATTGTTTACGAAAGAATATCTTCTTGGTCACTATGATGGAGTTGACATTGTCAGTAATGAATTTAAGTCAGCGCTTGTCCAACACCCAAGAATCAAAACCATTTTGCCTTTAACCATCTCTTCTGTTGATACAAAAGAACCAATACGGTCTCAGGTGCAGGAGAGTCTCATTGAACCATCAAAAAAAGAATTGTTTGATGCGCTTCTTCCTCACTATATTGAAAATCAGTTGCGTGATGCAATTCTTCAGTCAGAGGCAAGCGAGCATTCTGCACGAATGGTCGCTATGAGAAATGCAACAGATAATGCGCTATCTCTTATTGACGAATTAACTCTTATTTACAATAAAGAACGGCAAGCAAAAATAACATTTGAAATTGCTGACCTTGTAACAGCGCGGCTTGCCGCCGAATAACCATATAAAGGAGATATTGTATGAAAAAAAAGGAATTGAATACAAAATATATTGGAACCATCATCCAGATATTCGGTGCAGTTGTTGACGTGCAATTTAATGATGAATATCTTCCATCTCTTTATGAGGCACTCGAAGTTAAAAGCGCATATACACAAACAAAAATCCTTATTTTGGAAGTAGCGTCGCATTTAGGCGAAAACAAAGTTCGTTGTATTGTTCTTGGACCGTCTGATGGCCTCAAACGTGGAGATGAAGCAGTCGCGACACAACACCCAATCACAGTTCCTGTTGGAAAAAAGACACTGGGCCGACTGTTTAACGTGGTTGGTGATGTTATTGATGATAAGGGTGAAGTAAAGACAACAACATATTATCCAATCCACCGAAGTGCTCCGAAATTAACCCAACAGAGTACAAAACTTGAGATTCTTGAGACAGGCATTAAAGTAATTGATCTCATTGCACCGTTTGTTAAAGGTGGAAAAGTTGCTATATTCGGAGGAGCAGGGGTCGGAAAGACCGTTCTTATCCAGGAGCTGATACATAACGTGGCTGAGGTTCACGGCGGAGTCTCTGTGTTTGCAGGAGTCGGAGAGCGATCCCGTGAGGGAAATGATTTATACAGGGAAATGAAAGATTCAGGAGTTATCAATAAAACTGCTATGGTGTTTGGTCAAATGAATGAACCGCCAGGGTCACGGTTGAGGGTCGCGCTCACAGGGCTTACCATGGCTGAATATTTCAGAGATGAAGCAGGTCAGGATGTTCTTCTATTCATTGATAATATTTTTCGCTTCGCGCAAGCCGGAAGCGAAGTATCAGCGCTCCTTGGCCGTATTCCATCAGCAGTAGGATACCAGCCAACACTCGCGTCTGAAATGGGCGCTTTGCAGGAAAGAATAACGTCAACAAAAAAAGGGTCAATTACATCTGTTCAGGCAGTCTACGTGCCTGCTGATGATTACACAGACCCCGCGCCGGTTGCAACATTTTCTCATTTGGATGCATCCATTTCTTTGGATAGATCCATATCAGAACAAGGGTTGTTTCCCGCTGTTGACCCATTATCATCAAACTCGCGTATCCTGGAGCCTGCAATTGTTGGAAAAGAACACTATGAGGTAGCTCGAGGAGTTCAACGAGTGCTTCAACGATATAAGGATTTGCAAGATATCATAGCCATTCTTGGTATGGAGGAGCTAAGTGATGAAGATAAGCGCGTGGTGGCACGGGCAAGAAAAATTCAACGTTTCCTCACGCAACCTATGTTTGTTGCTGAACCGTTTACTTCACGGCCGGGTAAATACGTAAAATTAGAAGAGACAGTAAAAGGGTTTAAGGAAATTTTAGATGGAAAACATGATGGGAAAAACGAACAGGCGTTTTTCATGGTCGGAAACATCAGTGAAGTGAAATAATATGGACTCCATACATCTTGATATCGTCACACCTGAGCGCTCAGCCTATTCAAGTGATATTCATTTTGTGAGTGTACCAACACCAACGGGTACGCTTGGCATCCTTCCAAAGCACACAGATCTTATCTCTATGCTCGTTGAAGGCGAGATCAAAGTGGAAGCAAATGGGAAAGATACGTTCCTTGCAATTGGTGGCGGTTTTATGGAAGTGACCAAAGACCATATTCTTATACTTGTCTCTCGTGCATACCACGCAGACGAGTTAAATGAAGCGGAAATCAAAAAGGCACAACAAGCAGCCCGTGAAGCACTTTCGCAAAAAGGAAAAATGGGTGACTACCGTGCGGCACAGGCAATCCTCAGAAGATCAACAGTGGAGTTGAGGGTGCTTCGGAGAAGAAAACCTCGGTTGACAATATAGAGAAATACCTTTATTATTTCCAGTGATGATGACAGTTGAAAGCATCATGGAGGGGAAGGTCATTACCCTCGTAGATACTTCTTCACTTCGGGAAGCATGGAAGGTTTTTTCAAAAAGAAAAATAAACTCTGCGCCAGTTGTTGATGCGGAAAGCCATCTCATTGGGATTTTGTCAAAAGAAGATATGTTACAGATTCTCTATCCGGACTTTCGTGCGTACGCAACTGATGTTGGACGTATTGATAATGCCTTGGAAGACGACCGTGAGTTTGCCGCAATTATGAAAAAGAAGGTATCTGAGGTTATGAATAGAAACGTCATTCATACGCATAAATTAACAGCGGTTATGCGAGTACTCGGGCGGATGATTGCTCACAGTGTGAATCAGCTTCCTGTTGTTGATGATGAGAATCATGTTATTGGTATTATTACCAAAGGTGCGGTATTTGATGCGTTGTATAGATATCACAAAACATTATTCCGAAAGAAAGACAAATAATTCTATTGACGAAATCTCTCATTTTTGGTATCTTAACTTATGCCCACTAAATTTATTTTTGTGTCGGGTGGTGTAATCTCTGGCCTTGGAAAAGGAAATACAACTGCCGCTATTGCTCTTCTTCTTAAAAACCGAGGATATAACGTTACCTGCGTGAAGTGTGAAAATTATCTCAACATCGATTCGGGGTTAATTAACCCCATTGAACACGGAGATCCTTACCTTCTTGATGATGGAACCGAAGCAGATATGGACATGGGAACCTACGAGAAATTTTTGGGAAGCAACATGAAACGTCAGAATTTTGTGACCATGGGGCAGATATATAAGACAGTTATAGATCGCGAACGGAATTTCGGATATAAAGGCGAGGATGTTGAAGCAATTCCGCATGTCACTGACGAGATTATACGACGCATTAAAGAAGCTGGTGAAATAGAAAACGCGGATATTATAGCAATTGAACTGGGGGGGACTGCAGGAGAATATCAGAACATGTTGTACTATGAAGCTTCGCGGCTCCTTGCTCGTGACAAAAAAAATTCAGTTATTCATGTTCATGTGAGCTACTTACCGACACCTTCTCATTTAGGTGAACCTAAAACAAAGCCAACGCAATTATCAGTACGAACCCTCAACTCTATGGGAATTCAGCCGGATTTTATCGTCACGCGATCAGAAAAGAATATCGATGAGAGAAGGCGTGCACGGTTTGCGCTTTTTTGTAATGTGGATGCTGAGAATGTCATCAATAATCCAGATATGGAAAGTCCGTATGAGATCCCCATTATTTTTGCAGAGCAGAAATTTGATGAAAAAATTCTCGCTATGCTCAATCTTCCGTTAAACACGCTTGATATTGAAGCGTGGCAAACAATGGTTGACACCATAAAAATAAAAAAGCAGAAGCAAATCACTGTTGCAATTGTGGGTAAATATTTTGCAACTGGCGAATATGAACTTAGAGATAGTTACGCGGCACTTATTGATGCCATTGATCATGCTTGTTGGAAAAATGGCGTTATTGTCAAAACGAAATGGATCCAAGCGGAGAATATAGAAAAAGATTTATCAGCAAACACAAGCAAAGAAATTAAGGATTTAGTCGGTATTGACGGAATAATTGTTCCTATTGGATGGGGACCACGGGGTGTTGAAGGAAAAATTTCAGCAATTCAATATGCACGTGAGCATAAAATACCCTATTTAGGTCTGTGTTATGGCATGCAGTTGGCGGTTGTTGAATTTGCTCGTAATGTATTAGGCTTGAAACAAGCTAATACCGTTGAGGTTGACGACAATACTGCAGATCCAGTCATTCATATGATATCTGGGCAAGAAGACGTGCTAAAACGGCGTGCTTATGGGGGGACAATGCGGCTTGGGAGATGGGAATGTCAGGTAAAAGAGGGGACAATTGCAGATGAAAGTTACACAAAACATCATGGGTATGATAATGAAGATAAGAACATCGTCGGTGAGCGGCATCGCCATAGGTATGAATTTAACGATACATACGCAAAACAGATTGAAGAGGCGGGAATGGTTATTGCTGGCAGATCGTCTGTTGAAAATCTGGTGGAAATAGTCGAACTTCCAAAATCAGAGCATCCGTTTTTTGTAGGCACTCAATTCCATCCCGAATACCGTTCAACTCCTATCACCCCACACCCTTTGTTTATTGACTTCATTCGGGCTTGTATGAGCCTGAAATAAATGCTAAAATAGCACTCTTATGGCAAATCAGACGACTTGGAATACCATTCAAATAAGTGTCGGAGACACGATTCGTGTACATTACAAGCTAATCGAACACGAAAAAATAGCTGGAAAAACAAAACGCGAAGTAAAAGAAGAAACCAGAGAACGCGTTCAGGTGTTTGAAGGCATAGTCATTGCTCTCAAAGGAAATGTCGAGAATCAAATGATTACCGTACGGAAAATTGGAGTTGGAGCAATTGGTATTGAAAGAATCTTTCCTCTCGCATCTCCTTGGATCAAGAAAATTGAAGTTAAGAAACATGGAGAAGTTCGACGTGCAAAGCTGTATTATCTCAGAGCAAGAACAGGTAAAGCTGCAACAAAGATTGAAGAGTCTACAAAAGCACATTCAGTGGAAGCTTCTAAGTAATAGTATCCTCAAGGGATAAAAGTTGATATAATATTCACCATTCGGGTCGGTAGCTCAATTGGTAGAGCAGCAGCCTTTTAAGCTGTTGGTTCTGGGTTCGAGTCCCAGCCGGCTCACCTATTTTGACGGGTGTTTGCTATTTACCTAGTTAGATCGTATGCACGCCCCAATTCAGGTGTTCGAAATTCTTCATTTTCAAAAATGAGCAATCCACTTCATCTGATCAACACTCACAACTCCATGAACGACTGCATCAATGACTTTGTTCTTCTGACTGGTCAGTTCACTCTTGTATTTTGTAAACGTTTGTTTATCAATCTCATAGACTCCGGTTGATTGTGGCACTTCAGGAACATACGCAAGGTTAACTGAGGTCACTTTGTTACCTGACATGTAGAAAACACGATATCGTTGCCGGACTTGCAATGACATTTGATAGGCGACCGTTTATCCCCATGCCAACCCTCATGGTCATGGCGGATAAAGTGACTAAATTATCTGCAATATGCAGCGTAGGTGGTGCTGATGAGGTTTTCCATAAACGGATCATAAAAGAAAAAACAGCGGATGCGTTATCTACAGACCCTTCGCTTATGAATACGCTTTCGGATAATGTGTATGGAGCGCGGTGCAAAAATTGTTATCGTAAATGATGTCATTTACATATCGCAATATACATATCAATTTGCTTATATACGATAGTAAACGTCGAATTTCTTACATCCCTACAATACGCATGCAACCGATCGACTGTATTATCTGACATATTCCAGTTGAGCATAATTATCTTTCCATTAGATTCATAAGGTATATTTGTTTTGACAAGTGCGGCATTTGCATCATTTAACCGTCTATACGCTACCTCAATTTGGTTTATGTCTGCTCCATATAATTTCATGAAAAGTTGCATACTTAAACCAGTCTCGGGACTATTTTGCCAATAATACGACGGGTACAATATCTGGTAGTGAATGGGAATATATATGATCTGATCTCCGGGTTCATAAATTTCCGTAAGTTTTCGTAGTCCACCTTGCAATGGAATTCCACCCAACAAATCTTTCTGTGATGGTGCATACCAATCGATATAAAAACGTAAAAATATACAAAAATAGATAAGTGATAAAAAAACTATAGTTGTTCGTACATATTTTGGTCGGATAAGCGCATTAATGATGATATAAATTCCTAATCCAAAGCTGATAAGGTACATGGTGCCAATACGAAGAAACGTCCGAATCAAAAAAATGTCGGTTCCGAGTATCCAGGAACAAAAAAATACCAGGATCTGTCCGGTGACATAGATAAATAATCCTGAATAAAACACAATCCGTAAGGTCGGATCAATCACTGATTTCTTCTTTTCAAGTAGGAAAATACAGAGGCCAAAAAATATGGAAATAGCGATCGTTATAATGACATAATCTGGCAACAATGCTGTGTTTGTAGAATACAGATCATAAATATTATTGGATAAACCCAAAAATACAGCATTTATAAGAAAATATGAATATACGGATACTTCGGGAATCCAACCGGTAGTAGCGCGAATGATAGAAAATTGCCGTAATAGATAATATGACAATGTTCCGATCAGTGGAATTTGAACTATTGCAAGCTTGGGTATAAAGGACCAATCGATTTTTTTTATGTGTTTATATCTATAAAACAGTGTAATTATTACGATGAGCAACAACTTACACACAACGTATATGACAAAGATATAATTGATCAGGCATCCGATAAAAGCACTGACTGAAATGCCAACAAGATGGGGACGAGAGATCGTATTCGTTTTAATAAGTTTTGTTACGTATTCAGAAAAGAGATAGAAGATTATACTTGTTGGTAGCATAAGTAGACCATAATCGCGAAGTTGCCATGAATATTCGATTCTGAAAACTGAAAATAGCAATAAATATAAGACTATTAACGCTGCCTTTTTGCTATACCGCTGTATTGATTTATATATGATCAGGCAAGACATGAATGAAGATAGAATGATCGGTAAACGAAGCATGGTTTCCTGCTTGGTAAATTTGATCATGAAACGGATGAACAGATAAAACAAAGGTGGTCTGTCATCCATGGGACGGATAAGTTGTTCGATCCATGGGTACGGCGCTAAAGCGAATGCGTATGTTGCCAATTCATCTTCCCAAAACCATCTCGTTATAGCGGGATAGATTCTGAATATAAATCCTGCTACTAAAATGACGATCATCAAAATTTTTGATGCATTCATTCGAAAGATTGAAACAAGCTGAACTCGTAATAATTTCCACTGATCATTATTATATTTTTTCTTGTTCTTGCGGATACGGTGCATATCTAGGTAGTATACGACAAATAATTTATAATGATAATTGTTATGAATGTTAAAGAATATACGCGAATGTACCTACAACAATCAAAACACTGGTGGTACCTTTCACGCCGCAATTTTATCTGTACATTTCTTTTACGTATTAAAAAGAGTGCTCGAGTCTAGTATTACGTGTAACTGCTTATATATTTGTACATATTCACTAATTAAAGTGTTTAATGTAAGCGAATTTGGGCTCACACGTAAAGAACATCATTTCTGTACGCAGAATATTGATCCGACAGGCGTTGTTTCTTGGATATATGTATCTTGATTTTTAAATATCGACGCATTGCCACCATCGAGATTAATGGCTTTAATAAGAGGAAAAGGAAGTTTCTTGCTTATCGTCTCTACAACACTTGGAAGATCTGCAAGCTGTGGGCCCTGGACCTTTGTGTTTGGTACGAAAACTGCAATAAACAATAATGTACCCTTAATATTCATCGCAGCCACCATTCGACGGCTAAATTCGTCATTTTTTATGACAAGTGGCAGCGTTTTCCCATTTTCAATAAGCATAGGACCTGTTTGCACCGCCATAGTTGGGCTTTTTTGAAGCTCAAAGAATATGGACGGTCTGTCTGAAACTGATACATATCCATTTACAAGAGCGCTTGTAATTGCCTGGGTGCGTAAATCGGAATTAATAAAAAGTCCGAGAGGCTTACCATTTGTGTCATAATACCCACCATTGATTGCTGCAGAACAAGAACTTGTTTCTAGGATTTCCGCGCTATTTTTCTTTTCTGTAAAATTTGCGATAAGTGAAAGTTTTTTGATATCAGGAACCTCAAACCACTGGTATTCGTAGGTAATATCTTTCATGGTTACGGTTGAAGATTTCACGTTTGAGTTGGGGAGGGGAGAAGCTGCAATATTTACTTTTTGCTTTGATGAATTTGTCTTCAAAGCCAAAACTCCCATACGGATTAATTGGAAGAGCAAAACAGCACAAATGGTAAGTCCGATGATAATAGTAATTTTTTTCATACGACTCCCCTGGTTGATCATTTAAAATGGGACGACCGCTTGACCAGCTTTGCCACATAAACGATTTCTCTGACTTCTCCATCATCTCCTTCAATTTCATTGGAACCCGAAAGCCGTTGATACTCCCGAAGATAGTCTGATAATGCGTTCTGAAAATCTTTAATTTCTGAGGACAGCTCTTTTACCTTGGCATTAAGATCAGCTGCAGCAGGTTGCTTGAGCAGTTCAGATTTTGTTTTTGTCCGTATTTTTGTTGCGTCTTTAACTGCTTTGTCATGAAGCTGGTATGTCGAATCATTTGCAAACATGTCGGATAGCATTTCCTTTAACTTTTTCAGCTCTGTCTTAGATTTATCTACACTTGCAATGTGTTCTTTGATACTGGATTCAAGATTCCCAAGAAGTTCAGCCGGCGTTTCCTCAACAATAGTTGCGTCCTGTATTGGTTCATCGTCGTTTTGTTGTGTTTGCATAGTTTACTCACTATAGGAAAGAGCGGATAAAAAATCAAGCGCTTGTTTTGTTGTTTCAATATGCATAAGTTGTTTCCGGATTGATGAGGCATCCGGAAATCCCTTCATGTACCAGCCGAGATGCTTGCGAAGCGAGAGTGGATTTGCTGTTGGGGTGAGCTCATCAAATAGTTCTATATGGCGAATAGCAGTTTGAATACGTGTTGGGATACCAGGAATCGATCCCTGGAATATCCACGGATTTCCAAGTGCGGCCCTGCCTATTAGCACGCCATCAGGTGTAAATGAGGCAATATGGTTGTGTGCTTCTGTTAATGACGCGATATCTCCATTTCCTAATAAAATGGTGCTTGTTTGTTTTGCAAGATTTGCTGCCTTACGGATTTCTTCCCAATTTGCTTTTCCTGTATACATTTGTTTAAGTGTTCGTCCGTGAAGAGAAATGGCATCGGGTTCATCTTCAAGAAGTATAGATATCCATGCCTCAGTAATGATGTCATTGTAGCCGATACGTGTTTTAACTGACATACCAATTGGTTTATGTGAGCCTTTAATTGCCTGTTTTACTGCAGCAATTAGCTGTTTGGCAATAATAGGTGTCTTGATAAGTCCGGCACCGCCACCATGGCCTGCAACGCGTCTATTTGGGCATCCCATATTGATGTCTATACCAGTGATAGTCGTTTTTTCAATAAGCATTGCACTTGCTTCTTGCATTGCAACTGGATCTGCGCCAAAGAGTTGGCCAATAAGAGGGGTGTCAGTTTTGTGAGATGTAAATGTTCGAAGTAGACGCTTTGGATTTCGACACAGTCCGTCAGCTGATACGAATTCCGTATAAAGAATACCCGGATGTCCGATTTTATCGACAATCGCACGGAAAGCCGGATCGGTAATTCCGTCCATGGGAGAAAGGCCTAATATGGGTTTTTTGATAGTCTGCCAAAAGTTTTTCATAGCACTAATAGGATTTTACCTGATTATTTGCTAAAATGAGAGAAGAGTTTGGCGCCCCCATCGTCTAGCGGCCTAGGACGGAGCGTTTTCAGCGCTCAGATCGCCGGTTCGAATCCGACTGGGGGTACTAAAATATGATTGAACAATTACTAACATGTTCTTATCCAGACACTGGTATAAAATCAAAGGGTATTGAGATTGTTTGTCAGCAGCCATGTGTGCTGCTTGCATTTAAACCTCACGCAAAGCAAGTTGCTGAATGTGTATTCTATGAAAAGCCAAGAAATGGCGAAATAAAACAAATACTCAAGGATGATTCAAAATCATCAATACGATAAAATTTCTATAATATAGACTTACTGGTGAATCCAGGAGAAGTTTCTGAAATATGATGATTAAGTTCTTCTATACGGTCAGGAAGTTCTGAAAATCGTTTAATAAACCACTTCGCTCCGAGTTTTTCGAAATCCTCCTTTGTTCGTAGTCCGCTTTCGATAGAAGCAATAAAATGTACGCCAGCTGCTTTACACCACTGTACATCTGTAAATGCGTCTCCTACATAGACCATGTCAGAAAAGTCCGCAGAAAAAAGGGATCCAGGTAATTGAAATACCCGGGGGTCCGGTTTTTTATAAGTATACCGTTCTTGATAGAAAAATCCGTCAACAATTGACATGAGGGGTGATTTATCGGAAATCAAATATTCAACCTCGCAGTGCTGTCGTGATGTAAGAATAACAACCTTATATCCTTTGGTTTTTAGTTGCCTGAGGATATCTAAATTTTCTTTTGATACGTTATCAAACGTTCCTTCGAGGATATGTTTTTGGGATATTTCAGGAAAGAGTTTCATAAATGCCTCTGCATCAATATCTGGGATGCGCTCTACGATTGCATCTTTAAGTGGCTTTCCCCAGTTTGACTGATGAGCCTCTCTGGTCATGGGCGCATGACCGAGTTTTGAGGCAATTTCATTCTCAACGTGAAAACATGCTTCCTCGCTGAGACACAATGTGTCGTCAAAATCAACAAGAATAAGCTTAATCATGGAGCTATTATATCACTTTTTTGTTTACTTATTTTTTAAATCGTACTGCTCTATGAACGTATTGATAATCTCTTGGGCAAATTGTCGGTCCTCTTTGTTCATGTTTATTTCCATTACCATTGTTGAACCGCTTTTATCTTGGAGGTGAGTGTCGGCATTTGAAAATGCCATGCCATACAGCTCAAAAGCCGAACCAAAGGCAGTATTATCCGAAAAGAAAATAAGATGTTTAGACATTGCGGATATCGAGCTGACTTTAGGAATTGGTTGCAAATCCTGTTCAATTTGTAGTTCTTGTGCGTTGTCACGTATCCATTGAAAAAATTGAGAACCCACCATTAGACTATTTTTATTTATTGGCGCACTGTAAGCTTTTATATAGGGTCCATTTCCGTCCATTGTGTTGTTTGGATACAATCGAGCTGACGTTCCATAAATATCAATATATCCACCGCCTATCCAATTTTTTGGCCCTATAAACACAAAATTACCCAAACGATAGGCTGAAACTTTGTTCAGTATATCAATTGATAGTTTTACTGTAAGGTTTGTGGGGTATTCAGATGCTGTAGATTCCTTCGATGATTCAAACGGCCTGAGCTCAACAATAGGAAGATCTGTCAATATTTTTGTTGATATGAACCCAAAGGAACCAGATGAAGCATTTTCACTCATTTCATTGTATTGAGGTAGTTGTAATTGTGGTGGGGTATTTGGCGTTTGTATGGTAGGCGTTTTTGTTATTGCGTTATTCTTTTTATAAATAGAATACCCAACAACACTGTACAAAACTATGCCGTATAAGACAACAAAAATGATTAGCCAATGTGTGGTTGCGGGGTTTCTCCCTATGCGTTGCTCTTCGTTAGCTATAATGGGTTGTCCGTTTCCCACTTCATTATCAGAAGTGGAACTTGTCATTAATTCGGGCGGTATTTGTGCCATAGAAGTACTATTACCTCATTATATATTCATTATATAGTAAAACAACTTCTGCAACGTGCTTCATAGACATTGTCCGTAAGTTTAGATACGAATGACGGGTCACAGGAAAGGGCATCTGCTGATTTACCCTTTATTATCCGTTTGTGATATACAGCATCGTTTCCGCAGATTGTGCATACTGAAGATAATTTCGTTATTTTATCAGCCATAGCCATGAGTGTGGGCATGGGAGGAAATGGTTGTCTGTCAAAAGTCATGGCAAGTCCCGCTACGAGTACATACTTATTACTTGCCAGTAGTTTGCTTATTATAGTAACGAGGTCTTCGCCGAGCCATTGTGCTTCGTCAATAACAACAAGATCAGTAGATTTCCTTACGTGTTTCAGTATATCTTTGGGACGTGTAATTATTACGGATATGAATGATATACCTGAGTGACTATGGAGGTTGTGATCTTTGCCATATCTCGTGTCAATTGCATGTTTAAACACGACAACATTTTTTTTCCCGATTGTGGCCCGTTTCACCTGTCGAATAAGTTCTTCTGTTTTACCTGAGTACATTGGTCCAGCTATAACTTCCAGATAGCCGCATTTTTTCATATCTTGATAGTACGCCTATGGGTATTTTGTTGCAAATACAATTTGATGTTCGGGTTTAATTGATATACTTATACGTAGTTATGTATTCTTGACGAAAGTATTTTCGGGTATATTATGGATATATGGCAGAGTCCATGCATGAATCCATATACGTCGCAACCAGTAAAACAACGAAAGCTGTGGTACCGCAGTATATGGTTTGGAGAAATAGGACATATGAATTTCTCCATCTGGGACTGCACCATACAACTTTTGACGGAGACACACTTATTCATATGTTTTCTCTTTCAACATCACAAGCAAATTTTCAAATATCCTTAAATACAAAAACACTTCTTTGGAGACTCGAGAAGGTTGAATCCCTATGACAGAGGAATTTACTTCGCATCCACCAACAGTCATGTATGTTGATATCAATTCCTGTTTTGCTACCGTTGAACAGCAAGCAAATCCACTGCTACGTGGAAGACCTGTTGTTGTGGCTGCGTATACAAGTGGAAACGGGTGTATTCTGGCTGCATCTGTTGAAGCAAAGCAGTACGGCATTAAAACTGGAACACGGGTTTTTGAGGCAAAACACATGTGTCCGTCACTTGTTGTGCTTCCTCCAGATCCGGAAAAATATCGATATGTGAATGAGCGTCTCACTATGCTTCTGCAAACCTATTCAAATCGTGTGCAGGTGCAATCAATTGATGAAATGATCGTCCGCATGGAAGATATACCACCTGAATCCATGATTACTATAGCCAAAGAAATAAAAAAACGGATACGAGAAGAAATTGGAGATTGGATTACGGTATCAATAGGTATTGCTTCAAATGCGTTTTTGGCTAAAACAGCATCGAATCTCAAAAAGCCTGATGGCCTGGTCATGATAACAAAGAAAGACATTGAAAAAGTGCTTGCATCACTTACACTTATGGATTTGTGTGGTATAAAAACTGGAAACGCTACGAGACTCATCACTCATGGGATTGCAACACCGCTTGCAATGTATCAGGCGTCTTCAGATGCACTTCAGGTTGCGTTTGGATCGGTTATTGGAAGATATTGGTGGTTATGGCTTCATGGATGGGAAGCTGGATCAGTATATAGTGAAAATTATTCTTCCAAAAACAAAAGTTTCAGTCAATCGTGTGCACTATCCCGTCATACAACACCTCTTGATCACGAAACCATACAGATGGTATATCAATTGGTTGCAAAATTGGCTGCACGATTTCGAAATGATGGGTATGTTGCGCAGGGAGTTATGATAGGCGCCAGTTTTACTGATAGGACGTTTTGGCAAAAACGTAAAAAAACAGATGCGCCTTTGTATGCAACAGGGGATATATTTTATGTTATCCATTCATTGTTCTGTCATGCACCAATCAAACCAATTCATACAGTTTTTGTGGGTGTCTACGACTTAACAGCGTCTCTATATACACAACTTACCTGTGATACGGAAGAAATGAAAAAAATCGCAAGGACCCAAGCAATAGATAGTATTTATGCCCGTTTTGGTCAGAATGCGATTGCTTCAGCTGTGACGTTGCATACTCCTCAGAAACTTATTGACCGTATTGCATTCGGAAAAAGTTCATTGTAGGATAGATATATAAATCAAGAGTGATGGGTAGTGTTCTAGCACAATGACTCATCCAGCAACCGATGCGAATATATCGCCCGCGGTGCTTCAACTAGCCCTAAAAAAGCCGGGGAATGATTGGCCGATCAAATAGAAAGGAAACATATGGTAACCTATTTTACTTCTGAATCTGTTGCATCCGGACATCCCGATAAAATATGTGATCAGATATCTGATGCTGTTGTGGATGCTGCACTTTCTCAATATCCAAAATCACGGGTTGCCGTTGAAACGCTCGTTACCAAAAATCGGATTGTTCTTGCTGGTGAAGTAACGTGTCCAAAAAAACTTGATTACGAAACAATTGCACGAAAAACAATCAAACGTTTGGGATATACCCGAAAGGAGCTTGGCTTTACGGACCTCTCTCCAATATCCATATATATCCATGAACAATCCCCGGATATCTCCGTTGGTGTTGACGACGGCGGAGCTGGTGATCAGGGAATGATGTTTGGGTATGCAACTAATGAAACAAAGGAATGTATGCCGCTTCCCATCATGCTTGCGCATAAAATCGTCGAAGGTCTCGATATGGCACGGGTGTCAAAAAAAATTCCATATTTGCGGCCTGACGGAAAGGCGGAAATTAAATGTGCCTATGAACATAATACGCCTAAAAGCATTGAGGCTATTGTCATAGCAGTGCCACATGATCCGACTGTTGAAACTGAAGAAGCCAAACAAGATATATGCTCTTTTATCCTTAAACCAATCTGTGAGAAGTATCACATGACCATGCCGAAAACAATCATTCTGAACGGTACCGGAAAATGGGACATAGGTGGTCCTGCTTCGGATACAGGCGTTACCGGAAGAAAGATTATTGTGGATACATACGGGTCTTTTGCCCGTCATGGTGGCGGATGTTTTTCTGGTAAAGACCCGACAAAGGTAGACAGAAGTGCTGCATATGCATGTAGGTATATTGCAAAGCGTATCATTGAGGCTGGACTTGCAAAGCGTGCTGAAGTGCGTGTGGCTTATGTGATTGGCGTTCGTGAACCTATTGATCGTGAGATTGAATGTTTCGGAACTGAGAAAAAGTCACTTGGAACCATTGCAAGTTTTGCTTGGAAACAGCTCGATTTATCCGTTGCAGGCATCCTTGACGGGCTTAATCTGAGGCGTCCAATTTATGAAAAAACAGCAGCGTACGGACATTTCGGAAGAGATGGATTCCCATGGGAAAAAGGTATAAAATAACGGCGTGACAGACCAAAAGCAATTTGAATCACGACCGCTTGCGCAAATACTGCGCCCCAGTTCGCTTTCTGATGTTATTGGTCAGTCTCATTTAGTTGGAGTAAACGGTATTCTTTCAAAAATGCTCACGTCACAATACGTTCCCTCCATGATATTTTGGGGTCCTCCTGGGTGCGGAAAGACAACGCTTGCTGAACTTGTGAGTACGCTTACAAAATCAGTATTTGTTTCAAAATCTGCCGTGACAACAAATCTTGCTGACATCCGTCAGGTAATTGAGATCGCTTCAAAGCGGCTTACAGAAGAACGCATACGCACAGTACTATTTATTGACGAAATTCACCGTTTTAATAAAGCCCAGCAGGACGCACTTCTTCCTCATGTGGAAAAAGGAACCGTCATATTTATCGGAGCAACTACGGAAAATCCATCATTTGAAGTCATTTCACCGCTTCTCTCCAGGTGTCGCGTTTTGGTTCTTAAGGCCCTTACTGAGGAAGAATTAACCCTCATTTTGACACGTGGGCTTTCTTATGTGAAAAAAGCGATTACAGATGATGCTAAGGAAGCAATACTTCTTTTTAGTAATGGTGATGCACGGCAGCTATTAACAATCTTAGAAATTGCATCGACACTCAATAAGAAGAAACAATTAAATAAACAAGAAATTGAGGAAGCAGCGCAAAAGAAGATGCTTCAATACGATAAAACCGGTGACGAGCACTACAATACCATCAGCGCATTTATCAAATCCATGCGAAGAAGTGATGTTGATGCAGCGCTTTATTATTTAGCGCGTATGGTCTTTTCAGGTGAAGACCCGCTATTTATAGCCAGACGCATGGTGGTATTTGCGTCTGAAGATATCGGTATGGCCCAGCCAACAGCCCTTGTTGTTGCAAACAGTGTGTTTCAAGCATGTCAGCAAATTGGACTACCTGAATGTCAGGAAAATTTAGCGCATGGTGTTGTCTATCTCGCGCTTGCAAAAAAAGACAGACACGCATATGACGCCTATATGAAGGCACTTTCTGATGTTCAGGCATTTGGAAATTTGCCTATTCCATTGTCTATTCGAAATGCTCCAACTGCTCTTATGAAGGGGCTTGGATATGGAAAGGGCTATGAGAAATATTCAGCTGAAAGCTTTTTGCCGGATAAAATTAAGAATAGAAAATATTATGAAGCAGACTGAAGTATCGTCAGGCGCTGTGGTTGTTCGAAAACACATACAACTGTGGGATGTTCTTCTCATACGGGATGCAAAAGGCGTTCTCACGTTTCCAAAAGGATTTGTCGAATTACATGAATCCATAATACATGCAGCACGGCGTGAAGCAAGGGAAGAAACAGGGATTACGGGGCTAAGATATAAAGCAACACTTCCTCCGATTACATATATCTATACAAGGTCAGGAAAAGCCATTCATAAGACAGTGTATTATGCATTGTTTTCCTATAATGGCACTGGTAAATTATTACCTCAACAAGAAGAGGGCATATCTGAAATACTGTGGGTACCAATCACTGCAGCATGTGCTATCATTGGATATCCAAAAACAAATATTCCAATTATTCAGGCAGTCTTGGACGTGTTATGACCACTGAGCTTGCTCCAGATATTCATAAAATAGTTCGAACGGTCGTTAAAAAATTACCGTTCTCGTATATTGACCCCAAACGAATCGTCTGCATGCGCAGTCAGGGGGCGACAGCCAGGGCGCGGGCACGAATTTGGAGTTTTCCGAGAATTTGGCAACAGGCATTACAATTACCTTCATATTATATTATCGAGGTGCTTTCGCAGCACTTTGATAATTTGTCAACTGATGATAAGACGCGTGTTATCATCCATGAACTCATGCATATACCAAAAAACTTCTCAGGAGCACTTGTTCCCCACAGAGGTATTCATAAACGGATTGATAGTAGACACGTCGAACAATTGTTTCGTTTGTATCAGGAATCACTATGATTACGATCCTTCATGGAGATAATATTGAAGCGTCGCGGTTAGAATTATCGAATCTGACACATGCGATATCCAACAAAGAACTACGAACACTTGACGGGAAACATCTCGATGAAAATGCGCTTATTCAGGCTATGGAATCGAATTCATTGTTCGGAAGCACAATTGTTGTTGTGGTTGAGAATTTGTTTACGCCACTTGGGCGAAAAACAAAACGCATAAAGGAATTCACAAAAATTTTGGATATAAATGGTCAGACAACTGACTGTATTTGTTGGGAGCCGAAGGAATTATCCAAAGAAGTACTTTCTTGCTTTACATCCAAAATAACGTCTAAGGTTTTTGCTATACCCAAAACTATATTCTTGTTTCTGGACTCCTTAAAGCCAAATAATGCCATACAGCTCATATCTTCGTATGAAGATCTGATTACAACGAATGCAGCTGAACTGGTTTGGAGCATGATGATAACAAGAATGAGACAACTGATTCAGATTCAATCCGGTTCTATACCCGCTAAACTCCAATCCTGGCAGGTATCTCGTTTGACAAACCAAAGTCGCTCATTTACGATGGATAAACTACTTAAAAACTATACGCAAATGTGTGTAAGGGAGTATGAACTGAAAACTGGTTTATCTCCATTTACAATGACAGAAATGATTAAACAGTGGATAATAGATTTGTAAAGGAGGACCTATGGATATGGATCTTTCTATTTTTAAAGATTATGACGTTCGCGGGGTTTGTCCTACACAGTTAAATAGTGATGTGGCAATACAGATAGCACACGCGATAGTGAGAAAATTTCAACCAAAATCTATATCAATATGCCGTGACATGCGACTTTATGGTAAAGAGATAAGAGATGCATTTGTTGACGTATTTCTTTCATTGGGGGTTGACGTATATGACGCTGGTATTGTTGGAACGGAAATGCAATATTTTATTGCTGGAACTCGTGACTATGATCTCGTTATCATGATTAGTGCTTCCCATAATCCTCCTGAATATAATGGATTCAAAATGGTAAAAAAAGGACCAATTGCAATTACGAGTGACAGCGGAATGAATGATATTCGTGATCTTGTTAAAGAGGGACCACTCCCTGCTGTAAATAAACCCGGAACATTATTTGAAATTGACGTCTGGAAAGAATGGAAAGAGAAGATTCTTTCTCTTGTTGACACGTCTTTGTTTGCACCCCTGAAGGTTGTTGTTGATGGTGGGAATGGTATGGCGGGAACGATAGTATCTACACTATTTAAAGATCTCCCTTTTACCGTTGTTCCGTTATTTTTTGAACAGGACGGAACGTTTCCTAATCACACACCAAATCCGTTAATTGAAAAGAATAATGAAACTCTACAAAAAACAATAATAACCGAAAAAGCCGCACTGGGACTGACATTTGACGGAGATGCAGATCGGATGTTTCTTGTCGATGATACAGGAAGATTTGTATCAGGAACAATTACAACAGCGCTTCTTAGTGAATACCTGTTAAAAACACATCCTGGAGAATTGATATTATACAATGCCATTTGCGGTCGAATTGTGCCTCAAATCATCGACAAGTTTGGTGGAAAATCAAAACGCGTGCGTGTGGGACACAGCTATATCAAAACTTACATGCGAGAAACAAACGCGTTGTTTGCAGGAGAACATTCAGGTCATTATTACTACCGCGATTTTTATCAGGCAGAGAGCGGTGTACTGACTGCGCTTCTTGTTCTGTCACTTTTATCCCAGTCAAGCAAATCATTATCAACCCTTGTTGATGAGATTAATGTCTATCCCGCAAGTGGAGAAATTAATTTTACAGTTAATGATATTCCTGCAATCGTTGAGAAGATTAAATCAGGATATATGGATGCTGCAAGCAAGGATGAAATAGACGGCATTTCTGTCTGGTATCCGTCTTATTGGTTTAATGTTCGTGCATCCAAAACAGAACCAGTCATCAGATTAAATGTTGAAGCTGATTCGAAAGACATTCTTGAGACAAAAACCAATGAACTTACAGAGTTTATAAAATCCATGGGAGGAACAGTTAAATGAATGACCCAATTTTATATCTGGAATTGCAACATCACGCTGAGAGCATTGTCGAAGAAGCTGTTAAAATCCTTATTTTCCATGAGCATTCATTTACCATTGCTAAGCAAAAAGACATGATGGATGTCGCAACAAACGCTGACATTGAAGTCGAACAATTTATTAAAACAGAAGTTCGTAAACTTTACCCAGATCATGGGTTTGTTGGAGAAGAGTTTGGTGGTGACAATGCAGAGAGTGAATATGTGTGGGTTATTGATCCGTTAGATAATACAAAGGAATATGTTCGCGGTATCGGCGAATATAATTGCCTCGTTGCAATTGAACATGATAAACAGTTGGTTGTGGGTGTTACAAGAAGGATGGGCCATAATGTCCGGTACGCAGGGTCACTTGGAAACGGTTCCTTTTGCGACGGCAAACAAATTCACGTATCAACAACGCAAACATTAGATAAAGCATTTGTTGGAACAAATATGCCGATGAAATCGGCTCATACAACCGATATCATTCATCAATATATGGGGGTGTTGGAAAACATTATTGTTTCATCGTATCGCCTGCGCCCTTTGTTTGATGATGCACGAACGTTTGGTTGGGTCGCACAGGGCGGCCTTGATGCGTGTATATCGCTTCCACATAGCAATAAATGGGTTGATGTTGCATCAGGCTTGTTTCTTGTTGCTGAGTCTGGTGGCAAAGTGACTGATTGGCAGGGTAATCCCATACAAAATCGTGATTTGTCAAAAGGTATCGTTGCTTCAAACGGAATACTACATGAACAATTATTGGATAGTATTAAAACATTTGTGTAGGAGGAATTATGGCTGGTGGATTCGATCCGAAAAATTTCTCAGTGTCTCCGTATCAGAAACGTGTTGAAAAACCATGGGGGTATGAAATTATCTATACGAAAGATACAGCGCCTGCAACAGGTAAGATATTGCATGTATTTGCAGGTAAGCGGTTGAGTCTACAATATCACGATACCAAAATTGAAACATTATGCTTAATAAAAGGAGAGGCGCTAATTACGTTATCCAATAACGAAGATACAACCATTGATGTTCCAATGGAATTGTTTAAGGGATATGAAGTGGTTCCCGGTCAGGTACATAGGATAACGGCAGTTACAGATATGGAATTTATCGAAGCATCGACACCGGAAAAAGGAAATACTGTACGATTACAAGATGACGTCGGACGGAGCACTGAAACAGAAGACATTCGAAAACAAGCAAACCGTGGTTGGAGTAATAATAAATAAGGAGGTCATATGAATATTGATTTTACCCATGTATCAGAACATTACGCAGCACGAACGCATGAGAAAATGAAGGAAGTACTTATGGATCCGAAGGCAGTTGGTCCAGCAATCCATTACTACATGATTCGAGGTGGTATTGATCAAAAAAATATCACTGTTTGGGAACCAGGGCTTGTAGGTGGCGAATATATTAAAACATATGGACATTACCATGTCGGTGCGCTTGATGAGACGTATTGGATTTTGTATGGTGAGGGCATAGCGCTTACGCAAAAACTCGCTACTAATGCAGATGGGTCCTTTATACAGGATGTTGTGGAAGAGTTTACTGCAAAAGTCGTTCGGCAAGGTGATAGTATTTATATGGCGCCTTCCTATGGACATTTGGTTGTAAATATCGGAGCAACATATTTTGTTACAGCTGATTCCAGTCCGGTTGTTTTTGATAAAGCTGATGAGGCAAGCTTGCCTGGTCATGCAGATTATAAACCAGTTCAGATAATGCAGGGATTTGCGTTTTATGTAGTTGAACACGAGGGAAAACCAGCCTTAAAGAGGAACTCTAAATACAAGGAAGTACGAAAGATCGAAACCCATGGCATCCCTATCCTTGAAAATGAATAAATAGGCCTTGCCAGATTGGTTAAAACCCAGCATACTAAATCTATGACCAAAAAATACGTTGTGTGGTTTAAGGATGTAGATAAACAAGATATCGCAATTGTTGGAGGGAAAGGTGCAAACCTTGGGGAAATGACAAAAGCAGGATTTCCTGTCCCAAACGGTTTTATCGTAACTTCTGAGGCGTATTACCATTTTATTGAAGCTAATAAACTGAAAGAAAAAATTAGGATCTGTCTTCATGATCTCGACGTTGCCAAATCAAAGGACTTAGAATCGGCATCAATAAAAATTAAGAAGCTTCTTATCTCTTCTCCTATTCCTAAAGAAATTGCACAGGAAATATTCAAGGCATATTTTCATCTTGATCATAAACTTCTTAAACATCCCCTTGTTGCAGTTCGGTCATCTGCAACAGCTGAGGATCTCCCTACAGCTTCATTTGCAGGTCAACAGGAAACTTTCTTAAATATCCAAGGAGAAGCAAATGTACTTGAAAAGATACGCGAATGCTGGGCATCCCTTTTTACAGCAAGGGCTATATTTTACCGTGAAACCAGTAAATTTGACCATTTTAAAGTGGGCATTGCGGTTCCTGTGCAACGAATGGTCGAGTCGGATAAATCAGGTATCATGTTTTCCATTGATCCGTTAACGAATGACAAAAAACGAATTATCATTGAAGCTATATACGGGCTTGGGGAACTCATTGTCCAAGGAATGGTAACTCCAGACCATTATGAGGTGAATAAAGATGAGATGAAGATTGTCAATTCCGTTCCAAGAACTCAAGAAAAGATGATGGTGAAAGATAAGCTCATGAACAAAACTCTTTTACTTACAAAAGAAATGGGCAGTAAAAGGAAATTGACAGACAAAGAAATTCTTGCTCTTGCCAAGCTTGGAAAGCAACTTGAAAAGCATTATTATTTTCCCCAAGACAGTGAGTGGGCAATTGAGGGAAAACGCGTATATATTGTGCAAACCAGGCCCATCACAACCATTGAAGCGACGAGTAAAAAAACAGCTAGCTATGCAATTTCAGAGAAGGATATTCTCCTAACTGGAGACCCGGCAAGTCCGGGCATGGCATCAGGTGTTGTAAAGAAACTGTTAAGCCCATCTGAAATCGGTAAAATAGTGCACGGCGACATACTCGTTGCTGAGCAGACAAACCCAGATTATGTGCCAGCCATGAAAAAGGCTGCTGCAATTGTTACTGAGCGAGGCGGACGGACATCTCATGCAGCAATTGTATCTCGGGAACTTGGTATTCCTGCTGTTGTAGGAGCAGAGGGAGCCTTGAAAATTTTGAAAGATTCCATGGTCATTACAGTAAACGGAACAACCGGTGTTGTCTCTAAAGGCGGTATTCCACATGGACAACTTCCTATACAACAGCCAGTACTTCATACCCACACAAAAACAGCAACAAAAGTGTATGTGAATTTAGCTGAACCTGAACGGGCTCTCGCTATATCTAAATTGAATGTAGACGGTGTAGGACTCCTTCGGGCTGAGTTTATGATGGCAGGCATTGGAACACACCCAAAAAAACTTATTGAGGACCATAAAGAACATGTTTTTATTAACACGCTTGCCGAACAGATAACGCAGTTTTGTAAGGCATTCTCGCCGCGACCAGTTATTTACAGAACAAGCGATTTTAAAACAAATGAATATAGGAATCTCACAGGTGGTAAATTGTATGAGCCAGTCGAGCCAAATCCAATGCTTGGGTTTCGTGGAGCAGCACGATATATTGCAGATCCGGCTGTTTTTTGCCTTGAAATTGAGGCAATAAAAAAGGTGAGGAATAAGAATAATTGTAAAAATTTATGGATGATGATCCCGTTTGTTCGTTCACCTCAAGAACTATTAGCAGTGAAGAAGATAATGACTGCTAATGGCCTTACACGCTCGGCATCATTCAAACTCTTTATGATGGTAGAAATTCCAACAAACGTTATCCGTCTTGATGATTTTCTGGACGTCGGTGTCGACGGAGTTTCTATTGGATCAAATGATCTGACCATGCTTGTTATGGGAACAGACAGAGACAATAGTGAGGTGGCTAATGAATTTAACGAACGTGACCCGTCTGTCTTATGGGCACTTGAGAAAATCGTAAAAACCTGTGTTAAACGTGATGTAACAGTGTCAATCTGCGGTCAGGCACCCTCTGACTATCCAGATCTAGTTGAGAAGTTGGTTTGTTGGGGAGTAACAAGCGTTTCGGTTAATGCCGATGCGATTGACCATGTCAGGGACACCATTGCACTTGCTGAAAAACGGCTAGTAGAGAAGAACAATAAACAATGAAACCTTGTGCGCTTATTATACTTGATGGTTGGGGAATAGCGCCCCCTGGTCCGGGAAATGCTATTTCAAAAATATCCTCTCATTTTATTAAAGAATATGAGGCTATGTATCCCCATACAGAACTTCTTGCCGCAGGTGAAAGTGTTGGCCTTCCGCAGAATGAAGCTGGAAATTCAGAAACAGGGCATATCAACATAGGTGCAGGAAGAATTATTGAGCAGGACCTTACACGAATCAATCGGTCAATAACTGATGGATCATTTGAAAATAACGCTTCATTTCTG